>Ga0209092_10000444_pt1 | contig 40364 bp, 38 predicted proteins | sample FraStrMetagenome_FD_187446 | JGI IMG/M metagenome (GOLD analysis project Ga0209092, IMG submission 187446) | Marine eukaryotic phytoplankton communities from Arctic Ocean - Fram Strait ARC3M Metagenome (SPAdes) (version 2) | ecosystem: Environmental > Aquatic > Marine > Oceanic | place: Fram...
GCAGGAGACTGCGACTGCGACGGAAACCAGCTCGACGCCCTCGGCATTTGCGGTGGCGATTGCGCGGCAGACGCCGACAACGACGGCATCTGCGACAACGCAGACGACTGCGTGGGACAGCTCGATGATTGCGGAATCTGCAACGGACCCGGCGCCATCTATGATTGCGGATGTTCCAGCATCCCCGCAGGAGACTGCGACTGCAACGGAAACCAGCTCGATGCGACCGGCGTCTGTGGTGGCACTTGCGACTCCGACATGGATGACGATGGCATTTGCGACACCGATGAAGTCGCAGGTTGCACCGATTCCTTGGCCTCAAACTATGATGACCTGGCGACTGAAGAAAATGGCTCTTGCACATACCTCGGGTGCACCGACGCAGAAGCGGACAATTTTGACGCCATTGCCAACACCGATGACGGGACTTGTGAATACAGCTGCACTGGACTCGCAGGATGCACCTACCCCACAGCCATCAATTTCAACCCTCAGGCCGTTTGTGATAATGGAAATTGTACCTTCTTCGATGCACCGCCCAATGACACATGCCCCTTTGACGCGGACGGAAATGGCATCATCGGGGCTGCCGACCTCATCATTTTGCTCTCCCTATTTGAAACGAGTTGCGAGTGATCACCCCTTTCGATTCTGCCCATTTCTCGCTCTCTGAAGCAGGCATTTAACAGGCGTTCCAAGTAGAACCAAACTCAGAGTTGGGTAGGTAGAGATTCGCACTATCTTTGGCGGCCTTAACGGTGGCTATAGCTCAGCTGGTTAGAGCATCGGTTTGTGGTACCGAGGGTCGTGGGTTCAAGTCCCATTAGCCACCCCAAAAGAAAAACGCCTGGTCCATTGGACCGGGCGTTTTGCATTCACCAAATTTCAGGTTCGCGCACTCAGAAAAATCAGACAAAGGCACTCATGTCAGAAAAACCAACAGGGGACTGGGTTTCAAAGCCCTCCCCAGAGTTGACCCCAATCAGACGCCCCATGGTGATGTCACGGCCGCGAACAACGGCCATAAACTCGGGCGTAGAAATGGGGGTTGCCAATTCTGATGCGCTGGGAACAGCCGCAGAAACAGAGGGGTCTGCGCCAGGTACAAAAAATTGAGAGGAATAACAGGCGATGGCGGCATACTTGGCCTCTTCCATACCGCTGATGTCCATCACAATGGACGGCTCTCGAAAACGATCCTGGATGTAGTGCAGCACCTGATTCGGACGATGCGCAGCTTGCGGCGTCCCGTCCAAATCGTGGGTTTCAATTCTCGCCAAACCGGCCAAAAAACATGCACGGTGAACGAATTCTGCCGCGCGGCCATGGTCAGTATGTCTGTCGAACAACGCATTGGCCAAAACAGTCCGAGGCCGGTGCCTTCGAATGGCGCCAATCACCGCCATGATGACCTTCTCCTCGTTCTCGGGAAGGCCATCTTTTAAATTCAGGTTTTCCCTGATCGACAGACCCAACACCTTCGCTGCTGCTGCGGATTCTATCGCCCTCAACTCTGCGGAACCACGTGTGCCGAGTTCCCCGCGGGTCATGTCGATGATACCCGTTCGCTTGCCTTGTAAACCGGCCTTGATTAGCGTGCCGCCTGCACTCAATTCAACGTCGTCTGGATGTGCACCGAAAGCAAGCACATCCAATGCTTTGTGACTCGTCATCCCATGAAGGTCGTCAATGTGGTTTACTTGCCTTGCGCAAAAGCAAGAATCTCGCCTCCCATTGGATTGGCGCCCGACTTTAAAGACGACACCAATCTGCCATCGCTGTCGATCAGGAATTTGTGAAAATTCCAACCAACTTGGTGATCTCCCACTCCGTTGTCACCCAGATTGCAAAGCCAGCTGTAGACAGGGTGCTGGCCCGACCCCTTCACATCGACCTTCTCCATCATTTGGAATTCCACCCCGTAGTTTTTGGAGCAGAAATCCGAAATTTCGCCTGCGGTTCCTGGTTCTTGACGGCCAAACTGGTTGCAGGGGAAACCCAAAATCACGAAGTTCTCTCCGGCATGGGCCGCATGCAGTTCCTGTAATTTTTTGTATTGAGGCGTGTAGCCGCAGCGACTCGCGGTATTGACAATCAAGACGCGCTTCCCCTTTAATTCTGAGAAGTCAAAAGCCTGACCATCTAGGGTATTGGCTGTGAGGCTGTAAAAGTCGGACATGGAAGGGGTGGGTGAGTAATGTGCTTCCGTTCCCCCAGTTACCGCTCCTTTCAACATTCCAAAGGCGACGAGTCCAAAAAGAGAGACCAGGGCAACGAGCAAGTAAATCATAGATCGAATCATGCACAAAGAACACACGTATTGGCCGGATGTTCGACAAAACCCGGTCCTGTACCGAAATCAGGAACCCTCATAAAATAGAAACGCCCCGGCTTTCCGGGGCGCTTCAAGCAATTGGAAAAAACCTCATCATGCTGTTGTCTTAAGACTTGCAGGCCTCGGTTTCAGAGGTAAAACGCCAAAAGCCAACCTAAGGTTTCAAAAGCCCTGCTTTTTTTTTTCGCCATGACAAGAAAATGAACGTCCATACCCATCTGGCGTACCTTATTCCGCCAATCACAATTGAACAGAATCCCAATCGAATTTGTTGCTGAGCATATGACGTCCTCGCCCTCCTCTACTCCCCTCGACGTTGCTGTCATCGGATCTGGCTTTGCTGGGTTGGCTGCAGCCACCACACTCGCCAGCCGAGGCTTAAACGTAGCCATTTTTGAACGTCACGACCAAGCCGGCGGTCGGGCAAGGCAGTTTCGGGCAGAGGGATTCACCTTTGACATGGGCCCCAGTTGGTATTGGATGCCCGACGTGTTCGACCGGTATTTTGCCCAGTTTAATCGCAAAGTCAGCGATCTCTATGACCTCAAGCGACTCGACCCATCGTATCGGGTAGAATATGATCAAGGGCCTTTGGATATTCCAGCAGGCATCGCTCCTTTGGCCGAATTGTTTGAATCCATTGAACCGGGGGCAGGGAATCAATTGCTGCGCTTTCTGAAAGAAGCCAAAACCAAGTACGACATTGGCATGGGTCGCTTCGTAAACAAACCTGCGCACAGCCCCTTGGAATTTGCACGACTCGACATCTTGCGAGACGCTCCTAGGCTCCAACTGCTTCGCAGCTTCAGTGATCATGTTCGGAAACACTTCACTGACCCTCGGTTGATTCAACTGATGGAGTTCCCCGTCCTCTTTTTAGGATCCAAGCCGCAAACCACACCCGCCCTCTACAGCCTGATGAACTACGCAGATACCGCGTTGGGCACATGGTATCCGATGGGCGGAATGCACAAAATTGTGGAAGGCATGGTACAAGTCGCTGAAGAACAAGGCGTCAAATTCCATTACAACTGCACGGTGGAAGCCATCTTGGAGGAAAATGGCAAAACCTCTGGCTTACGTGTAGGTGGCACCAACATCCCCTGTGACAAAGTCATTGCCGCTTGCGACTATCACCATGCAGAGCAAAACCTATTGCCCAAGGCCCACCGCAGGTACTCAGAAGACTATTGGGACAAGAGGGCCATGTCTCCCAGCTCCCTCCTTTTCTACATCGGCGTGAACCGACGAATTCCTGGCCTGAAACACCACACCCTGTTCTTCGACACGCCTTTCGACGCACATGCCGAAGAGATTTACGACCAACCCGCTTGGCCAAAAGACCCGCTTTTCTACGTCTGCGCGCCAAGCGTAACCGATGCTTCCGTAGCGCCAGAGGGACATGAAAACCTGTTCCTCTTGGTCCCCACTGCTCCGGGAATGGCCGATGATCAAGCCGCATGCAACCGGATTTACGGCCAAATCATGGACAGGTTGGAGAAGAGGATGAACGTGCCCATTCGGGAACACATTGTATACCAGCGGCAATTTGACCATCGCCAATTCGTCTCCGACTACAGTGCCTACAAGGGCAATGCCTATGGTCTGGCCAATACACTCAGACAAACGGCCTTTTTGAAGCCGAAGTTGAAATCAAAGTTGCCCGGGACGTGGTTTGCTGGGCAATTGACAACCCCGGGACCCGGGGTTCCACCGAGCATCATTAGCGGCCAAGTAGCCGCAAGCGAAGTCCTCAAGTCGAAAGGCATGAAAGGGCTGCCCGAAATGGTCCAAATCGAACAAAGCGAGCCGATACCGGTTTAAATTGCGCTGTCCAGATGAATGCCCGCCCCCCCATAGCCAGCCTTAATGCGAATCGCGAAAAACCCGCGGCTCAAGAGCAAAGGGGACAGACGGCTGTGAATCAAGGCTTGTTGGATACGGGTAAGCCGCTTTTTGACCAAGTTTCTCTTCGTTGCAGCGCGCTGACCACATCGGCCTACAGCACCTCTTTCAGCATGGGCATCCGCTTGCTCACGCCCGAGTTGAGGGCGCCCATCCATGCCATTTACGGATTTGTTCGATTTGCCGATGAAATCGTAGATGCGTTCCATGACTTTGACAAGACCATTTTACTGGATCGCTTCAAACAGGATACCCACCAAGCCATAGCGGAACGGATTTCTCTAAACCCCATCTTGAATAGTTTTCAGTGGGCTTTCCACGCTTACAGCATGGACATGGCCCATGTCGACAAGTTTCTCGCATCCATGGAGCGGGACCTGGACCAAACGGCCTACGACCGCGATGGTTATGACGACTACATCGTCGGCAGCGCCGAAGTGGTTGGCTTGATGTGCCTGTCGGTTTTTGTTCAAGGCAACAAAGACCAGTACGATAGCCTCCTCCCCCACGCAAGGAGCTTGGGCGCAGCTTTTCAGAAAATCAATTTCTTGAGGGATTTGCAAGCCGATTGGGAAGGCCTAGGTCGAACCTACTTCCCTGGTCTGCATCTGAATGATTTTGATCACAACGCGAAGCAGAACATTGAAGCGGAGATCGACCGCGACTTTGCCCATGCCTTAGAAGGCATTCTTCGTTTGCCAAGCAACGCCCGGTTGGGTGTCTACATGGCTTACATCTACTACACACGACTTTTTCGCAAAATCAAGCGGTTGTCTCATCAACGAATCCTTCAAGAGCGGATTCGCATACCCAACCGTCAAAAAGTGGCGTTGTTAGTGGGCTCCTATCTGCGCCATCAGTTCAATTTGCTCTGAAGATGGTTTCGCTGTACGCCAGGTGGCCTTTTCTGTTTGTTCTCTTCTCTGCCCTTCCCCTTGTCGGATTAGGTCAAGAAGATTGTGGACGTCTCCGGGAATTGCGGACCGCATTCATGGACCACAGCACACTAGAGCAGGCCGAGGAAACAGAACGCCTGGCGATGGTTTTTTTGGAATCAGCTTCTGGCGACTGCGCCCTTTTAATCGAAGCGCACCGTTGGGTTTCTCTGGCCCGAAGTGCAGATTTCGGTTTCAATCCCGCAACAAAACTGCAACGCCTCAATGCAGGACTAAAAGGTCTCGATGCACTGATCATGAGGCGGCCAGATCTAAAGGTCATCCAAGCTTTGAGATTGAGCATCACCGGAACAGCCCCTCGGTTCCTGGGCGTGGACGACCATTGGGCGGCTGACTTGGCTGCCCTCCAACAATTGCTCCAAGCCAAACATTGGAAGGACAACGCCCCATACACCGCATGGATGAGGGATTTGGCAAAACAAATTCAACAGGAAAGAGCATGACGGCCACCTTAGAGGAGCATGTGGTCTTGGTCAATACCCTGGACAAAGCACAGGGGACCATGGAAAAAATGTCCGCCCACAAAAAAGGAATCCTGCACCGGGCATTTAGTGTGTTCATTCTCAATAGCAAAGGAGAACTCCTGTTGCAGCAACGGGCGCAGCACAAGTACCACAGCGGTGGACTTTGGACCAATACCTGTTGCAGTCACCCCCGGGACGGTGAGGACATCCTCGACGCTGGAATCCGAAGATTGAATGAAGAGATGGGCATGAAGTGCCAACTCTCCAAAGGCTTCGACTTCATCTACCGTTCGGAATTGGACAGTGGGCTAATCGAACATGAATTTGACCATGTCTTGTTTGGGCGGAGCGACCTGCCACCGACACCCAACATGGACGAAGTGGCCAGCCATCGCTATCAGACTTTCGCCTCCATTCGTCAGGAGATGAGCGCTCATCCAGAACGCTACACCACGTGGTTCAGAATTTGCTTTGAACGTGCGGCCGAGTTCCTCGGAAAGTGAGCACAGTAGCGGTCATTGGAGCCGGGATTGGTGGACTCTCCACTGCCATTCGGGCCGCTGCGGCGGGGCGAAAGGTCACCCTGTTTGAAGCCGGTCCAGAGGTGGGTGGAAAGCTGCGACAACTTCACCTTGGAGATTATCGTTTCGACCTCGGTCCCAGCCTTTTCACTTGGCCAGCACTCCTGCAAGACACCCTGGCCTCTGCTGGACCGAATGCCGCGCCATTCGATTTCCTCAAATTGGACCGCTCCTGCCACTATTTCTGGCCAGACGGCACCCGCTTCACAGCCTGGAGTGACCGGACCAAGCTGACAGAAGAAATTCAGACCACCTTCGGCATGGATCCGGAGCCTGTCCTTCAGCACTTGGACAGCAGCCAAAGGGGATTCGAGGCCACACGCGCCCTGTTTTTGGAGCAATCCCTTCACGAATCGTCCAACTGGCGGCCAAAGGTGGCACTTCCCCACATTCGCAAGGCCCTCAAGTCATGGCGAGATCTTCCGTTGACCCGGAAACTGAACGATTGGAATCGCAAGACGGGACACCCACAGTTGCAACAGCTCTTTAACCGCTACGCGACATACAATGGTAGCGACCCCTTTCGGGCCCCTGCCATGCTGCATGTGATCCCTCACCTTGAATTTGGCATGGGCACCTTTGCCCCAATCGGCGGCATGCATGCCATTGTGGACGCCCTCCATCGCACGGCGCTCAACCTGGGTGTCGACATCCGAACGAACGCCCCAGTCGAACAGATTCAAGTGTCTTCGGGCCGCGTCCAAGGTGTGGTTCACTCCGGAAACCAAACCTTTGAGGCCAGTGTTGTGGTCTCGGGAGCAGACGTCACGCCTACCTATCAAAAACTCCTGAAAGGTCATGGCCAACCCCATCGCATCTTGAACGCGGAACCTTCAACCTCTGGTGTGATTTTCTACTGGGGAATGCAGCATTCGGCACCGGAACTTCACCTCCACAACATTCTGTGGGCCCAGGACTATAAAGCTGAATTTCAAGCCCTCTTTGCTGGCAAAACCATCGCCGAAGACCCTACAGTTTACATCAACATTGGATCCAAGACCTCCCCAGAGGATGCCCCTGAAGGGGCTGGGAATTGGTTTGTCATGGTCAATGCCCCCGCCGGATGGGATCCCCAAGGAATCGACGATTTAAGACAGCGGATTGAGAAAAAAATTGAAGCCATGACCGGTATCCATGTTGCGGAGCACAGGGTCTGCGAACACATCCTCACACCAAAAGACATCGCCGCAAGAACAGGGAGCCACCAAGGCGCTTTGTATGGACCTGCGAGCAATGCGCCATTGAGTGCTTTTCTTCGACAACGCAACCGCGACCGGAGGATCAAAGGGCTCTATTTTGCAGGAGGAAGTGTTCACCCAGGCGGTGGCATCCCCCTTTGTTTACTCAGTGGTCGAATCACACACGAACTCATGACTCAGCATGACCCCATCCAATAATCGCGGCGCCTTTGGCATATCCGGTCGTTGGGGAGGCATACCCTTCTGGATTGGACTTCTCGCCTTTCTCCATTCTGTAGGGCTGGTTGGAGTGATGACTTACGATCCCACACTCATTCTCAACTTCACCGCAGTTAACCTGTTGTTTTCGGCATTGGTCGTTTTGGGCTTTGGAAACCCGGAAGGCGCATGGCGTTGGGCATTGATCGCTTACATCACTTACGCTGTGGAGGTCATTGGGGTTCAAACGGGATTTCCATTCGGGGAATACGCATACGGGTGGCGATTGGGGCCACACTTTTACAACACCCCTCCCATGATTGGCGTCCTGTGGCTGCTTACCCTCATGGGCGCCATGTATTGGTCTGAACGGTGCATTGGCAGTGAAGAGACCATGAAGGCTCATGGCCTGCGCGCCGCACTGGCAGCCACAATCATGGTCGCCTTTGACATTGTCTTGGAGCCAGTGGCGACCATGGCCAACTTTTGGACATGGAGCGGAGACCACATTCCCCTTAAGAATTACATCGCTTGGTGGGTGATCGCCTTCACCTTGGCTTGGGTGTGGCGCAAAGCCGTGCACCTGAGAACAAACCGTGCCGCAGGCCTATTGCTTATCATACAGACCGCCTTTTTTATCGGCCTCCTTGTTTTGCCATGGAAATCTTAATCGCTTCCCTCATCGTTCTGGCCACATTCTGCACCATGGAAGGGGTGGCTTGGGGTGCTCACAAATACCTCATGCATGGCGCCATGTGGTATTTCCACAGGGATCATCATCAACACGAACCCGGATTTTTCGAGAAGAACGATGCCTTCTTTTTGATTTTCGCCGTGCCCAGTGCTTGGTGCTTTGTGACGGGCAGCATTCACAGTGACTTCCGTTTTTGGATTGGAACAGGCATTGCCGCCTATGGGCTGTGTTATTTCTTGGTGCATGACGTCTTCATCCACAGAAGATTCAAATGGTTCAGAAACGCCAAACACCCCTATTTTGCTGCCATCAGGAAGGCCCACAAGGTCCATCACAAACACCTCAATAAAGAAGACGGGGAGTGCTTTGGCATGTTGTGGGTTCCCTTTCAATTTTTCCGTGAAGCCACAAAAGCACACGCCACAAAATCGCCAAGCAAAGGATGAACCCCCACTATCTCTACCTCGCTGTCGACTTAGCTGTCATTGGCATACCCTTGGCTTTGAGCTTTGATCGCAAGGTGAGATTTGCTCGGTTTTGGCCAGCTTTGTTTCCCGCAATCGGCATCATGATGGCCGTCTTCATGCCTTGGGACATCGCTTTCACTGCAAACGGAATTTGGGGCTTCAATGAAGCCTACCTATCGGGGATTTGGCTGCTCGGGCTTCCACTGGAGGAGTGGCTGTTTTTCATTTGTATTCCTTACGCATGTGTCTTTACCTATGAGTCACTTAAGCACTACATACCCAACCCTCCCGGCCGTCCTTTCGCCATTCCAGCCTCTGCCCTTTTGGCCATTTTGACTGCCTCTTTGGCTTTGTCTAACCCGGATCGATCTTACATCGCAGTCAGCTGCGGCATCACAGCCGTGTTCAGCGCATGTCTGGCCATTGCGGCAGCGACTAGGCCCCATGTAAAGCGGTGGAACCACCGACTTTGGTTTGCCTACCTGCCCTTGCTTATCCCCTTTATCCTGAGCAATGGTGTGCTCACAGGCATTCACTTTTGGGAATATCCATTCCTGAATGCCAACGTCGATCAAATTCAAGACCAAATCGTGTGGTACAACAATGACCACAACCTGCAGTTTCGGCTGTTTTCAATGCCCATAGACGATCTGATTTATGGTTTCTTGATGATCGCCATGACCATTATTGGGTACGAGATTGTGGCCAGTAAAATGGGCCTGGTCACGGGTTCAACACCCGGAGCTCAGCAGCTACAAAACGGTGATCGCTGAGGCCATTGCCTCCCGTCTGATAAGACAACACCTCCCAACTCGGGTCCACCAGCACATGGTCTATGCGAACCCCCGGGACAGCGCCTTGCCAAGTGCCGTCCATCCTAAACCCTTGGACATCATGTGCATCTCGCAGTGTTGAGCGCAAAGTGCTGAGCGTCCAACTCACGGGCGTATCGTTGAAGTCTCCGCACAGCAACACAGGGTGAGGGCTATTTTCGACGGCAGCCAATACGGCCTTCACTTGATCCACCCTGAGCGCATACGCCTGTTTCATGCGGGACCACATTCGCTCCCTGACTTCAGCGTCAGGCACCCCTCCTTCCAAGGCTTCATAGTCCTGTGAATCGAAATGAAGGCTTGCGAAATGGACGTTGAACACCCGCAGGGTGTCTCCCTCCCAAACGACATCGGTTATGGCACACACATTGTTGCTCCGTGTACCAAAACGAATTGCTTCGCGGCGAACGATGGGCTGTGTGGTCCAGGTTCCGACGCCAAATTTCCGTCCACCCTTTTCGCGCGCCCATACCAAGTGCTGATTCACTGGGTCTTCTGCGCCTCCGGCCAATGCCATTAGCAGGGGCTCACCTATGGGGAAAGACGACGGAGAAGCTGCCTTGAAATGCTCCTGAAGACAGAGCACATTTGGTCCCTCCTTTTCGATGGATTTCATGATGTCTGACTTCACGCCACCGAGCCATCCATAGTGATCAAACAAACGCACATTCCAGCTCATGCACTTCAATACTGGGCCACTCTTCGGTCCCACGGGCATTGCAATTCCGAAATCGCCCCATGTGCTTCGATACAAGGGCGCGGTAACCAGCACGGTCAAGACAAAAATCGAAGCTGACCTCCAACGACCAAAACGCAGCGCCATGAGCACCCCAAACAAAAGGAGAACCCCGAAAACGGGAAAACCAAGTCCTGCCAGAGCTGGCAGGGGAACCACAGAAGGAGAAATCAAAGTGGCCAAGAAGGCCGCCCATGATCCAATCGCCCCAATCGCCCCCAATGCAAGCGCCAGTCGCCCCTTCTTGCGCTCTTTGGCCATCCTTTAAAGGTCCCCACCAAATTTGAAGAGGAAGTCCTTTTCCTCTTTGGTCAGCTGATCATAACCCGCACTTGAAATCTTGTCCAAGATGCGATCAATGCGTTGCTGTCTGGCCAGTTTATCTGCGTTGAATTCTTCGTCCGTTTGGGCGCGATCTGTGCCGCCACTCACTTTGACTTTCCGGTGCACTGCGCGCAATCCACCCCTGCTGCGACGTGAACGCTTCGACTTCGTGCCCTTGCCTTTGGCAGAGCCAAACCCTGTGACCAACCCGTCAATCAAACGTTCCAACCCTGCTCCCAAATCCACGTTTCGCTTCATCCCTCTGATGTATGCATAGCCATAGACCGCCCCACCAATGTGACCAAGGTGCCCGCCAATGTTGCTGCCATTGGACAACGCGACGTAATCCAACACAACGTAGGCCAAGGCCACCCATTTCAATTTGACCGGGCCAATCAAAAACAACCGAATCACGGTGTCGGGGACATACGTCGCTGTGGCCACCATCAACGCCATGACCGCCGATGAAGCACCCAAGGCATAACCTCCTTGCGGAAATGCAGGAATCAGATTCGTGGCCACCACAAAGAGGAAAAATCCAGATATGCCCCCCATCAAGTAAGTACTCAACGTTCTGCGGTCTCCGAAAAACGAACGAAACATGCCCCCCATCCACCACAAGATGAGCATGTTCATCACCAGATGCCAGACTTCGGTGTGGGCAAACATGTGGGTGATTGCGCTCCAAGGACGCATCGCCAAACGGCCCAAGTCAGCGGTTGTTGCCAAACCAAAAGCCCCGGGCAAGACCGGCAGAGGCAAGCCCAAGCTCAGAAGCAACCTCAATGTGGCCAAAATCAAAAACACCAAGGCATTGAACATGACCAACCTGACCGCCATGCCACCTGACGCCCAACGCGCCTTCAAATCCTCTGAAATGCTACTCATCTTCTCCAATCACCAACGCAGCTTCTCTCAATAAAATACCTCGCGGTCCTTTTGCCATTTTTTGAGCAGGATGTACCCAAAAATCATGCCGCCCAAATGGGCAAAGTGCGCCACGTTGTCACCGGGGTTGTTGTCCAGAGCCAACATCAATTCCAATGCGCCATATCCCAAAACAAAGTAGCGGGCTTTAATGGGCACTGGAGGGAACAGCAAACGCAAACGTGTATTGGGGAACAACATGCCAAAGCCAAGCAACAATCCAAAAACGGCACCCGAAGCACCGACGACAGGAATGAACATGTTTCGCGCTTGCGCCATGCTGGCGCTGTATCCCAAATTCGGATAGATCTCCTCTACACGGGGAAACCAAGTCCCATAGGTGGCATAAAACCCATATCCCACCACGATTTCATGCAAGAAAAACGCACCCAAACCACAGGCCAAATAGTAGTTGAGAAAGCGCTTTGCCCCCCAAACTCGCTCCAATTGAGACCCAAACATGAACAACGCGAACATGTTAAAGAACAAGTGACCGAGCCCCGCATGCATGAACATGTGGGTGATCACCTGCCAAGGCTGAAACTGTGGCGAACTCGGATAGTAACCGGCCAAGACACCGGCCAAGTCCGTGAACAACACATGCGTGACCAAATAGAAAATACCGTTGACAATCAACAGGTTACGAACAACAGGCGTGGCTTGACTGAACATGTAGGGTGAATCAACGGAAGCGTGAGGCCACAGCTTCTTGGTCAAAGGTAGCAATGGTGGGTCTTCCCCAAGGGTCACGGTCGGGCTCTTGACAAGCAAAAAGGCCGTCCACCAAGTCCAACATCTCTGTGCGCGTCAAGGTCCGACCCGAGGGTATCGCAGCCGCCCTCGCCAAACCAGCCGTGGCCAAGCTCGCCCTCAGTTCTGCATCTACCTCTCCTGCCTCTCTTAACTCCTCCAAAATCGCATCAATGAGCGCAGCTGGATCTCGCTCAGCGGCGGCTTGAGGAAGACCAATCACCTTGACCGTGGCGGAGTCCGGGAAGACCACGTCTAAACCCAATGCCTGGAGGCTCTCCACCGCGTCTGTGAGCAATGCAACGTCAGCTGGACCCAACGCCAAAACCGCGGGGAAAAGCAACTGCTGCGCACCCTGCCCCTTCTGCACTGGAGCTGAGGAAAACCGTTCGTATAAAATCCGGGTGTGCGCCCTGTGTTGGTCAATCAAAACCAAACCGCTTCTTGTGGCCGTGACAATCCACCCACCAAACAACTGAAACAAGGGCCGTTGATGGTCATATTCCCCCTCCACCTTGGCCTCAGGCAAACCCAAGTCTGACTTCGTCTCCGAAAAAACCAATCTCGCCCCCCCATCACCTGTGGGTGTCGCAGTGTTCGTCTCCGAATCAAAAAACCGCCTTGTCGCCTCGATTCGGTCCGACTTAAATGGGTCACGCACACCAGAAGAACCAAACGATGAAGAACCAGCTCCTCGTCCTTCACCTCCCGTCCGTGGAGCATGAAAGGGATTGTAGTCTGGGTCCAGTTGGATTTGAGGCTCTCCCACTTCCTGTCCGGGACGTGGGGGTGCAATGTCAAACGCCGTTTCCGTGTCAAAATCCAAAGACGGCGCCACATGGAATCGGCCCAAAGCGCGCTTCACTGCCGCCTGAAGAATCGCCACAATGGGCCTTTCTTCTTGAAACTTCGCCTCCACTTTTGTGGGGTGAATGTTGACGTCAACTCGGCTTGCATCCACCTCTAAAAACAAGACATAGAGGGGAAATTGACCCGGCGTCAGCAAGCCGTCCATGGCCCTGAGCACCGCAGCATGAAATGCAGGATGCTTGATGAATCGGCCATTCACAAATAGAAACTGCTCCCCTCTGGTCCGTCGCGCAAATTCCGGCTTGCCTACAAAACCAGACAAACCGACAACATCGGTCTTCTCATCCACAGGCACCAAACGCTCGTCATACCTGGCGCCAAAAACACGAACCAAACGTTGACGCAAAGAGCCAGAAGGCAAGTCAAACAACTCACCACCATTGTGACTCAGGCGAAATGTTCGGTTGGGGTGAGCCAACGCGATGCGCTGAAATTCATCGATCGCATGCCTGAGCTCTACGGGATCACTCTTTAGGAAATTCCGTCTTGCGGGGACATTAAAAAACAGGTGTTTCACCGTCATCCGTGTGCCCACATCACAATGCACAGGCTCCGGCGCCTGATGCTCACCGCCCTCTATCACGAGGCTTAACCCCAACTCATCTTCGGCCCTGCGGGTTCTTAGCTCTACCCTCGCAATACTGGCTATGCTGGCCAATGCTTCTCCTCGAAACCCCATGGTGGCCAAACCCAACAAGTCATCTGCCGACCTGAGCTTGGACGTGGCGTGACGCTCAAAACACAACACCGCATCCTCCGCACCCATGCCAAGGCCGTTGTCTTCCACCACAATTCGATTGCGCCCTGCGTCTTTCAACTCCACCACTATCCGCTGCGCCCCAGCATCCAAAGCGTTCTCCATCAATTCCTTGACCACAGAAGCCGGACGCTGGACCACCTCGCCTGCGGCAATTTGATTGGCCACATGTTCGGGCAACCGCTGAATGTGGGTGTCTGTTGCCGTGCTCATCCCGGGGCGGTCATCAGAAATTCTTTGGCGAAATCGGTGGTCTCGACCCACTTTAATCCGAGCCAAGCCGCATAAAGCAGTACCATCAAAATCACCACACTTCGCAACATGGCTCGTCGGCGAGATCGGCGCAATCCAGCCAATCTGCCTTGCCTCTCGGTCCGTGTTCCTCCATCCGTTCTGAATCGAAGTTTACGCGGGGCGGAATCAGGTGAAGCGCCCTCCACTTCCTGTTCAATCGCTTCCTTTCGGTCTTTCCAACGCAGGGTGCGCGCATCCACATGCGCCGATCGAAACTTGAAGTTTCGAGGAGCATGACGGACGTTCCGAAATAGACTGGGCAATCGAGGTGGATTCATTCGTTCTCCAAATTTGCTTGCTCTTGAGCAAAATCCCGCAACACATCATCCACAGCTCGTCCACCACCGAAACGTTCAAGAATTTTTTGAAGCACCCGATCCACGGCACTGTCCGGACAAGATGCTCCCGAAGTCAGCAACACTGTCGGCACCTTGCCCTCGGGTAAATCCACTGTCCACCAATTCTCTGCACTCTCTCGCTTTCCAGTGATTAAGTTGAAATGACCCAGTCCACCATCTCCTTCAAATTCCTCTGCACTCCGCACATACCACGTGGGCATTTGATCTTGGCAGAGTTCCACCAAGTGACTGGTGTTGCTCGAATTGTACCCCCCCACCACAAAAGCAAGGTCGATGTCCACCTGTGCCTCCGCCAAAGCACCCGTTGTCGCTGTCTGGTTGTCCAAGGTGGCGTAGCAAAGGGTGTCTCGCGTGCTCGCAAAACGATCTGCTTTTCCTCCATCTCGGTGCTCCAAGGCCAGTTTTAAGTGGTCAGCAATGGCTTGTGTATCGCTGGCCAACATGGTCGTTTGGTTGACCACCCCAAAGCGCTCGAGATCTTCTGGCACCCGAAATCCTTCACTTGACCTGCCAGAAAAATGCGCCTCAAATGTGGCCCAATCCCGCTCTCCTCTGATGAACTCTCCCAACACCACTGCCTCATCCATGTTTTTCACGATCAAGGACTTCGCCGAAGAACTGCTGTGGCTAAACGTGGCACGCGTTTCCTCATGGGTGGGTTTGCCATGAATCACAACGGTGTATTCCTTCTGCCCCAACTGAGCCGCTCGCTTCCACACCTTTTCTACGAAGGGACAAGTCGTGTTGTACTTCTGGATGTCGACTCCAATCTCCATGAGCTTCGCTTCCAATTCCAAGGTGGTTCCGAAAGCCGGTACAATGACCACATCGTCTGACCGCAGAGACTCAAAAGGCGTAATCACGCCGCCCTCTGTGTCCATCAAAAAACCAATCCCCTGTGATTCCAAATCCGCATTGACCTCGGGATTGTGGATCATTTGACTGAGAAGCCACAGACGCTTTCCCGGATTTTCGGCCACCGCTCGATAAGCGATTTCGATGGCGTTCTCAACACCAAAGCAAAATCCGAAATGACGTGGCAACACAATTTTTACCGAACCAAAGTCCAACAAACTTGGTGCGAAATCCCGTTTGCGTGGATCACGCAATTTCCGAATCGCCTTGACTTTGCCAATGACGGGGGAACGATAAGCCTCAGGAATGTCAAACGTCCGCATCGCAACGAAGGTAAGAGGCGTGGTTTCGTTGCCCTTGCCAAAAAATCGATGAATCAAGAAATCTGAAACCTATTCAACGCACACCCGTATTCACACCACAATTCCATGGCAAACACCCGAAAGAGGTTGGACTTGGAGTGTAACGTATTCGCCCCACAACATGTGTGGAGCAATGGCCACCTGAAGAAAGAGCTGCGTGCAGCTCGATTGAGGTAGATGTGGTGAGAAAGGGCTGCTGGAGGGCGGCCCTTTCAATTTTTTACTCCCCCCAATTCAACCCCGTTTTGCTCACGAAGTCCCTTTGTTTGGCTTGGGAACGGTCGGACTCGGGATCTCTCCCCCAACACGGCCGAAACAACCTTCGGCGGGCCTTACATGCCGCCCAAGCCTCTGATTTTATGCGCAGCAAGAAAGCCCCCTCCTTGCCCGTGAGCCAAGCTGTTTCCGTCCCATTGAGCGCCACATGAATCTCGGGATGTGCCTGCAGCCATCGGACAATGAGGATGTCCACAACCTCCTGAATGTCGGCGCATGTCCTTCCTTTTTTGTCTCGGCGTAGCGCCCTCTTTGCCCATTGATCCATCAACAATGCCTCGTCCGAAGACGCGACTTCAGCCATGGGGTCAAAAGGCGGGGCATCACATGGACCAGAGGCCCTCATTCCTTCACACTTAAACGCGACGAGCGCTAAAAATGCTGCGCTAAAAAGCACGGTTCGCCACATGGTTTAATGTCCTTCCGATTCTGTAAAAGACACACCTTCTTGTGCCAGACCCTGCAGCAATGGACCATACAAACCCGGGGAAGTGGGCAACAAAACCCCCGTATCATTCCAATCACCACGCATCCACATTCGGGCGGCCAATGCCAAGGGCAATCCGACAGTCAACGACATTGCTGTGTGGACCTCATCCTCTCCAATGTGCACCAAATGGGAGGTTTTGACTTTGGTTTCTCCGTCGCTTGTGCGGTATCGGAAACGATGCCACATGACAATCATGTCCAAATCACCTTCACCAAGCGACCATTTCTTCTCCAACAAATCCTGCAAAATATCGGCGGGTGTTCCAGCCAACTTGGAGGGGATATCCTCTGAGAACAGGCCCAAGTCTTCGAGCAAGTCCAATGACCGTGCCTCTGCCCCTGTAATGTCCTGGACCGCCGCACGAACAGCGGCTGCATCGGCATGACGTGGTACTCCACCTGTGAAGCCCGCTGTAAACTCTCGCCATGATGTGCCCTTTGGCAGCGACACAGACGCATCGTCTCGGTTCATTCCCAATTGGAATATCGCATCCCAACCACCACAGAATCCATCTCCCCTTAGCGTGCCCCGAACCAAGGACTCGATGCCTTCTAGACCATAAATCTTTTCGTATGCCAAACTGTCTCGGTTGGCATACCCTTCAAAACGACCTGCACCTGGGACTTCCACAGCGGTCACCTCTTTGAACAAACGGTGGGGTGGCAAAACACGAATTCGCCCAGACTCTTTGAAGGTCGCAGAACTGCCTTGCCCGGCGAGAACCACATTCCTTGGGTTCCAAGTGAATTTGTAGTGCCACGGATTGTCGTCGCTCTCTGGCGCAACCAATCCTCCCGTATAACTCTCAAATCCAGTGAGCGTTGACCCTTCGGCACGCAAGCCATCGATGACCTCCATCGCACTCAAATGGTCGATTCCCGGGTCCAACCCCAACTCATTGAGGATGGGGATTCCCGCCGCTTTTGCTGCGGCGTCCATCGCCTTAATTTCTGGAGACAAATAACTCGGTGTGATCAATGGCGTGCGGGTTGCAATCGCATCCTTGGCCACTTCCGGATGAAGGAATGCCGGCAGCATGCTGATGACCAAATCCGCATGCTCAATTTCGGACCTTCTTGCATCTGGGTTCTTCGCATCCAAGGCAAACGTGGTGGCACGGGGGTGACCCTCTGCCTTGCGCGCCGCCAATTCTGGGTCCAAATCTCCAATTCTCACGTCAAAATTTTCCACTTCTGCATTCTGCAGCAAATGACGAATCAAAGAAGAGCTGGAACGGCCCGCTCCGAGGATAACAATGCGACGTGACATGTCTCAAATTTCGGGATTCTAAAACACCCTTCTGCCTCGGGGTTGAAAATACTGGCACGAGACTTGTCCACAAGAACAGCACGCTCCCGTAATTTCGAACTGAATAAAAGCCCCCCTCCTGTGATTCGTCTCCTCCTTCTGCTTTCTGGTTTGGCTTTCCTCTTGGTGTCCTGCAATGGCCCCAAAGGCATCACCAAACGCGCCACTGAACTGCAGATGGCCGGCATGGATCGCCAAGCGGCTGACCTTTACTACATGGCGCTCCGGAAAAAGCCAGGGTACATCGATGCCATGGTCGGGCTCAAGCTTTCGGGTCAAGGTGTATTGGACGCGGAACTCGGAGAGTTCCAACGATTTGCCATGAGTGGAGAACGTGCAAACGCCATTTCCACCTTCGACAACATGACCCGTTATGTGGCCAAAATCGCCTCCGTCAAAGTGGACTTGCTGATTCCCCCCTCCACTTCAAAAACCCATGCCAATTTGGTCGATGACCATTTGATTGAGCTCGACGAGCAAGCCCACACGCAAATGGCTGAGGAAGATTTCGCAAGCGCTGAAACAACACTGAAAGAGATCCTTCAGTTGGACCCCACTTTCGGCGATGCTGCAGCGCTTTTGATTGTCGCCAAGGCAGAGCCCAAATACAGAGCTGGGAAACTCGCCTACGAAGCCGCGTTATACCGCACGGCGACATCGAACCTCAACGAGGTCATCCGACTCGACAAGGAATACAAAGACGCCCGCGAGCTGCTGGCCGTCGCCCTTGAGGAGGGGCGATTCAATGTGGCCGTGACCAGCTTCGAGTCCAACGCCAACCAGAAGGACATCGCATTGGAGATGAGGAGTGGGATTCAAAACGCCCTACTCAATACCACAGACCCCTTCATTGGGGTGGTGGACCGAACCTTGCGTGAGGACATCATTGCCGAGCAAGAACTTTCCCTCTCGGGCATTTCCGACGAAACGGTCGATGTGGGCGGAATTGCCGGAGCGAAGGCCATCCTGACCGGCGCCGTCCTGCAATTCTCTTCAGAAACCTCCAGGCCCATCAGCACCACCCGCAACGCATTTCGGAAGTATTTCAAAGAGGTGCTTGACGATGAAGGCAAAACAAAAAAAGTGGCTGCATTTGCTCCCGCGAGATATACCCTACACAACCAACGGAGGACGGTCCAATTGAAGTTTGAAATCAAATTGGTCAGCACCGAAACTGGTGCCGTTTTGATGTCTCAGGTCGAACAAGTTCAGGTCGAAGACGCCATCGAATTTGCAGTGAGTCAAGTTCAAGCGGGCAGCCTTTACCCCGCCCGTTCCAATGGTGCAGTAGACCGCAATGGCCAGCGCCGAATGAATCAACTTCTGCGTGCTCCGCGCGAATTGCGGCCAGCAAGCAGCATGCGCACCCAACTGGTTGCCCAGGCCATCGCCCGCGGGCAAAAGGACATTGAGGGCTTTTTGTCGCAACACATCCAATGAAGCGGTCTACGGTCCATTTGCCGTTCGCCGCATTGGCCTTTCTTTTGCTCACGGGTTGTGGGCAGAACAAGGGGGTGCAAGAAACTCCGCCACCATCATGGGTTCAGTCACGTCCCTTATCCAATGGCCACTATATCGGCATTGGCAGCGCGAACGCAAGCCTCACACCTGGGGAAGCACTCCGAAGTGCAAAAGAGCGGGCAGCAGCTGATCTGGCTGGGGAAATTGCATTGCGGATCGAGAGTGCTTCACTTTTGGAAACAGAGGAGCGCAATGGCCATGTCCAAGAAGATTTTTCAAGCACCATTTCCAGCCGCGCCGACGAACGGATTGCCGGTTTTGAAGTCGTAGACGTTTGGGAAAACGCCTCGGGATGTTACGTCTACTACCGACTCAATAAAGCCCAACATGCTGCGGCTCGAAAGGCCCGACAGGAGCAGGCGATTGCCACCGCATTGGATGAATTGAAATCAGGAGAGTCCGACATTGCCAAAGGGCAAGTCATCAGCGCCCTGAACCACTGGGGGACTGGAGTCCTTGCCTTGGAAGAGTTCTGGAATGAAGTCAACAAAGGAAGTCACAAAGGAGAAACCCTGACTTTGGAGCCCCATTTGATCCGCAAAATGCGGGAGGCTCTCCGAAACATCGAGCTCGTACCTGCCGTGAACCGAGTGACCCTTCGCGCGGAGAACAACTTTAAATTCCCGTTGGGTGTTCACGCCACTTTGAACGGCCTGGGTGTTCCTTCAATTCCTGTGAAATACAGTTATCACAACGGCACATACATTAAAAAAGCCACTGAGTTCACCAGCAGTGAGGGCATCCTGGTTGCCCTCATAGACGGAGTGGCTCCGGAACGACCCGATGAGAATTTCACCGGCAGTTTAGATGTGACACGGCTCCTGAAGTCCGCCGCATTGAAGCCGGTCATTGTGGAACTGGTGGGCGACATCAATGCCCCCACATTTCGAATTCCGCTGGACGTGGTTCTCCCCTCTGTGTTCATTCAAGCCTCCCCCTCATCCGGTTTGGCAGTCCAACAACACGACGCCGTGATTCAAGCCCTGCGTGGAGCCCTGCTGGCCGAAGGCTACGGAATGGAATCGACTTCCAATCGCTCTGATTTCACCATCAGCTTCAACCTTAGATCGGAGCACAGAACACCGGTGGGCGATTTCGGCAACTTTCACACCGCCTACATCACCGGCAGCATCTCGCTTCGAAACGCCACCGGAAAACTCATCAAAGAAATCGCTTTGGACAAAGTAAAAGGTGTCCAATTGGACCCCAATGCCGCTTTAAACTTGGCCTTGTCTAACGCAGCAGAAGCTGTCGAAAAAAAACACGCTCCGGATCTCATTCGCTCGTTGCGATAGAAGACTTGGCACGATATTGGCAAACCAACAATCACAACAAGAAAACACCCAACCCATGACCCGCAAAACATCCCTTACCCTGACGGGCCTGGTGCTCGGCCTTGCCGTCTTCACCACTGGCTGCAAAAAGAGCAAAGAAGTCGCCAAACCAACGGGCGAAGTTGAAATCGTCGAATACTGCTCTGGAAGTGAATACCAAAGCAGCAGCAAGCATTTCCGCTCCAGCGCAACCGGAGAAAGCCAAGACCGTGAAATCGCCAAGAAAAAAGCCCGCTCCAACGCTGCATCTCGCTTGGCTTCAACAGTGAGCGTCACCGTCAAAGCTGTGACCGACAACTATGTCTCCAGCACCGAATTCAACAATCGGGAAGAAGCGACAGAATCTTTCAATGAGCTATCGCGCTCGGTGGTCAATCAGGAGCTTCGCGGTGCCATTGCCATCTGCGAAAAACTGACGCAACGCGAAAATGGAGTTTACGTTTCCTACGTCGCGCTCGAATTGAGCGGAGAGAAATTGGCTTCGAAGTACAATGAAAAAGTATCGGAAGACGAACGCATCAGGGCTGATTTCAACTATGAGCGTTACAAGAAGACACTTCAAGATGAAATGGACAAGTTCGGCAACTGAACTTGACCTTGATTGAATAAAAAAAAGCGCCTCCGGGCGCTTTTTTTATGCCCGTAAAGTCAGAAGCCACGCCTTCAACATCTCTCCGCCCTTGGGGGTCAATACACTCTCAGGATGGAATTGCAATCCGCAAAGCGGCAATGTCTTGTGCCGCAAACCCAAAATCAAATCAGGTTCTCCATTCACTTCTGCCGTTACCATCCAACACTCAGGAAGCGTGGCCCTTTCGGCACACCAACTGTGATAATGCCCCACTTCGAATGTGCTCGGAAGTCCCGCGAACAATGGCCCGGCGCTGCGGCGAACTGCGATGCTTGAAACACCGTGACGCACAGTTTCCATCTGGCTGAGCGCCCCCCCACTCCACCGAACCAAAGCCTGAAGCCCCAGACAAACCCCCAAAATGGGCCGTTTTGGAGCCCACGAAGAAACCAATTTCATGAGCCCTGCGCTCTCCTCTGGGAGCCCGGGACCCGGTGAAAGGACGATGCCATCAAATCCCTGGGCATCTTCCGTGGCGCAATCCGCCGATTGTCGAACCGTGACCTCGGCTCCATGTCTCTCCAAGTCATGGGCCAAATTCCAAGTGAACGAATCTCGGTTGTCGACAAGAAGAATGCGAAGGGAAGACATGCTACAAAGGTTCGAAGAAGTGGGCGATACTTGCACCATGTCCAAACCCATTGCGAGCTACAGCCCGTTTAGACGCGCTGGAAGCACCGTCTACTGCAGCGGTCAGATCCCCTTGATTCCAGAAACAGGAGAACTTCTTTCCGGCACCATTGCTGAACAAGTCCACCAAGCCATTGACAATTTGGAGGCCGTCCTTTCCTCTGCAAATGCCACTTTGGGCCATGTGGTCAAAACCACGGTTTTTCTGATTGACCCGCGCGACTACGATGCCATGGACCAAGCTTATCGTGATCGATTTGAAGACCCCCTTCCCGCCAGAGAAGCCGTTTTTGTGGCTGGATTGCCCAAACAAGCCCGCGTGGAAATCAGTGCCATAGCCTGCGATTGAACACCACCCCCTCTCATTTGTCCTCTTCTGTGACCCTCCCTTACTCATGGCCATTCTCCGTAAAATCTTACACTACGCCAATCCACTCAACCTCTTTCGCAAGAGCGAAGGAGAAGGCGTAAATCTTCGGGTCATGCACAGCATCAACAAGGTCTCCATGACCCTGTTCCTTCTGTGCTTGATTTACTTGATGATACGAACCTTGACTCGCTAATCTACAGTAGGTTACGAAACGAGTTGAGCCGCTACCTAATCAAGCCGCTGCCCTGAAAGCGCTTGTCTAGCTTCACGTCCTTCAGCATGGAAGCCTTCACGGCAAGTCGAAGCTGCAAACTCTGTTGGATGCCAAAGGGAATCCATCGTGCGGAAAACTCCCAGCAGTGCAAATCCCAAAACAAGTTGACTTGGGTATTGGTGAAATCCTTTGCCTTGAAATCATAGCCTGAGCCCACGGTGAGGCGCCAATCTTCAAAGAGGGTCACATCTGCGTTGAGGGTCAAGTTTTGAGTCAAGATTGTGGTGTCCTGTTGTTCCGCTGTCTGCCAGTTCCTCTGCAACCTCATGGTGTAGCCTGTGCGCAAACTCCAAGGAAATTTACCGTTGCCGTTCCAACGGCCATTCACCGAAGCGTTCATGCGCTTTAACCGCAGAGGCGCCCCGCCTTCCTCCCACAGGAACCTGTTGATTTGGGCGCCTGTAGAGTCCCGTGCATACACGCTGTGGGCGAAACCCACGTTGACCGGGAATTTCCCAGCCAATGTGGTGAAACCAGAGCCCGAAATGTCACTCCATCGCAGGGAATCCGCCTGCAAATTGTGGCTCGCCCGAAGACTCAAGTTGTCGATGATTCGAACCTTTCTGACTTCGCCCTCTCGGTCTCGAATCTTGGCTTCCAAGTTGTTGTTCAGCGTAAAGTTCAACGACCCCTGTGCGCCAAGCTCAGACGGAGTGTAGAGGCCGGGCGCCAATGGGTCATAAACCTCCAAAACACTGCCATCGAGGCCAACTACGGTGTCCCTTCTTTGGAATGCGGGATTGTAACTAAAGCCCACCTGCGGGGTGACCACATGCCGGAGGGCGCGGAGTCGGCCCTCCTTGCGGTTGTTGAACGTCCCATAAAACTTGGTGTTCGCACTGACCCCCATGCGCCAGTCTCCATCGGCATAAAACCCGCGCAACGTATCGGTGACCACACTGTCCGGTACATCCAAGCTGACCGCCTTGTCTAAGGCCGCGAAATTCCAATACCCATTGTAAGAGACGTTCGGGGTCAAACTCACAAAGCCCGCCTTGATTTGGGTCGACGCTGTCGCCGTGTGCTTGACCCCTGAAGTGGCGCGTTCAATTAAACCAGACAGCCCTTCCTCAAACAGCGTGCTGTCTGTTCCACTCACCCTTTGCTCAGACTTGAGGGCATAGGTCATGCCAATGCGATCGTACCACTTTCGTGTGACCGAATTGGGCGCGAAAATTCGCGACAAGGGCAATTCAAATCGACTCACATTGACGCCCAAGGAAGGAACCACCAAGTCCACGCGCCCTGTGCTGCTGTTTTGGTTGTGTCGGGCCGTGGCCGTAACGCTGATTGGCTTCCCGGGAATGGACGCGTTGTAGTTGACACTTGAAGAGAATGTGTTGGACAAGAAGTCCTCCTGGGAACTGTTGAGCTGCGAGCGGAAATTCCCACTGGAACCGAAATTGACATTGGCATTGAACCGCCCGTTGGGGCGGGCCTTGGGGTCTTGACTGTGACTCCATCGCACGAAAAACTCTGTCCGTCGCGACGCTCCAGGGTCACCCGCAGTTCCACCGGACACAATGCTGGAACGAGACAACTGGAAGTTTCCGCTGAATCGATAGCGGTAGCGGTATTGGGCTGTCCCAGACAAACGCCAAGTGCCGCGACTGTAGAGGTCTCCTTGAACCCGGGCATCCCAATGGTCCCCCAAAGGCTCATACCACCCCAAATCTTTGATGAAATATCCAAGATCCTGGCCATTGCCAAAACTGGGGAAAATGAGTCCCCTGCTCCGTTCATCTTTTTGCGGAAACCAGAAAAACGGCAAGCCAATCGGCAGAGGGATGCTCCGCACCTTGACATACATGGGGCCGCTGACTACTTTCTCGTTGGGCACGAGCATGCCCCGGGTCAGGTGAAAGTGAAAATGAGGATTGGGCGCATCACACGTTGTGAATTTTCCGCCTTTCATGAAAATCCGACCATCTGGAAAACGTTTGGCCCGTTCTGCGTGAAAGGTGAGTTCCCCCTCCTTGGTTACCGCATGCTGACTCAAACCCTTCCGACTTTCCAAATCGTACCTAAGGCGGTCTTGGGTAAACGACTTTCCCCCTTGGGTAAAGACAGGTCGTCCGATCCAGGTGTCTGCGCTATCTGGCACCCCAACGGCTTCCATCTCCCGAATGCCAGCGAAATAATCGATGCGCGCCGCTTTCAATTCGATGCCCCCGGTCTCCACCAAAGCGTCGCCATGCAAAGCCACCTGCTCCTCGGCCACATGAAACACAATGCTGTCGGTCGAACTGTACGCGATGGGGGCATCTGCCTCTGGAAGCAAACTGTCGACCGGAGGAGTCCATGGGGCCTGCGTCTCTGTGGCTGATGGATGAACCCCTCGCATCAGTTCCTGATTGCGATCAGGACGAGACCGACGCACAAACCCCGGCAAATGCGCCGCATCCTGGGCGCCATCCAAAGGGCGCTTGGCCAACTCTGCCAAGTTGGCGAACTCCCCAGCGGGCGCCTTGAACAACGTGATGGCAGACAACCCCACTGAGTCCAGCTTCATTCTGATTTCCGTGCAGGCGGCACGGTTGGCCTGCGCGAGGGGCATGGGGACACTGTCGCGCAACGCCTCCAAAATTGCAGAACTGTCCGGGTCAGCGAAGTACAAGGTTCGGCCATTCCCGGTCATCACGAGCGTGCGCAATTGCCCCCCTTCGAACTCACCATCGAGCTCTCTCCCAGACAGTTGGTGGGGAAACCCAGACGCGGATGGACTCACCAATAATGCATGGCCACGCACCTCCATTTGCTCTGGACGTCCGTCGCTCAGGAACAAACGAATGGAATCCCCCGTCAATTGGTCTTCTCCATTCCACAGGACGGGAGACCCATTGAGCGTCACTTTTTCCTCGGATTCAGACCACTTTAATGATTCTGCTGCCGCAGTCACGTCGCCAAAGTCAAGAACTGCACCATTGGGCGCCAGCAGGGTCCTCCCAAATGCGTCATCCAAGATGTTCAACGCTGGACCCCGAACCTTCAAGGGACTGTCTCCTTCAAAAAGCCAAGCCGATGCATGCCCCCTCAGTTCAACATTGGACATGCGCTTGCCCTCATCCTCTTGCGCAAACCGCGCCGAGTCAGCCGTCAAGCGATAAGCCCCTAGCGTGTCCTGCAAGACCACCTGCCCAAAAGCCAAACTCAAACTGTCTCTCAAAACCAGACTGTCTCCTTCCACAGCCAAATCACCATCCAAGAACTTGGCCGTCGTCAGGGAGTCTCCAACAAACCAACCCCGTCCAGAGTCCAACTCCCATTGGCCTCCTGCGCATTCAACGCCACCAGAAGGGTAATCAACTTCGGCCGCCACCGGAAAGTCCAATTTGCGCTCACCCGGCCAATAATCCAGCCATTCCGAACGCACATTCAGCGAATCCAAAGACAACACGACTTGCCCTTTGAATCCCAATTTTCGGCGTTCCCGATCAAAGAGGCCAGCCCAACTTTCTATCCGTTCGTTGGCCGTGGTCACAACACCCCCGCCTTCAAAACGAGCCAAGCCCAGGCGAAAATTGTAATTGAGCGCTGTGGTAACCAAGGTTCGAACATTGCTGACTTCCGTTCGGTCCACCAACCGCACTTCTTTTCCCGTAAGGGTGCCAAGACCACTGTCTGGAAGCAGCAACAACTGGTCTCCTGTCATGTCGACCTCACCGTCCTGAGCCAGCACATCTCCCATCAATTGAAAGGCGCCATTGGGATAACGCCAAGCACTGTCGCACGCCACTTCTGCAGTGCCTACGGCCAGCAACACGTTTCCAATCAAACGCTGACCTTCGACAATGTCTGGGTTGCGGCTGACTTCATCGGCCCGCAGAATTTGAACCTCCACCGATTGCCCCCAGAAATTGGCGGACAAACAGAAAAGTGCAGACAAAAGAAAACCTGAACGCACCACGTTGTGCATGGGAGGGACAACGCGAAAATCGCGGGCTCGGTATAATGAGACGTTTTCCAACAACGCACGGCGCACATTCTAGATGCAGACGCATCCAATTGCACGTCAAAGCTAGATAGATTCCAAGCTTGAAAGGCCATGCAAAGCACAAGCATACCAAAAGGCAATTTGGACCCACCAAAAAGGGTCGGTTTTCTGCGCTCCAACCGCGCTGTTGTGGCCGCGGCATGCTTGGCTATCCTTGTCCTGAGCAGCGCATTTGAGCCCCCAGTCAAGCCCGCCATGACCGTGGTGATTGACGCGGGACACGGAGGAAAAGACCCAGGCAACCTCGGAACTGGTCGCTACAAAACGGCTGAAAAGGACATCACCCTGGCAGTGGCCAAGAAAACTGCCGCTTACATCCAAGAACGTGTTCCCGAGGTGAAAGTCATCATGACGCGAACTGGAGACACCTACCCCACTGTCCCGGGACGTGTTCGCATCGCCAACGAAGCGAAAGCCGATCTGCTCTTGTCTATACACTGCGACAGTTTTCACAAGTCGACAGCAAAGGGCAGCTCCAGCTTCGTGATGGGCTTGGACATCAGCGAGGAGAGCTTGCGGATTGAGCAAAAGGAGAATGCCGCCCTGTACGAGGACACCCCTGACGCCGATGACGGCTTTGATCCAGATGACCCCGATACCTTCATTGCATTGGCTTTGAAGCAACAGATTTATCTCGATCGCAGCCTTGAACTGGCCGACTTGATTCAAACCCAATTCCGAGAACGTGTCGGCCGAACAGATCGGGGCGTTCGACAAGCCCGTTACTATGTTACCGCTTACGCCAACATGCCCAGTGTTTTGGTGGAATTGGGCTTTTTAACCAATCCTCTTGAAGAGGACTTCCTCCGCTCGGAACAGGGCCAAGACTTTATGGCCAGCGCTCTATTCAGGTCCTTTCGCACCTATGCCGACCGTTGGTTCACCTTGAACTCTGCCATTGAATCTCCCCCCGCAGTTGTCCCAGAAGAAGAGGCCGTGCACGCGGCTCCTTCAGTCACCACTCCAACGTGGCACAAAGACATCCAAAACCAATGTGACGGACCCGTTTGCTTTTCGGTACAAGCCGCGAGCAACCGAACGGGAGGACCCCTGACCGATGATGCAGGACATGAAATTCCGCATGTGCTCCAACAAGCGTTTGCAAACGTTTACAAGTACCGGGTGGGCTCGACCGCTTCTTATGCCGAAGCTTGCCAGATGCGCGATAACTTGCGTAAGAATGGTTTTCCAGATGCTTTCGTGTTGGCCTTTGAAGAGGACACCCGAATTCCACTGGACAAAGCCCTGAAAAAAACAGGACACTGACGCCCGCATTCAGCATGGAAAGAGGAAAGGAACTCAAAATCGGCATACTCGTTCTTGTTGGAGCGGGCATCCTCATTTTGGGCGTGAATTACCTCAAGGGCTTCAATCCACTGGGAAGAGGAACCGAATTTCACGCCATCTACAACCGGGTGGATGGTCTGGCTGTATCCAACCCTGTCATCGTCAATGGGTTCAAAGTGGGGCAGGTATCGAGCATTGAATTCGATGCCAGTGGTACAGGTGGATTGCACGTCACCTTTTTGATAGACCAACCGAAACTTCAATTGACCCAAGGCACGGTCGCCAGGATCGTATCCAATGACCTCTTTGGAACCAAAGCCATCGATTTGATTGCAGGCCGCGGCGCCGGACTGGTACAGTCCGGAGACACCTTGTTTTCCGACATCGAAATGGGCATCGCAGAGTCGGTGAAACAAGAGCTTATTCCACTCCGCCAGCGCACCGACCAACTGATTGCCGGCGTAGATGAAATCCTGCTCAATCTGCAAACGGTATTTCAAGACAGCGCCACCCAAGGTTTGCCGAAAGCATTCGAGAGCATCCAAAGGACCATGGAGAACCTGGAGAGCACCTCCAAAACTCTAGACTTGACCGTGGCCGAGAACAGGTCCGCTCTAAAAGGCATTGTAGACAACATGGAATCCCTCACTGGCTTCGTCAACAGCCAACAGGGTGCCCTGAGCAATGCATTGGGCAACTTTAGCCAGATTTCTGACTCCTTGGCCAACCTCCAATTGGCGACCACCCTCCGACGCGCAGACCAATCTGTTGCGGAACTCAACCGATTGCTTTCTGGGCTAAACGCTGGAGAAGGCAGCCTAGGAAAACTGCTGAAAAGCGACAGTCTTCACGACGGTCTCATGTCCACAAACAAGGAAATGCAGTTCTTGATCAACGACCTGTATTTGAATCCCCAGCGCTACGTGCGGGTTTCTGTTTTTGGCGGGCGAGAGAAGCGAAACATGAGCAAAAAAGAACTCGAGCGATTGCAACGTTTGATCGATGCCGAATTGGATGAACGGGACGCTCAATAATCCCAACTGAACCTCACAAAGCATCGACATGCCCCATTTCGTCGGACAATTGATTTTCGCCCTCCTCTTGGGCATTGCTGCTGTTTTATTTGGGCGACGCATTGGCCAAATCCGCCGAAACATCAACCTCGGACGGGACATTGACTTGACCGACAGAAAAGGCGAGCGCTGGGCCACCATGGCGCGCGTCGCACTGGGACAATCCAAGATGGTGACCCGTCCCGTTGCGGGCATCATGCACATCGTCATTTACGTGGGCTTCATCCTCATCAACATTGAAGTCCTTGAAATTTTGGCCGACGGCCTCTTTGGAACCCACAGGGTCTTCGCCCCGTTTTTAGGCCAATTCTACAATGTCCTCATTGGCACATTCGAGTGGCTCGCATTGGGCGTACTTGTGGCATGCGTGGTCTTTCTGGCCCGGAGAAACTTGCTTCCCATAGCCCGTTTCCGAAGTCCAGAAATGAAGGGGTGGCCAAAAAACGACGCCAACATTATTCTCGTGGTCGAGGTCTTGTTGATGTTCGCCTTCTTGTCCATGAATGCGGCAGACGGCATCGCTCAGCAACGCATCCTAGACGGGGTTTGGAACCATGCTCATCATTACATCGATGCTGGCGCATTTCCGGTGAGTCAATGGCTGTTCCCCCTCTATGAAGGTCTATCCGACGCTGGCATTGTGGCCATAGAGCGCGGAGCTTGGTGGTTCCACATTGTGGGCATCCTCTCCTTTTTGGTCTACGTCCCTTACAGCAAGCACTTTCACATTTTCCTGGCCTTCCCCAACACCTGGTACAGCAACCTCGATCCCTCGGGAAAGCTTGACAACATGGCTGCGGTGAAGAAAGAGGTGGATCTGATGATGTCTGGCGATCCATTTTCCGCCCCTGCCGAGCCTGAGGGTGATGTGCCGACTGAGCCTGCCCGATTCGGTGCCAAAGACGCCACAGACTTGACTTGGAAGCAGCTCATGGAGGCATACAGCTGCACAGAATGTGGCCGGTGCACATCCGCGTGTCCTGCCAATGCCACAGGCAAATTGCTGAGCCCTCGGAAAATCATGATGGACACCCGAGACCGGATTGAAGAAGTCGGCCAAGCCATGAATGCCGCTGGCGGATCATGGGGAAATGGCGACGGCAAAACGCTCCTGGGTGATTACATATCCGAAGAAGAACTTTGGGCCTGCACCAGTTGCCAAGCCTGCGTAGACGCTTGCCCAATCAACATCAGCCCCATGGGCATCATTTTGGACATGCGCAGAAGCCTCATCATGGAGGATTCCAAAGCCCCCGAGCCCATCACCGCCATGTTCAATAACGTGGAAAACAATGGCGCTCCCTGGGCGTTCCCAGCTGCTGAACGCGGCAAGTGGACCGATGAACTCTCTTCCGAATCCTGAATCAAAGACATGGCCTTAACTGTCCCCACCCTCGCCGAATTGAACGCCCGTGGAGAGAATGCTGAAGTGCTCTTTTGGGTAGGCTGCGCTGGAAGCTTTGACGACCGAGCCAAACGCATCACAAAAGCCATCGCAAAAATTCTTCATGCAGCGGAGGTTCCTTTTGCCGTCCTCGGCGCGGAAGAAAGCTGCACGGGTGACCCTGCCAAACGGGCTGGAAACGAGTTCTTGTTTCAAATGCAAGCTGCCCAAAACATTGCCGTGTTGAACGGATATGGCGTCAAGCGAATCGTCACCGGATGCCCCCACTGCTTCAATACCCTCAAAAACGAATACCCTGAGCTTGGCGGAGAATATGAAGTCCTCCACCACACCCAGTTCATTCAGCAATTGATCAATGATGGTCGCCTGCGCATTGCCGACGGAAATCCATTCAAAGGCAAACGAATCACGTTTCACGACCCCTGCTACTTGGGCCGCGGAAATGGCGAATACGATGCCCCTCGTGCGGCCCTTCAAGCATTGGATGCTGACTTGGTTGAGATGCGACGGTGCAAGAAAAATGGCCTGTGCTGCGGCGCTGGTGGAGCTCAAATGTTCAAGGACGCTGAGAAAGGCAAACGTGAAGTCAACCACGAACGCACAGACGACGTTCTTCAAACCGGCGCCAAAGTTGTGGCCACAGGTTGCCCATTCTGCAACACCATGATGACCGACGGCGTCAAAAACGCAGAAAAAGAAGGGGACATTGACGTCAAAGACATTGCAGAATTGATCGCCGAAGCGGCTGATTTGCTGTGAACCCCTCTGAATCGAAACCGCAGCACTCATGCTGCAACCAACATTGAACCATGGCCTTACTCGAAGGAAAAATTGCGCTGATCACTGGAGCATCACGCGGCATCGGAAAATCCATCGCCCAACGCTTTGTGCAAGAAGGCGCCACTGTCGCATTCACCTACAGAAGCAGCGACGAAAAAGCCAAAGCACTTGAAGAAGAGCTCACGGCATCGGGCGGAACCGCTAAAGGGTTTAAGTCTGACGCAGGCAGTTTGGAACAAAGTGAAGCCCTCGTCAAAGAAGTTGTCGACGCCTTTGGCACCGTAGACATCCTCATCAACAATGCCGGAATCACCCGAGACACACTGCTCATGCGGATGTCCGAAGAGCAGTGGGACGACATTATGCAAGTCAACCTGAAGAGTTGCTTTAACCTAACCAAAGCGACATTGAGAACCATGCTCAAGGCACGCTCTGGCAGCATCATCAACATGTCCAGTGTTGTGGGCATCCAAGGCAACGCAGGTCAAGCCAATTACTCCGCATCCAAAGCAGGCATCCTCGGCTTTACCAAGAGTGTGGCCCTCGAACTCGGCAGCCGCAGCATTCGATGCAACGCCATTGCCCCCGGTTTCATTGAGACGGAAATGACAGAATCCCTCGACGAAGCCACTGTGCAAGGGTGGCGTGACGCCATCCCCCTCAAGCGAGGTGGGAAACCGGAAGACATTGCCAGCGCCTGCGTCTTTTTGGGGTCAGACATGAGCACCTACATCACCGGACAAACCTTGTCGGTGGATGGTGGCATGCGGATGTAACTTCGCGCCATGCGCGATCTCGTTCTCGATGCCCCCCTCTTTCAGGTCGCGCTGGCCCTCACCATTGTGGTGGCTGCAGCGGCGCTGCTGTATAGAATTGACCGGGGAAACAAGCATTTATCCAGTGGACTCCGGGCCACATTGGGGGTGATTCGTGCCACTGCACTTGCCGTCCTTGTCCTGCTTCTGTTTCGCCCTGTTCTCAGAAGCGAGCAACGCAACACGACCCAGCCCTCCCTCCTTGTTCTTCAAGATGTGAGCCAATCGATTGGGGAGGACCATCCCGAATGGACAGACAGTCTGAATCGGTGGATTTCCAGTCTGCCAGCCGAAGAAGGAGAGCCGGGCGCAGCCATTCAGGCCTATGCTTTCGGCGCTGACCTCAGCGAATGGAATCAGGAGCAGGCCATGTCTTCCCCTGTCACTGATCTCTCAACGCCTCTTGAACTGATTCAAGGACAGTGGGCAGGCCGTCCCATAGGGGCTGTGGTGATTGCGACTGATGGCCGATTCAACAGAGGAAAAAACCCCGAAACGATGGCCGCCAAATTGGGCGCACCCATCCACTTTGTTCTTTTGGGCGACACCACAGTTCGACAAGACATCCGGATCAACCAGCTCCTCCACAATGACGTCGCCGGGATTGGCAACCAATTCCCAATCGAAGTGGAGGTAGGCGGAAACGGTTACGAGGGCACTGTGGGTGTCACCCTGACCGGAGCCGGAATTCGCCAAAGGCTGGAGGTGCAACTTGACCTAAGTGGTGCCCCCGCCATCGCGACTTTTCTTTTGGATGCCAAAACACCAGGCATTCAGCGCTATACCGTTGAGGTAGAAGGCATCCCTGGAGAAGCCAATACCGAGAACAACACCCGCAAGGCCACCATTGATGTAATCGAACGGCGCAAACGCATTCTATTGACCTCCCTCGGGCCACATCCTGATCGTGGCGCTTGGTCCAACGCATTGGCAGACAATGCCAATTACGAAGTGCTTCATTTGCCGATTGAAGAATTGGTCACCGGAGATTTCGCCAAAGAAGAAGACTGGGATGCAGTCTACTTCTTTGGATTCGATCCAGGGAATCAAGCGGTTCGTTCAGCATACGCAAACGCCAAAGAAGTAGGACTGCCCGTGGGCCTCATTGTCGATCCAAGGGCCGATTTCGAAGCGCTGGCACAATTGGGCATTGGGTTGAACTTCACCCTCACACGCGAAGGATTGACCACAGACCCCAAAGGCAGCCTGAACCCTGCGTTTCCACACTTTACCTTGGACCCCGCTTTGGAGTCAATGCTCGCCGAGGTGCCCCCACTGGTTGCGCCATTCGGCGAGGCCGACTGGGGACCGGCACATGCGCCTTTGCTCTTCCAACGCATTGGTGGCATCACAACCGCATATCCACTCTTGACCGTTGCACAGACCTCCCAAGGACGATCTATGGTGCTCCTTGGAGAAGGAAGCTGGCGTTGGCGTCAAGTGGGATATCTCCGAACGGACAGCCACGAGCGCTTCAATGAATTGGTAGGGAAACTGACCCAATACCTCACCTCCGATCCAGGAGTCGACCGGTTTAGGGTAGACGGACCACGGCTCCTCGACGAAGACCAACGCCTCAACTTTCAAGCCCGTGTTTACGACGCCACTTTGCAACCCCTGCAGGGAGCGGACATTTCCCTCCAAATGACAGACAGCGCAGGTGCCTCTTATGATTACCGCTTTTCTTCGTCCAATCCAGGGCGCTATAGCCTCGATGCTGGTCGGCTTCCCAAGGGCACGTACAATTGGACTGCACAAACGGACATCGCTGAGAAAGCCTTCCGCCGATCTGGCACGGTCGCCATCCGTGGCATTCAACTCGAACGCAATGGCCGTCCAGCTCAACACGATGCCCTTCGAAGGATGGCCGAACAGACCGGCGGTACCACCTTTTCTTCCACGGCCTTAAAAGACTTAACACAAGCCCTGACCGATTCCGGACAGTTTGTGCCAGAATTGCGACTCTCTGAGCGACTTCAAGACCTGATTGGGTGGAAAACACTGCTCTACATCCTCACCTTTTTATTGGCCGCAGAATGGGCCATTCGTCGGTGGGCAGGAACATATTGAATCCCGCATGATTACAGGGCTTCATGCGTAGATTCGAAGCATGAACAACCCTGCACGCATCCGCGTCATCGCCATTGCCTCTGGCATCTTTATGGCCCTCCTCATCAGCTGGTCCTCCATTACTGTGACCATTCCTTCTGGTCATGCAGGCCTCATTTTCCGCACTTTTAGTGATGGAATTGATGCCACCGAAATGCCCATTGGACAGGGCTTCCACTTCAAAGCACCCTGGGATCGCATCGTGGTGTATGAAGTCCGCCAGAACGAGTCACAGCAAAAGCTGATGGTTCTCTCTTCCAACTTGCTGAAAATCGAACTCGACATGACGGTCTTCCACCAGCCTGTCTTGGCCAATTTGGGGGCGCTAGAAGTAGAAAGGGGCCGAGGCTACGAAGAGAACGTCATTGTTCCCTCCGTGCGTTCTGTCTCCCGTGAAGTCATCGCCAAATACCTCCCAGAGGAAATCAACACATCCAAGAGACAGCAAATTCAAGATGAGATTCAAGACCGTCTGAGAGAAAAGCTTGCGGCGAACTTCATCCAACTCAACGACGTTCTGATCCGCAACATTCGCTTGCCTCAAACTTTGGAGGCTGCGATTGAACGAAAACTCCAACAGGAGCAAGAATCCCTTGAATACGAATTCCGTTTGGAAAAAGAATCCAAAGAGGCGGAGCGCAAGCGAATTGAAGCCGCGGGCATTCGGGACTTTCAGGACATCGTATCCAAGGGGATCTCCGACGAACTTCTCCGATGGAAAGGCATTGAAGCCACGCAGAACTTGGCAGAAAGCCCGAACACGAAAATCGTCGTGGTTGGTGGTGGAGACGACGGCCTCCCCATCATCTTGGGAAACAATTGAACCCCCCATCTTTTGTCATGAAAAAGGCCCGCCAATTGGCGGGCCTTTTTCATGACATCAAACCGAGCTGATTAAGCCTCGGTCCAAGTGCCTTTTTCTTTGGCGTTGGAAATGGCCCCCAACACACCCAGGCGGTTGATGTTGCGCATGCCTGAAGCACTCACCTTCAAGGATACCCAGCGGTCCTCTTCTGGAATGAAGAAGCGCTTCTTGAACAGGTTGGGGTAAAAACGACGCTTGGTGCGGCGCTTGGAGTGGGAAACGTTGTTTCCGACCATCACCTTCTTACCGGTCAACTGACAAATGCGGCTCATGGGACCTGAGATTCAGTGGTTCTTTAGGGTTTCCGAATTTTTCGGGAGTGCAAAGGTGCATTTTTCAGAGCGAATCCACAACACCTTTCGCACCAGAATTCATCACAATCGAATTTGAGCGGCCAACTTCCAAAATCAAGCGGCACGCTGCTCGGATGGTCATGCCCAAATTTCGGGTGCGATCGCGACCAAAATGATGCACCTCACATTGGGTTCCGTTTGGGCCAGAACACGCAATGAATACTGTACCTACCGGCTTTTGATCGCTCCCGCCTTCCGGCCCTGCAATGCCTGTAATGCCCACGCCAAAGTGGGCGTGCAGTGCGCTTTTTGCTCCTTCTGCCATGGCCCGTGCCACAGGTTCTGAGACCGCTCCATGCTCCGAAATCCACTCCGGTGGGACACCCAACAATTCAGATTTCGCCTGATTCGAATAAGATTGTACGCCTCCCAAAAAGTATTGGCTGGCCCCAGGACTCGCCACCAACGCTGCGCCCAAACCACCCCCAGTACAGCTTTCGGCAACCGACAAGGTCCAACCTTCCTTTTTCCAGAGGTCGGCCAATGCTTGGACCACCGTCTCTCCATTTTTGGTCACCACGTAATCATGGAGCCGCGAGCATACCTGAGCATGCGCAGCATCCAATTCTCCAACGGCCTCTCCCTCTGCCGTTAACCGAATTCGCACACTGCCCGGACTGGGCAAATAAGCCAACTTGATGCCCTTGCTCAGCCAACCTGTCTCCAAATCTTCGATCCGCACCGCCAATTGACTCTCTCCCGTGCCCATGGTCAACAATGACCGATGCGCCCGACGTGGAGACCGCCCGTTCGCTTCCAAAACACTGCGCATTCTGGGAATCACCCCCTCTGACATGATGTGCTCCATCTCGTAAGGAACACCAGGCATGGACACCGTCACCCCTCCCTCTCTGTCGAACCACATGCCACTGGCTGTTCCCAAGGGGTTGTCCAACACAACACATGCTTCGGGAAGCAGGGCTTGGTCTCGGTTAACCTGAAGCACCTCCCGTCCCCGGCGTTCAAACCAAGAGACAATCCGCGCCTCAACGCCCGGATTCCGAACCAATGAAGTGCCGTAGTAGTCGCACAAAACGTGCTTGGTGATGTCGTCTCTGGTTGGCCCTAAACCTCCCGTAATGAGCACCAACTCCGCCCTGGATTCAGCCTGTCGTATCGCCTCCAACATGACTTCCCTCTCGTCGGGAATCGTCACGCATCGGGCCACATGCCATCCTTGGGACTCCAATCGCTCTCCCATCCAGGCGGCATTGGTGTTCACCGTCTGTCCGATCAGCAATTCATCGCCAATGGACAGGACCTCTACCTCCAACCGCCTCGATGACAAAGCAATCAGCGAATGGAGAGACGCTCGATGCTGCGCGCACCCGAACCGCTCACTTCGACCGTATAAATGCCAGGAGTCAGCGCAGAAACGTCCATTCTGGCCAGCTTGCCCTGAACCTGGGTTTGACGAACCAAGCGTCCACTCATGTCACGGATTCGGACTTCGGCCCCCAAGAGCAATTCGTCGAGCACAATTTCCACGACTGCATCTGCTGGATTCGGGAAAAGGCCAAACCCGACTTCTGCGATTTCACCCACGGCTACGTAATCTTCAAAGTCCACGTCCGCGCAATCGTCGAGGTCCTCCACATTCATGGTCAACCCCACAATGTCATTGATGTCGATGGGGTCTTCATCTCCACGCACGTGCAAACCGGGCTCAAAGTCCCGCTGGAATGTCATGTTCAGTTCTCCTGCCTGAATCCGAGAAGGAATGCAAGGGTAGACGGCCTCAATCAAGTCAAAGTCCAAGTCAGGCGTGACATCACAAGCCGACTCTGAATTCCATGTTTCACCGAGGTCTGTAGAATGCACCACGTAGCAGTGGCGGTAATTCTGGACACCTGTGCTGAAATTCTCCATGAGGGCGCTATACGCCACCACAATCGTGTTGGTCTCTTCTACCAAACCGGCTGAAGCCTGTGAACTGATGCCCACAAAGTATCCTGCGATCTCGTCCTCATAATCCAAAGTGCCGCTTTCGTCGATGTCGTATGCGTAGGCAATGGTCATGCTGCTGTCCGGGCCCATAGACGGACGCCAGTACTCCAGACCATTGGTGAACGGATAGTAACTGGTATTCCCATCTGTGGTGTCACTGTCGGCGTAGAACATGGCGCCGTAGAAAACGTGTACACCTCCAGCATTGTCCACCAATACATCGCCGCTGCGGTCGGTATTGAAGAACATTCCGTTGCCTTCGGTGTCGATGTCGTCTGCGAGAGCGGTGTCCAGCAATGCACCCGAATCCATGATGTAGTTGTCGACTGGAAAGTCCACCATCACTTCGTAAGACCACGTTTCTCCGTTGTCGTTGGAAATCATGACAAAACTGTCATCAAAACCATTGAATGCGGCAAAAGCCACTGTTTCACCAGAAGCATGGATGCCATAGGCATCTGCAACAAATCCACCTGCAAACGACGCAGTGTCCAATTCTGCAAAGGTTTGCATGTCCCAATTTGCCCCACCGTCTGTTGAGCGCATGTACACCAACGCCCCGTCTTGACCGTTGTACAGCACGCCGCCATTTCCTGCAGGCGCAGTGATGCATATGGCGTGAATGCTGTTCCCATCGGCTCCGCCAACGGTCGCACGCGGCCACAAGTGCCAAATGTCTGTTCCGTCCTCAGCACTCAACGCAGGGAGCGTTGTGGTGGACCAAGGTGCATCTCCTCCAATGTCGTCGCGGGTGGCAAAAACCAAACCACCCGTACTGCCATGGCTCAAAGCAAACTCAGAACCGTTCTCGAGGTGACCCAACGAAGGCCATCCAATGCGCACATCCTCGATGCGGTCATAAGGAATTTCTCCCCAGTCACTGTCGATTCCTGCAGCCTTGTGGTTGTACCCAGTTCCTCGGTCACTAAAAGGAGACGTTTCCAAAGACTGGATCCATCCTGCACTGACGCCTCCAGCTGAACTGAATACACGGTCATCCACCGAATAATTGGACTGCAGGTCGTATTGGGTCAAGCCAATGATTTGTCTTTGGATCACCAATTCTCTCAACTGGAGATGGTCAATGTCCCCGACATTTTGGGCCGTCAATGGCTGATAAGGAATGATTTCCTCACCCGTCATCTCTTGAGTAGACATGGGAGCCGCCACCTTGTGGGCGTTGTCCAATGAAATGAATTGAGCCTGCATTACAGGCATGGCCGAAATCAAGGCGACCAACGATAAAAGTGCGTTCCGCATGGTGGTTCAGGTTGCGAGGCTCGCTTCGGCCTCAGGCGGAAGTTAATGCACTTCCGGCAACCTTGCCATGACCGTTCCCCGAGCGACAACCCGATCTCCAGGCTCGACCAAAATCTCGGACCCCAAAGGAAGATAAATGTCGATCCTGGAACCAAAGAGAATGAAGCCGCACTCTTGGGCATGCTCAATCTGCTGTCCCTCCTCTACAAACCAACGAATCCGGCGTGCAACAGCTCCTGCAATTTGACGCCAAACCACTGTCCCCGAGGGCGTGCTTTGGGCAAATGTGGTGCGCTCATTGAGCGTAGAAGACTTGGGGTGCCAAGCCACCAAATATTTTCCCGGATGGTAGGCAAAACTTTCCAGCTTACCGCCGATTGGTGCCCATTGCGCATGCACGTCGAAAATGCTGAGGAACACGCAAATCTTAATGGCCCTGCCTCCAATCACTTCGGGCTCATCCACCTCTTCCACAATGACCACCTTGCCATCGCTCACCGCTGTGATTTCGTTGGGCGCAGCATTGAACGGCCTTTCAGGGATGCGAAAAAACCAAAGGACCAGCATGCACAACACCACCAAGGCGCCGTCCAAAACCAGTTTCAACGGACCCGGAATCCAAGACACCTGATGGAACAAGACCATCAGCGCCACAGCGATCAGGAAAAAAACGAGGATAACGCGGTAGCCCGCTGGATGGATGTACATGGCGCGAAAATCAGAAAAACATCAACACCAAAGCCGCAATTGGTGCAGCAAAAAAATGAGAATCGAATCGGTCCAGCACACCACCGTGTCCCGGCAAGATTTGACCCGAGTCTTTGATGCCCGCTTTTCGCTTGAGCAGGCTTTCCGCCAAATCACCCAAAGGCCCGAAAAGAGAGACCATTGCAGCACACAAAATGCCCGCTTCAAAACCCCAATGCCATTGAAGCCACGCCCCCATTAAAAAGGTCAATGCCGCTCCTCCAAGAGCGCCCTCCCACGTTTTACCTGGCGAAATTTGAGGCGCCAACTTGTGCCTTCCGAATGACCGACCCGCCAAATAAGCCCCGGTATCGTTGGTCCACATGAGGGCAAACCACCCCATCGGTATCAGGGGGTCATACCCTTCTCCAATGCCTGCCATCCACAACATGGCGAATGCAGGAAGCACCAGAACGACCAGAGACAAAAGCCAACGGGAAACAAAAGAGGACCTGGGGCGAACCCGTCTCCATGCCGACTCGAACTCTCGACACCCCAACAAGACCAATAGGGAAAGCAGTGCCGTGTAGGTAACGGGGCCCAACCAAATTGCGCCCAAGGTCACCGCCACCAATGCGGTTCCCGTCGCTGCGCGAACCCACAGATCACCTCCCATTATTCGACTTCGGGAGTCGACAAAACGCCCGAGGCTTGGGCAAGCAATTCACTGGGGACCCACAATTCAACGGGACCAAACATTCCATAGCTGCTGTCTCGCTTGTTCAAGAGCAACGACTGTATCCCTGCTGCGTCAAGTTGGTTCTTTCTGAGCTCTACCGAAAATGGCTGCGCATCAGAGAAGATCAAAGTCCACCCCTCCATTACGCTGCATTTTCGTCTGAAGACGCGGTGTCTTCGGAAGTTGGGTTTTCCTCGGGATCTGTAGTTTTCTCAGCATCCAAAGCGGTTTCTTCCGCTTTGCCCTCCTCCTCGGCTTCTGGCAACGCCGATGGATCTGCGGCGTCCGACTTCTCCTCGGGCTTCTCTTCGGGTTTCTCCTCGGGCTTGTCCCACGGACGTGCACCAAGC
>Ga0209092_10000445_pt1 | contig 40341 bp, 36 predicted proteins | sample FraStrMetagenome_FD_187446 | JGI IMG/M metagenome (GOLD analysis project Ga0209092, IMG submission 187446) | Marine eukaryotic phytoplankton communities from Arctic Ocean - Fram Strait ARC3M Metagenome (SPAdes) (version 2) | ecosystem: Environmental > Aquatic > Marine > Oceanic | place: Fram...
TCTGGTCTTCGCGGGGGGCGCTGGTTTCGCGCCCAAAACGATGACTTCCCCACCCCAAACCCATTTGCAGCAAAAGCAAAATGAGGGCAAGGGTGGCGGCCAAAATTTCGTGGGCCACAGCGGTCCACCCCTCCATGGAAAACGACAACCTAAGGATGATGGTGGCCACCACGAACCCTGAATTCCGGAGGATTAAACCATAATCGGAGAGGTAACGCAATGAGGTCACCAACAAGACCACATCCACAAAAATCAATGCGGTAAAGAAATCACCATAAAAGATGGAGTTGGGGTCGATTGGATGGGCATTGCCACCACCGGCATAGACCACCAAGTCTGTGAGCCAGTGCCCAAAGCTCCATGCGGCCAATGCGGCCAAGACCACACACAGGAGGGCCGCCAAATGGCGTTTAAATCGAATAAAACGGGCCAAGTCCACTTCTTCTAAACGCGCCTGTCTCCTCGGCAGAATCCGGTAAAACCCCACCAAAGCAGCACCCAGCAACACCGCGCCGACGATGTGCGGAAAAAAGGCATCTTCCCAAGGCATGGTGGCTTGCGTTGCGCCGCCCTCCTGCAATGCAGACAAGTCCCTGAAAACCGATCGGATTTCAATCAAAGACACAATCTCCAGCTGCTTGCCCATGGACCGAGCAAAGGAGGAGGGCAAATGAAAGACCAACAGGTAGACTTCGGCCACCAAAATGGCCGAAAATGGCGTGTACAGAATGTGCAAAGGATGTCCGAACAAACTCTCTGGCATTCGAAACGGCAGCCATCCTGCTTCATGCATGACAAACAGGATGCAATGCAACAAAAACAACACCATAGAAGCCCTGACGAGTCCATGCTCAACCGCCTTTCTGGCGCTGGCACTCAACAAGAAATCTGCTAAACGATCAAGGGGCCGAAGAAAGGTATTCAAAGGGAGGCTTTGCTGCCGGTCCAGATTTCCCATGCAGCGTCTGCTTGAAGGAACAACATAGATTCCCCTCCCAATGTTCTGGCACCCAACGAAGAGGCCGTTTTCATCAAGGCCGTTTCTTGGGGATTGTAGATGAGATCAACCAAAAAGTGATCCGAGCCAAACCCTGACAATGCAGAGGGTGACAAAGGGGGCAAGGCAGCCCCATTGGGAAACATGCCAACTGGGGTGCAATTGACCACAAGAGGCGTGGATTGAATGCCCTCCTTTGCGATGTCCCCATAACCAATGTCCCCCGCAACCACTGGACTCCTGCTTACCCTGGTCACGGCAATGCCAATCTCGCGGAGTACATGGACCACAGCCGCAGCGGAACCGCCTGTACCAAGCACCAATGCGCGGTCATGATGGCCTTCGAGAAACGGGGCTATCGAACGTCGGAAACCAATGGCATCGGTATTGTGACCCATGCGACGTCCCTCTCGAAATGAAACCACATTGACCGCACCAATGGCCCTGGACTCCTCACTCAATTCATCCATCAAGGGCAGGATGGTCTTTTTGTAAGGAAGGGTCACATTCATGCCCTCCCAAGTGCGGCTGTTCCACAAAGCTGGCACATCGGCCAGCTCCGAAACATCATGCAATGAATACCGACAATCCACCAGGCCCAATGTCTTCCATTTCTTCTCGAAATACCGCGCGGACCAGCTGTGGGAAACCGGGTGACCGATGAGCCCAAAATGACGATGACCTGACTCAGGCACGTTGAACGAGAGATTTCCCACTTGACCCCAAGCGTCCGAGGGCGATGACCAGCAATGCACCAAACACAGCGCAGGCCAAGGACAACCCAATCTGAGGATCGACATGCACAGAGGGCGAAACGTTGAACTGCAAGTATTCTATCCTGCCATCCGAATGGGTGAACAACTCCACGGCGTTTTCTTTCCATGGCCACAGCTTGCGCAATGAGCCCACCAAGAACCCGCTCAACAACATGATGGCCATGGCGCGGTGTCGACGAAAAATCCACCCCAAGCCTTTGCTGAATCCGAGGAGTCCACTGATCACGCCTGCAGCAAAGGCCGCGATGCGAATGACATCGAACCCTTTGATCGCACCAATGACCGCAGAATAGGCACCAAGCAAGACCAAAACAAAAGACCCACTGATGCCCGGCAAGATCATCGCACAAATGGCCAGCGCGCCTGAAAGGAAGAGAAAAACAGGCGCATCGCCTTGCACCAAAGGAGGCAAACCGGTGAGCCACCAAGCCAATGTGGCCCCCGTCAAAAACAAAACCAGAGACGCCGCGTCAATTTGAGTTCTCTCAACCTCTCTCAACATCAAGGGCACACTTGCCGCTACAAGGCCAAAAAAGAAAGACCAAAGCAGAACAGGCTCCTCCTCCAACAAGTGATGCAACATCCCCGCCAGCAAGGCAACAGAGGTCACAATACCCAAGCCCAACATGGTCAGAAAATTCAAATTGTAGTCTTTCCAAGTCACCCATGGACCTTTGGAAAAGAAAGACCTTACTGTCCCCATGCCCAAACCACCAATGGTGGTCAGAAGCTCTTCATAAATGCCCGTGATGAAGGCGATGGTTCCTCCGCTGACTCCCGGCACTAGGTCTGCTGCCCCCATGGCCATGCCCCGAAGGCCCAACCTGAGCCAGTCACCCATTTGCCGTTGCGCCATGATTCAGGCCACCTCCATGCTGGGGTCAACCTGAGCTGCCCAAGCCTGTGCCCCGCCGCGAAGATTGTAGAGGTTGTCCATGCCAAACTTGGTCTCCAGAGCCGTCACCACAGCGCCAGACCGTCCGCCTGATCTACATTGCATGACCACGGGAACGTCTGACCGTAAGTCGTGGACCCGATCCAAAATGTCGCCCATTGGAATGGGCTCTCCGCCCAAGTTTCCCGCTTCAAATTCATGAGGCTCACGCACGTCTATCAACTGGTGCTCCTTTCCTTCTGTACGCCAAGCGTTCAGTTCGGTTGCGTCAATTTCTTTCATGATTCCGGATCCACTTCCTGAGGCTGCACGCCTTGCTTCAACTCTTCTGGCAAAAAGTGGAAGAATGTATCGCCTCGCAATCCCACACGCAAGCATTCCAATGGAATCAAGTCATTGGGACCGATGTTGCCCAAATTGACATTGCTACCAAACTGCTTGATGAACCAAACCTGCTGGGGCTTTTGGGGAGCCTCCCAGAGGATGTCCTCCAAGTCAACCTTAGACAAGATTTTCCGAATGAGCTGAGTGTGGGCGGAACCGTTGGGTCGATAAATGCCCACGGTTCCACTTTCCCGGGCTTCCGCAATCACCTTGAATGACCCCGCATCGAGCTCGTTTCTCATCATGCGAATCCACTTTGCTGGAGAAATGAGGATGCCCTCTTCTTTTGACCCAACCTCCGACAAGACCTTGAAATCCTTGGAGTATCGGTGAATCAACTCACACTTGTAGTCGTTGTCGATCACCATGGACCCATCGCTAATCTCCATGCAGCCAATGCCCATGTCGTCGATGAACTTCAAGTAGTCATCCAAGCAATCCCGCACAAGAAAGGCCTCAAACAGAGTGCCTCCGCAATAGACGTCCATGCCGGCATCTCGGTAAATCTTTACCTTCTCCTTGAGGTTGGGGGTAAACAAACTGGTCCCGAATCCCAGCTTGAGGAAGTCGATTTTATCGTCTGCTATGCTGACAAGATCTTCAGCCTCTCGGAGGCTAAGGCCTTTGTCCATGACCATGGTTAAGCCATGAGTTCTTGGAGCGCTTGTGCGCTCAGACATATGGGGCAATGGGAAATTCATTGGGCTTTTGAGGCATTCAAAACACGTGTACCGAAGGCAGGGTCCTCTTCAATTGGAGGAAACAGGCCGGCTAAGGTCGCGCAAATGTCCGGTGTATGAGCCAAGGAAGCATCAAGCAATGCAAAGGCCGATTGTTGACGACCGAGGGCATACAAACTGATGAAGGACCGACAAAGCACAATTGGGTCAACGCGGGACACTTCGGGAACGTTGTGCAACAATGTCAAGGCCTCGTCGTGCCTGTTGTCCTCCTGCAAATTCGCAACCGCGTCCATGTACACCTCCAAGTTGTCGGGCTCGAGGCGCAAAGCGTTGCCATAAATCAATGCTGCCTCGTCGTGCATGGCAATCTTTCGCAGAATGCCCCCAAGCAACAAGTGGTACTCCACATTGGTTGGCTCCAGCTCCATGGCCTTCTCAAAAAACTTGAGACTTGCTGGCCAATCTTGCCTCATTTCGGCCACCACGCCAAGGCCCACATGCGCATCGGCAAAATCACCATCCAGCTCTAAAGCGCAGTAATAGTAATCTGCCGCCTCATTCAACTTCTCCATCCGCTCCATGCACTCTCCCATTAAAGTGTACGTGTTGGCTTGCGGCGCATCCATCAAAATCGACTCTCGGTAACACTCAAGAGCACGGGTGTAGTCCTCTGACATGGTCAGCGCCGCCGCTTTTTGGAGAAGAGCCGGACTGAATTCCTCATCAATCACCAAGGCATACTCGTATGCATCGATGGCCGCAGTGAAATCACCAATTCGCTGCAAAGCATTTCCCAAATTGTACCATCCGGGACAACTGTATGGGTGGGCATCGATGAACGCATTGAATGCGGTCACAGAATCTGAATGTCGGCCTACCGTTTCGTAGCAAAAGCCCAGTTCATGCAATGCAGTCTCATTGCTCGGGTTCTCCTTCAAGGCCTCTTCCAAGATGGAAATGGCGCGGTCCCAATGGCCAATGTTTTCGTATTCCAGCGCGATGTCAATGAACAAGTCCTCTCTAAAGAACCGGTCTCCAAGTTCGAGGGCCTTCCGATAATGATGAATGGCTTCACGATGCTGGTCCGTCTGAGAATACAGCGTCGCCAAAGTCAGGTGAATCTCATCGTTGGATGGCTCAAAGGACAAGAGCGTCCTCAGGCGTGGGATGGCGTTCTTGACATTGCCCGACCCCGCCATCAACTGGGCTTCCCTGATTTGAAGAGAAACGCTTTCTGGATATAGCTTGGCGGCGTATTGTAAGACTTGCTTTGCTTGCCGATGACGGCCGTTGTGCAAATAGTGCTCAATGAGCGCCTCGAGTTCCATCAAGTCGAAAAAAGTGGTCGCATCTGACGCCACCATGGCCTCATATCGGTCCACGATTCCCGCAATCTCGTGTGCGTCTCGGTCATTCAAGTCTTCGTCGTGCATCAATCTCCACTAAACTAGTCTTGCCATTTGCGTGGTGCGGAATACACGGGCTTGGGTTTTGAACACCAGACCCGAATTCCTTCAACTCGGGTAAAGATGGACAGCCCCTTCGAATTTCCCCCATTTACCCTGCGTGATTTCGTAATCGTTGGCGCTCTGCCACCCCCTAGTTTTGCCTTCATGACTTTCATCCGTAGCATTTCGGGTTTTCGCGGCACCATTGGAGGACCTGAAGGAAACAACCTTACACCACCCGACGTGGTGCGCTCCACCATGGGATACGGCAGTTGGATTCAAGAAGGCTTCACTCCATCCGAAGACCACCCACGACCTGTGGTGGTGGTCGGCAGGGATGCCCGTCCATCGGGGGACATGGTGCAACGGTTGGTTACCGGGACCCTCATGGGCATGGGCATTGATGTGCTGGACCTCGGACTCTCCACAACCCCAACCGTTGAAATGGCCGTCATTGGTGAGCATGCAGATGGCGGCATCATCCTCACTGCGTCGCACAATCCGGTCCAATGGAACGCCCTCAAATTGCTAGACGGGCATGGCGCCTTCATTTCCGCGGAAGCTGGAGCCGAAGTCATCCGACGATCCACTGCCCCGATGAACTTCGCAGGTGTCGAAGACTTGGGACAAGTCACCGAATTGACTGGCTGGATTGACGCCCATATCCAATCGATCTTAGACTTGGAATTGGTGGACCGCGCAGCCATTGCTTCTGCTGGCTTTAAAATCGCTGTGGACGCCGTAAACAGCACAGGTGGCATTGCCGTTCCCGCTTTGCTCAAGGCCCTCGGCGTGACCGAAGTGGTTGAGTTGTTTTGCGAGCCACACGGCCGATTCCCGCACAACCCGGAACCCCGTCCGGAACACTTGACCGAATTGTCCAGCACCGTGGTGAACCACCATTGTCACCTTGGCATCACGGTTGACCCCGACGTCGACCGTCTTGCCTTTGTCTCCGAAGATGGCAGCATGTTTGGAGAGGAATACACTTTGGTGGCTGTGGCCGACCACATTTTGGCCCACACCCCTGGACCTGTGGTCAGCAACTTGAGCTCGACACGCGCTTTGCGCGACATCGCTGCCCGCTACGGACAGACATACACCGCCAGTGCTGTGGGAGAGGTGAACGTGGTGTCGGCCATGAACGAGACCAACGCCATCATTGGCGGGGAAGGAAATGGCGGCGTCATCTATCCCACCCTGCATGCTGGGCGAGACGCTTTGGTGGGGATTGCACTGTTCCTGACTCTACTCGCAAAGCGAGGTGGGCGCATCTCTGAACTCAGGTCGACTTACCCCAACTACGAAATGGTCAAGGCCAAGATTGACTTGAACCCCAGCTGGGATGCGGATGCTCTGATGAAAAAATTTGCAGCGAGCCAAGCCCATTTGAACCCCCTCACCGTGGATGGCGTCAAGCTTGACCTCGAATCTGGTTGGGTCCATTTGAGAAAGTCCAATACCGAACCCATTATTCGTGTGTATGCCGAGGCGGCCACGCAAGAGGAAGCCTTGCGCTTGGTGGAGACCTTCAAGAATGATTTGCTGGCGTTGGCGTAGTCTTTGCCTTTGACTGCCCACCTGCGAATTGCGCGCCGTATTTTGCACCCACCTAAGCTTGACCACGAGTGACCCCCACGAAATGAACGTGTACCTCGACAACGCCGCCACGACGCCGATGCTTCCGGCTGTGATTGATGAAATGCTGCCTTTCATGAAGGAGCACTTTGGCAATCCCTCTTCTACCCATGCTTTTGGCCGAAAGACAAAGACGGCCATTGAACAAGCACGTAGGAGCATCGCCGCACACCTGAATGTGGCGCCCAGGACCATTTGTTTTACCAGTGGAGGCACAGAAGCCGACAATATGGCGCTTCACGCCGGCGTGGAGCAATTGGGATGCACGCGCATTTTAACCTGTGCAACCGAGCACAGCGCTGTCCTCAAAACAGCCCAGCATTTGGGTCTGTCCTCCGAAGTTCAATTCGGTTTCATTGCTTTGGACACAAACGGGAGGGTCGACATCCAACAGCTCGACAACCAGTTGTCCGACGGCAGGCCCACCATGGTGTCTGTTATGCATGGCAACAATGAGGTCGGCGTGATTCAAGACCTGATGGCCATCGGAAATTGCTGCCGCACGCACGGCGCATTCTTCCATACGGATACAGTCCAAACCATGGGCCACTATCCCTTGGACTTTTCTGCCTTGCCCGTGGATTTCGCCGCATGCAGCGCGCACAAGCTTCACGGCCCCAAAGGTTCGGGTTTCCTTTATGTTCGGGACGGCTTGAGAATTGGCGCACACATCATGGGCGGCAGCCAGGAGCGAGCCATGCGAGGCGGAACGGAGAACCTCATCGGCATCATTGGGCTGGCCAAAGCATTGCAACTCGCAATGGAAGACCAAACCGAACACGCCGATCACATCCGCGCCCTCAAGGCCGAAATGGTCAAGGGCTTAACCGCTTCTGTTCCTGGCGTTCGCTTCAATGCGGGATCAGACCAGCCGGATGCACTCTACACGGTATTGAGCGTCAATTTCCCTGAACACGCCAAAAACGGAATGTTCCTTTTCCTTCTCGACTTGGACGGCGTAGCCTGCTCCGGAGGAAGCGCCTGCTCCAGCGGAAGCACCCAACCCTCTCACGTATTGTCCGCTTTGGGACTGCACGAAGAAGGCAGGACATCGATTCGATTTTCATTCAGCCGTCTGACCACGATGGCTTGCGTAAAACACGCCCTCAAAGCCGTTGAGAGCATTCGCGGTGCGGCCATCTTGGTTTAAGCCTGCAGATGACATAAATCATTTTGGGCCCTGACGGCACTCAATGAGCGAAGGAAGAAGGAGGAAGACTTTAGGTCTGTAATCCAAGCAAACAAAATCCCTTCGCCATGAACAATTTGATTCTCCCCCTTCTGACCCTCGCCTCCATATTGAGTGCTTCAACTGCTGATGCTCAATGCCGCAGGTTCACCCGCCAACGCGTCATCAGTGCGCTCGACCAAGGCATGGTCCTCGACCAAATCACAGCAGGCACGATGGGCCGTGGTGAAAGCGCCGCCACCTTGCTTTCAGTCAACGGCCCAGGTGTCTTGGACCTTGTGATCAGCACCCATCCAGACCTCGGCGAAGTCACCTACACTGTGGTCGACACCCAAGGAAAAAAGTACCGCGATGGCCAAATCCGTGGCCAATTGGAGCGATTCCCCGTTGAAACCGACGGAAACTCCGACTTGATCGTTCACATTCAGTCCGAAAAAAGTTCGAACGCTTATGTTCCCCTCGGTTGCGTCGCCCTCGCAACAACACGGCCCGCCCAAAGCAAAAACGACATGGACATCCTGACCGAATACTGATGCCTCATTCACCGCGACCGAAGGGCGAAAAGGATTCACGATTGAATGCTTTTCGCCCTTTCTCTTGGGAATTAACCCCCGCTCATTCGCCTTCCATGTCGACTTTCGCGAAACCAAGCCATGGAAAAGTCCAGACTCTCCCCCACAGAACAACCCGGCCATTGGGACCAATTGGAAACCATGTCCCCCGCAGACCTGGTCACCGCCATGGCCCAGTGCGACCAACAGGCACAGCAAGCTGTGGAAGACATAGGACCTGAAATTGCAAGGGCCATCGCATCCTCATCCGAAAAGGTCACGAATGGCGGACGCATCTTTTATCTCGGCGCTGGCACAAGCGGGAGGCTTGGCGTTCTCGACGCCAGTGAAATCCCACCAACGTTTGGCGTTCATGACGCATTCATCGGACTGATCGCCGGCGGCGACAGTGCGATTCGACAAGCCGTTGAAGGTGCAGAAGACAACCGCAGTGGAGGAGTTGAAGACTTGAAAACCCATGGCGCATCCAGTCAAGATGTACTGGTGGGCATTGCTGCCAGCGGCAGAACACCCTATGTGCTGGGCGCAATGGAGTGGGCAAATCAAGAAGGCCTGTTGACCATTGGCATCACATCCAATCCCACCAGCCAAGTGGCCAGCCTCGCCCAAATCGCATTGGTACCGCAAACAGGGCCTGAATTCGTGACCGGCAGCACTAGAATGAAAGCGGGAACGGCGCAAAAACTCATTTTAAACCAACTCTCGACAGGGGTGATGATTTTGTGTGGTCACGTCGAAGGCAACCGAATGGTGGACATGCAACTCGCCAATCAGAAACTCATTGAGCGAGGAAGCAGAATGGTCTCTGACGCGCTGAACATCTCCATGGACCGGGCAAAGCAACTCCTGACCGAATGCGGCTCCGTCCGAAGCGCCATCGATACCTTTGAAGGGCGCGACTGAACGTCCACATGCACGACCTCGAACCCTTCTACAACTGGCGAAACTTCTACATCGCAAGCGAAGACAATCGGTCCCCATTTCACGAGCGGGTCTACAGCGAAACGCATTTCACAGAGCGGATTTACAACCACTTTATCCATCCCCAATGGGACAACATGGGCAGCAGTACACTGTTTGTGAAAGTCCTCTTCGCCGACTACGATGAGCGCTTTGCCATTCTGGAGTTCATTGGTGAATGGAATGACACGTTGTTCAACGACATCATGTCCCTCAAGCGAAATGTGATTGAGCCCCTGATGTCCGAGGGAATTGAGCGCTTCATTCTCATTGGTGAGAACGTATTGAATTTCCATTCGAGCGACGATTGCTATTACGAAGAGTGGTTTGATGAAGTCACCGATGCGGACGGTTGGATTGCCCTCCTCAACTTTCGCGAGCATGTGGTTGAGGAACTATGTGGCGCCGATTTGGACCACTACTTCGTCTTGGGTGGCGAGCTTCAAGAAATGGGCTGGCGCACCTTTAGCCCACCTCAACTTTATCAGCGCATCGACGATTGTGTGATGCACCGCATTGGGCAAGTGGGCTAGACCGCGCGAAAGTTTGCGCCTCTCCCCACCCTGAACTTGCACCCGAACCTTCCCTGCTCAGAAACACGGGAACTACCTTGGTATTATGCCTCAAGTGCCACCTGATCAGCGAACCGCTCAGCCGACCAAAGACGGCTCGATGACCCTCTATTCTGAACACTTTAATCAGACTTACCACAGCCGAAATGGCGCCGTCACAGAGTCACTGCATGTGTTCCTTGAGGCTGGGTGGCATCACAAAATCAAGCAAGGTCCTTCCGCGATTCGCATCCTTGAATTGGGGCTGGGCACAGGACTGAACGCACTGCTCACCTTGAAGGCTTGGCGAGCCAAGCCAAAGGGGGCACCAACCAGCCTCGAATACGTGGCACTGGAGCCCTTTCCGTTGTCTCCCATTGAACGCCGCGAATTGCAGATGCACCAAGTGGTCGATCCCGAAGCCGAATCAGAAATCCATGCCAATCCCGCAGGAGAACAGCACCGTGTAGAGTGGGGCGAAAACGCCCACTTCACCCGGATCCGATCCACCTGGCAAGCCTACCAGCGCTCGAAGTCAAACGCTCCTTTCGACGTCATTTATTTCGACGCTTTCGCACCCAACACCCAGCCTGACCTTTGGAGTCTTGAACGATTTCAAGAGGCCTTTAATTGGCTCTCCCCCGGCGGCATATTGGTGACGTATTGCGCCAAAGGCAGGGTTCGCCGGGCCATGGTGGACGCGGGATTTCGCGTAGAACAGCTACCTGGCCCGCCAGGAAAACGCGAGATGCTCAGGGCGACACGGCCTCCATGGGGCGAAATGACCGTGCAAAGATTCAATGTTCGCGTTTACTTTTTCCTGCTCGACCAACCCTTGTTGAATCAGCGTCCCCACCCAAACAGCAACGTCCTCTTGAGCGATGAATTTCTCTCGGGAAGAGACTGCACAAAGTGGCCAGGAGGCGGGTTAGAATTTGGAGAAGGACCTAGAGACTGCGCCATCAGGGAAGCCCAAGAAGAATTGGGTCAACCCATTGATCTCGGCCCCTTGATCCATGCCACTGGAAACTTCATTCGTTCCTCTTGGCGAGGCGAAGAACAGGTGCTTTGCCACTATTACTTGGCCACCTTGAAAGACGCCGTCCAATTTCGGGTGGCCACCCATTCGTTTGACTATCCAGCGGAGAACGTTGAATCCTTCCGCTGGATTCCGCTCAAAGACGTCGACGCAGATCACTTGTCGTTTCAAGTGGATCGAGACGCTTTGGCCCAGCTAAAATCCACATTGTGATGAACACTTAAGGCGTTTTTTTTAAAGCGCCCGTCACCCCCAATCCAAACAGGGCAAAGTCGTATCGAACGGGATCGACAGGGTCCAAAAGGCGGAGGATGTCTGTGACCTCTTCGACCGATCGCCAATCGTTTGCCTTGCGCTCAAGCAACCCCAACTGACGTGCCACATTGCCCGTGTGAACATCCAAAGGCAGACGAAGCGCTGCCGGACTCAAGTCAGGCCAAAGCCCAAAGTCCACACCGCGTCCAGCAGGCCTTGCCATCCAGCGCAGGTACATGCAAAGACGCTTTGCAGCACTGCCTTTTAAAGGGTCAGCGACATGCTTGCTCGTCCTGCCGGCAGGATGGTCCCGAAAAAAACGGGACTTGAAAGCGCTCAATGCCACTCCTGCATCTGGCACTCCTGGATGACCCTCGGTGTCTGGTGCGTTTCGGAAAGCCTGGACAAAAGCCCCTTCTAGCCCCCCGTCCTCTTCAAGTGACCTCAAGCACATGACGAACCTTCTCGCATCTTCTGTCTGATATGTGCGATGGACAAACCCCTCGAGGCGCTGCAAATCCTTCTCATCGGCACCGCGGATGAATTGAGCTGGAGCGCAGTCCATTCGATCCAGCAAACCCCGGCAAGACCGGACAATGGACTTTCGATTGCCCCAAGCCAAAGTGGCGGACAGAAAACCCGCAATGGCCACGTCCTCCGGGTGGGAATATTCATGCGGAATTCCAAGGGGGTCATCCGCCAGAAAATCCGGCCTTTCAAAGCGATCCGCGGCTTCATCTAGCCACTCTTTCCACTCGCCAAGCTTCGCCTGAGAAGGGCGACGCCGCTTTTGGTGGACGGTCTTTCTATGTGAACGAGGATTCGGCACGATTCGATGGCTAAATTCGCACAACGATGCAGTTCGTTCATCCCGAGGTCCTTTGGGCGCTTTTTGCGCTGACCATTCCGGTGGTGGTTCACCTGTTTAGCTTTCGTCGGCACCGCAAAGTACGGTTCTCCCAAACTGCATTTCTGCGTGAAGTCCAACAAGAGAGTCGGTCTAGGAACCAAATCCGCCATTGGCTGGTTTTGCTCATGCGCTTGCTGGCCTTGGCCTGCATCATCCTTGCTTTTGCAGAACCGGTGCTTGACGCGAACTCGTCCAATGCACAAGACGGACGGTCCACCCTGTCTCTCTACATCGACAACAGCCCCTCCATGGAGCTCGAGGGGCCGAGCGGACCACTTTTGGAAGCCGCCAAAATGGCCGCCTCTGGACTGATCGAGTCTCATGGAGCCACAGACAGGTTTCACATATTCACTTCAGAATTTGACTCCGAAGACCGCCGGATGCGGACCAAGGAAGAAGCGATGGAGCGTCTTTCCGCCATCCAACCTGGACATGCCGCACCACCCATTGGCGATGTATTGCTCCACCAAAAAGATGTGCTTTCAGAGTCGGAAGGAGGCAGAACCGGAGCTTACTTGTTTACGGACCTTCAAGCCTCGAGCCACCAATTAGACGAGGCCGCTTCGGCTCTGGTAGACTCTGCACTGTCGATACGTTTTGTGACCCAGCCCGTTCAACCCAAAGTCAATGTTCGCATAGACTCGGCGTGGTTTGACACCCCCATGCGCCTGACTGGCCGCAGCGAAATCTTGCACGTTAGGATCGAACACGATGCATTCAAGCCAGTGGACAACCTCCCCTTGAGCCTGGACATCAACGGCAGAAAAACAGCCATTGGTTCTTTTGACCTCAAGCCCGGGCTGCCGACGGACACCACCCTTCGATTTCGACACGAAAACGCCGGACATGTGCACGCCGTAGTCCGCACCGAGGATGCCCCCGTCACCTTTGACGATGCGCTCCACCTGGGCTACGAGGTTGCCGAGCGTGTAAAGGTGGTTCTCGTTCACGGTGAAAAGGCGGGCGCGGCTGAGCAAGTGGCCCTTCAGCGCCTTTTCGGTGACGCGTCCTTGCACGATGTGATGCCGATGACGGCTTCCGCACTCGATTACGACCTCCTGGGAACCGGCGACTTGGTCGTCTTACAGGGAATCCAATCCCCTTCTTCCGGCCTCATCAACGCCTTACTTCGTGACGTAAATGCCGGTCGCAGTCTGTTTTTAATCCCCCCCGCAGAATCCTTGGGACCGGGATGGGAAGAGTTATTGGTTGGATTGGGCGCAGGACCAACTGGAAGCTGGCTCACCATAGAATCTCCTGCCCGACTCGGGAAACTGCATCATGAACACCCCTTGTTTTCTGGGGTTTTTAGCCGCGCACCAAACCGGGTTGATTTGCCTTCGGCTCGAGGCTGGCACAACCGTCAAAAACCAGGTCGCCGAGAGCGCAACCTTTTGTCCTTTTCCGATGGCCGGCCATTTGTGACTGCGGGAACTCACGGTCAAGGTCGCTTTTACATCAGTGCCGCCCCATTTTCGTCAGAATGGACCAACTTGGCCCAGCATGCTCTGCTTGTCCCAATGGCTCTCAGGATGGCCGAGTCTGCGACGTCTTCAGGACTTCACATGGAAGTTTCAGGAACGGACTCAAACGTTTTGCTGTCTGCTGAGGACGCCCAAGCGTCAGACCGCTACGAATTGAAACCCACGTCCAACTTGGACCAATCCATCTTGCTCTCTGCACAAGCTGTTCCAGGTGGGCTTCAAGTCAACCTTCCTCTGCGCGACATCATGCCCGGGGGGTACGACATCGTGCGCGCCAAAGAAACCCCACTCGGGACAGACTCCCTGACCATCCTCATGGCGCTGGGAGTCAATCCCGCAAAAGCAGAGAGTGACTTGCAAATCTTGTCTCCCGAAATCTGGGAACAGTCCCTGATTACCGCAGGATGGAAACGCAGCGAAGTCATCTCTTCAGATGCCCAGGATCTTGTTGCCGCGGTTCAAACGTTAGACTCAGGTCAACCCACTTGGATCATGCTGATTGCACTTGCACTTCTATTTTTGCTCATCGAAATGATGCTGCTCAAACGGAAATCAGCCAAGCCTTCCGTCTCTCTTGCCCAATGACGGTCTTTTCGGAACTTCACCTAAACTCTTCCCTATGCCCCGATACCGCGTTGCCAGATTGATCCTCCCGGAACATCCGCTTCACGGCCAATCGGTCGACATTGTCCAAGAGGAAGGGGTCGCCCCGAGAATTGAAGCCCCCTCACAGACCGCGCTCAATGCTGATGCCGGCGACAAAGACCTGTCTCATGCCACAGCTTTTGCCGGATGGTGGGACCTCCAAGTGGACTTTAGGGATCCGGGAACAGAAAGAGCCGAAGGCATCAACCGTGGGCTTTTGGTGAGCGCTCAAGGTGGATTCTCTCGTGTGGCACCGGTGGCCTCTACGCAGCCTTGCCGAGACCAACCTTCCGACATCAGCGCATTGCAACAGCGAAGCGCAAATCATGTGACCGGGATTCTGCCCGTGGCAACACTCACTGCGCAACGACAAGGCATCAAGCTCACCGAAGCCCACGCCATGGTTCAAGCTGGCGCCATCGGATTCAGTGATGACACCCCGATAGAGCGTCCAGAACTGCTCCGCAGAGCGCTGGAATACCTCGCACCACTCGGACGGCCTGTATTTTCTGAGGCCCATGATCCTGCTTTCCAACCTGGAGGCATGCTCCATGAAGGGGCAGTCAGCACACGTCTCGGCCTGCCCGGAATGTCCGTTGAATCCGAACTGTTGCGGCTGCGACGCGACCTGGACATCCTCCATTACACTGGAGGCCACCTGCACATTCCCGTGATCACCAGTGCTGCTGGTCTGGATGTGATTCGTTCGGCCAAGGCCCAAGGCCTGGGTGTCACTTGTGGCACCACCGTGCACCACTTGTGTTGGACAGACGAAGACCTCGACGGCTTCAACAGCGACCTCAAATTGTCTCGCCCCCTGCGCACCTCAGAAGACCGCTCCGCACTCAGGGCGGCTGCACTCGACGGAACCTTAGACGTCGTGGTATCGGACCACAGGCCGCGCACACCGGAAGAACACAACGTCGATTTTGTGATGGTGTTGCCCGGCGTCTCCGGCCTGCATGCCGTGGGGCCAGTGCTGTTTGGCGCCCTCTGCGATCATGGCGCCTCCGAGGAGACGGCGATGCTCGCCCTTCATGCTCTCCTAGGAGCTGGTCCGCGGCGCGCACTGGGTGAGCCGGCATTGTCCACCACCGCAAACCATGGAGGACCAGAAGAGTTCACCTTTTTCTCCGAAAAGGGCACACTCCTGAAATCCGCATCCAAATCGCCTAACTCCCTTTATCAGGAGGGTGATACAGGCACCAAAGGTGGTGTAGTGGGGGTCGTCACGCCACGTGGCGCGCACTGGAACTGATTTACGCCTCCCCTGTGGGACCGCCGAAATTCATTGGAAATGAAGGCTCGGGGTGGCCCGACATTTCAATGGTGCCGTTTTGCGATTCGAACTTGCTGATGTTGTCGACCAACATTTTCATCACCCGCTTCGCATGTTGAGGTGACATGACCACCCTAGACCTTACCTGCGCTTTGGGCGTTCCAGGCATGACTTGGATGAAATCCAAAATGAATTCGGTTTGGCTGTGGGTCACCACCGCAAGGTTGGAATACACGCCTGGCGCGACCTCCTCGGGCAGTTCAATATTCAACTTGGGCTTCTTGGCTGCGTTGTCCTGACTCATGGACGCAATTTAACCCCGAAGCCCACTGCCTTCAAGGCAGCAACGCCAACAAATCCCTGAGGTGTCGGACACTGGCCACGGCTGGCGATGTTTTCGGTGTCTCCCCGTCTGGGGCAAAATGTATGGCCCTCCAGCCCGACTGATGTGCGCCAATCACGTCGGCCTCATGATCATCCCCAATCATCCACGCCTCATCAGAGGTTGCGCCCACGCCTTTCAATGCCCCGTCAAAACAAGCCCTCGCAGGCTTCAAACTCCCCAACTCATCGCTGGTCCAAACCGCATCGATGTATCGTCCAATCCCACTGTTCTCGACCTTGATGTGCTGGACCTCCTTAAATCCATTGGTCAAAATGTGCAACGGATACCCCCTCGCTTGCAATGTGGCCAACACCTCGAGTGCCCCATCTAGCAGATGACGCTGATGCGGACCGCGCGCCACATAAGCCTCACCCAGGCCCTCTGCCAATGCCTGATCCAATCCCAAAATGTCCAACGTGCGTCGAAACCGCTCCCCGCGCAAGACGGCCTTGGTCATGACACCACATTGGTAGTCTGCCCAGCACTTCCTGTTCTCTTCTTGGTAAATGACATTGAACGCATCGAAATCTCTTACGCCATGTTGCTTCAGGTCAAAATCCAGAAACAACCCCTGAAGGGTCTCCAGTGAATTGCGCTCAAAATCCCACAGGGTTCGGTCGAGGTCGAAAAACAAGAAGGAGCGCACGGACATAGATTCAAATCAAGGCAAATGAAGCGATTGCGGTAAGCAAGGCACTCCACATTGAAAAAACCAAAACCAACACGGGAAGCGCCGCTCGGCGATGGCCGAAATACTTAAAGGCCACCAAGCCTGCAATGGGCACACCAATGACACCCCCAATCACAGCGATGCCCCAAAGCCCAAAGCGCTGTTTAATGCGCACAAGCCGTCTTCTTCCTGCAGTAAAGGTGAGCTTGCCTTTGATTCTCCGTCTTTGGCTGCGCCATTGAAACAGAGCCTGAGAGGCCGGCCGCATCATGACCAAACCCAAGCCAGCGCCACTTGCGGAGTACACAAACACCTTCCAAGGCGAAACGCCCGCAGCGACAGCTGCAGTTGGCGTCACCACAAATTTCACGAAACTCAAGGCCATCCAGCCGAGCGCTTCCAATGCCATGGCAGGACTCAATTCCATTCCCTGACTGCGTGTTTTCTCACACCACAAAGGAACACCGGTTCAAATGGGTTCAGCATACCGCATTCAAAACAGCCGGGTAAACCCCACCCCATCCTTGCCACTGCCCTTCTGAGGCCAAACTTTCATTGTGCCAAAGCAGCCGCAATGTCCCGCCCGTTTCTCTTGCCGCATCGGCCAAACGAACCACCTCTCCCGGCACATCTTCAGGCCGCACCTTGAGGTGCCGCAAAAAAGTGGCATCCATCGCCGCAAAAGGGAAAATGTAGAGGTCGGTCAGCGCCTCTGCTTCTAAATCATACCAGCGGCGTTGACGCGCAAATCCACCGCGGAACCCCGTGAATTTGGCGTGACCCTCTGTGTGATCTTCCCGAATGCCCAGCGCCAGCAGCCGACGGCGAGATTCAGTTGGCTCCATGCGCAAGTAATGCTGCCTTGATGCCAAAGGCGGACGACCCATGATGCCTTCAAAGGCCCGGTGCTCTCGTCTTAGGGCATCTTCATTGTACGCGGCATCATGACCAGGGTGCCAATGAACTTGATCACCGTCCTCCTCTTCGAGGCCCCGCATCAACTTCGCCAAACGGGAACTCGAGGCAGGCAAACCTTTGTCGTGGGGGCCAAATTGGGCCAACAGAAAGAACCACCGGACCTGAATCCCGTGTTCCTTGTGCAAACCAGACGCCAAGGCATACGTGTTGTATGGGTCTTCAATGAGCCCCAAAAGGGCCTGTAACCTTCTTTTGAGGTGTCGCCAATTGAAGCGAACAACATCTCTTGCGGCTGCGCCTAAAGTTCGATACAACCCTTTCCCTAAAAAGGCATAGGCACTGTCCACGTCCAAAGTGGCCTCTACCCGAAAAGCTGACTGCAACCGATGAACATGCCCACTCCAAGCCTTCTCACCCAAAAGACGCCTGCCGATTTGAAACGACCACAATTCACAAATGGGTTGCGACAACCAACCCTTTCGCATTGGAATTGAACCACTGGGGTCAAACCTGCCGTGTTCATCTCTGGGAACGCCATCAAAATGCTCTTCCATTCGGCTACCCATCCAAAACACCGCAGCAAATAAATCTGCCTTCTCCCCTTGCACTGAAGGTGGATCTCCCCTGTTCTGGCCCAATTCACTCAACAAGCCATCCGCCAGAAATTCAATGCCCGGCAAATCGGAACTGGCCCCGTAATGGCAACGGATGTCTCGGTCATCCTCCAAGTATCGCTCCAAGCTGTCTTCCCAAGACCAATGGAGTTTCAAAACGGACGTGAACACCCACTCAAATGCCGCTTCATGCCGGGCCGTTCTACCCGGTGCATACACCCGAACTGGATCCGGTGAATTGGATTTCATTCCCCTTAAGTTAAGAACGTCTCCAAAGCCGAAAGAACACGGGGTGCCGCTTGGCCCTCCCCGAACAAGCCAGAACCGACCACATTGGGCACCGTCCGATCGAACGCCAAGCGTTCCAATAACTCAGACGCACCTTCAGAGGCCTTCAATTTTTCCGGGTCAAACAACTCGGATGCCCCCAGCTTTATCAACTCCCTCCATTCGGTTGTACTTCTCAAAATGACCGCCGACGTGCCCTGAAACCACGCCTCCTTTTGCACACCACCTGAATCCGTGAGGACACGATCCGAATGAAACAATGCCGCCTGCATGTCGATGTATCCAAGTGGCCCTGGATCAATGACTCTTGCCGGTAAATTCAGCCCAAACTGTTCCATGTTTCCTTTTGTCCTGGGGTGAATTGGAAAGTACACCTGACCTCCTGTGCGCTCAGCCCAGCTTGACAAAACGTCCAATGCAGACTTCAACTTTGAAGGATCATCCACTGTTGCCGGCCGGTGCATGGTAACCGCCAAAACCTGCGAAGCTTCTTTTGGCCACAACGGAGGAAAACGGCCATGAACCAACAGTTTTGCAGCCAAAGCCACGTCGAGCATCACGTCTCCTACTTCTGAAATGCGCTCCTTCGATACGCCTTCTTTGAGCAATTGCCGCGTCGCTTCAGGCCCCGTGGTGCACAATAAATCCGACAGTTGATCTGTCAACACGCGGTTGTGTTCTTCTGGCATGCCCCTGTCCCCGCTGCGCAATCCGGCTTCTACATGGACCAATGGCACCTGAGCATGGTGAGCCGCCAATGCTCCTGCCAAAGTCGCATCGGTGTCTCCATACACCACAACAGCCGACGGGTTTACGCTTTCAATTTGCTCTGCAATCCCCAACATCATGTCGGAAAGACGCTGTGACCGGCCAGATTGAGATGGCCGAATCCGGGCATCGGGCATCGGAACATGCAACTCACTCAGAAAATCCAACCCCATGTCATCATCAACATGCTGGCCAGCGTGCACAAGCCACTGCTTCCATCCGCTGCCCTTTAGAGAACGAGTCAAAGCTGCGGATTTTATAAACTGAGGACGGGCCCCTACAACCGTAAGTACCCGTCGGCTTCCTTTGACCGTGAATGGGCTGCTGTCGCTTTTCATAGGAGTTGATTGTCTGCAAAACTAAAGTGACTCATCCCGGCAATGATGACATGGTCCAAAATCGGCATATCCAAGGACCCTCCGACTTTGGACAATTCACGTGTGAGTCTCTTGTCCGACTCACTTGGCCGTGGATTTCCAGAAGGGTGATTGTGAATCAAAACAAGGGCAGAAGCACGAACAGCTAAGGCCTTTGAAAACACCACTTTGGGATCCACTACCGTTCCCGATTGCCCACCCTTGGACACCAAAAGCTCAGCTATGACCGTATTCGCACGTGACAAGGCCAACGCCCAAAACTCTTCTTCTGAACGATCCACCAACCTTGGTCTAAAACGCGACACAATGTCGGCAGCCCGCGCAATGCGCAGCCCCAACTTCACGGGCTGGTTCATGCGCCTTCGACCGATCTCCATGGCGGCACAAATGCGCACAGCCCGCGCATCACCGATGCCCCGAAATGTTCTCAAACGCAAGATTGAACTCCGGCCCAAGCTGTGCAAATCCCCTTCGAACGTCCTGAGCATGTCTCGCGCAAGAGAGAGCGCATCTTCTCCTTGCGCGCCACTGCCAATCAAAATGGCCAACAACTCTGCATCGCCCAAAGCCTCCACACCTTCGATGATCGCCCTTTCCCGAGGCCTCATAAAGGCCCCTTGTTTTTGGTGCTCAACACCAGAAACAGAAAAAGGGCGCCGAAGCGCCCTTTTGTCAATGTTTTTAAGACCGCCATGCGGCCAATGTCATCAAGACTTGACTGTCGCCAAGTGACGCACAAGCGAACTTTTGAGGTTGCTTGCCTTGTTTTTGTGGATGACGTTTTTCTTCGCCAACCGATCAATCAGTGAAGACACCTTTGGAAGGTCAGCTGTGAGCTCCTTCTCGTCCGTCGTGGCGCGGAATTTGCGCAGCGCGTTCCTCATCGTTTTGTGGTAGTAACGATTGCTGAGACGCTTGTTCTCGTTGGAGCGGATTCTCTTGAGTGCCGATTTGTGGTTCGCCATGCTTGCGCGTTAAAGGGGGGCAAATATAGCAAAGCCTTGCATGTCTGCGACCATCAGTACCAAATCAAATGAACCCGAACGGTGGTCGCACCATCTGTAATGTCCACTTCCGTGCTTTCCTCCCCTAGATGATCGCCGATTTTAAACGGCAATCCCACTGCAATAAAGTCCTGTGTAGTGGCCACATCCTCATCAAAAACCGTGAATTCATAGGCCGTTTCAAAGGCCTCCAACTCGATGTTGACCGCCACAAAATCCAAATTGACTGGCAAAGCAGCATCCATGGCTACACCCGAGGTATACAAAATGGCTTGAGAGTCCGCCACCCTTAATTCGACAAACAAGTCCGGTGCGCCCTCGTCTATCGTGTCGTCGAAATAATTCGGATTGACCTCTAAGACTTCAACCCGGTCGATTACACATCGGGTAATGGGCTCCGGCTCATTGCACGCTGAGAAAGAAGAAAGAACCACAAAAAAGGCAAGCATCTTACGCATGGCGTAAAGTTAAGGCCTCAAATTTTCGGCAAAAAGAGAAGGGCGCCTTCGCGCCCTTCCTTCCTAACAATCTACTTGCCAATCGCCATTTCTAGCGATAGCTGTAGCGAAGATAAGGGGTGACTTGCTTGTTCGAACAATTCACGTGCCCCTTATTCAAATATTCTTACTTCTTGAAAATCAAGCGCGTAACATAAAGGCCATTGCCGTCCTGCTTACCCGCATCAGACTCCACCCCACTCACGACAAACTCCAAACTCCATCCGCTCGCGACCAACTTATTGATCTTGTCTGTGATCAAGGCGTCATTCGAAGCGATGTTCTGAAAGTTGATCCCAGCTGCACTAAAAAAGTTCAACAGCTTGGTCTCCTTTAGTCCGCCGACTTTTTGATCCCCCCGCTTGACTTTGCCTTGATCGCTCTTCTTTCCATCCACACGATCAGTCGTTGCAGCATCGCTGTCTGCTGCCTCTGTGACCTCTACAATACGTGAGCGTCCAAGACCACCTGGAACGATGCTCTCAACCACAGTCACCACCTTGTATTCTTGAGCGGCTGTCTCAATGGTCGCGAAAAGGGCAAGCGCCCCGAGGAAAATCCACTTCTTCATGTTTTGTTTTTTTGAATTCAGTGCAATGTAGCGAGACGCATGAAACCCACACAGACCAAATTGCAAAAACAACACCCCTGAATGCGGCCACACCTCCGCCTGATCAAATTCACTGCGACCTCATTTTCCACATAGAAAAAGGAGGCCAGAAGCCCCCTTTTTCTGCGGCCGATACAGCCGCCGCAACTTGAAATGGCTTATTCCACCACCAAGCGCGTGGGCAAGCCTCGCCCGTCAATGGAGGCCACATACACCCCGCTTGCCACCCCTTGTAAAGAAACGCGACTCACACCGGGCTGAAGGCGCTGCTGCAACACCACGCGGCCTGACAAGTCGCGCAGAGCAAGAACACCCGGTTTTCCATTCGTGAGCCACTCCACGGACAACAAATCCTGAACAGGATTCGGATACAGAATGCACTGAATGGCTCCCTGGAAGTCCTCTGTGGATTGAACCACCCCCAGAGAAATCAAAATCGCCCGGAATTCTTGGTGATACAAATTGGCCACTCGCGCATCGTGAACGATGACCGTATTCTCATCGTTCACATTCTCTGCGGACGAAGACCAGTTGTGAGAACCCGTAATCACCACAGGGTCAAATGCAGGACTTTCAAAGTCAACAATGGCATACTTGTGGTGCAGGTCTCCGCTGATGTCATGTTGGTGAACTTGAACCCCCGCGGAAAGTAGGTTTTCATATTCGCTTCCCGTGGTATTGACCTGCTCAATGGCCCCCACAGGGTTCACAAAGAAACTCTCTCCCAAAGTGGCAATGGCTTCTCCAAGGTCATCGCGGGTCAGGGTCAACAAAGCAAATGCGAATTCTGAATCTGCGGCTTCAATTTGCTCGCGGATGGCATTGGTGGTCCCGTCCGATGGAGAGAAGTAAAGTTCCACTTCAGTTCCACCAATCAAAAAAGAAGAAGGCGTATTCCATGTCTTGTCTGGACCAAACTTCGCATTGGCAGCATCGGGTATCATGCCCTCTGCCCCCCACATCTCTTCAAATTCCAATGTATATGCCCTCGCCAAGCTTTGATCTTCAAATATGATCACGTTGTTCAGGTCTTGGACCAAATTTCCTGTGGTCAGATTGGTTGATCCAGTGAGCACAAAAGCGTCATCAGTATACTCTGCGTCTCCAATGATGAACTTGTTGTGCATGCCGCTTCCTTCGCCATCTGTTCTCGGATGGGTCACAATTGAACCATCGAGACTTCCCAAGCCAATGTTGGCATTTTGGCCTTCGTAAATCCAGCGGATTTCGACGCCATTGGCCGCGGCCGTGTTGAAGGCATCTTCTAAGGTCTGATCGTTGAAGTTGTATGCTGCAACATCCAAGGTGTGCTGAGCGGAGGTGATCCAGGCCGCCACCGTGTCGTTCATGTCCGTGCCCAAGGACAAAGCGTCTTCTTCAGTGGCCACACTGGTGTCCACTGCGCCATTAAAATAGACATGAATGTCACCTGATGACCCCGACACCGTTGCGTAAGGGCGAATCGATGACGCCGCGCTCTCTCCGCTTGACAACGTAGAAATGGCGCGTGCATAATAAATCTGTCCCGCCTCTAAGCCGGTCAAATCCACGCTGTGACTCACAGAATTAGACCCTCCAGCAATCGACTGACCCAAGGCTTCCGTTAGCCCGTATTCCACCACTCCATCTGAGGCCAAATCCGTGGACCACGAGAGTGTAAAACTGGAAGCTGTCATGTTGGACTGGACCACAGGAGACGTGTAGCAGATCCCAGACGCAGGAATCAAATCTTGCGGTCCTCTTGGAAGCAATTGATACCCCCCAAAACCGTCAAAAGAGAACTGAGATACGATGCCCACCAAATCGACAGCGCAACCCGTCAAGGTCTCTCCCATCAAACTGTTGCTCGTGCGCACATAGATGATGCCTGTTTCTCCGTCAGCCGTGAAGTCGTAGGTGTTGTTGCCCACGATTTCCTGTCCCGCCAGTGGAAAGGTGACACCATTGACTTGGACCAACTCACCCTCCAAGGATTCGTCCATTCCGCTTGCAAGAATGACCTGCGGTGCAGGAACCGAACCCGCACCTTCAAACGTGACAACAGTGAGGTTTGGCCCCACTTCCAAAAGACCGTTGTATTCCGTGATTTCCCCCGTCACAGTGAGCGAGTCACCAATCTCCGGTGTTGCAGACCAAGCGGACCAATCTGCTCCAGGATAAAGCGCAATGCCTGCCGTCGCATCCTGCAAATAGCGGACGGACCCCAAGTTGTCATCGCTGGTTACCACCCCCGTGACGGTCACCACGTCGCCAATGGCGAAGTTGGTCCGCATGTCGAGGATGTTGTCCTGAGCGCTTGCACTGATGGCCACCGTCAAAACGGCAGCAGAAAGAAGGAGACGAAAATTCATGATGTTCAACGATTTTGAAGGCCTTTCAGCTCAAGTACAGCACTGAGGCGAACCATGCGAGGTGGCCCCACAAAGACTTCGGCTCGGCCACTCCCCCCTTCCAGACCGTAAGGATTGGGGGCATATTGAGAGTTGTTGGTCGCGTCTGCGATGTACAGACTATTGAAGACGTTGGTCACGCTCAACCGAATCCGCAACAATGCGTTGTCGGACACCTTGAATGCTGTACCTGCATTGATGTTCAAGAGGTCGTAAGCCGGGGTGACCCAAACGTCCTTGGGCGCACCCCCGGTGATCACATCCCCAGGAGAGAAATTGGCATAATGTTGCCAAAACCAAGTGTTGCGAATGGAGAGGTACGTCCCCCGCTTTGGTCGGTAGCTGATCGACGCGGAAATTTGCCGCTGGGCGGCATCACCCACCTTGACCCCATCGAGGTTCACCAAAGTGTCTGCGATCGCGCCATCGGAAATGCGTGTGATGAAGTCGTTGGTGTTGCTGTTGACCAGGTCAACCCGTTCGTTGCTGGTCCAACGCCAATTGCCCGCAGAGAAAACGCCCTGCACATCCAACTTGTCGGTTACATCATACGCAAAGTCCAACTCCACACCCGAGTGAACAGCGTCTGCGTTGAGAAGGTTATAGCCCAAATTCCGATCGACATTCTCGATGATGTTCGTGCTTTCTGTGGCCCAGTCGACATCCTCAACGAGTCGATCATCCTCGGCGAGGACCAATAAATCTTGACGACCCGCCGCACTTGAGGTGTCTGCATAGACAGAAAGGTTTGGATCCTGCCACAGATTAGAGACGCCATAGAAACGGTTGACGGCTTTGTTCTCCCAACCTGTTCGGTACGCATTGACATTGGTCGCAAATCGTCCTTTTGCATACTTCAATCCCACCTCAAGGGCTTTCACGTATTGATTTTCAAACCCGTCAATGACATTGTTGTTGATGTCAAAAACAGAATTAAAGAGGGGGGCTCGGTTCAGGTAGCCCACATTGGTGTAGGCATTCATCCATTCATTGATGTTGTAGCTCCCACCCGCCTTGATGGTTGCACTGTTCAACATCTGCCAATCTGTAGAATAGGTCTCAAGCCCTGGATTGTCTGCCGTGAGAACGGTTCCGTTGGACAGGGTGTCCATCGACCAATCAGAATCTCCGAGAACACGCCACTCATCAGTCGACCTCACCTCGTAAACCGTGTCGCCTAAAGTGACCACATTTGGACGGAAATAATCAATCGCCCGGTAACCGCTCTGGGCTCCAGACACATTGACAAAGGCTGAATAGTTGTACTTGTCGACTTCCAATTGTAGGTAGGTTCCAGCCCATGCCACTTGACCATCATCGTGGTAATAATACTTGTCGCCTTCTCTCAACGGCGCATCGAAGTCCGCGTTCTGATTCCGTCGGTCATTCGGGGCATCGTAGTAATCGGCACCAAACATGTCACCTATGGTGCGGTAATGGCTGCCCGTGTAGTGGCGTATGTCCAAACCTGTGCTGAAGTTCAAGTCACTGGACAGTTGCGTGGAAAAATTAGACAACGCACCAAACCAACGGTGATCGTTGTGGGCAATGCGAATGAAATTTGACCCCTTCCGCTCACCGTTTTCGTCCACATTCAACCCGTTTGAACCAAATTCAAACAACTGGTGCGCATCCCAAGTGCCTTGAAGGTCGACAGTGCCATCTGAAATACGGGCTCCTGGCGTGCTGTTCAAAGCCTCTCCACCTCCCTTTCCAAAACTGGCGTAGGCTGTGGTGATCAAGGAAGACTTGTCGCTGATGCTCCACACGTCCCGCAAGGTGAAAATGGGCTTGAAATACGCATTCTGACGTGAGTTGTAGCGCCGAGACTCTCCATAGGTGGTGTCCACTTGGCCCGTCTCATCATTGTAGTTGTAGTAGACCTCATCGTAGTTGACCAAGAATTCATTGAACCCCCTGCCACGCGATACAATTGCATTGCCGTCCAATCCAGAAATCACATCTTGCAATTCCGTCTGCCCTTGGGTGTCCGTCAGCTGCTCGGCCAAGTTGGAGTCGAACTCATACACCTGCATTTTGTAGGCGCGTTGTCCGTGTCGTTGAGGTGCGCCAAAAGTGGTAAAGCTCAAGTTGTGGTTGCCCATGGTCTTGCGCGCCTTCAAATAGTAAGCGTAAGCTTTGGACTCTAGTCCCTCGGCGAAACCCTGGTTGTTTTTGTAGGAACCAACAAAGTGGATGAACCCCTTTTCTTGGCTACCGAAGACACCCGCCAAACTGTTTCGGGTATACCCATAATTGCCGAGCTCAGACAAGAAAGTCAACGAACCGTTTCCACTCTCGTCCCCACCAGTCAAAATGTTGATGGTTCCGCCCACAGAAGGGATGGCCAACTTGCTTGAACCCAATCCCCGCTGGACTTGGGTGGTGCGTACCACCAGGTCCAACCCAGCCCAGTTGCTCCAATAAACCCAACCATTCTCCATGTCGTTCATGGGGACACCATCCACCATCACAGCAAGGTTGGTTTGGTCAAATCCGCGAATGGTCACCCGGGCGTCGCCGTCGCCGCCGCCTTGTTGGGTGGCATACACCCCGGGCGTAGAATTCAAAATCAAGGGCAGATCACGACCGGCCAATTCCTCTTGGATTTGAGCCGGAAGAACATTCGTAAATGCCACAGGCGTCTTGCGGTCAATGGCCAAATCAGCAGCGACAACCGCGGCTTCCATGACCAGAGACTCCAACTTTAGCCGCAGGGCGTAAGAATCGCCATTCAACTGAACCGTTTGTTCCTTGGCTGCGTACCCGATGTACGACACTGTCAGTTTGACCTCTCCTTTCGGCAAGGTCAATTGAAAGCGTCCATCAATGTCTGTGGCGGTGATTTGAGCACCGGACTGGACATAAGCGCCAATCAAAGGGTCCCCAGAAATCCCGTCTTCAACGGTACCCGTGACTGCGCAATTCTGCGCAAAAACCTGAGCCGTTGCAGCCAAGGCCACAACCAACAAGAAGAAACGATTCATGATGAAACTGATGGGAATCAGTGCTTCACAGCCTTCCGGAAGAAGGAGCGACCGTCAGCCGTCAGGATTTCGATCAGGTAAGCACCTGTCGCGACATCGGACATGTTCAAAGACAGGCGAACTGCACTGTTGGCACCCATTCTGCGCACTTCAACGCCCGCCATATTGCGGATGATGACTTCACGCATCGGCGTGCTCATGGTCACATCCAATTGGTTGACAAATGGATTGGGGAATGTGCTGAGTTCAGCACGGTCCTCTTCAATGACGGAGGTTACGCAATCACAAGTGTGGCTTCCAAGTTGATCGAAAGTGTTCACCAGAAGAGAATCCCATTCGGCGAACACGTCAAACTCATTGATGGCATCGGTGTCTCCTCCTGTGACTTCAGCTTTTCTGACCAAAGTGTGGTTTTGGGTGACCTCATCCCAACCCGCTGAACCAGGATCCTCTCCGACGCGACCAAAGATGTCGACCGGTGAGTTGGTGGAAATTTTGCGCAAAACCATGGCATCATTCCCATTGAAATACATGGTGTTGTTTTCTTCATAAACCGGGCAAAGCCACACATCGGCCACTTCGGCGAGCTCGTCCCAGACTGGCGCCTCAAAATCGACACCATCGGGGTCTTGCTTGTCCAACACGAAAACCATCGCTTGTCCTGACTCGATGGTGCCGCTCAAATCAACTTTCTGATTGTCTTCCGCAGCCGTCGCACCATTTGAGTAACGCTCCAAACGGTAATCCGACAGGTCTACAGCGCTGCCTGTGGGGTTGAAAACTTCGATGGCCTTGTTGTTGGACCATCCTTCAATGTATTCTGAAATGAACAGCTCGTTACACTGGGCAGTGATGGCCGAAGTGGAGAGGGCCGCAACGGCCAAGAAAAACAACTTGTGCATGATGTAGGGTAGTGGTGAATCGGTGCAAATGTAGACGGCGAAAGCCACCCTTGCGATTTCACTTATGCCCTCAATATCCCCAACCTGGATTCTGACCGTTGAAAACGTTGGGATTTACTCCCCTTCGTCACCCGATAACCAATCCAAAGCGCGGGCCAGTCCATGATGGTAGTCCGCCAACAAATCTTCTTTCTGAACCCGAAATCCCTCAGAGCGCAGCGGCTTCAATGGCGCGATTTCACGCCACTTTACCCGACCTTCTCCCCCGGTCAACAAACGATCAACCACGTGGTTGTAGCGATGATGTCCGTTCTCGTACAGGTCTACAATGGCCGGACTTTCCTTGTACCAGTAGGTGGCAAATACATCCATCCACCCTTGCTCATAATGCGCGCCAGACGGACGGGTCCGAACCATCAAAATGTTCTTTCCCCCTGCTTGAATGGCCGCATCTAAGGGCAATGCATCCGAAATTCCGCCATCAAACATCCACTTCCCGTCAACTTTGATTTTCCCTCGGGTCACCAAAGGCAGCGTAGCGGACGCCCATAAAATGCGCAACCAATCTCCTGAAACGGGGTTCAGATACAGCGGCTTGCCGGTTTCAAAATCCGTGGTGACAAATCGAATGTGACTTCGGCGAGCATTGAAGGCTGCCGCTTCCAAGTCCAGGGGACGATGGCGACGCACATGGTCAAACAAATGCGCCAAGTTCATCACGCCTTCTTCGCTCCAAGCAGACATCAACCGAATGAACTTCCCATCTTCCGCCACATCGGTGGCGACATCGATGAAGTGTTTGCGTTGACCCGATAAAAAGCTGGTCAGGGCCATGGCTCCAGCAGAAACTGCGAAACACCGCCGAAAGGGATTGTACCCTATGGCTGCAAAAGCATCTAGAACACCCGCGGTGAAGGCACAACGCAAGCTTCCCCCCTCCAGGACCAAGGTGTCATATGTTCTTTTGTTGGGCACTTTATACAATACGTTGGACGTGTTGGGAAGTTACAACCACGCAATAGCAGGATTTGAAAGCCCTGACTTGAGATTACACCCATTAATTTCGCCCCATGAAATCGCCCCATATGCCGCCTGCTGTCCGGAGCATTGCCTTGGTCTTCTTGTGGGGCATGACCAGTCTGCTCACTGCTCAAACTGACCTTCCTGCCTTTGGACCGGTCTTTCTTCAAGACGAAGTCGCCATCCTTGAGATCACCATGGATTCAGACAGTGCAGAAGCCATGTTGTTTGGCGATGTCGACTATGCCTCCAGCAACCCCTTCCCCGCCACCATCGACTACCAGTCGACCGCGCTGGACACCATCATTGAAACGGTGGCGGTACGCCTCAGAGGCAACACCTCTCTTTTTGCTCCAAAAAAGAGCTTCAAGGTGGACCTCAATGCGTTCATCCCTGGCCAAAAGTTTGCGGACCTAGAAAAGCTCAATCTGAATGCCAATCAGAACGACCCCTCGCTGCTTCGCGCCGCATTGAGTTGGAGCATCCTCAGGCGCATGGGGCTGGCGGGATCCCGAACCAGCATGGTGAAACTGCTGCTCAACGGAGAATACATGGGCGTCTATGTGAACACCGAACACATGGATGAAGAATTTGTGGAGGAGTACTACGACAAAGACGGCGGCAACTTTTACAAGTGCCTCTGGCCCGCTACCCTGGACTACATCGGTCCGTATCCTGAGGAATACAAATTTGAAGTCAACGGTCGACGAGCCTACGAACTCAAGACCAACACGGAGGCCGATGACTACACCGACATCGCTGAGTTCATTGGCATCCTCAACAACGCCTCCGAAACCGATTTCACCTGCGACATAGAAGAGGTCTTCAATGTACCCGACTTTTTAAAAGTCATGGCATTGGACGTGGTGAGCGCCAATTGGGACGGCTATGCCGGAAACAAAAACAACTTCTACCTGTATCACAATCCACAAACCGGGCTGTTCGACTACATCGCTTATGACTTGGACAACACTTGGGGCATTGACTGGATTGATGGCGATTGGGAATCCCGAGATCCATATGCCTGGTCTACTGAATATCGGCCGCTCTATGACCGCCTAATGGAGGTCGAGGAGTATCGGTCATGGTACACCTATTACCTCCGCAAAGTCGTGCAAGAATATGCCCATCCAGACAGCGTGTCGGCTTTCCTCGATCCCCGCATTGCAGCATTGACAAACGCTGTAGCCACCGACGATTATTACCCGCTCACCTTTGGCTTCACTCCGGCCGATTTTGAGGCCTCCATGGAGGAGGCCTGGGGCCAACATGTTGAATACGGCATCCTGCCTTGGCTCGACTCCAGAACCAATTCGCTCAACGGCCAGCTCGACCCTGAAACGCCCGTCCTGATTCTCCATGAATTGGAGGACAACGCCCCCGTTTTGGACTCCTTGCGCGTTCGTGCCATTGTGGATGCTGGATCTGACGACATAGAGGTCACCTGTTGGATCGACGCTGGCAGTGGCCCCCAAGCCTACACCATGTTTGACGACGGAGAGCATGGCGACCGCAAATCCGGCGATGGGACTTGGGGCGTCAAGGTGGACATCCCGTACAATTGGGTAACCGTGGATTACCAAGTCCAAGCCACAAGTGCAGCTGGACTTGAGCGTTGGTTGCCTTGCGATCCCAAAACGGTTACCGTTGGCCTAACGCCATCCAACTTGGTCATCAATGAACTCATGAGCGCCAATGCCAACAACGTATCCGACGCTTTTGGCGAGTTTGACGACTGGGCAGAGCTCTACAATGCGGGAGGCAGCGCCGTCTCCTTGGGCGGCAAATTCCTGACCGACAACCTCAGCAATCCAGGCAAATACGCTTTACCTGAGGGCGATTTGGCTGCTGGAGACTGGGCCTTTTATTGGCTCGACAATGACCCAGAACAAGGTGAGCTTCACGCCCCATTTACCCTGTCCTCCAGTGGCGACGAATTGGCCCTCACACAGTGGGATGAAGCTTCTGGGGCGTGGGTCATTTTGGACTTTATGCCTTTCGGATTTTCAGAACAGGACATCAGCCTTGGAAGGCTGCCTGACGGCGAGGACTACTGGGTTTGGTTCGCCACACCAACGGCAGACTACTCCAACAATTATGCGGTCGTGTTCGACGTGGACGGACCTGATGCCAGATTGCAAGCCCGTCAATTTGGCCCCAATCCCACCTCTGGTTGCGTGCGCTGGACAGGCCAAGCATCAGACGGTGCCGTCCTGAATCGCATGGGACAACCCGTGGTTCAATTTGCTTCAGCCAAAGGCATTTGCTTGACCCAGCATCCTGCAGGCCTTTACTCTGTGGTCCTGAGAGACGGAAGTCGCTTCCAACTCATCAAGGTGGACTAACCAAACCAAGCGCAGTCGTCAATCCTACAACCAGCTGACCGGAAGGGGAACCTCAAGTCATCATGCACTTTCAAGCCTTTGACTGGACACCGAGGGAAACCTGAAACCCAAGGGGGAGGCTGAGCTCCGCGGTGACCGCAGCCACCGCGCAAATTGGAATTGTCACACACTCCTCTCGGATTATTGAGCAAAAGCATGGCCCTATACGGTTTCTTTGTGCTGTGTCAGAAGGGATCCGAATCAACAAGTACTTGAGCGAAGTGGGACATTGTTCTCGCCGCGCCGCCGATAAACTGCTCGAACTGGGCCGCATCAAAATCAATGGTCAAGTGCCCGAACTGGGGACCAAGGTGATGCCCGGAGACGAGGTCGAGGTCGACGGACAAAAAGTGGGCCAACCCACAAAGGCCGAAGACCATGTGTACATCGCTTACCACAAGCCGGTGGGCATTGTCTGCACAACCGATCAAAAGCGAGAAAAAGACAACATCATTGACGCCATTGGTCACGAACGCCGGATTTTCCCAGTAGGCAGGCTAGACAAACCTTCTGAAGGTCTGATTTTCCTAACCAGCGACGGTGACATCGTGAACAAAATTCTTCGTGCCAGGAACCGCCACGAAAAAGAATACCACGTCACTGTCGACCGCCCGATACGTGGCGACTTCATTGAAGACATGGCCGGAGGCGTCCCCATTTTGGACACCGTCACACGGCGATGCGAGGTGGTTCAAACCGCCCCACGACAGTTTAAGATTGTTTTGACCCAAGGATTGAACCGCCAGATTCGACGCATGTGCGAGCACCTCGGATACAATGTGGTTCGACTCAAACGGATGCGCATCATGCACATGAACCTGGATCTTCCCATGGGTGAATGGCGCGATTTTACCCCACAAGAATTGGAGGACCTTCAGGGGATGGTTAACGATTCCAGCAAAACGTATGATGACCCCCAGTGAACGCCCCATCGTTGTTGGAGGCGGAGTCGCTGGCATCATCGCCTGCCTGGTCTTAGAGGAAGCGGGGCACGCTCCCTTGCTGTTGGAAGCAGGAGATCGATTGGGCGGACGGTTGCGCACAGAACACTTGCCAGACGGCACCCCTGTCGATGTTGGTTTTCAGGTGCTCTTGACGGCTTATCCCGAGCTTCGACGCTGGGTAGACTTCGAAAAATTGGAACCCATCCGATTCGTCCCGGGCGCCAAAATTTTGCGCAACGGTCAATGGAAGACCCTTGCAGACCCTCGGCGCGTCCCTCAGTGGATTTTCTCTACCCTCAGCAGCGGAATTGGAAACCCTTTGGACCACCTGCGAACCCTGTCCATCTTAAAGACCGCCCTGCGGGGAAGTGACCTGTCTGTTCAAAACGGACAACTTGAGGGCTCGACCTTGTCTTTCCTCCAGTCAAGAGGGCTCTCTTCTCGGTTCATCAGCGGATTCTTGTCCCCCTTCTTTTCGGGCATTTTTCTCAACCGCCAACTGGATCCGCCACCGGCGCAATTCCTGTTCACCTTTCGCATGTTCGCCACTGGCGAAGTCATCCGACCCAAAGCCGGAATGCAATCTTTGGTGGACCAGCTGAAAAACCGACTCATTGCAACCAAAGTCCAGCTGAACAGCCCCGTGGCGTCGGTTTTAGACCGAACCGTGGTGATGAAAGACGGCACCAACCTGAAGGGGGCGGGCACCATTATCACGGCACCAAACGTCCATTCAGACTTGCCAAAAGTCCGTTGGAATGGGTGTCTCAACGTGGTATTCGAATGCACCGACCATCCCTTTGGTCATCCCATCATTGGGCTGATTCCAGAGGCAAAAACAGTCACCAACCTGCATTTCATGGAAGATGTCCAAGGAGAAGAAGGACGCGGAAAACTAAACGTGACTGCAGTACATGCATCCGGAAATGAATGGCCTGAGAACGATTGGATACAATGTGTCCGAGAGGACCTTCGCATCGCTGGAATCCATGCGGGTCGATTGCTGTGGGCCAGAATCATCCCCATGGCGCTGCCCAAGTTAGACGCGGTTCAATCCGCCTTGAATGACCCTCGAATTTCCGAAAGCGCCTACGCCGCAGGCGACTTTACCGCTGCACCTTCGCTCGATGCAGCGATGCGCTCAGGAAGGGTGGCCGCTGAGGCTTGGTTGAATGACCGAGCGAAAGCGTAACACCCAACACAGCAACATGCAGAGAGACGTTTGGAAAGCCTGGTGGAAAGAAGGACGGCCAGGCGCCATAGCAGGTCAGGCTTTTGACGAGGCCATGGCCAGATGGGTCCAAGATGGACGTCACAGCAGTGGCGACGCCCCCCATTCTTTGGTGGAATACACCGCTTTGAATGCCGTTCGGATGCGTCGTGTGGCCAAAAACGCCAAGGTGCCCCCTTCCCTCAGCAGCCTGCTAGAATCGGGGCGGCTCCGAGGCCAACAATGGACCGTCATCACAGAAAGCTGGTGCGGTGATGCTGCGCAAACCGGGCCATTGATGGCCACATTGGCCGAACGCGCTGGCATTGTTATTCAATGGGTGCTGAGGGACAGCACGCCTCCCATCATTGAAGATTTTTTGACCGACGGCGCCAAGTCAATCCCCCTATGGATAATCTCAAGTTCAAACGGAGAGGTTTTGGGACAATGGGGGCCCAGACCCAAGGAACTTCAAGAACTGGTTTCTGCCAATAAAAAACAACCAGAACCCGTATCGAAAGGAGACATGGCCATTCAAATTCAGCTGTGGTATGCCAAAAATCGTGGGGGCGCTTTTTTTGCGGAATCCGAGTCACTCCTGCGTTCTACAGCCCTCTCCTGACACAGCATCACCGATCATTCACGCGGAGAAGCATTTCCCTTTGAATGGACATGTTTCAAAAAATATTCAGCTGAACAACTGAACATTCTAAAAAAACACCTGTTCCCATTTTTCAATCATACAAACCTCAAACATGCTCAAGCATACCCTTTTGATGCCCTTGCTCTTGCTCGGGACCCTCCTTTCAGCCCAGACCACAGTGGTCGACGTTATCGTGAACAGCGAAGACCACACGCTTTTGGAAGCGGCTGTAATCCAAGCCGACTTGGCTGGCGCGCTTTCCGGTGAAGGTCCTTTCACTGTGTTCGCTCCAACAGACGCGGCTTTCACAGCTTTGATCGAAGCCTTGGACATCACCACAGATGATCTTCTCGCTTTGGAAAACCTCTCCGACATCTTGTTGTACCACGTGGTTCAAGCCAATGTCCTGAGCTCCTCTTTGACAGACGGTCAAACGGCAACCACCATGCTCGGTGAAGACGTGACCATCACCATCACGGATGGAACGGTAATGGTCAACGATGCGACCGTCACTGTGGCGGACATCGAAACCGACAATGGTGTGGTGCACGTCATCGATGCGGTGCTTTTGCCACCAACTCCAGAAGTGACACCAACCGTTGCAGACATCATCGCCAACAGCGAAGACCACACGGTTTTGGCCGCGGTATTGGACAGTACAGACTTGGACGTGGCGCTTTCTGGCGAAGGTCCGTTCACTGTGTTCGCGCCAACAGATGCTGCATTTGACGCCGTGGACCCGATGACCTTGATCTCCTTGTTGTTGGACAACGAGGCACTCAGTGCGGTGTTGACCTACCACGTCGTTGGTGACAGTGTGATGAGCACAGACTTGACCGATGATCAGGTGATCGCCACCTTGAACGGAGGCAATGTCACTGTGTCGATTGTTGATGGCACTGTGATGATCAACGAAGCCACAGTCATTGTGGCTGACCTTGTTGGGTCCAATGGCGTGGTCCACGTTATTGATGCCGTGTTGCTTCCTCCAGCACCTGCGCCTGCTACGGTGGTTGACATCATTGTGAACAGCCCAGATCACACCATTCTCGAAACGGCTGTGATTGCCGCCGGTTTGGCAGACGACCTTTCTGCAGAAGGCCCCTTTACTGTATTTGCACCGACGGACGCTGCCATTGCGGCATTGCCAGAAGGCGCATTGGAGTCCTTGCTTGCTGATCCAACTGGAGCCTTGGCCGACTTGCTGTTGTACCACGTGGTGGGCGCTGCCGCCCTCAGCACAGACCTCAGCGACGGCCAGCTCATCGCTACCCTTCAGGGCGGTGAAGTTGAAGTCACCCTCGACGGAATGGGAGTCATGATCAACAACGCCAACGTCATTGTAGCCGACTTGGTTGCCGACAACGGTGTTGTCCACGTGATCGATGCGGTCTTGAGCCTGCCTACAGGCGTCGAGACAGTCAACCTGTCTGACCTCTTCGAGGTGTACCCTAACCCCACGACTGACTTGATCCGTTGGAATGGCATTGCAGTTGACCGCATCCAAGTGCTCGATGCACAGGGCCGGGTCCGCATGGACACCACCAACCCGTCAAACAGCATTGACCTCTCCGCCCTTGAAAGCGGTGTGTTCATGATTGTTATTCAGGCCGAAGGCCAGCGTGCCGTGAAGTCCGTGCTCAAGCACTGATTCTCCGGCATCATTACAAATCGGCAAGGCCGCCCCATGGGGCGGCCTTGTTGCTTTTTGCCTTCTAACGCTGGCGCCATGGGTGAAGATCGTCTGCCGCCCTGCTTGGACGACTTACTGGACCAGAAACCAAGCGTTGAGCAAGTCTTTCCTGTTGTATTGCATGGTCTTTCCTGTGTTCTGGTCGATCACGTCGAACCCTGCCGCCATGCAAATGGCCTGACCCGCTGCGGTATCCCATTCCATGGTCGGCGCAAACCGCGGATAGCAATCGGCCTTGCCCTCGGCCACCATGCAGAGCTTGAGGGAAGATCCCTTCGAAATCAAGGCCACTTCTCCATGAACCTTTCGGAGTTCAGCAACGAAAGCTTCCGTTTCCGGCGACATGTGCGAACGGCTTGCCACTGCAGTAAAAGGACGATCTCCCTTGTCCATTGGAATCGGCACAGCCCCATTCAAGACCGAGTCAACATTAGCCTCCCCACCAGATGAATGCACGGATTTAACGGCGCCTTGCTTGTCTTCCCCCACATACAACTCTCCGGTTACAGGAACATAGATTACCCCCAATACGGGACGACCATCTCGGATCAGGGCAATGTTCACCGTGAACTCGCCATTGCGCTTGATGAACTCTTTGGTCCCGTCAATGGGATCAACCACCCACAATTCACGCCAAGCCTTTCGCTCTTCAAACGGAATGTTGCGGCCTTCTTCGGACAATACTGGAATGCCCGTGGGAATCAAGTGGCGCACAATGACCTCGTGAGCCGCCACATCCGCACGCGTCAAAGGAGAATCATCCCCTTTCACCATTACGTCAAAATCACCACTGTGGTAGATGTCAAGAATGGCTCGACCCGCTTCAATCGCAGCCGCCACGGCCGTATTTCTGTAACCCAACATGTCGCAAAGCTAGGCCCAAAGACAGTCGCACTTTTAATGCCGGCCCTCTCCCATGGCCGAATAAACCGCCAACAACGGCGCCACTTCTCGCGACCAAGAAAGTGTCTCAGCCGCCCGCTTTAACCCAGGCTCAAATTGTGATGTGCCATTGGATTTGGCCTCCAAAAGCGCCTTTCGCCAACCACTCGGATGGTCTGCCTCCACAATGCTGCCCACTTCGTAAGACGCGATCAGGTCGCGGCAATCTGGCAAGTCATTGGATAGAACGGGCACGCCGGCCAAGATGTACTCGAAGAGTTTGTTTGGCAGACAATACAAATAAGAGAGGCAAGTGGGCTTGACCGATACCAGCCCGATGTCGGCACTCAACGTGTGCGCCAACACTTCTTCATAGGCCACAGCAGGATGCACATGGATATTGGGGTAGCGCGCCGCTGCCTCGTCGACCAAACGCTGAAGCGGACCGTACCCCATGAGCACCAAATGGATGCCCTTATCGGCAAGGCCCTCCACGGCTTCAATGGCCGTTTCCAGTCCCCGATTGTAGTTGAAGGCCCCTTGATACAACGCCACAAAGTCGCCTTGGGGGATGTCAAACCGCTGCTTGAAAAGGTTGGGTTTCGCAACATCTGAGGGGTCACGCAAGCGCGGTGCAGGAACATTTCGAACCAGAAGAACTTGGGGGATTCCGTAGTCTGCATAGCGGGTCTGGTAAGCCTGTACAATGGAAGGGCTCACCGTGATGACCGAGTGTGCCTTGCGGATCATCCTCCGTTCCAACCACGCCACCATTTTACGTTCAATGGTGGGCTTGGCATTCCGCTCCGCCTCAAATTCATGACAATCGTAAATCAACTGAAGCCGGGGATTGAGCCGTTGTGCCAACCAGCCAAAAACAAAGGCCTCGATGTCGTTGCAATGCCACGCGTCCATGCCGCGCCAGCGCCACACCAACCTCATCCCCAGTTCCGCCATTTTAATGACACCAAATGCAGTTCCCTTGGGGAGCTTGGCCGACCGAACACGCGTGCGAATCACTTGCCAACCACCGTCTCGATTTTCACGTTTAGGCAATGACGGGCCAGCCGCCTCCGGCGATTTTTGCAAGGCCACCACGGTTACCTCGTGGCCGGCGTTGGCCAAACTTTCGGACAGCTTCAATACCCGATTGTCACGGGTAAAGTCATTCAAAACAACGTTAGCGATCCTCATCCTGATGCTGAATAACGGCCTTGACGAGGACACCCAAATTGAGCACGTAATACCCGCACTTGGCCCACACAATGCCCTGAAGCGCTCCCCATTCTCCCCCCCCAAACCATTCTGGATGGAGCGTCCCGAGGAACCAACCGAGGCCTACGGCCAACAAATGTATCGCATCCAACGCCGCGATCCACTTGGTCTTTCGAACGCGATGGAACATGGAACCCAAGCCCGCAGAGATGAAATTGAGTACGAACCAAGGCGCCAGAATCCGCAGGACGTCGATGGCGCCACGCCAGGGCGCTCCAAACAACCATGCCGTGGTCTCATCTGGGGCTAAAAACACCGCCAGACCCACCAACGTTGCCACCAACCCGAACCCGATGAAAGCCTGAAAAAACAGACGTTGGAGAGGCGCACCATCGGCCCGATCCATCGCCGATTTAAACAACACTGGCGCCGCCGATGTGGCCAACAAGGAAAGGGGCAACATGACCATGCGGCGCGCCATGCCCATCCATCCCAACATGAGCGGTCCAAGGGTCGCACCGATGAGCAACACATGCAACCATTGAGCCAACCGATTCATGGTACTGCCCAACAGCACCCACGTGGGATAGTCTTGGTACACCTGAATGGCTGCGCGTGAAGGGCTGCGCCCCCATGGCGAAGCCGCTTGACAAACGGAATTCAGCCCTCTTCGCATGATGGCCCAACGCATTGCGATGCCTGCACCCGAGCCCAAACTCAGACCCATCAATGGAAACCAGCCTGCGCTTCCCCATTTTGTCAATTCAGAGAGGAACGGGCCCGATGCTTTTGCCACGGCGACATGGCCCACCTGTGACTGACGGTGATGCCAATACTCCAGCAAGCGCGCATGTGCCGCCAAACCCGTAAAAACAGGCAACGACCAAGCGATCCAGTGCCAAGAAGGCAAAGACCACGTGTCGGCCACCCAATGGGCAGACCCAATGCCCACCACAGCGACCAGAAAAACGGTTGCCCAAACAAAGCGCTGGCCCGCCCAAAGCAAGCCCAAGGCGTCCTTTTCTGACTTCGGCAACATCAACGCTTGCTCGAACTTTCCCGTGCCCAGCACCGCACCAATGCCAGTCACCAATGCGAACATCTCGAGGTGCGCATAGGCCTCTGGTCCGTAAATCCGCGCCAAAACAAAGGCGGCACCAAACGCCACCAATTGCCCGGCAAGCGAGCCGCCCAACAACTTCGCCATCCGACGAATCATGCGCTCAGGTATGTGCATTTGAATGGCACGGGACCAAGGTACTGCCCCTTCCCCGTCTCTTCGAGGATTACCTTGTCTCCCATGAGGGCCATTTCCATTGCACAAAAGTTTGGGCTGTTTGAAGAACAATGGTCGCCCAAAATCATCGCGCAGCTCAACGGGCAGGCCGTAAAGCTCGCGAAGATTCAAGGTGAGTTCATGTGGCATGCTCACGCGGAACAGGACGAATTGTTTCACGTCATCAAAGGAAAGATGACCCTAGAATTTAGAGACCGAGCTGTGGAAGTCGGCCCGGGAGAGATTATTGTCGTGCCCAAAGGGGTGGAGCATCGCCCTGTGACCCAAGAAGAGGTGTGGATCCTGTTGTTCGAACCACAAGACACGCACCACACCGGTGGTCAAACCACAGCACGAACAGTCGAGGCGTGCGACCACATCTGACCCAACTTGGCTTCCAAGGCGGAAAAACCCACACAAGACCCCATCCTTTTATTTCACGCTCAAGGCAAGCCAGACAAAGCAAACTGGATGCTTGGTGGACTCATGGCGGCATGAAACAACGCCTGCCAAGTCTGGGGTTGCAGAGACTCAAGGGCGCCATTCACCCCCCATTCTCGATGCGCAGACTCAGTTTGACTTGACCTTGACCTCCTCGCCCAACATCTGCTGAATTTGCTCGACGCCTTCGGACGAAAAGCGGTTGTCTTTGATGTCGAGCATCGTAAGCTGAGCGCATCGGACAAGGCTTGTGGGCAGGTCCGAAAGTTCATTGCCGTTGACGAACAGCTTCTTCAAGCCGGTTAAATTGCCCACACTTTCTGGGAGGGATGACAAGCCATTTCTCGAAACGATCAACGTCTGAAGCGCCACCAATCGATCCAACGCTTCGGGCAATTCTCCAAACAGCATTCCACTGATGTCCAAATACACCAGGTTGGGAATGTCCAAGATCTCTTGGGGAAAGTCCTCGCCCACCAGGTCGGGATCTGTGATTGGATTGAGCCGCAACATCATGC
>Ga0209092_10000446_pt1 | contig 40150 bp, 45 predicted proteins | sample FraStrMetagenome_FD_187446 | JGI IMG/M metagenome (GOLD analysis project Ga0209092, IMG submission 187446) | Marine eukaryotic phytoplankton communities from Arctic Ocean - Fram Strait ARC3M Metagenome (SPAdes) (version 2) | ecosystem: Environmental > Aquatic > Marine > Oceanic | place: Fram...
TTTTGCCCTCCTCTTACTTTGCTCCAAGATTGATAGCCAAAAAATATTATTACTAAATATGTTGCAAATAATACAGCTGAAAGCCAAAGACCTCTTTCGATAAAAAGAAAAATTGAGGTTGCATCAATAACAAACCAATAAATCCAGTTTTCAAGAAGTTTTTTAGCAACCATGTAAGTTGCGACAACTGCTCCCCAGCTAACCAAAGCATCCAAAAAAGGTAAAGCTGCATCTGTGTATCTTTCCAAGAGAAACCCAGATAAAAGAGAGAGAGCTAAAATGATTGAAATAGCAATCATGTGCTGATATTTACTCCAAGTATTAACAATAAAACTAGGATTGCTTGCATTACTTGCGCTCCACTGTGACCAGCCATATATGCCCATTACTACATAAAAAACTTGTAGGTAAGCTTCCATGTATAGCCCAGCTTTCTGCATGATAAAAAAATATAAAACGGAGCTAATAATACCCGCTATCCAGCACAAGATATTTTGCTTGACTGCTAATATCAGATATAAAATTGCAAAAATAACAGCTGTAATTTCTAACCAATTTTGAACGATAAAATTAGAAATCATATCTAATAGAGAGCCCTATGTGCCTTGGATCACCATGTCTTTCATATAAGGTATCAATAAAATTTGGAGCTTCATTGCCAAAGTAAAAGCCTCGCACCGAATAATACTCATCAAAAATATTTCTTGCCCACAACTCATAATTCCAATTATTTTTTACATACCCTAAATTTAGATTAGTAAGCACATAAGACTTAGATTTATTGTTATGAGAATCACTGTAATAAAAACTACTTTTGCCAGTGAAATCAATAGTTAGGTATGTATGTGAAGTTGGAGCCCAATTTAATCCTAGTGCATAACTTCTCTCAGGGGCATGGGCTTGCGCACGACCCTCAAGGTCTTGTCTAGATTGCCAATTCTTAATTTCAGTTTTTAATATTCCTAAATTAACGAATGCTGATAGAGACTCATTAATCTCCATATCCATATTTATTTCTAGGCCATGGTTAACTCCCTCTGCTGCATTTTGGGTTAAAAAAGAAAAAGTATTGGGATCGCTAGGATCAGTTTGAGTAGATATGAGAACCTGCTGATCTTCTCTATCAGAATAAAATAGCACCCCATTAAAAGTTATTCTAGAATCCAAAAATTTTGTGTTTATTCCAAGTTCATAATTAGTTAGAAATTCAGGATCGTATGCAAGATTTTTATTTGTTGCATTGGCATCAAGTCCGAGCCCAAGATTAAACCCACCTTGCTTATATCCCTTTGCTAGGCTTGCATACATATTTGTGTCGTTGGTCATATTTTTAATCAATGAAATCTTTCCTCCGGACATCTTGTCTGTGGGATTAAATGATTCTTGAAGAGAGTCTGAGTAATCAGCTTCCCAGTCCTCCCAACGCAATCCTATGGAAAATTTCAATGAAGCAGAAAGCAAATAATCTAGGTTTCCAAATACAGAAAAGTTTGATGACTTGTATTTACTAGAAGAGGAAGAAGCGCTGGCATAAGGTCCGTAGGGATCAGAGGGATCGCCGTATAATCCATCATCTTTTTTAAGGTTTGATTCCTTGAGCTCTAAATAGTTAGCGCCAATGACCCACTCAAAAAAACTATTTTTCTGAAAGTCTGCAGAATTAGAGACAGCCCGAAATTCTTGATTAAAGGACTTTCTATCTCTAAGGGTTTCAGAAAAATAATCATACACATAAGGAAAATGCGAATCTGTGTTGCCCCAATCAGCATCATAACTAAAGATCACATTTGTATCAGTTGAGCTTGTATAACTTTGTAATTCAAAACCATCAAATGAATGAAAAACCTTCATTCCATATGAGTTAGTTTTTTGGGAATCCATGCCCGGTCTATCCGAAAGAGTATTTAAACTTCCGTCTATAGTCCAGATATCTGCAGGATCATTAAGATCAACCTGAGAAATTAAAAACTTGATCTTTGTATTGTCTGCAAGCTGCCAATTAACTTTTAGGCGACCAGTGCTTTCATCTTTTCGAGATGTATCTGATCTTTTTAAGTATGAATTTTTACGAAAACCATCTGCCTTATCCTTTCTTAATGCAATGCGATAAGTAATATCTGGGTTTTGATCTAAAGGTCCTCCGAATGCAACGCCAGCACTCTTTGTACCATATGAGCCTATGGTGACCTCACTGGTACCCTCAAAAGTATCAGTAGGATCCTTTGTTTGAATATAAATCAATCCAGCCAGTGCATTAGCACCTATTCGCGATCCTTGTGGCCCTCGGTAAACCTCAATTTGATCCACATCAAAAGTTGTTGCAATGCCTCCTTGACCAGAGTAATCAATGTCATCTATTAAAAATCCTACCGAAGAATTAGGAGTGCCTTGATAACCAGACCTCTCTCCAATACCTCTGATTTGAAAGTAACGCGCCCTAGAATCACTTGCTGCAAAGTTTAAATTTGGAACTAAAAAAGATAGCTGCTCAAAGTGCTTCATTGACTGAGCTTTGATTACATCAGAGCTTAGAAATATAACACTGGAATCTTCTTGTGCAGCAGATGTTTGCCTCCAACTGCCTTTCACGACTATTTCTTCAATAGGATCTGAAAAGACTTCCGTACTAAAAAAAGAGATCAGTGTTGAGATTAAAAAAACAAACGCACTGTTTTTAATGATGTTCATGCAATTCCTCCGCCATTATTGTATGGATCAGGTTCAAAGGGTTTCTGTTAAGATCTCAGGTGAAGTGACCACCCCTTTGCAGTTGAAATTATCTTATGATCTTTGGAAAGAAAAATCTACATCAAATTGCAGAATAAGTTGCTAGCGATATAATTCTTGAATGAACGTAACAATAGATATCAGCATGTATCCTAATAAGGAAGATTTTATTCCTCCTATTAAAGGTTTTATTGAAAAAATAAATTGTTATGAAGATCTAAAAATCACTACCTACCCAACCAGCACAGTAGTTCAGGGTGAATACAACCATGCCATGAAGGCAGTGCAAGAAACTATAGCAAAGTGCTATGAAGAATTTAATATGGCTGTTTATGTGGCCAAAATTATTCCAGGCTATGAAGCTCTATAATTAAATTTATAAAAACTTACCCGTTATCATTTAAATCAGTCTGATAAGTTTCAGTCAATGCCATCACTGAAAGCAGTGTTAATAATGAAGCGAGGGCTATGTAAACAGATACCCAGAATATGCCGAAGTCTTTCCACAACAAAGCCGCAATGGTTGGAGCAAATGCACCGCCAAGAATTGCACCAAATTGATAACCTAAAGTTGCACCTGAATACCTAACTTCTGTACTAAATAACTCCGTAAAAAATGCTGCCTGAGGGCCATACATCATAGAAACAAATATAAGTCCTCCTGTAATAGCTAGAACTATTAACCAAAAGTTTCCCGTATCTACAAGTGGGAATATTGCAAAAGCCCAAAGGCCTGTAAGAATTGCTCCCGCCATGAACACTCCCTTTCTGCCGTGTCTGTCTGAATATGAAGAAAACATAAACTGCACTGGAACCATTATTGCTGAGGCAATTAGAACTGCAGCCAACATATCATCTCTTGTTATATCAGTACTGGCTACTCCGTATGCAAGCAAGAAAGCAATTAATATATAAAAAGTGACTTGAATTGAAAGGAAAGCACCAGCAGCTAAGGCTATTCTCTTTGGATATTTTTGAATCGCTTCAAGTATTGGAGATCTCCTAACTATTTCACTATTATTATCTTTCTCGCTCGCTCGTAAGGCTTGGAGTTCTTTGAAGGCTTTTGTGTCTTCTAGATTTAATTGAATGTACATACTTATCCCAATGAGGATCGCACTGGCAAGAAAAGGAATTCGCCAGCCCCAAGCATAAAAAGATTCTTCGGAAACCAATGCGCTTGTAGTAATGAAAGCTAAGTTAGCTAAAATTACTCCTACAGGAGCGCCTGCTTGAGCAAAGGCTCCATAATATCCTCTTTGATCGGATGGAGCGCTCTCAGTAACTAACAACATTGCACCTCCCCATTGACCGCCGATAGCTAATCCTTGAGCAAATCTTAATGAGGTGAGTAATATTGGAGCTGTGATACCTATCATTGCATAGGTTGGCAATAAACCAATTAAGGTAGATGACACTCCCATTAAAATTAATGCCATGACCAGAGTTTTTTTTCTGCCGACTCTATCGCCGTAATGACCAAAAATAATTCCTCCTATAGGTCGCGCAATAAAGCCAGCTGCAAAAGTAAGCAAGGATAAAATTAAAGCGGTAGAAGGAGTGGCCTCTCCAAAAAAAGCTGTTGGAAATATTAGGGCTGCTGCAGCCCCGTAAAGGAAAAAGTCATACCATTCAATGCTGGTTCCAGCCAATGCAGTAAGGGCTACCTTTTGCATGCTGGACTCAGAGGCGTTGTCTGTCTTCATATCAATATATGATTCGAATTTATAGCCTTATGATTGCTACTTCTTCTTTTTGTCTTTTTTCTCGGCTCTTTTTTCTTTTAAAGATTTACCTTTTTTCTTTTCATTTTTTTGCTTATCTAGTCCTTTAGCCATGATGGTCTCCTAATTACATTTTAATAAGTATAAAAGAAAAAAAGGAATGGTGGGTCTGGGTGGACTCGAACCACCGACCTCACCCTTATCAGGGGTGCGCTCTAACCAAGCTGAGCTACAGACCCGCTTATTGCGGACAGGCATTTTAGCTTTTATTTCTTCAGGAATAAAGACTATTAAGAAAAGGGTCTTCTATACTGATAAATAATCTAAATAAGGTTGATGCCCATCATAATTAAACAGATGATGGAGCCGAACCAAGCAAGGCTTCTAAGAGGCTGTGCTTCATAACCATCTTCATTAGCTGGCTTAGTGTTAAAGCCTGTGGCGTAGATTAAAACAAATACTATTCTTAGCACTAACCAGATCAAAGCCAGCAAGGTATTAACCTCAACATTTAAATAGATCGATAAAAGTGCAAATGTAAAAAATACTGGTAAAGACTCACGAAGATTGTGCAAAGCCCTTCTGGCACTTTCAGCAGGCGCTTCTCCAGCTCGCTTAGCCAAAGACATAGGCAAGATAAGTTGAACGAAATAAAGCAGGCTTGTAAATAAAATAATATTAGTCATGTGAATCTCTTATATAGTTTTGATAAATTGGAAGAATGCTCTCTAAAGCGTTCCCTTGTCTCTCATTTCTTTTCTAATCTTTGTTGCGCTGATATCGGTAATGGCTTCCTCAAAAACCTCTTCTTCAAATTTATAGCCCACCCCTCTGCCGTAAGTAATATTCACAATATTAGGCACAAGCATAATTTCATACTCTTGCCCGCGATGAAAGTTATCTTTTGCTAGCCCGTCTTCAATGTTCTTGCAAACTGCTTCCCAATCAAAAGGATTATCGTCCTGACCGTCCCCGCCTGAAGCACCTTGAACATCTCTAACCTGAATAATAACTTGACCAGTCTTAGCAACACATCTTTTAAATAAAGCCTGATGGCCATCATGCCAAGGCTGCCATCTTCCCAACATCTGCACGGTAGGTTTTTTCCAATCAAACATTTTTTAAAATCTCCTTAGCTAGGTCGTCATGATTATGTTCATTCCATTCTGTGATATGAAAATCCACCTTAGATGGATTTTGGAAAAGCTTGTTCGTATCTTCATACCTTCCTTCGGTAATTGTATCCATCCATATTACTAAGTCAGCATCAAAATTTTCTCTGGTTGCTTCTGTAGGGCAAACAAAATCACAGATCACAAAGCGACCATGAGATTTTTCAAAATCTGCAAAAGTTTTCATGCGCATTGATTGTCTATTTCTGCCCTCATCAGAAAAATCCCAATCATTTGCCATTTCTCTGACCTTATCGGCGTTATACCAAGCGGCATTAAGGAGTGGCACCAGCCTTTCTGTTAAATACGTTTTGCCGCTGCCTGGCAGGCCCATAACTAATATTTTCATAATTTTTTTATTGTGTGCGTTCTAAAGATTGATAAAGACTAAAAAATAAGTAAAACAAGGGCATCATTGTTGCATATTTAATCAGGGTTGCTAGAACTAAAAAGCCAATACTAGAATCAATCCCCGCAAGCCCGCCCACCAAACCAAAAATAACTTGAATCCCTAAAAATACACTAGTTAACACAAATAATTTTGTTCCAACTTCATCGGTTGCTTGCCAAGATTCACCTAAAGCGTCTGATGCCTTTTTGTCCTCAAACATTATGTATAAAGGAAATAATCCCAATCTTGCATAGAGAAAGAAACCAGGCAAAACAAGAAGAAGAAAGCCAATGCCATATGCCAAGGAATGCATTAAATTACCTAGTAATAATGGAAAGAATTTTTTAATGCCAGCAAGTAGAGCCTGATAAGGTGTTACTTCACTGTTTGAAGTTAAAGACTGAAAAGCAATCATAGTCCCGCCGGACAGACCAACAGACAAAACTAATGATAAAACCACTAAAATAAAAAGTTGGCTAGAAATTGAAGATAAGACTTCCAGCGCAGCGCTATCAGACATATTGGCGTCTATTCCTATAGACGTCACCAGGTAAGTGAGAGCAAATTCTATGGTCATCACCGGTAAACATAGAATAAATAAATAACCTATATGGCGAACACAAAAGCTAACTGAGGAAAAGAATTGTTGCATTGCTCTATTATGAATTGATGAATAAAAAGATTAAAGTTTAAAGCGTGATTTTTTTAAATTTACGCTTGCCTACCTGATAGATACAAGCCTCGCCCTTGCTGACTGAATGCTTGGGATCAGTAATTTTGTCTTCATTAATTCGAACACCGCCTTGCTTGATCATACGAATTGCTTCCGATGTACTCTCAGTCATGCCAGATTCTTTTAAAAGATTTGGTAAGAGTATTGAGGGCTCTTTCCATTCAAGCGAAAGTTCTTCTATGTTCTCAGGGATATTTTTCTTTTGAAATTGATTTAAAAAATTATGCTCCGCATTATCTGCTGCATCTTCATCATGAAAACGAGAAATAATTTCTTTAGCCAAGGAAATTTTAATATCTCTGGGGTTCATGCCATCAGCCTGTTGATCTTTTGCTGCCTGTATTTCTTCTGAAGATTTAAAGCTCAATAAATCAAACCAACGCCACATAAGATCGTCTGAGATTGACATGATCTTCCCAAACATCTCATCGGGAGCCTCATCAATACCAACGTAGTTACCAAGTGATTTTGACATTTTGTTTGTTCCATCTAATCCCTCAAGAATTGGAACTGTGATGACAACTTGTGGCTCTTGCTCATGAGTTCTTTGCAGCTCTCTTCCAACCAAAAGATTAAACTTTTGGTCTGTTCCGCCAAGCTCAACATCTGCTTGCAAGGCAACGGAATCATAGGCCTGAATAAGAGGATATAAAAATTCATGAATCGCAATGCTTTGATTGGATTTATAGCGTTTACTAAAGTCATCTCTTTCCAACATACGCGCAAGATTATATTGAGAGGCTAATTTAATTATCCCTTCAGCTCCAAGCTTACCGCACCATTCAGAATTAAACCTTACTTCAGTGAGCTCTGGATCTAATATCTTAAAAACTTGATTAGTGTAAGTTTTAGAATTCTTTGCTATGTCAGATGGATCAAGCGGAGGTCGAGTTTTATTTTTTCCAGTGGGATCGCCAATCATGGCGGTAAAATCACCAATTAGAAATACAATCTTATGGCCTAGTTCTTGAAAATGTCTGAGTTTGTTAATTAAAACAGTGTGCCCCAAATGTAAATCGGGTGCAGTCGGATCAAAACCAGCCTTAACAACAAGTTGTTTCTTTTTTTTGAGTTTTGAGAGGAGCTCATCTTCGTTAAGCAACTCATCAATTCCCCGTTTGATTAAATTGAGGTTATCTTCCATGATTTATAATTTATTATAGTATTTATATAGCCCAAAAGGATTAAATCATATGAGCGAAATGCAAAACTTAAAATTTCTTTTTCCTCCTCGTGTAAAAGGAATCAAAATTTTTGATAGTGAGGCGCTTTTCCCGGTCGGCAAAATTTATTGCATAGGAAAGAACTATGCTGACCATGCTAAAGAAATGGGTGGCGCCGTTGACAGAGATCAGCCATTTTTTTTTAGCAAGCCACCACAGTCAATTGCTCAGTCACATACCATTGCTTTTCCAACTCAAACCAATAATTTGCATCATGAGGTTGAGCTAGTTGTTTTTATTGGTGCCAAGTGCAGCAATGTTAAAAAAGAGGATGCTCATGAGAGTATTTTTGGGTACGGAGTTGGGGTCGATCTTACAAAAAGAGATTTGCAAGATATTGCAAAAAAAAATGGTAAGCCATGGGATCTAAGCAAAGGATTTGATAATTCAGCTCCTATATCCAAGATTCTTCAAAATGAAAAAACTATCATGAGACAGGGAGAAATTAAATTAAGTGTTAATGGGGTTGAGAAACAATCTAGCAATCTCTCGAATATGGCATGGGAGGTAGATGAAATAATTAGCTGGTTATCAAAATTTATTACCCTGAACCCTGGTGATATTATTTTTACAGGAACGCCTGCTGGAGTTGGAAAGCTAAATCCTGGGGATCAGATTGATGCAAGCATTGAATCTGTTGGCTTATTATCTTTTAAATTAGTATGAAACTTTAATTAGTGAATTATTATGTCTAAAAGATCATGGATAAAAATCATACCCTATGGACTATTAGCTCTGTTCACTGTCTTAGTTGTCTATGACCCGACTTTAGATGCTTCCCAATTGGAGAATACTCCAGTAACTCAGATAGCTGATATTTCTACTCAAGAGTTATCAAATAATAAAATTAAAGAACTTCATGTCGTTAAAAGTGGTGAAAATTTATCAGTTATTTTTGAAAAGTATTCAGTATCCTTAAATACAACCTACCAAATTTTTCGCAAAGATAAGAGTGGAGAGGTAAAAAATATTCAGCCAGGCAATAGGCTAGAATTTACATTTATTGGTTCTGAGCTTCAGTTAATCAGAATTATTAAAAGTCCTGTATTGGAATTTCAAATATTTACCAATCCTAGCATTGAGATTACTAAAATTGAAAAAACTCCTGAACAAATAATTTCATTTAAATCTGGAATCATTCAGTCATCATTTTATTTGGCTGGCCTTAAAGCAGATATTCCTGAAAGTGTGATCATGGATTTGGCATATATCTTTGGCTGGGATATTGATTTTGTATTTGATATTCGTGCAAATGACAAATTTAGAATTTTGTATGAAACTCCCTTCGTTGATGGGGTTAAAGTCGCTAATGGCAGCATACTATTTGCTGAATTTTATAATGATAATAAAAAATATTCAGCTATTAGGTTTAATGGAAAAAATAAATTATGGGATTATTTTGATGACGAAGGAAATAGTTTAGAAAAGGCATTTTTAAGAGCTCCTCTAGACTTTGCGTATGTTAGCTCTCACTTTAATCCAAATAGACGTCATCCAATTTTAAACAAAATAAGGGCTCACAATGGAGTGGATTATGCAGCCAAAAGAAATACCCCCATTCGAGCCACAGGAGAAGGAGTGATTGAGTCAGTGGGTTGGAAAAGTGGTTATGGAAGAACGGTTGTTATAAGGCATGGGGGAGATATTTCTACTCTATACGCGCACATGGAGAAATACGCATCGTCTCTCGTGAAAGGCAGCAAAATTAAACAAGGGCAAACTATTGGGTACGTCGGAGATTCAGGTTTAGCAACAGCACCTCATTTGCATTATGAATTTAAAATTGGAAATAAAAGGAGTGACCCGCTGAAAGTATTGCTTCCATCTGCTTTGCCATTAAAAAAATCACTTATGCCTGAATTTCAAAAATTACAGTCTGAGTACTTAAAAAAATCTAATAACTTTTTATCTCGAGATCCAAATGCCAAATTCTTTGAATAAGTTATACATCGGCACAATGAGCGGAACTAGCTACGACGGAATAGATGTATGTGCTATCTCAGTAAGAAAAAAAATAGATCTTATCCATTTTTCATCCTTTAAGTATCCGCCAAAACTAAGAAAAAAAATTGCAGCAGTAATAGAAGATCAAATTCTCAGCCTTAAGGATTATGGTGAATTAAATATTCAAATAGGGATGGCTTTTGCTAAAGCCATTAATAAATTTATAAAGCAAAATAATTTTTCTCCATCTCAAATTATGGCTATTGGTTTGTCGGGTCAAACCCTCTGGCATAATCCTCAAGGCAAATATCCATTCTCAATTCAGGCCGGAGATGCAGCAATTGTTTCAAAAGAATGCGGCATTGATGTTGTCCATGATTTTCGAAATGATCATATTTCACTTGGTGGAGAGGGAGCGCCTCTGGTTCCTGAATTCCATCAGAGACTCTTTTCTAAATCAAATCAAGATAGGTTAATTCTAAATATTGGAGGCATCTCTAATTACTCATATTTAACAAAGTCTAAAGATTTTTTTGGCTCAGATTCAGGTCCAGGAAATGCATTATTAGATTCATATTGTCAAAACTTTCTTGATCAAGATTATGACCACAATGGTTTGCTGGCAAGAAAAGGTAAAGTGCACAAAGCATCTTTAAATAAAATGTTAGCTCATCCATTTTTTAAAAAGAGGCAGCCCAAATCAACGGGTAAAGAAATATTTAATCTTGCGTTAATTCCAAAAAGCCTCTTGCGGCAGAGTTCTGAAAATATTTTAGCTACTTTAGCGGAATTAACTGCTGCAACTATCGCGCAAGCCATTAAGCATAAACAGCAATCAATAAATGAAATTATTGTGTGTGGAGGAGGAATTAAAAATCTATTTTTGATCGAGAGAATTGGTCATTATGTTCCTTTGCCCATAGTTTCATCTGAGTTCATGGGATATGACCCTCAGTCAATAGAAGCTATGGCTTTCGGATGGCTGGCAAGTCAAAGAATTGCAAAGAATCCTTTAATAGTAAAAAAACATAAAGGTTTGCTTGGAAAAATAACTAAATTTAAGTCGTAAAAGACTCTCCGCATCCACATGTAGTTTTTGCATTAGGATTGCTTACAATGAATTTAGAGCCCGAAAGATCTTCCACATAGTCTAATGAAGATCCATAGAGATATGGGTAGGACAAAGAATCAAGCAGAATGGAGAAATCTGGAAACGAAATAACGTCATCGTCACCAGCGGGGCTTTCGTCAAACTTAAATCCATACTGAAAACCTGAACACCCCCCTCCTGTCACATAAACACGAAAGTTATTTGTTTCACTATCAGGCAATAAAGACTGTATGCGCTGAATAGCATTAGCAGTTAAATTTATTGAAGAAGATTCATTTTCCATTATTAAGTAGTTTATAGGATTAAAAATAGATTCAACAATAGAAAGAGGAAAGTTTTTCGTTATGCTGGAGCTAGAAGAGATAAAATAATTAAAATGAATTTATACCTCACATACAAAACCTTACATATTCTGTTTATGGTCTCATGGTTTGCTGGCATATTTTATCTACCTCGACTGTTTGTTTATCACGTAGAAAGTGACAGCTTGGAGGTAAAAAATCAACTTTCCATTATGGAAAAAAATCTATTTAAGTTTATTACACCACTTGGAATTTTAGCGTTAATTTTTGGAATTTTGATGGGATTGCTGAGCTCTAATTGGTCAGCATTCTTTGCTCAGGACTGGATTGTAGTAAAGATTATTGTCGTGTTTTTGTTGGTGAGTTACCAACTAATGTGCTGGAAGATTATGCAAGAACTTCCAGGCGATAATCATAATTGGACTGGGTTTAAGCTTAGAGTTTTTAATGAGGCTCCGGTCATATTATTGCTACTTGGAATTATTGCAGCAGTTTTTAAATTTTAATTTAGATATTCAATAAAAAATGGGTCATTAAATTAAATATAAAACTCTTAATTTGATATGATTGCCGGTACTAAAACGAACCTTAAAATAGAAAATAAAGAATAATTAAGTGTCACTAAAAAGAACAAACTCAGACTTACTTTTCAAAAAAGCAAAAACTTTAATGCCGGGAGGCGTTAATTCTCCCGTTCGAGCATTTAAAAATGTTGGCACTGATCCAATATTTTTTAAATCTGCAAAGGGTCCAATTCTCACAGACGAAGATAATAATACTTACATAGACTTTATTGGATCATGGGGACCAATGATTTTAGGACATTCAAATCCAATAATTATTGACGCTGTAAAAAAACAACTTGAGCTTGGAACAAGCTACGGTGCTCCAACAGGAATAGAAAATAAATTAGCAGAGCTAATCAAAATTCAGGTTCCCAGTATGCAAAAGCTAAGAATGGTTAATTCAGGAACTGAGGCAACTATGAGCTGTATTAGACTAGCACGAGGCTATAGCGGTAAAAATAAAATTATTAAATTTACAGGATGCTATCACGGTCATGTAGATTCTCTATTAGTTAAGGCAGGTTCTGGAGTGTCAACTTTTGGTTTACCCGACTCACCTGGAATCCCTGATGAGCTAGCAAAACTAACTTATAGCTGCCCATACAATGATGTAGATTCAGTTACCAAAGTTGTAAGTGAAATTGGAGATGACTTGGCTGCAATAATTGTAGAGCCTATTGCTGGAAATATGGGTTTTGTTCCTGGACAAAGTCACTTTTTACAAACCCTAAGAGATTTATGTGACAAAACAGATGCTGTTCTAATTTTTGATGAAGTTATGTCAGGCTTTAGGGTTTCATTGGGTGGAGCTCAGGAAATTTATAAAATTAAGCCAGATCTCACAGCCCTGGGAAAAGTTATTGGTGGGGGTCTGCCGGTGGGAGCATTTGGTGGGAAAGAGTCTATCATGAATCAATTGGCGCCAATTGGTCCTGTATATCAAGCAGGCACCTTATCTGGCAATCCTTTGGCAATGAGCGCTGGAATTGCTTTGATGACCACATTAATTGATATGAACCCATTTAAGAGTCTTGAGGATTCATCAAAACATCTTTTATCGAGCATCAAAGAAATGTGTGATGCAAAAGGTATCCCATTTTCTCATGCTTCCATAGGCGGAATGTTTGGTTTTTTCTTTTCAGAGGAACTCCCAAATAATTTTGATGAAGTTGTGAAGACCAATGATGAATTATTTATAAAATTCTTTAATACAGCCCTTAAGAATGGAATATACTTTGCGCCATCAAAATATGAGGCTGGTTTTATTTCCACTACTCATAATTCAAGTATTCTTGATCAAACAATAGAAAAAGTTAACCTCACCTTAAAGGAGTTTTAAAATGAAAAATGATATCAGCGCAATTGGAAATGCATTAGTAGACACAGTTTTTAAAGTTCCACATGAGTTAATTGAAGAGCTTGGTCTTGAGATTGATCAGATGACCCTCTCTAGCGCAGAAGAGCAGGCACCTATTATAAGTCGACTAATAGAGTCTGGCGCTGAAACTGTCTCTGATTGTGGCGGCTCAGCTACCAATAGTCTTGTTGCTGCAGCTAGCTTTGGAGCATCTTGTTTTCATGCATGCAAAGTCACGAATGACGAGGATGGTATTAGATATTTAGAAAGCTTAAAAGCGGCTGGGGTATCTCACAAGGGAGATATGGCTTCAGCAGATTCTATGCCAACCGGGAAATGCTTAATCTTAGTTACTCCTGATGCAAAAAGAACTATGACAACCTCATTAAGTGTTAGCTCTTTTATGGATGGTCAAGATCTTGATTTAGATGAGATTGCAAGTTCAAAAATTTTTTATGTTGAAGGCTATATGGTCACAAGTGATGAAAACTATGGATGCGTCTTAAGTGTTCTCGAGCACCTTAAGAGCTTTCCAGAAGTTAAAATTGCTCTTTCTTTGTCAGATCCTGGAATTGTTGCAGGTTTTATAGATAAATTTAAAGAAATAGAGGCTTATGGCTTAGATTTTATTTTTGGTAATGATGATGAATTTATGGTGTTTGTTGGCGCTTCAAATATCGATGAAGCTTTTGACCTACTTCAGTCTAAAAACTATATATCCATAATAACTATGGGTGAGCAAGGGAGTGCAGTCATCAGCTCAAATGAAGTCATTAAGACCCCGAGGGTTAATATTGAGCCTGTAGATACAAATGGTGCTGGAGATATGTTTGCTGGAAGCTTTATGTTTGCGTTGTTGCAAAATCATGATTTAAAAGTGTGTGCGGAGTTTGCAAATTATGGTGCATCTCGCGTTGTGGAGACATTTGGACCAAGATTGACTAAAGATGGTTACCAGGAAACATTAAAAAGTTTTCAAAAAAGCTAGCTTAATATGGTTCTTTCTGATAATTTCAGTCGCCTTAAAAATTTTTTTAATTAATTTATGCCAAAAAAAGCTGATACAAAAAAAGTCAAAGCTACGCCGACTAAAACTAAATCACCTGTAACAAAGAAAGCTGCAGCTAAAAAATCATTAGTTAAGAAGGCTCCGGCTAAGAAAGTAGCAGTTAAGAAGGCTCCGGCTAAGAAAGTAGCAGCTAAGAAGGCTCCGGCTAAGAAAGTAGCAGCTAAGAAAGTTACTGCCAAGAAAGCCCCAACTAAAAAGGTTTCAGCGAAAAAGAGATCTACTCCCATTTCTTCATATCAAGGAAGAAAAGGAGAGAAATATATGAGTGCAGCAATGAAAAAACATTTTCTTGCAGTATTAATTGATTGGAGAGAGCATCTCAAAGAAGAGATGCAAAAAACATTTGATCACCTAAAAAATAAGGGTGAGTCATATGCAGATCCAATAGATCGAGCATCTCAAGAAGAAGAGTTTGCATTTGAGCTTAGGACTAGAGACAGAGAGAGAAAGTTAATATCAAAGATAGCTATGTCTCTTGATCAAATTAAACAGGACGACTATGGATACTGTTATGCTTGTGGGATTGAAATTGGGGTAAAAAGACTTGAAGCAAGACCAACAGCCACGCATTGTATCGACTGTAAAACGCTTGATGAAATTAAAGAAAAGCAACTTGGTGGCTAATACATGCATCTTGAGCAAATGCATTTAAGTTTTGACAAAAAAAAATAAAGCTTCCTCATCTCGAACTCCAAAAATACTAGCAGATAGTAAATTTAGCCCTCTATCTTTTGAGGTTGTTAAGTCATTAAAAAAAGCTGGATATCAAGCCTACCTTGTTGGTGGATGTGTAAGAGACTTGCTTGTTGGCATCAAAGCCAAAGATTTTGACGTCTCAACAAATGCAACTCCGGAACAGGTTAGAAAAATTTTTAGATCATCCCGAATTATTGGTAAACGATTTCGTCTTGTTCATGTTTTCAGTCGCAATGAACTAATAGAAGTTTCGACCTTCAGAGCTGATGCATCAAAAACACAAAATAATGATGGGCTAGTCAAAGATACGGATGGAAAGATACTAAGAGACAATGTCTGGGGAAGTTTAGAGGAAGATTGTGTTAGACGAGATTTTTCAATTAACGCATTGTATTTTGATCCTGTAGAAAATGTTTTGCATGATTTCCATAATGGAATCGAGCATATACAAAAGAAAAGTATTGTCTCAATTGGTGATCCAATGTTGAGATTTGACGAGGATCCGGTTAGAAGTCTTCGTGCGATAAGATTTAGCTCAAAATTAGGCTTTAAAATTTCAGGAGACATTAAGGAAGCTATATATAAAAAAGCCCCCCTTCTTGGGAATATTTCTAATGCAAGGTTGTTTGACGAATTTTGTAAAATCTTTCTTTCTCAAAAAGCATCTGATAATTTTGAAAAGCTCCAATCATTTGGTGCATTAAAGTACCTAATTAATACAAAAAAATATCCTGTCGATTCTTTTGGCCTGAGATTTCAGCAAGCAGCACTTGTTAATACTGACAATAGACTGAAGTCTGATCAATCTGTGACTCCAGGTTTCTTATTAGCTGCTCTTATGTGGCCAAAGTTAATTGATGAAACGAACGAGGAAGGAACATTAAATCTAAAAAAGTTTTTTAGAAGCATGGACAGAATTATTCGGGAACAGCAAGAATTAACAGCAATCCCTAGAAAATTTCATGGCTACATCAAAGACATATGGTCTTTGCAGCTTAAACTCGAGACTCGACTTGGGCATCAACCTTATAAAATTCTTAACCATCCAAGGTTCAGAGCCGCATATGATTTTTTATTACTTAGGGAAGAGGCAGCTAAGGACGATCAAGGTATTGGGAACTGGTGGACTGAGTTTCAGAAAGTGAATCGACCAAGAAAAATTGAGATGTTACAAATCTTAAGAGATTCCAGGAAAGGGCCTGTAGAGAAAAAATTTGGTTTCTTGGAAGAGTTAAGCTAATCTTTACAAAACGAAAGAAAAACCTATGGAACCAGCTTTACAGGAAGCCTTACTTCCAAAATACATTGCCATTGAAGGGCCGATTGGAGTAGGCAAAACAACGCTTGCACATAAAATAGCCGAAACATTTAACTATGATGTCTTTCTCGAGCAACCAACAGAAAACCCATTCCTAAAAAGCTTTTATAGAAATCCAAAACAGTCTGCTCTCGCGACTCAACTATTTTTTTTATTTCAAAGAATGCAGCAAATTGAAGATTTAAAACAACGCTCATTGTTCGAGCCTGTTCGGGTTGCAGATTTTCTTATTCAAAAAGACCGACTATTTGCTGAAGTAACTCTTTCTGATGAGGAAATGGGTTTGTATGACAAAGTATATGAACATCTAACCTTAGATGCTCCATCACCAGATTTGGTGATCTACTTACAAGCACCTGTTGAAGTATTGCTGGATAGAATTAATAAAAGAGGAAATCCAGACGAAAAATTTCTGACAGTGGATTATCTAGAAAGGCTCAATGATGCGTATTCTAAATTCTTTCTTTATTTCGAAAATGCTCCTCTGCTAATTATCAATGCTTCTGATATCGATTTAGAGAGTGGTGGTTCTGATTACGATATGTTGATCAATAAAATCATGTCAGATCCTCGAGGGAAGAATTTTATCAATCCTCAGCCCTCTATTCTCTAAAACTTTTATCTACCTGTATGAGCGATAAAGTATACGACCCACCCAAAGGCTCAACTAATCCACACATAAAGAATTTAGATCAATATGCACTTATGTATAAACAATCTATCGAAGATCCGAAGGCCTTCTTTGGAAAAGAAGCTATAACAAACCTTTCGTGGAGCGAGCCATTTACAGGCATTCATAATGACGAGTTTCAAGAATCAAAATGGTTTGAAGGAGGTAAGCTAAATATTGCTTTTAACTGCATTGATCGGCATTTAGCGGAACATGCTGACAAAACTGCCCTCATATGGGAGGGAGATGAGCCAGATCAATCAAAAGAGATATCATATTTTGATCTGCACAAAAACGTGTGTAAATTCTCTAATATTTTAAAAGATTTAGGTGCAAGAAAAGGCTCAAGGATTTGCATCTACATGCCCATGATTCCTGAAGCTGCATACGCAATGCTGGCTTGTGCAAGAATTGGAGCAATACATTCGGTGGTCTTTGGAGGTTTCTCTCCAGAGTCATTGAAAGATAGGATATTAGATGCTGACTGCAGCATTGTGATTACTGCTGACGAAGGAGTACGGGGCGGCAAAATGATTCCTTTAAAAAATAATGTTGATATTGCTCTGGTTAACTGCCCCGATGTAAAACATTGCTTGGTTATCGAGAGAACTGGTGAAAATACTCACTGGGCTGAAGGAAGAGATGTTAGGTATGAAGAAGTTTTTCATAGGGCCTCGGATCAATGTGAATGTGAGCCAATGGATTCAGAGGATCCTTTTTTTGTTTTATATACATCTGGTTCAACTGGAAAACCTAAGGGAGTAATGCATACAACTGGTGGTTACTTACTAGGAGCACATTTAAGTTTCAAATATTTATTTGGCTACAGAGCTGAGGATAAGTATTGGTGCACAGCAGATGTTGGATGGATTACAGGTCATACTTATATTCTCTATGGGCCGCTATCAAATGCAGCAACCAGTCTAATGTTTGAAGGTATTCCAACTTACCCTACTCCATCAAGATTTTGGGATGTATGTGATAAGCATCAAATATCAATCTTTTATACCGCTCCCACAGCTCTCAGGGCATTAATGGCTCAAGGTAATGAGTATGTTCAAAGGACCTCTAGAAAATCTCTTAGGCTTTTAGGCACTGTTGGAGAGCCAATTAATCCCGAAGCATGGGAATGGTATTATCGAGTCGTGGGAAATGCTTCGTGCCAAATCATAGATACATGGTGGCAGACTGAAACTGGATCTGTTTTGATCTCTCCTATAGCTGGCGTAACTCCAGTTAAACCTGGCTCAGCAACTTTACCATTTTTTGGAGTTAAGCCTGAACTGGTTGATGAAAATGGTAGAGTTTTAGAGGGAGAGAATTCTGGAAACCTAATCATCACTCAATCCTGGCCAAGCCAGATTAGGAGTATTTATGGAGATCATCAGCGCATGATCGACACTTATTTTTCAACCTATCAAAATAATTACTTTACCGGTGACGGAGCTAAAAGAGATGCTGATGGATATTTTTGGATTACTGGAAGAGTGGATGATGTTCTGAATGTTTCCGGACATAGGCTTGGTACAGCAGAAATTGAAAGTGCGTTGGTTCTTCACCCTAAAGTTGCAGAAGCAGCTATCGTTGGCTTTGATCATCCTATCAAAGGACAAGGAATCTATGCATATGTAACTCTGATGGTAGGCGAGCAAGAAACTCCAGAGCTAATAGGAGAGCTGCAAAAATTTGTTTCAAATGAGATTAGTCCAATCGCCAAACCAGATTTAATTCAATGGGCTCGAGGTCTACCAAAAACGAGATCAGGAAAAATTATGCGGAGGATCTTAAGAAAAGTTGCCGAAGGAGATTTTAAGAATCTTGGAGATACCTCTACACTTGCCGATCCCGATGTTGTAGAGAGCTTAATTGCGAATAAACTTAGTTTATAAATAAGTAATATAAATACAAAAGATACCGACGACTGAAACTACACCAATCATAGAGTTAATGATTGCTGTTTCTCCTAATTCTCTCATCTCATTCTTAGTTTCATAAAAACTATTGCTGTATAAAAGTAGAGCACCAGAATTAAAAACATGCATCAAAAAAAGGATCATTAAAAACCAATGTGCTTGTTCCGCTATTGCTAGTAAGCAGAGTGCAGAAAATATTAGATCAAGAATTAAAAAGAACTTTTTATTGGCTCGGTTATAAATAAAACCAAATAAATTAAAATTATTTTTTAGAAGCCAGGCTATTATTAGTCCCTCTAATAGATATAGACAACCTAGAGCAAAAGTAAGCATAAAAACTATTAATTCAACGACCAGGCTTGCTGGTCAGAATCAAACACAGCAACCTTATCTTCAAGCAGTTTTGTTAAATGCGCCTCTAAACTCCAAAGTGCAATGGGGTGCAGTCTTTCATCAACATCGTCATAGACCTCTTTAACCAGTGTGTTTGAATTGCAAGGAGAAATTAATTGAAGTTTTTCCACTACCTTGCTCTCACGCTCTAATCTATGAGCAATAATCCAGTCTACTACTGCAAAGGGATCTCCCAGAAAGTCTCCATGGCCAGGACCAATTCTATTAAATTTATAATTTTTTAAGAGTGTAAGAGAGTCAAGATATTGCCTCATAGAACCATCTGGATGGGCGATTACTACTGTTGAGCCATTCATTATATGGTCGCCTGTGAGCATGGTTTCTTCTTCTGCAATGAGATAACACAAATGATTCGATGCATGGCCAGGTGTATGAATTACCTCAATCGTATATTCATCTGTCTTAATTATGTCGCCATGATTAAGCACCTGATCAGGCTTAAAGGTTCTGTCTTGCCGCGAATCATCTTTGGCTACTAACCTTCCCATCATAGGAATCTTTAACTTATCTGCCAATACTTTTGCACCTGGCGAATGATCTGGATGAGTATGAGTGACAAGAATTCTTTTGATTTTATTTTTCCCAAGCTCTAATAAGTTCAATAGATGGGCGTCAATTTTTGGACCAGGATCAACCAAGGTAATATCATCGGTTCCAATTAAGTAGCTGTTAGTACCTGGGCCAGTAAAAACACTGCCATTAGATGCGGTAATTCTTTGAATGCTTGATTTAGGCGCTTTCATATCCATTATCTCCAGGTAAAAAGCCAATCCAGGCTCCATCTTTCTTAATAAACTTGGGAAGGATTGGAGGAATCGCACCATCCTCTAGATCTTTAAAATGATTAAAAGCCTCTTCTCTTGATGAAAATTGAGCAAGAGCTTCTAAACTTTTAATCGTTGGCATAATCATATTCATCTCACCTTGATGAAACTTTTCTAAAGCTTTGGCAGGTGAGATCCAAAAACTTTCAGTCAGCTCATATCCATCGTGAACTCCAAGTTGTTCAGAATGCACTTTAGCTAAAAAAAACCTAGTATCAAATCGTTTGGGCTCAATATCTGGTGTAACCCAATGAGCGCATGGAACAATATTATTGGCTCGCAATTGCAAATTATTTTCTTTACAGATCTCATAAAAAGTAATCTCTTTTGAATTTAGCTGTTGCCTGTAATCATCTAATTTTTTTAGGTCTTGAAGAAGCATATCATTCTTGTTGGTCAATAAAATACCAGCCTCTTCATAGCATTCTCTGATGCATGCAACCCAATACGCCAAACCATTTTGATTTACTGCAAGCTTTGCTGAAGCCTGATCATCACTAAGGCCATCACAATACTGATACATCTCTGGAAGTGAGTCTTCGGGATCAAGAGTGCCACCAGGAAAAACATACAAGCTACCGAATGAAGACTTCATGCTTCGCTTCACCATGAATATTTCAAAAGTATCGGTGCCCTCTCTCATTAAGATGACTGTTGCAGCTGGTCTAATTTGTGTATTCATAATTAGTATGGATATTTATTATCCATTAGAATAAGTCTTAATGGAAATTACTGAATCTCTAAAACAAGACCTTCAATCTGCGCCAGACTGGTTTCATAAATCGATAGCTATTCTGCCTAGAAAAGAAAATTTTATACATGCAGCAGGAAATCTAAAGTACCAAGTCTGGGACAGAGCTAATGCTAAAAATATTGTTGTTCTAATCCACGGAACAGGGGCGCATAAAAAATGGTGGGATCCAATAGCTCCTTTGATAAATGAAGACTTTACCGTGATAGCTCCAGATCTTCCTGGCATGGGAGAGTCTGATCATAGAAATGCATATAATTTTGAAGAATTTAGTGAGGCATTGATTGCAATCATTAATCAAGAAAAAATTGTTAGCAATTTTCAAAAAATTTACCTTGTAGGTCATTCGCTTGGCGGACATGTTGCAGGATTTATGGCAAGCGAATTTCCAGATCTATTTCATGGGGTGATAATGATTGATTCTCCTATTCGCCCACCAACATATGACTATGACAAACATCAAAGCACTGGTCCGCTGAGAAGAATCAAATACTACCCTGACAAAGTTTCAATCATCGAGAGATTTAGGCTAATGCCGCCTCAGGACTGCGAAAATGGCTGGTATCTTAGATACATCGCAGAGCACTCAGTTTTCGATGTTGAAGAAGGCTGGAGATGGCGATTTGATGATAAGCTCTTTGCCACTCTTAGGCGCCTAAATAATTATGAATTTAAATTTAAATGCCCAGCACTTTTTGTTGCTGGCGGTAAAAGTCTATTATTAGAATCAAAGATAATGAAATATATTAGAGAGGCTTTTAAAGACTCTATGGCAGTCGAAGTAATTGAGGATGCGGCTCATCATGTCCCGCTCGATTCTCCGCTAGAACTTATCTCTTTAATCAATGATTATTTACGACAGTGGGAAGAAAAAAAATGAGAAAAATAATAATAACTATTTTAGGAGCGCTGACATTGAGTCTTGTTGCATTTTTATGGCTTGGAAATGAAAATAGCATTGAGTCCTTGGATGGATGTAAAGACAATGAAGAGCTGAAAGTCTACTGTAATTTTATGAATCCTGAAGATTTAGCGCTAACCCCAGATGGAAATTTTTTAATTGTGGCCGAGTTTGGCGGAATGGCACCATTGGTTGAAATGACATCTGGGAAATTAAGTTTTTTTAACATAAAAGATAAAACCAGATCTCAAGCGAAGATTACTTTTGGGGAAAATGAATGGGGCTCTGTTGACTGTTCTAGAGATCCGAGCATTCCCTTTGGTCCTCATGGCATTGATTTAGTTCAAAGAGAGGATGGAAAGCAGCAACTTGCAGTGGTCAGTCACCATCCAAATGAAAGCATAGAGATGTTTGAACTGTTAGAAAAAGATGGTTGGGTGCTTGAGTGGAAGGGCTGTGTTGATGTTGACGGCAAATATTATTTCAATGATGTTTCATTGGATATGTCTGGAAACTTCTATGCCACTCATATGTTTGAATCTGACTTCTCAATGATCAGTGCCTTGTGGAATGTATTTGCCAAGTCAGATACAGGCATGGTTGTTAAATGGACTCAGGATAATAAATTTGAGGAACTAAATTTCACAGCTGGCTCTTTCCCAAATGGCATTGCATTAGATCAAAAAAATAATAATCTCATTGTGAATTACAACTTAGGGGATAAAAGCATTCTATTTGATCTGAATTCCAAACAATCTCTGGGAATCTACGAGCACAATTCACCTGATAACGTGGTCATCAAAGGTGGCTTTGCATGGGTTACTAATCATGATCATTCTGTTGCAGAATCTTTGGGGTGTGCCGAAACAGTTAATTGCACACTTCCTTTCTCAGTAAATAAATTATCTCTTTCAGATCTTTCATTGGTTGAGTCCTATAAATTTAAGAGCAAAAATATGGGAATTGGAACTGTTGGTTTGCCGCATGATGGATCCTTATGGATTGGTTCATACCACTCAGACAGATTAGCAGAGGCTAGCCTATCTTTAAGTGAATAGTATTTATACTGCGGAGCAGGTCAGAGCTTTTGAGAAAAATTTATTTATTAAAAAGGGCGATGACCAGAGAGCAATGATGGAGGCTGCTAAGCAGTCTGTTGAGATATTAAACAAAGATTTTTCAACGTCAGAGTTCTTAATTCTATGTGGGCCAGGCAATAATGGTGGAGACGGATATTTCATAGGCATTGGTCTAAGTGAGTTAAAGAAATGTGTCAAATTTATAGATGTACTAGGCCATGCAAAGAAATCTCCTCTATGCGAGCATGCGTTTAAAGCGGCACAACATTTAGACTTTATTAATGCAAAAACACTTAAAGATATTTCTAGCAAAACCGTTATAGTGGATGCAATATTTGGAATAGGTGGGAGAATAGATTTAGGGAGGGAGTTAGAAGAAATTTTATCTGACTGTAATAGATTTGAATCTAAAATAGCCATAGATGTCCCAACTGGACTTAATAGCAATACTGGAGAAATATCTCAAGCATGTTTTAATGCAGATAAAACAATCACTTTTATTAGTTATAAACTCGGGCAGCGAGTCAATGAAGGTAAGAATTATTGCGGCAAGCTAATATTAAAAGACCTCGGATTTAGTATGGATAAAAATGTAAGCCCAACAGTGAAAGAGCTCTCTTTTGAAGACATAAAGAGTAATATCCCCAAAAGAAAAGAAAATTCTCACAAAGGTGATCATGGAAAATTACTAATTATTGCTGGAGACGAGGGTTATGGAGGCGCAGGAACTTTGGTTTCTGAAACAGCTATAAAAACTGGAGCAGGACTGGTTAAGTTACTTACGAGAGAATGTTATGTAGCAAGTGCTCTTGCTCGAAATCCAGAAGTCATGGTGGTTGGAGGAGATAATGCTCAAGACTTAGAATCTCATTTTTCATGGGCAGAGGTTTTCGTATGTGGGCCAGGCATGTTTCATAACTACTGGTCTGAACAAATGCTTTATAAATTAATTGAATATGCCCAGCAAAATGCTGTGCCAACACTCCTTGATGCTGGTGCCTTAAGATTGCTTGAGATAGAAGCATTTGCTCAATTAACATTGCCTGAAAACCTTATTATGACTCCTCATCCAGGAGAAGCTGCAGGTCTTTTAAATATCTCTGTAAAGGAAGTGCAAGCAGATCGCCTAAAAGCTGCAAAAGATTTACATTTAAAGTTTGGTGGCACAGTAGTATTAAAGGGGCATGGAACAATTATTTATGATGGCAACACTCCATATCTCTGTTCAGTTGGTGGTCCAGAATTAGGAATAGCCGGCTCTGGTGATGTCCTCTCCGGACTGATTGGATCCTTGGTATCGCAAGGACTCGAACCTATGGATGCGGCGATTGCTGGAGTTGCTTTGCACAGTGGTGCTGGGAATCAATTTACAAAAAATACCGGTGTTATTGGACTTGCGGCAAGTGAGCTTATTCCTTTAATCAGAGATCTTTTAAATTAGGACTTTATGTTAGAGCTCATTCTTAGCGATGAACCTGATACTCTGAAAATGGGTGCAGCCATTATGCATGCAATCAATAAGATTGAATCAGATGAAGTAGAAATTCATCTCAGTGGAAATCTAGGTGCGGGCAAAACAACCTTGGTTCGGGGAATTCTTCAAAGTACAGGCTGGAAAGGCCCAGTAACAAGCCCCTCTTATACTCTCTGTGAAGAATATGAGTTTGATAGCCAGCTATTTTTACATGTAGATCTTTATAGAATTAGTGAGTCAGAGGACGTAGAAATTTTAGATCTAGATAGAAAAATAACTAAACAAAAAATTATCTTCATTGAATGGCCTGAAAATCTTCTAGCCTCAAGGACTTCTCATCTTATAATTGAATTAATTCACTTGGATCATAAAAGACAGGTAAGAGTGAAAAGCGGTATAACTGAAATTGAATCTCTCATTAAGGCTCATTATGAACAAACTTAGTCGCAGCATTTTAATAGTTTTAAGTTGCTTCTTTGCATATGCAGAGGCTGCCTCAAACAAAGTGTCTTTTGGAAGTATCTCTGAGCTAACAACTGGAAATCTGAGAATAGTTTTTCAATTGGAGCAAGTAGCTTTAATTAATTCCTATGCGCTTGATGATCCATCAAGAATAGTTATTGATATCAAAAATACCGAATTAGCAAGCGCTATAAATGCTTCAGCATTTTCTCCCATCAAATCAATTAGAGCCTCAGAGGTGAATGAGACTGTTCGAGTGGTGATCGATCTTAAAGGGTCTGTATTTTGGAAAAAGCCATGGCAAGTTAAGCATAATGACCGAGTAGATCTCATATTAGAAATTAAGCGAGACAAATCAATCTCAAAGAATTTAAGAGATATTATTGTCGCAATTGATGCTGGTCATGGGGGCAAAGACCCAGGAGCTGTGGGTAAAAATTTGCTAGAAAAGGATGTGACTCTTCTTATTGCTAAAGAATTAGAGAGAACACTAAAAAATACGACGGGTTATCGACCCATTATGATTCGGCCCGATGATAGGTTTGTTGACTTAAATGATCGATATCAAAATGCCAGAAAATCAGGAGCAGATTTATTTGTTTCGATTCATGCCGATGCATTCAGCCTTTCATCCGTGAAGGGAGCCTCGGTATATGTTTGGGCAGAAGAGGCCTCCTCAATCACAGCAGATAATTTATCTAAAGCTGAGTTATCAAGAAATCCTGCTGTTAAATCAAAGATTGGTAAGTTGGATGTGAGAGATTTTGATGAGGATGCTGCAAGGACAATATTTCAGATTGCCTATGAAGCAAAAATTGCTAATAGTGTGATCTTGGGTGAAAAGATTCTTGAGCAGTTAAAGCGAGATCCCTTTACTAAAATGCATAAACCAAATGTAGAGTTTGCAGACTTTCGGGTGCTCAAATCTATTGATATTCCTTCAGTTTTAATAGAATCAGGCTTCATATCTAATCCGGATGATGCAAAAAGACTTGAAGGCAAAGCAGGCAGAAGGATGATAGCGCGTAGTATTTTTCTGGGAGTTCATAATTATTTTAAAGAAAAACCTAAGCCCAATACCTTTATGACCTCAGCCCCAAAAAGTGTTGAGTATGAGATACAAAAGGGGGATGTCATTTCTGAAATAGCAATTCGTTTTGGTGTTACTATTAATGAGATCATTCAATGGAACGATTTAAACAATAAAAGTATTTATCCAGGGCAAAAAATAAAAATCGTAATCTAATGTGGAATTTAAAAGATAAGACTGTTGTAATTACTGGCGCCACCAATGGTATTGGTAAAGCTGCAGCGTTAGAGCTAGCAAAGCAGGGTCCCAAGCTATTACTCACCTTCAGAAATCAAGAGCTAGCCGATAACCTTCTTGCTGAAATTAAAACAGCAGCTCCAGATGTATCTGTTGAGCTAATCTATTGTGATTTTTCGATGCAATCATCCATCAGGGAATGCTCAAAAGAAATTATTGCATCGCAAGATAAAATCGATGTATTGATAAACAATGCTGGGGTTGTAAATACCTCATATCATGAGACATCCGAGGGCATTGAAAATACTTTTGCAGTGAATCATTTGGGTTATTTCCTCTTCACGAATTTGCTTCTCAATAAGATGAAGGGACCAGAAGAAAGCAGGATTATTAATGTTTCTTCTGCTGCTCATTCATTCGTTAAAGACATGAATTGGGAGAACATAAATTTTAAGGATGATTTTGGACAAGGTATGCAGGTTTATGGGCAATCAAAACTTGCAAACTTACTTTTTACAAGACATTTGGCGATTAAATTATCTACCGATAATGTCTCAGTAAATGCCATACATCCAGGCGGAGTCAACACTTCGCTTGGTAGTCAAAATAAAGCACTTTTTGGAAAAATTTTAAAAGTCATGTTAAAGCCATTCTTCCGATCTCCCTTGAAAGGTGCCTCTAGCATTGTTTATCTCGCAACTAAAAATGACGATGGGGTTACAGGAGAATATTTTGTTGATTGCAAGCAAGCAAAATCTTCATCCTATTCTAAGAACCTTGAAGAAGCTCAAAAACTTTGGGACCTCTCTGAGCGGTTGGTAAATGAAGAGTTCCCTATTTAGAAATTAGTTAAAATTCTACTGGATCCACATCAACGGACCAGCGCACTTTATTTGAACTTTTATTCTTTGACAATTGATTGATCAAATCTTGCAGCAGGCTATTTAAATCTGTCCGTGTTGGAGCCTGCAAGACCAAATGATGTTGATAGGAGCCGCGAACTTTGGCCTGCATGGCAGGTATTGGGCCAACTGCAATGCACCGCTTTGTATCTATTGTTTTTTTTAGCTGATCAAGGAAATCAATATTTGTCTGCGTTTTTGGTGAGGCTGCTTTGATGATGGCCTCAAAAGAATAAGGTGGTTGATTTAAAGCTTTTCTTTCAGCCAAAATAGATTTTGCAAAATTAAGGTAATTACCTTTCTTGAGTTGGAGCAAGTTTTTATCTTGAGCATATCTTGATTGAACTAAAACCAAAGCATTGCCATCAGAGCGACCTGCCCTTCCTGCGACCTGAATTAGCTGTTGGCCCATTTCTTCAATTGCGGCAGGATGCAAGCTGGTTACACCTTGGTCAACATCAATTGCAACAACTAACTCTAAATTTGGGAAGTCATGTCCTTTGATAAGCATTTGAGTGCCTATCAAAATACTGCTTTTAGATTCATGAATGGCTTGTAGCAGCAATTCCATGGAGTTAGCTTTCTTGGTGGAATCTTTGTCCATTCTAAAGATTGAGATTTGAGGAAAAAGTTCTTGCAGGGTAATTTCTAGCTGCTCAGTTCCAGTGCCGACGATAGCTAATTGTTCTGCGCCACAACTTGGGCAATCAGATGGAACGCCAAATGCTGAATCACATCTATGACAGATAAGTCTCTCCAAGTGATGATGCAAGACCAAGCTTGAATCGCAACTGTTACATGTGGCTCGCCAAGCGCAGCTTGAGCATATAAATTGCGGAGCAAAACCTCGCCGATTAATAAAAATCATGGCTTGTTTTTGTTGTTTTAAAGTCGCAGCAATTGCCTCTATGGCCTGAGGCGCTAACCCACTGGTTAATGGCATTTCATTTATATCTAAAATAGAGAACTTAGGAGGATTTTGTTTAGTTATTCTCTTAGTCAATTTGATTAAGCCAAATTTTTTTTCATCAACCAAACGTAAGGTTCTCAAAGAAGGGGTTGCTGAACCCAAGATGATGGGAATTTTAAGCATTTGGGCTCTTTTAATGGCTAAATCTCTTGCAGAAAATTTAAAGCCCTCGTGTTGTTTGTAAGAAGCATCATGCTCTTCATCGACAATAATTAACCCTAACTTAGGTGCAGACATCATTGCTGCAGACCTTGTACCGATTAGAATATTAATTTCACCGGCTCTAAATTGCTTCCAGGCCTTGTATCTTTTTGCAGGAGTCATTTTAGAGTGATACATCCCAACAGCTGGACCAAATTGATCTTTTACTCTTTGCTCTAGCTGCGGAGTTAAAGCAATTTCTGGCGCAAGGAGCAAAACTGATTTTTGCTGCAAAAGCTGCTCTTGAATGCATCGAATATAGACCTCTGTCTTACCAGAGCCAGTAACCCCATAAAGCAATGTTGGAACAAATCCTCTAAGTTCAGATAAAGTTTTGACTGCTTCGGTTTGTTGTGGAGTTAAATTCTTTTGAAAGGAGTTATTTTCTATCTCAACCTTTGCAACAGAATCCATATCATCCAAAACAGTTTTAATATTTCTAAGATTCGTTGGTAAAAATGATCCAAGCACCTCTCCGATAGGGTGATGATAATAATCTGACGCCCATGCTAATATTTTTAGCTCTACCTCTGAAAAAATTGGCTCGTTATCAAGGACTTGATGAATTGTCTTTGTTTGAATGGTTGTAACTTTAATCTCTTCTGTAACAATTCCAAGCTTGGATCTTGAGCCGAACTTTACTGCAACCCTTGTGCCTGGGATGATTTTTTGTTTTGAGTGATAGGTAAAAGTTTGCCTCAAAGGAATTGCGACAGATACATTGTAAAAAAAATTATTCATATGTATTTGTAAACCGAACTGTATTTGTTATAGTGCTCATCCAAATTTGATTTTATTATGAAAACAGACATACATCCCAATTACCAAGAAATATCTACCACATGCAGTTGTGGAAATGTGCTGCCTGTCATGAGTACTTTAAAAGATAGTTTGTCATTAGATGTTTGTTCAAAATGTCACCCATTCTATACCGGCAAGCAAAAAATGCTTGATTCTGGTGGAAGAGTTAAGAAGTTCCAAGACCGTTTTGGTGCATCCGGTGCTTCTAAGCAAGCAGCAAAAAAAGAGGCTCCTAAAGTTGAGGAGGCAGTCGCCGAAGAAACTACTGAAGAAGTACTAGAAGTTGTCACTGAGGCCGCTGAAGAGACTCCAATTGAAACAGAAGAAGTAATTGAAGAAACAGTAACTGAAGAAGTTTCTGAAGACTCTGAGCCAACTGAAGAAAAGAGTGATCCAGAAGAAGTTAAAGACTAAGTTTTTACTTTTTAAGCCTACTCAACTCCAGAACTACCAAAACCTTTAGTCCCTCTTGGACTTTCCGAAAAATCTTGAACCACCCTTAGCTTTGCTTGCTTTACAGGCACAAGAATCATCTGAGCAATTCTATCTCCTGAGCTAACTAAGAAGTCCTCAGTTGATCTATTCCAAAGAGGTACTTTAAGTTCTCCTTGGTAATCAGAATCAATTAACCCTACTAAATTTCCCATTACTATCCCATGTTTGGACCCCAGACCCGATCTGGGAATAACCAAGGCAGAGAGTTCTGGATCTTCAATATAGATAGAAAATCCCAAAGGAATCAATTGGCACTCTTGAGGCTTTAAAGTAAAGCTTTCCTCAACACAGGCTCTTAAATCTAAGCCTGCAGATCCTTCAGTAGAGTACTCTGGTAAAGGGATTGATGAGCCAATTAGAGGGTTAAGAATTTTTACTTTTAAATCAATCATGAAGAAGATCTCTAGGAGTTACGAAGAATTTAAGGTCTAGTATATTAGCATCGAGGTCTTTCCAGCTATCAAAATTTGATAATTTCACAAAACCACAGGTTGGAAACTTCTCAATGAGTGTTTTTGTTAAGTGCTCTATCAGGAAATGTAATCCTGGATTGTGCCCTATGACTAAAATATTCTTTTTTAAGTTATTTTGATCTTTAATGAGCTCTAGAAGGGTAGACATCTCTGCATGATAAATTGCTTCTTGAAATTTTATTTTTGATAGAAAGTCCTTTTCTGTAAGTATTAAGTCTAATGTTGCTTGGGTTCTTTCGCTGGGGCTTGAGAGGATCAAATCAAAAATTATCTGATGTTCAGAAATATATTTTGATAATGAAAGTGCGTTTGAAATACCTCTTTTAGATAGAGGGCGATGAAAATCAGCTGTGCTGGGATCACTCCAGCTCGACTTAGCATGTCGAAGTAAAAATAAATTCTTCATTCTTGGTAATTCTATCTTGCTAAGAGACTATATGTCCTATAAAATCGCGTTTCTATGAGTAAAGTATGCCAAGTAACAGGGAAGATGCCACAAAGTGGTAACAACGTTTCCCATGCGAATAACAGAGTTAAAAGGAAGTTCTTTCCTAACCTGCATACTCACAGATTCTGGGTAGAAACTGAAAATAGATTTGTTTCCCTTAAATTATCAACCAAAGGCATGCGCATTATTGATAAGAAAGGAATCGACGAGGTTCTTAAAGAAATAAGATCTCGCGGCGAAAAAGTCTAACTAATAAATTATTGTATCTGAATACTTTCTTGGGCCTCCAAGACTCTCTCTATCGCTTTGAGGGCTATTAGAATCTATGTCTTTAATGCCGTACTTATCACCAATTTCTGCTGCTATGAGAGTGCTGCCCGAAAAATTCATAATTTCTGAGTCCTGATAAATTTCATTAATGACCATGCCTGCATATTCTTGGCTGGCAGCTCCTTTTAAAAATTCTGCGTATTGCTCGCCATGTTGCTCGCTAACTTTCTGAGTTTTCTCATCTTTTACAATGCCTGACCACAATGAGAGAGAGCAAATATTGAATGGTTTGAGGTCGTGTGCCATATCAAAGGCCATTTTATCAATCGCAGCCTTTTGAGCCCCATAAATTGGTCCGTGCATATAGCACATTGCGCCATGTGATGAAATTTGTAAGATTAATTTACCCTTACTTTCTATCATAAGTGGGGTTAGTGCGTGAGAAAGAAAATAATTAGATTTCAGGCCAACATCCATCACAGACCATAAATCAAGAGATTTTTCCCAGTAAGGTTTAGGTGTAATGAGATCGTCATGAATTTGACAGGCAGCATGAACCAATAAATCTAAGCATCCAAACTCCTCTTTCACAAAAGTAGCTAAATTTAATATTTCATCAGGTTTGTTTAAATCTATTTCATAGGGAATCCCTTGAGCACCTTTTTGATTTATGTTCTTGACGGTATCTTCGAGGCTGCTATTAATCTCAAAACCAAATTGCTGAACCGTAGTGCCCTCCGCCATGCTTCTTGCGGCACAGATAATAATATCACTAGGTTGAGCTATGCCTTCTGCTATGCCCTTGCCCACTCCTCTGCTTGCACCGGTAACTAAAATTACTCTTTTATTTTGTTTGGTCATAATGTTCTCCTGTTAAAATTGTAATTGATGATCTACCTTGCCTCCAAATCTCCTCGACGTACAGAACTGCTCTCTCAAATTGGGGCCAATCATCTTGTCATCGATGTTTCAGTTGATGAAATCATTAACCCCATGGTGAATGCTAAAGAAAATGCAGAATTGTTATCTATTCAAAAATGTCAGGAAGGGATAAAACATATCATGGTCAATCAAATGGATGAGCTACCAGTATTAGCTGCAGATACGATGGTTGTCATGGGGGAAAAAATTTTTGGCAAGCCTGAATCAGAAGAGCATGCTATTGAAATGTTGCTGGAACTTTCTGATAAAGTGCATACGGTGATAACGGGAGTGACTGTTGGAATCATTTCTGGAGATAAAGCAGAATTTCACTCTATTACAGTAGATTCGCAAGTTGAATTTTCAAACTTAAGTCTACTTGAATGCAAAAAATACTGCGCTTCAAAAGAACCTTTTGATAAGGCTGGCGCTTATGGGATTCAAGGCTATGGATCCGCCTTTGTTAAGGAAATCAAAGGAAGCTATTCAAATATAGTGGGACTGCCTATTCATGAAGTAGCTGAATTGTTTAAAAAATTAAACATCCCTTTTTGGCTGAATTAAATTTTATAGACCCCTGAGGCATGGAAGATGAATTGCTTTTTAAGATAACTAAAATTATCTACGGTTTTTAATCCCAAATTCCTGAAAACTCTAAAATATGGATTGTCCTGTTGAAAGATTTTAAATAGCAGATCTACTCCATTTAGCATGGCACCGTTAATTGCTTTTCTTCGAAGCTCGTATTTTTTTAAAAAAGAAATATGTCCAATGTTTTGTCCAGCATTAAATCCTCTTGCGATCTCCTCTGCAAGGATACTGGCATCAGCCAATCCAAGGTTAATTCCTTGGCCTGCTAAGGGATGAATGGAATGAGCTGAATCTGCTATGGCGCAAATGCCATCGTCACAATATTCTTTAAGATGATGGGCAAATAAAGGGAAAGATAAAATTTCAGTTATAGGTTCTATGCTGCATGCTAATTTTCTTTCGAACTTTAACAGTTCTGGTAAGAGTTCATCTTGGGACTTGGTAGCCAAGCCATTTTTAGGCATAGACCATACAACTGAAAAAGTATTAGATACTCCTTCTTTTTTAAAGGGCATAAGAGCAAAGATCTCTGTCTCATGAAAAATTTGAATGGCTCTGTCATTGTCTAATTCTGGAATATGTACAAGAAACGTTTTAGCAATCTGCTGGTAATCCGTTTCAGTTTTATCGGGTGATATTAATTCAGCAAGTTTAGAATTGCGCCCCTCAGCAACAACCAGTAATGCAGCCTCAAGCTCTGAACCATCACTTAAAGATGCTGTAATACCTGATTGAGTAGAATGAAAGGAAGTAATTTCTTTGTTAGAAATGACAGAGTTGGATACCTTAGCCAATAACGAATCTCGTAACTCTGAAAAGTTTAAAACGGCTGCCAAGTAATCTAAATTTGCTTCTTGTGCAGAGAACCCAAGACGGCCTGTGCCCAAGCCATCTAGGACAGTCATGGACTGAATGATTGATGGAAAAGTTTCAACGCCCAGTTCATTGAGCCTTTCATGTGCAGTTAAATTTAGAGTTAAAGATCTGATCTCATCAAACTCAGAGGGAGTGGGTAAATTTTTTTCAATAATGGTGAAAGGGATATTACGTGATGCTAGCTCCATGCCAAGAAAAGCTCCAACTATGCCGCCCCCAGATATCAAAACAGATTGATTCATGAGCTTTTAAGCCATTAAAGCTTCGATTTCTTTTGGATTTGATGGAACAAATTCTGTCAGATTTTCATTTCCATCAGGAGTAACCAAAATATCGTCCTCAATCCTAATGCCAATACCTTTCCATTTATCATCAACATTCGCAGACGAGGGAATATATATGCCTGGTTCAATTGTTGTGACCATGCCAGGTTTGAACTGCATGAATTGATCGTCTTCCATGTAATCGCCTGCGTCATGAACATCAATGCCTAACCAATGACCAATTTTATGCATGTAGAACTCTTTAAAAGCTCCTTTGGCATGAAGATCATCTAAAGAACCCTTTAATATTCCTAAATCTATTAGGCCTTGCGTGACTACTTTTTCTGAAATTATTTGAGCGTCCATCACATTGTTGTTGACTGAAACTGCTGCAATAGCTTTTGATTCAGCCTCCAGCACAACTTCATAGATTGCTAATTGAGCATCAGTAAATTTTCCACTAACTGGGAATGTGCGAGTGATATCAGAGGCATAAAAATTATATTCACAGCCTGCATCAACTAACAGTAAATCACCATCAAGCAGTGGTTTAGAGTTCTCTACATAGTGCAGAACACATGCATTCTCTCCACCAGCAACAATTGGCGTGTATGCAGAAAATCTGCCACCTCTTTTTGCAAACTCATACAAATAAAATGCTTCCATTTCTTGCTCAGTCATTCCTGGTTTAACGAATTTCATGGCTTCTACATGAGATTCTGCAGAAATCCGACAAGCTTTTTTCATTAGATCAATCTCATGAGGATCTTTAATAAGTCTTTGATTGCCAACTTTTGAGGTTGCATCTGCAATATCAATGGCAGAACTATGCCTGTCTTTGGACTTAGCAGTTTTTATCCATTCAATAATATTTTGGTCTAAGCCGGCATTTTTGCCCACAGGATAGAAAACACGATCGCAACCCTTAAGCAGTTCAGGTAACTGGTCGTTAATTTCAGAATTATTGTAGGCTTCATCAAAACCATGGTCTTTGACCGCCCCTTCTGGCCCAGCTCTATAACCATCCCAAATTTCTTTTAACTTATCTTTCTCTGGAACAAAAGCTATTGATTTGGCGGTCTTGGAATTGTCCGTTAAAACAACTAACGTTGCTTCAGCTTCATTAAAGCCCGTGAGGTACCAAAAATTGCTGTCTTGTCTAAACGCATAAGATGAATCTGCATTTCTGTACTGAGTAGATGCGCCTGCGATTACGATTGCAGCATTTGGCGGGAGATTAGCTCCAAGTCTTTGTCTTCGTTCTGTAAATATACTTTTCATGGTCTCATTCTACTCTTTTCTTTTTCAAACTTCCCTATTTGCAAATGAAGACTTAAACTTAATGTATTCTTATGAGCGATGATTCACACAATTCAATCGATAAACTAATTAATGTGGCTAATCAGTTACTGAAGCGCTTTGAAGAGCAAAAAGGCATCATTCATGCATACATACAAAAAGAGAGGTCATGGAAGGAACATAAGTTAATGCAGGCGAATCGAATTAAAAATCTTGAAAAAGAAATCAAGAAGATAAATAAATTAAAAAAAGCCAATGAGCAATAAAGAAATTCTTGATCTAAATATAATGGGTAAAAATATATCCATTGCTTGTCCACCAAAAGATAAAGAAGGTTTAATTCAAGCGGCTGAAATATTAAATAATCAAATAGAGTCCATTCCAGATAAGTCCAATGCTTTAATTCTTGCTAGTTTAGATCTAGCCTTTAAAAGTCAGATGCCTCAAGAGTCCGAGGATACTAATGCTCTCTCAAAAAAAGAAGAGGAGAGTTTAAAAGTTTTAATATCTCAAATCGAGCAATCAATAAAGTAACTCCTCAATATTTCCTTTTCTAAAAGCAATCGTTTTTTTACAACAAAGTATTCTATAATTAGTAGGACTGGTTCATTCGCCAACTTATCGAGATTCTTTGAACCGATAATATATTAAAAGGTGAATTTCCACTGCTGCTGTTGTGCATTACCTTTTGGGAAGCCTGATGCAGTATGAGCTTCGCCACCTGACCTCTCGGTTCAGGTAACGATGGGTAGCGGTGAATTGGTTCTTAATTTTAAAGTTAGTGAAAAATAAATATAGGCACGCTGCCCTTCAGCAACGTAAGTCTCTAAGCGATCAAGAGCATCTAGCTCTATCGCAAATCATCCAAGAAAATTTTCTTCAATCAATCTCACTTAGCGGCATAAAAAACATAGCTTTATATATGCCTGCGAGCAATGAGGTAAGTCTTGACCTACTTAACAAAGAAGCCTCTATCTATAACAAAATATCGATTCCGGTCGTAAAGCCCGATAAACAATTACAGTTTATTAAGCCCAAAACTGACTGTGAGTTTGCCTTGAATAAATTTAATATTTTAGAGCCAACAGAGGGCATAGAAGTAGAAGTAAATTCTCATGATTTGATCATAGTCCCCTCCGTTGGAGTCGATAAAAATGGTTTCCGACTAGGTTATGGTGGCGGCTATTACGATAGAGTGTTTGCAAATCATAAAAGCAGTTTAAAGAAACCTTTGCTTATAGGTCTGCTGTTTAGTTTTCAAAAAATAAATGATGTCTTTGGCGAGAGTCATGACATGAAATTCGATCATGTCTTCACGGAGTTAGGTGAAGAGAAATTTTAAAGAATTTTTAATTTTTTAGCGAAGCTGAAGATATCGCTTGCAAGGATCTCAGAATTTTCTAGTGCTGCAAAGTGCCCACCTGGGTACTGATTCCACTGCTCAATATTATAAATTTTTTCTGCCCAAGCCCTTGGAGGTCTAGCAATTTCATTTTCAAAAATTGCACCTGCCATCGGTTGATTAACCTTATTAAAACTAAAACCAATTGGTCCATTCTCATAGTAAAGCCTTGCAGAAGATGTAATAGACTCGGTAAACCAATACAAAGATACAATAGCCAATACTTCGTCCAAAGGAACAACCAGTTGATTGGATTCTTTCGCCGCCCAACCATGGAATTTTTCAATGATCCAGCCAGCCAATCCAACAGGTGAATCATTTAACCCATAGCCTAAAGTTTGTGGCTTAGTGCTTTGAATTGCAAAATATCCAAACCCAGTTTCTTGATACTTTTGCAGATTCTCCATGCCTTTTGCCTCTTCTGGAGTTACTCCCTCCATTGGGTCATCGCCCTCACCGGGAAATGCAAGAACTAGGTTTAAATGGATGGCGATACAGTTTTCAGGAAATAATTCTGCTATCCACTTAGTGATAGTTGCTCCCCAATCTCCACCTTGGGCAATATATTTGTTATATCCTAAGCTCAACATCAATTCATTTTCTAACTTTGCAACCTCTTCAGAGTTCATGCCCAATTCTGTTGGTTTGTCTGAAAAACCATAGCCAGGAATAGCTGGGCAGACCACATTAAATTCTATCCCCTCTCTTCCTTCAGTTAGGAGCGGAATAATTTTTAAAAACTCTTGTACGCTTCCAGGCCAACCATGAGTAAGTAAAAGAGGTATAGCATTTTTAGAGTTTGATGTTTTATGCAGATAATGAAGCTCAAGACCAGACTGTGTTTTATATTTAAAACTGCCAACTTCATTTAGTTTTGCTTCATGCTTCCTCCAATTAAAGTCATGTCGCCATGTTCTAACAGCTTCCTGCAAAAATGATTTGTCAGTCCCTAAGGTCCATCTGCCATCTTCAATTTCATCTGGCCAGCGAGTTAAATCAATTTTCTGATTTAATAATTCAATCTTTTCGTCTGGAACGTAAATTTCAAATTCTTTGATCATTACTTTAAGAACTCCTTATAAGCAGCATTCTCAGTTTCTTCTATGAAACTATAATCAAGAGATTTCAGATGTTTATCAAGGCCACTTGAAGACTCGCTCTTATCCTCTATTCCTATCAATATGTTCGCAAAAGCAGCGCCAAGATTGCGATAATGAAAAAGTGAGATATTCCATTTTGTGCCGAAGTCCTTTAAAAAATTTAGCAAGGCGCGCGGACGCTCTGGAAACTGGCACCTAAATAATCTTTCTGAATCATCCTCAACAATGCTGCTGTTGTGTCCGCCTACCATATGTCGCAAATGATCATTTGAAATTTGATTTTTGGTTAAGTCAGTATATTTAAATTTACTTTTAGCAAGCTTCTTTAAAAGAACCTTAAATGCATCCTCATCTGCAGTTTTTATTCCTACCAGCACATTTGCAACTGATTGGCCGGCTAACCTGTAATTAAATTCTGTGATTTGAGTGCCCCCAAAAACATTGCAGAGTTTCAAGAAACTTCCTGGCCTTTCTGGGATTTCAATACTTAAAAGCTTTTCTCTTTTTTCTCCCACTTCTGACCTTTCAACAATGTAGCTAAGCCTTTCAAAATTAACATTCGCACCGCTACTAATAGCAAGCAATCTTTTATTTGATATTTTGGCAGCATATTTTTTTAATCCAGCAAGTGCCAATGCTCCGGATGGCTCAGACAATACACGGGTATCTTCAAAAATATCTTTTACCGCTGCACAAAGCTCATCAATACTAACAGTGACTACTCCATCGGCGCACTCTTTAATAACATCAAAATTATTTTTTCCAACCCTTCCAACAGCTACACCATCTGCAAATTGCCCTACTTCACGTAATCGAACGCGTTTATTGGCCTTCAATGCTTCAGTCAAACAGGCTGAATCTTCAACTTCGACACCATAGACTTTTGTTTTAGATTGGGTTTGTGCTACCCAGGCTGAAATTCCAGCAAGCAGTCCACCGCCGCCGACGGGAACAAAAATTACATCCAGTGATGGGTCTGCATCTAAAATTTCTTTACCAACCGTTCCTTGACCAGCAATAGTATATGGATCATCAAATGCCTCAATAAACTCTATCTTCTTCTCTTTGGCTAGCTGCAAAGCCTTTTTTGACGCTTGATCAAAATTATCTCCAAAGAGCTTTACCTTAGCTCCGAGCCTCTTTACTGCTTTCACTTTAATTTCTGGTGTTGTAACAGGCATAAAGATAAGACAAGGAATTTTTAGTTTTTTACATGCATTTGCAACACCTTGGGCATGATTGCCAGCTGATGCAGTTAGTACGCCTCTTTTTTTCTGCTGAGGAGTTAGATTTGCAATCTTGTTGTATGCACCTCTTATCTTGAAAGAAAAAATAGGTTGCATATCTTCCCTTTTCAAAAATACGTCATTGCCTAATTTAGTTGAAATATTTGCTGCATAGGATATAGGTGTATTTGTTGCAACATCGTATACTTTTGAATTAGCAATCAAATCTAAGTACTTCTTAGAAGATTTAAAAGAACCGGTTTTTTTTATTTTAAGTCTCATTTTAGTAACGTGATTATTTAAGCATTATACCCACAATGAGTAACGCAAAATTAAATGCATCAATCGAAGCTTGCGAATATGTTCGAGCAAATATTGATATTAATTCAATTATTGGAGTTGGGACAGGCTCAACAGTAAATTACTTTATTGAGGAACTGGCAAAGATCAAAACTCTTTTTAAAGGTGCTGTATCAAGTTCCGAGGCTTCTTCAAAGATTCTAACGAGTCATGGAATAGAAGTTTTTGAATTAAATGATGTGAATGAGGTAAATATCTACATTGATGGAGCGGATGAAGTGGATAGAGATAAAAATCTTATAAAAGGTGGCGGTGGCGCTCATACTAGAGAAAAAATTGTTGCTTCTGCCTCCAATGAATTCATTTGTATTGTTGATGAATCTAAAATGGTTAAAAGTCTTGGAGCTTTCCCATTGCCGGTTGAAGTAGTAATTAGGAGTAGAAGTTTTGTAGCAAGGGAGCTTGTGAAGCTAGGAGGAACGCCCGAATTAAGACATGGATTTAAGACTGACCATGGAAATCAAATCTTAGATATTACTAATCTAACAATTGAAGATCCTGGTGAACTAGAAAAACAAATAAATTTAATACCTGGAGTTCTAGATAATGGGATTTTTGCTCACTGCAAGCCAAACAAAATTATAATAGGAAAGGGCTAAGCTAAAGAACAGCTTGTATTGCAGTTACCAGTCTCTCAGACTCAGGCGTCACGCTTGATTTATAGTGTTGTACCTGTCCATCTCTATCAATCAGATATTTGTTAAAGTTCCAGTTAGGCTCTTTGCCAGAAGCTGCAATTAGTTTCTTATAAAGTGGATGTGCTTTTTTACCGCTTACCTTAGCAGTAGCAAACATTGGAAAGTCTACACCGTATTCTGTACTACAAAACTCTGCAACTTTTGATTCTTCAGAATATTCTTGAAAAAAGTCTCTAGAGGGTATGCCTATGATTACTAATCCATCTTCTTTGTATTTAGAATACAATCTCTGCAAGCCAGCATATTGAGGGGTATAACCACACTTGCTGGCAACATTTACAACTAAAACCACATTTCCAGAGTACTTACAAAGACTTTGCTCATCATCAGAGTCTAATACTCGCAATGAGCTATCAAGGATACCTGAACAAGCGAACGATTCAGTTGCAAAAAATAAAATTACTGTAAGTAGGATGTGTTTCATCCTAAAGATATTACACGACAGGGGCAATGGCGTAAACAGATGATACGAACACAGATGCTAAGACAATGAGTTCAACTTTATCGATTAATTTTCTTTTCATGTTTTTAAATTTCAAGTTTCAAGTTTCAAGTTTCAAGTTCGTAAAAAAGGACTGGAGCGTCCTCCATAATTCCAGAGAATTCATCAACACAACATAGGGGGGAGAAGCGTTGATGAAACATTATTATATATACTTATATAACATTATCAATACTTTTTATAAATAAATAAATAATATTTTAGTAAATATAATTTATTTATATTTATGGTTGAATACCCTGCTGTGCCAGCGTTATTAGACCT
>Ga0209092_10000447_pt1 | contig 40114 bp, 69 predicted proteins | sample FraStrMetagenome_FD_187446 | JGI IMG/M metagenome (GOLD analysis project Ga0209092, IMG submission 187446) | Marine eukaryotic phytoplankton communities from Arctic Ocean - Fram Strait ARC3M Metagenome (SPAdes) (version 2) | ecosystem: Environmental > Aquatic > Marine > Oceanic | place: Fram...
TACTGCAAACCAAAAATGGACGGGGTAAATACCAAATTCATTCTCTCGTACTTCCCATTGCTTTGTTGGTATATCGTAAATACCAATTCCCGTCACCCAAGTATCATTAAATTGATTCCACATTTTTACAACGCACTCAAAGGTGTTTGTCGGTAGTTCATTTTTTACATCCTTGTACATAGTTTTTACTTCAATTGTCTTCATTTCTCTTTGGTGTTAAAGGTTATAGTTAAAGAAGGGGGGCATTGCCCCCCTACTGTTACAACAAATAAAACATGGAAAAAATTAGAATGGTAAACCATCATCAGTATCGTTGACCGCTACTGGTTTTGCTTTGGCGTTATACTCTCCTTGGAGTTGGATGTACTTACCGCCATCACGCTTGTCTTTAATCTCAAGATTAACCCAACCCTTCTCGTTCTTCGAGTTGGTTAGAACTTCGAAATCTTGTGGGCCTAATGCCACTTTAACAATCTGTCCATACTTCGTATCGACTACTGTTGTCTTACCTACAAATACCTTGTCTGCCATTTTGATTTAATTTACTTTATTAATAATTGTTTGAGGTGATCGTACTTTGAGCGTAAATCTATGAAACTTTCATAGAGTATTTGAACTTTCTCTGAGAGTGCTTCATCAGAAAATTCTTCATATGTCCGAATGAAGTTAATAGCTTTCGTGAAATTTCTTTCATATCTACTATCATCCATTCTATTGTCGTGTCCCTCTATATATACAGAGACACCTTTTGAATCCGTGTTAGTTATCCTTGATATCTCACGAATACCAAACCCACATTCCTTAAGCACTGAACAAGTCAGTGAACGAGCCATAACAACTTCTTTCTTTTTGCTACTGCCCATGACATCCACAATGCTTACGCCAGATACTGACGAACAAGCGTGAAGACATACGTTTTCGTATTTATTAAATTTCGCCATATGTTACATTATAAGGATTAAACGGTTGGTTAAGAAAGAGTTCCTCGTATTGGCTCACGGATGTTTCAAATTCGTACTGACCGCTTCGAATGAACTCATCACTCGCTTTGAATATTCCTACCTCGTAAGGAAACTCTTTCTCTATAACCAAAAAATAAAATTCATCAACACCAAATATCTTACTATACAAGTAAGCTTGTTGGTTATACATCATCCATCTAGCACCCTTCTTAAATTCGGAAAGAGATTTTGCAGTTGTCTTCAAGTCTACTAAGTAATTAGTATCTCCATCAAAAACCAAAGCATCGGCTTTTCCTTTAAACTTTAAGGTGTTGAAGTTCTTAGTGGTATGAGTCATAATTCCTGGAACCTCAGCATCAAACCTTAGCCCCATTAATTCCTCAACCTCATCAAGTTTCTTAAGCTTGTCAAACATATTGTGAACTGTATCGTAATCCTTCTTTGGAAGAACTAACTTGTCACTATGCACAGACTTAAATTCCTTGTAGTCATTACCTCTTCTAGTGCCATTCCATAAGACTGTATTATCTATGCCCTCAAGAAACAAGGAGTGAAGTGCTGTACCCACATCAAAGAAACTTGCTGAAGGATAAGACCATTTACCCTGTCTCATTAAATGAAACTTAGTAGGCGATTGCCTTAGCAACTTCAACATACTGTTTGACAGGTATTCTTTGTCAGCATAGTACGCTTCATCATCCTTGAATCTTTCAAGTGCATCCATTATAATAAATCTTCTAGGTTATATATTAAGTCTGCAAGTTTGTGTCGGTCTATAGACATTATAAATACTGTTTCACCGTACAGTTTTTGCCAGACTCTTACATCATCAAAACCTTCTTGCTTTTCAAATACAATCTCAAAACCACTGCCATTTGATAAGCTTAGTTCTTTGACTTCTTTATGAGGAAACTCCTCCGGTTCAAAATCCATTAAGCAGAAAGGATTTCTTCCTTCAGCTTATTAGTGACCTTATACTTTCCAAGAGCATTAGCCACTGCATCCTTCTTGCCTTCCTTCACGGCCTTAATCATATTGTCCTTGATGTCATCAGTTAGTGATTTCAACGTAGGAGTTGTCGAAGCTTGAGCCTGAGGTTTACTGTTTTGTTTTGCGATAGCAATGGCCACCTCGTTTGAACTCGCAATAGAAGTGTCAATACCAATACCGAGATTAGCCAAAGCACGACCCCAAGCACTTGTCTCACAATTTTCCACATAGCTTGTCTTGTTAATGTAGGATGAAGACTTGTCCTCCTGGGCAAATCCTGTAGCGATCACCATACCATCTGAATTGCATATGGTCGCTCTGATAACACAAGAGTTCTCATCTAGGTGTACCACCTCGGTACTCAAAGACCAACCATTGTATTTATCTTCCAGGCGGAAGAACTTGATTCTTTCATTGACTTCAACATACTCTTTCCCCTTGATGTTGGTAGTCTTAAACTGATACTTGCTCATAGTTTTTTGTATTAATTAAACTTGATTTACTACAAAGATACATCAATCTGTTGTAATTTTCTAATGTCCTCTGCTCTATTTGTCAACATCCTTTCCACAATGCTATGTTCTAGACCACACTCTATAACGAGTTTATCTAACTGCATCTCGAATGCGTGTTTAAGTCCGCCCTCCGATCCGAACTCCATATTAAAGACCCTCTCCCATGCTTCAAGGGACGTAAGAGTCATAGAGTCTTTTATCTCAAGCATATCTTTCATAACCTTGATTGCGTGGATAACCGTTGCGTGATTCTTCTCAGCTAACCAACCCACCATTTGATACTTCATATTGTATTTCATTCTCAGGATGTAGAAAAGACATTGCCTTGATATAACGACTTCTCTTCTTCTCGTCTTCAATAATGGATTTATACCAGTTGTCCTCTCGTATAAATTGCAGATTCTTTTGTACTTGTTCTTTGTTAGCAGTACGGGTAAACTCTTGTTGTTTCTCATTTCTGTTTTCTAGTTTAATTGCTTTTTTAAATTTAGTCTGTACTCTTTTCTTAGCCAAATAAGATTGCCCCTCTCTTAAACTCAAAGCATTATCTATCTCTGGAAGAGAGAATCCATCTAATGACTTAATCATAACTTGCCTTTCCATTTCTGTAAGGCTATGCTCTACTACGTTTCTATATAGCAAATCTAATCCACCGAACTCATTATCATAAACTGCCAATGCTTTAGTGTACGCATTGTAAGTCTCTGAGTTTTCATTAGCGTCAAAGATGAAGTCGGATTCAACACAAATGTCTAAGCCTCTCTCATCGTTTCTCTTGTGCTCGGAGTAGGAGTTCAGTATTCCATATCGGATCGAATAGATGATAGCTGATACCATCTTACCTTCGTGTTCAAACTCGTCCCCATGCTTTTGAAGATACCTCGTTAGGTTTATTATAGAGTGGTATCTCGCAGAGACTACGTTGTCATCGCTATAAAAACTATATCCATACTTCTTGGCAACCCAATGTATGAACCGATTATTCGTAGGGAAAAATTCTTTTAATCTTTTATCAGTTAGCTTCATTGGTATTATAATATATATTAATATAATAATAATAAATAATAATAATATAATAAATTATAAAGGGAGTCTCTAAAGACTCCCTTATACTATTATAGTAAAGAGTTATCTAATTAGTATTTGATTACTGCAAGATAACAAAACATCTACACATAGGTCTGTAGGTATCTTACTTCTTTCATAGTTGCCTTTCAATCCTTGAGTACCTGTACTAGATCCTCGTGGTGCAGAAACGTGGCAAGGCTCGCCATTCTTACACATAGGTTTTGGAATCCAATTCTTATTGTTAGTCCAAATATCTGTAGGCTTCATCCTGGAATCTCCGTACTGACAATAGGTAACTGTTTGTCTAAAGTCATTAGGCATAAAATCCATCTTACGCAACATACCTCTAGGATTCTCTATGTAGTAGTATAGTCTTGGATTGTGCCAAGTGTAGTGTTGAATAATCTCTAAGGTTTTCTTAACCATACTCATACCCTTAAGTGCATTATCTGTCTTAGGTGTTCGGTCTTTGTTCCAATGCCTACCAATACTTGCTACACTAAAAGATGTGCAAGGTGGTGATGCCCATATGATGTCGGGTACAAATGGAACATTTATATAATTAAAGTCCATTATATCTGTAACATAATCTACACCTTCAAAGGCTTCTATATCTACAGAGAAAACTTCCCAACCAAATTGCTCGGCAACCCTTCCAATGGAACGGCTACCTGCAAATAATTCTAATACCTTCATGACTATTCTTTTACATATTTATCATACAAAGAGCTATACTCTCTCATCATTACAACCCAATCTTTAAGGCTTATTTCCTCTTCACAAAATTCTTGCGCTAAGTCTCTTGCTCTTGGGTCAAACATATTGTAAGCCCCTGTCTCTTGTACTTGTAAGTACGCTATAAATTTATCTTTCATAATTGTTTTTACATTTGACATTCTAACACCCATAACTCGTATAGGTACTCATCATCTAAGTGAGTGTTCTGTGGTTCATTTTCTGTTTCTAAATAGTACATCATAAATAAAGGTGTATAGTCCGAGAGTAAAAGCTATTGCTAATACATAACAGAGTAAGGTTAATAAAATTATCATTAGTATTTTAGCAGTTTAAGTCTTCGTTCATACTTTAGAATAAGCTTCGCACAATTAACTATGTAGTCCGTTGTTTCATTTGTCCACCCTACATTTGTACTTTGCATTGCAGTATTAATTATTTCCCAATGCAAATCTCTAATGGTAGATTGTAGATACCTTATGTGTTTACGTTTCCTAAGTATTTTTTTCACGACCAAGAGTATTTAGTTCCAGGATAAAAGTCTTCTTGATCTTCAACTAAGCCATCATCATCTTTGTAATAAGCTAAGTGGCAGAAAGATTCTTTGTCTTCTTTATAATATATCTCTCGACCATTCTGTTCATCGACAATTAAACCCTCTTCTTCTAACCATTGAGTGTTTCCGTTATCGTGCTTTATATATACACCATAAGATTGACTTTCCTCTTCGCCCTCTATTTGAAAGGAAAGGTGGGAATACTTATCAAGCATCACATCTATTATAGGCGAAGGAAATGCCCAAGCCGTAGATATATGAAAGGTGTGGTAATTTGTACCCTCTCCGTCCTCACAATCTACATTAGCATTCCACTTGGTTCCCCAATTAGTTACATTCCAATCGTACCAATTAGGTACACCTTTTTCTTCACATTCCTTCCTTTCTTTTTCCCCTAAGTTGTCTTTAAATATATTGTCGGGCTGAGGTATGAAATGATTAAAGTCAAAGTTTGAACCTTCCGTATCAAACTCCTTTGAACCTTTTACATTTTGTACAAACTCTTGTACATCTTTTTCTTTTCCCTCTACTTCTAAAGAGAAATAAAACCAATTAGGCATATCGTTATTATTTTAAGTTACTTTTTATTGCTAAATCATTCAAGAAATTCTGAATCTCTCGTACTCTATCGTAGTCCCCAATTATACGTGAAGACCATTGGTCAGCCATTGCCTTCGCAATACCCTCAAAGGTTTTACTTCTAAGAGTTCTACGTTCTTCCGTAGTCTTTGCTTTTGATAGTGCATCGTAATACCATTTAGCTTGACGCTTAGTCTTGCCATTTTTGTCGATCCATTCTTTCATTTCTCCTTTACCTACGATGTCTGTCGGTACAAGGTCGGGCAAGTTCTTTGTCCAAAGGCAAGTCTTCTTAGAGGCTTCATCTCCAAACTGATAGGGTTGAATGATTTGGTCGGGCTTTCGTATCTGCGTTGAGATAACACTGACTGGATTTTCTATAGCTATATAGTCTATAGGTGCTTCCATAAGCTTACGCACAAACGCTAAACCCTCAGCTTGTTTTACATACCTATCTTCATTCCTACTTCCGTCTTTATTGTACAACCATCGTGCACCACTAACGGACAAGTATGTACAAGGTGGGTGTGCAATCATTAAGTCCCAAGTCATACCATAGGCATACTCAAGAGCATCTCCTTGTAGATGCCATTCGGGATTACCGCCACTCGTAGGCAGTATATCACAACTGAAAGCGTTGTGCCCTAAAGCACGAAACGCTTTTGTTACCGCTTGAGATTCCTCACAAGCTACTAATACTTTTAATTTCATAATTTACTTTCTAATAATTGTTCGTGTACTTTTCGTAAAGCTTCCAAAGCTTCCTTCGTTCCTATGTACTTATGTTTTAGACTCGCATACTCTGTACGAGCATGGTCTACCTTATCCTTAAGGAGCATTAAATCGTTACATCTTGTCTCGTGTATTGACACAAATCTATCAAGCTTCTGTAACAACTTTGCCATATCTTTACTATCCTCAAAGAGCTTGGATATTTCAACAAACTCTCCGAGGATAGAATACAATAAACTTAGGTCTGCATTTATAATTAGACTATCTGCTTGTCGCATCTTCTAACTGCTCTCTTAGTATTGTGGGGATGGATTTATATTTTGATCCCCAACATGAAATACTAACAATTCTTTCGGGTATCAATGAAGTATAACGCTTCCGATTATTGTCCCAAATTGTCAGAACCTTTGGGGAAGAAACCCCCGTACCTTTTACAAATTTATGGACACCGAAACGCCCATTTACCTTAGTGCGAGTTCCATCTTTTTTGATGTACTCTGCACCGAAAATTGCACCGCTACTTTGTAAGTCAGCAACGATGTCTTTGAATGATTGATAAGACATAATATATATAATTTAATTGATTACTATTTAACAAGCGCACCACGCCCAACCTACATATTCAGTTGTCGTGTCTTTCATTACATAGAGTACACGTTTTTCTCCGTTCTCTTCTACCCAATCTTCAAACTCACTCTCAGTTAGCTTAAAGGTTTTGTCTACAAATTCGTGGCACGTATCAAACCAACCACTATATGGATCGTTGCCGTATCCGCTATTCATAATTTTTACAGAGGCTTCCTTAGCCGTTGTTGCTTTTACTCTTATTGATTCTAATGTTGCTCCCATTTTATTTGTTGTTTAAAGGGTTATTGTCTTCCGCTCTGTACGCAAGAATACTTATCGAATGGTATCCTTTTTCTTGGTACAATTTTCTTGTCTGTCTTGCTTCTGCAATGTTGCTAAAAATGAAGGGAGCAATGCGCTCCTCTCCATAACTATTAACATATGAAATTCTGTAGTCTATCATGATTATTTATTTACAGAGAATACGTGGTTAAATTCCAACATAGTCTTGGTGGTTACTGAATTGTCTTTGTTTGCTTCTATCAACAAATTTGCGATAGCATCTGCAACAAAAAATAACGTGTCTTGGTCAAGCGTATCCTTGTATAAGAATCCACTTTCGTTTGCGATTACTGCTAATTTCTTAGCGAACTGATTGGTTGTCATAATGAATTTATTTAGTTATTATTTATGATTAATGGTTGTTAATGTTTGTGATATAAAACTGTCTCCTCAGTCCAACACGCTCTACAATCTCGGCACTCATTATCTTGATTAGGAGCGGGACATTCTCTGCCTTGTAAATCCTGGTTTTTATCGATAACCCCCGAAGCGTAACCCGTAATCTTATGGTTGGGTTGAGCGTCATTCATATGGGCTGAAATTCGTACAGTTAAGTTAGGTGCAAACTGATATAAATTCTGCCACGTTCTTACAATTTTTATCTCTCTTGTAGGTAGCCAAAACTGTACGTGAGGTAACGCTAAAGCGATGTTATTTATAGCAGTCAAGTGGTTCATATTTTGAAGATCACCGCTATCGTGCCATCTAAAATAATCCTTATCTCCCTTGCGAAATTTGTCTATAAAGGTTGTCATATTTTTCTCCCATAAATCTGTATCTTCCATAAGAGAATTATATCTCTTATAAAGTGCACGTTCTACGTTAGGAAATCTATACATTCCTTTCAACGCATAGCAACCGCTACACGTACTATTTTCTACACTAACTAAACGACTACCAACACCACATTCTTTGGCGGGTATTGAATAGCTTGAGCAAGGCATTTTGCTTGGGGCTGATAGACTACCAACCGCTTCTTTAAGTTCTTTTAACTTCATAATTTCTAGTCTTGTATGTTTGTAATTTCTGTCTTAGTAATTAATACTTTTTTCCAATCACTATTATGGTCTGTTACATTACAATAAATCCAATCGTTAAGTAACTCTGAATCATTGTATGTTCTCTCATCTATGCTCTGATTAATTGTTAATTTAATCGTAACTTCTGCGTACAAATCTGCTGTTTCCATCTGTATTATTTTTACCTTGTTAAAGTTGTTATCTTGCTTATTAACATTTCAATATACGAAATATATCCGAAACGTCATAATAAATTTTAGTTGTAAAAAAGGGGACAATTAAGTCCCCCTTTATTGTTAGATTTCCCATAACATTATTGTACCAGGATCATACCACTCAGCGTACCACCCTCGCTTCGATAAGAAGTCATCTATTGTGGTTCTTATACCCAATTCATACGCCTTACCCATTGCATAATAATCAAAGTAATATTCGTTCTCTAAGTATTCAGCTGATATCCAAATACCTCCTTCACTACCGTCAAATTCCTCAGTGTTTCCTCTGACAATTATACCCTTCTTTTCTAGGTTTTTAATCAATGTTTCTCTTTCCATTTTATTTAGTTTTTAGTTGTTCAAGTTCTGTTAAGTATTCTTTGTAGGTTTCTTTGAAGATTCTTAAATCTCTTAAGCTATGCGTTGTAAAAGCATCTACCCTAAAATCGTCATCTTCTATGATGGCTGTCTGTACAAAGGTCAGCGTATTAACTGTCTCATTAATCATGCTGATTAGTTCTAATTTCTTTTCCATTTCTATGTTCTATTAAATTATTGATATCTGTTATTTAAATCTGCTATTCGTTGTGATTTAGCTTTAGGCATACTAATGCTATCTTTCCAGTTTCTATGGTACGCTCTATCTTCACGCCTTTGTGCTTTCTGCGCTTCTGTGAGCTTCACATAACTACTGCGATTGGTTGTACTATTAGAAGGAACACGCTTGTGTTTTCTCACGTATTCTTCTGTACTGATTATCTTGATTTCAAAGTTCATTTTATTCTGGATTTATTGTACAATAAAAAATAAAGGGATCGCACAATTAAGTACAACCCCTTTGTATTATTACTCTTCAGTTTCTTCGACACTCTCTCTCGGAACTAAAATATAATCAGTAGCAATAGCATTCCACAATATATAGAATCCTAAGTGTGCAGTAAACTCATTCATACTGTCCACGTAATCTATGGCTTCTTGTAAACTCTTCTGAGCTACGAGTCCATTCACTTGAAGGCTTACTGATACCTCACTTACTTCTTTAGATAACTTTAACTTTTCCATTTGTTGTATTATTAATTTAATGTTTGGTGTTCTATGTTCTTACGTTCTATTGTATTCTGTTCTGCTCTTTAGATTACAAGCAGTTGAGAATAAAAGGACTGCATACTGCGATTAGCAGTACAATGATTAGAATAAAATCTATCCAATCGTTTCTTGTTTCTTTGGTCATTTTTCTGAGATTTAATTTTACAATGAAAAAAGGAAAGAGGGGACAGTTTCCCATCCCCTCGTTGTCCTTTGGTTGGATCAAATTTCCCACTCTAAAGATGCGGTTTTCTTGACAATTTTTACCGCCTCTATTGGCTTGTCCCATCTTTCGGCAATGTGCTTTTTTATCCCTTCTAATTTTATAAGGGCTTCGGGTGTTATTGTAAATTCTTCACCCGCTACTTTTGCACGTCCCTTGTCAATTAATTGGTCAAGGGCTTGAGTCATTAATTCGTAAGCAATGAACCCAAAGATTTGGCTTTCTGTTGCATCGTTTCCGTTCTGATTTACTACTTTAAATTTGTCCATTTTTTCTATTATTTATTTGTTATTAATTAAGATTCTAAAATTAGGCTCATTATATCGAGCAAAGTACGCATCTCGTTCTTTTTGTCTTCAATGATAAGTTCATCCATTGCACCGACATACCCCTTGTTTTGGGTGTACTTAATAGATGCTTTTCTGTCAAGAATTTCCTTTCCTAAGTAGCTTAGGGCTGACTCTTTTTTTGTCATTTCAATTTTGCTTTCCTTGTTCATCTTGTAGTTATTTTGTTGTTATTAGATATGTCTAATATACGTATTTATACGCTCTCCCGCAAATTCTAAGGCGATTATTTTACACGAATTTATTGTACAAATTTCCCGTGTAGCCTGGAAAATAAACTGACCGAAGAAATACAGATCCTCTTCTACGCTGGTTGCTCGGAGGGGGCGGGGGATTTTGAATGCTGGACTTGGAAAATTCTCCACTTGGGGGAAGAGTCATCTCCTTATACTATTATAATAATAGTAGAAGAGTAAAGTAATACTATTATTATAATACTTTTACTATGAAAGTAAAAGTATAATACTAGTTTATTATAATAAAGGGGTTGTTTAGTGTGATGAATGGAAAAATTCATTATCTTGTACATTGATTTAAACACAGATTGCTATGGACTACGAGGACTTGTTTGTTTACTTAACCATTAATAAATTACCCAAGGGTGATATGAAGGATAAGATGTTTAAGCTACACAATTCTCTGTACGGAAAGAGTAGGTATGTTAGGAGCGTGGAAAACCCTAAGACCTTTTGCGGAAGTTGTATCCAGAGGGTAAAGGTTAACTTATGGAAGTGGTATCACTTTGATGAGTCTGCCCCGACCTATGACAGTATCGTGTTCACTAACAAGATGGGGATTTACAATATGCCTATCTACACACAGAAGAAGTATGCCAAGTAAGAGAAACAAGAAAGGGGATGTCGTTAAGGGTAGCGGCAGCTCACTAACCACCCTACAGGAAGAGTTCCTTAAGAGAGTACATGAGGAAGGCTTCGATGCAACATCCAAGATAGCTCGTGATTTAAACTACACAAGTTATTATCGTGATCGTAGGAATCAAGGCACGGCATTCCACAGGGAGTTGATGGCTGTGGCTAACTCAGAGATGAAATCAATAGAGGCTGCAAAAGGAACTAACTTAGCTGCACTGATTAAGATTAGAGACTTGGCTCTTTCGGAAGGGGACATGAAGGCTGCTATGGATTCGATTAGGATTATAAACGATATGCAAGGGTACAAGGCTCCGACTAAGGTCGAGCAGACAAAGATTGATATCACTGCCACAATAGATTTAACAGAGCCTACCGACAAACAAGACTTTTTGGATATAGATGCAGATTAAATTATACAAACCTACTGAGCCGCAAAAGGATTTTAATCAGCTCGTACACGATCACCAGCCTTTCATAAGCTGTATCGTTGCGGGTAGACAGACAGGTAAGACCTTCTTCATGCAGAACGATTGTGTGATGAGGGCATTAAACAACCCTAAACACCGAATGTTCTGGGTAAGCCCAATACAAGATCAAGCAAACAAAGTGATGAAGGACATTGAAGCAATGTTCAGTAATCATCAAGAGTTGTGGAATCAGATAGTCAAGCGTTATGACAGAAAGGCAAACGAACTTTATTTTTACAATGGCAGCTTTATTAAGTTTAGGTCTGCTGATAGTGGTGATAACTTGCGTGGTGCAACACTAGACTTCATCTACTTGGATGAAGCAGCATACATGAAGTTGGATTTTATAAACGAGGTACTATTACCTATGGTCACACGTACCAACGGAAATGTATGTGCGGCCTCGACATTCAACGGCCCGAATTGGTTTTACGAATGGTACAAGGATGGACAGGTAGAAGCCAACTGGGAACAAGTAAGAAGCATTAAGCGGACTTACCTAGACTTAAACGACAACAAGGTTTCTAAAACTGTACTCGGTATCAAGAAGTCTATGACACGATCACAGTTCGACCAGGAGTTTTTATGCAAGCCTGTAAGTTCGAGCACTCTTTTTAGCAACATCGAGGAGTGCGTGTCCACAACTAAGAAGGAGTACGAGAGACTGTACATAGGAATGGATATCGGTGTGGCTCAGGATTACACTGTACTCACGGCAATCACCGAAAACTACGATGTCATAGATATAGACCGATTCAATTACAAAGAGGAGAACATGGACAGCGATGAGTTCAAGGACAGGATAAAGGGATTCTACTTGAAGCACGATGAGAAGTTAGCGGCTGCGTACTTCGAGGTCAATAACAATGACTTGCTGTTTGATGACATCACAGATGACGATAGACTCTACAAGATGATACCTTTCCTAACCACAACCAAGAGCAAACCAGAGATGGTTAAGAACTTGGTCAAGCTTTTCGAGGACAGGGAGATTACAATCCCAATTAACGATGAGCTAACAAAAGAGCTTTACGACTTTAAGTCTAAGCGAAATCCAATAACCGGTAACCTTCAGTTTTCAAACACAGAGGGCAAGCATGATGATATGGTGATGAGCCTAGCGATTGCAGCTTATTGTGCAAGAGAAGAACAAGACGGGGGTGTAACAATGTTCCTATGATAACGTTTAAAGAGCATATAAGCTATTCTAAGAGCATAACTGTAGATGATGACGGTATTGTATCAGCTGATAATTTAGACGCCTTAGAGAAGCTTGATTTGCTTCGCAGAATGTCAGAGACATATCCGTTAAAGGAAAGCAAAAGTATAACTCCATACATCAGAGAGAATTTCAAGGTCAACAAAGGGGTAATGGATTTGGTCTTAGGTCAGTTCATAATGGTAGAGCAAATACTCACTGGTAAATCTAAGTTTGATTCAGAAGAAGAAATGGAGCTTGGCATACTAGAACTAATACTCAGACCAAAGCACCACACTGAGTTCGACAACGTAAACCCTATTGAAGAACAACAACACCGTGAAAAACTATTAAACTCACCTGTTCAAGACTTGTATAACGTGTTGCAAAGATATTTAGGCAATAGAGAAGATATACTGTTTAATAAATTCAAGGGAGTTTTCTACGAGGTAAACGAAGAAACCGAAGAGGTGGAGGAAAAGGTTCAAGATACTGGTGAAGCGGGTGCTCAATTCCATTCTCAATGGTACTGGTATTCTATAGTTAGGTTGTTAGCACACGAGGATATAACTAGATATTCCGTTATATATATGCTGAATATGTCCGAGGTTTTACCAGAAATGAGCTATCTAGCTCAAAAGAACAAGGTGGAGTCAGCTCAACAAAGACAGAACGCAGCTCTTAGTAAATTGTAAATTAAATAAATGTAATCATGAATAATTTATTGTCTTTCTACGATAAGGTTAAAGAGTTTTGCTCAAGCCACCATATGATTAATGAGTTCATGCTTTTGGGTTCAGCAGACGAATTAGGTAGCAGAGAGTTTGGTTATAGAAGCTTTGTGATGATACCATCTAGGTCAAATATATCAAGAGATTTAAGCAGACCTATATACACATTAACATTTAATTGCACAATACTAGATCGCTGCGAAGTCTCCAACGAACAGAGTTATGTTATCTCAACGGAAGAAAACTTATTTGTCGTGGGCCAGCTTCAAGATTTTCTTATACAAGACGATGAGAATTGTTACATTGATGATGTAGAGGTCGGATCGTTTTACAACGAGGATGAAAATGTTACAGCTGCTTACTTTGATTTAACGATTTCATTTGCTAGAAAAAACTATAACGTATCCATAAATAATTAATGTTAAGCCCAGCTCAACAAAGAGGAAGGTTGAGGTCTATAGTGGTTCGTAGATTAAAAGAGTACGACATAGGCTACCAACTTAGAAGTAAGCTATCTGCGTATGGACAGAAGGCTAGTGGTCGCTTAGGTAGAAAGATAAGTTACGAGGCAAGAAACTTAAATGTATCTGTGTCTTCAGACTTAGACACTAACACTGGATACATAGATAATATATTTGTAAATATTAACCTTCCATGGGAAAACAATTACGGTAGGAAATTAGATACTGAAGCTGGTGCTTCGGAGAATGCGGAAAGCCAAATGATACCTAGTATCGATGCGTTAGTACAGTGGATTAAAGATAAGAACATTACTACAACAATGACCGTAAGTAGTAGTCTTAAGTCTGGCGGCATAAAAGAATATACTTATACAAACACAATGTCCTCTAGAAAAAGAATGGCTTGGTTTGTTCAGCAAAACATTATAGAAGAAAACGAATTAAGAACTAGAAATGACTACGCAGAAGAACTTCGGTTTGAATTAGAAGACTTATTAAATGAATCAATTGAAGAATGGTTTGATGAAATAAGTGTAGATTTTATGGGAGAGGTTTACGTAGAGATAGGAAACATACTAGGATAAAATGGCAAAGAAAACAAGTAGTACAAGCAGTTTATCATATCAGGTATCGGAGATAAAATCTTCGATGAACGATCTTCAGAAGAAGATTAAAGACCTTGGTGCTGAAGGCGAGTCAGTTGTAAAGATATTCAGCGAATTAGGTGATAAGATAAAGGGTGGCGTTGGTGGCGCAGAAGATGTTATAGATCAGATTAAAGAATCTAAAGCCGCCATACTAGACTTTGTAGAGGCCAAAAAAAAAGAAGGCAAGCTTACAGATGAGATAAGTGCGGGACAAGCAAAGTCGTTAAACGCATTAATTTCACTAGAGAACAAGCTTGAACGATCTAAGCAAGGGGTTTTATCTGCTTTATCTAACGTTGCAAAGGAAGAGAAAAGAACCAACGACCTAAAGCGCAGAGCTGCTGAAGAGCAATTTAATGCAGACCAACAAGCAAAGGCTGCAATAAAAGAGCAGTCTGCTGGTGAATCTGAGATAAATAGAATACTCAGAGAAAAAGCATCCAACACCGCAGATATAAACGAAGAAGTTTATAAACGTCAGCAAGCTGAGAAAGAGGCTTTAGCTAAAGAAAAAGAATCTGCAAAGCTTAAGAAGCAGTCTTTAGAGGAGCAACGTGAATTAGAGAGGTTCATGCTTGAGCAGAGCCTCATCAGACAAGGTAAGAAGTTCGAAGAAGAAGAACGTCTTGAAAAAGAAGCTTTAGAAAGAAAGAAAGAAGCGGTTGCGGAAGAAGCTAGGTTAGAAAAACAACAAGCACTAGCAGCCATTGAGAACGCTAGAAAAGAAAAGGAAGCCGACAACAAGCTTCGTCTTGCTAAGATAAGAAACAGCAAGCTATCTGTAAACAAAAGAGCCGCCCTAGAAGAAAAATACTGGGAAGATTTACAGTCGAACTACAGTGAGGACTCCGTAGAATACAAAGAGCTTGAGGTAAAGAAGTTAGCAGCTACTAAAAAATACGAAAGAGAAAGAGCTGGAGTAGTTAAGAAATTTAGATCCTCTAGGGCCAAAGAAAATAAAGTAGACAATAAAGGATTTTTTGGTCAGTTTAAAGATGGTCTTCTTAGCAAGGGTATTGGTAAGACTTTGGGTAGACTTGCTGGTGTAAGTGGAATTGTACAAACCGCTAGAAAATCTTTTCAGTTATTAAGGAACGCTATAGTTAATTCTTTTAAGGCTTCCGTAGACTTTGAAGCACAACTTGCTCAGTTACAAGCTGTTACTGGTATAAACAACGATGAGCTTGGTCAGTTAGAGCAAAGTGTACTCTCCGTTGCTGGTAGTACGAAGTTTACATCTGAGGAAATCGTACAGCTACAAACGGAACTTGGTAAGCTAGGGTTTAGTGTCGCTGAGATTGAGGCAGCTACATTGGCCGTTGCACGTACAGCACAAGCACTTGGAGAAAAGGTTGGCCCTGTGGCTCAAAGAATTGGACAGATACTTAATCAGTTCAATCTCGCAGCAGCAGAAACCACTAGGGTTGCAGATTCACTCGTGTCTGTAATTAACTCTTCTGCACTTTCATTCGAAGGGTTTAGTACGGCACTACAATACATTGGCCCATTAGGAGCTGAGGTAGGTACTACTTTCGAGGAAACAGCAGTTGCTATGGCACTCTTAGCAGATAACGGTTTCACAGCGTCTCGTATCGGTACTGGTCTTCGTGGTATACTTACCGAGCTGTCTAAAACGGGTAAAGACTTAAACACCGTAGTAGAAGATTTAGCTGAAGAAGAGTTAACACTTGCCGAAGCGGTAGACCTAGTTGGAAAGCGGAACGCTGCTCAGTTAATAACTTTAGTACGTGCAGCTAGTGCTCAAAAAGAAGTAGGTAAATCACTTTCGGATTTAAATGACCAATACTTTAATCAAGGTTCTGCTGCTATTGCGGCTGCTCAACAAGTAGATACATTTCAAGGTAACTTAGATTTATTAAAGTCTGCTGTTAACCGTGTTCAGATTGCATTTGGTAACTTCATGAAGACAAGTAAGCTGCTGAGGTTTGCATTAAAACTTATAGATGAAGAGGGATACAATGCCGCTATCGCTGCTGAAGCTATTGCCGCAGCAGATCCCACGCAATTCAGTCAGAAGCTTTCTGAGGCTGCCGATGTTGTTGGTGGTCTTAAAAACGATTTAACGGATGTAGCAGAAGTAAGGGCTTTTGGTAATATAGCTGCACGTAGGATAGTTGGTGAAACAATTATACAGCCGATGGAGGATGAGCTTGCTATGTTGAAAAAGCTTAAAAAAGAACGAATAGACGGATTGAAAGCTAAAAAAGAAGAGTTAAGGCTTCAGCAACTAGAATTACCCTCAGGTTCAGAAGAAAGACTTAGATTGCGTAGAGAGGAGGTTGCCCTAGGCATAGAGATGGCTAAGCGAACTAAAGAGACAATAGCTGAGAGTCAAGCAATTGTCTCTTTAGAAAAGAAAATAAAAGACAGAAAAGAAGAGGGATTCGAAGCTGAGATTGAATATGTTCAAGAGTTAATCAATGAGGTAGGTCTTCAGACTGCTTTGGAAATCGAAAGAAACAAAGTAATAGATGAAAGAAAGGACATCTTAGAAGAGCTTCAGAACACTAGAGAAGCAGAAACGGAAAGCCTTAAAAAAGCTAATGACTTTAATGTTAAAGTTCAGACTGAATTTACAACAGTACAAGAAAAAATAAATGCGCTCCTTGATGAACAATCAAAAAGAAAAGAAGAAGGAAATGAATTAACTGGTGAAGAGCTTCTTTTATTTAACGCAAAGCTAGAACAGTACAAACAAGAAAGTAACTCTTTGTCAAATCAAATAGTCCAGAAAGGGGATTTAGAAAAGTTGGCTCAAAAAGAATTTGAAAAGGAGTTTAAGCAGTTAGCCAATCGTATTACGGCTAGAAAGCAATTGTTAGAAAATGAGCAAGCACTACTAGATGTAGCTATACTAACAGAAAAAAATCTTTCTAAAAACGCAAGAACTGAGGAAGAACGTAACGAAGCTACAGAAAGACTAAGCACTCTTCAGCAAAAAAGACTCTCTAACGAAACACAAGCTTTTAATGATTTAAATGGAATCACTAATGAATATGCAGATTTAATTGACGATGTAGGAGTAGAGATAGAAAGAGCTGGTCTTGACGGTAGGTTTATTGAAAAGGCAAATGAGAGATTAAATTCTTTTAGATTAGGATTTAATGCTCTAGCTCTAGACATTGGAGATATTGCAAAGGCTGGAGAAGATTTAGCTGATTCGTTAGCCGCTGTATACAAAATTGATTTAGAGACTGGCGAACTAGATCCTAAACAGCTAGCTGATGTAGATAAACAAATTAAAGACTTAATAAGAAAGCTTTTACCTGGATTAGAGATTCTATCTCCTGATGCTTTTGAAGCTATATATCAAAAGCTACAGCCTCTAGTAATGTCAAGACTTATTCCAGATCCGAAGGATGATGAGAAGGAGCGTAAGAAAAAAGTAAAAAAATTATTAGATACTGTTTTAAAAGAACTGACTGATGCAGCAAAAGAATATAACGCTACGGCATTGGAAAACACTCAAGGTCGTTTAGATGCTGAGTTAGACGCTATAAAGAATAGATACGATACAGAACAAGATATTTTAAAGTCTCAGTTAGACAATCAGCTTATAACAGAGTCTCAGTTCAGAGTTAAGTCTAACGAGCTTAAAAGAAAGCAAATACAAGAAGAGAACGATATCAATAAAAAGAAGTTTGAGGCAGAGAAAAAAGCTGACTTGATAAACGTTGCTATAGAAACAGCTGAAGCAATTGCTTCCAACTTGATAAACAACTATGGCAAGACAGATACTGTAACAGCGACTGGTTTAACTCTAGCGGGTAATGCTGCATTGCTTGCCGGGGGTGCTTTAAAAGCTGATGCTATTCGTAGACGTAAGTTCTTCCCTGTAACCTTTGAAGAAGGGGGTATCGTTGAAGGGCCGTCTCATGCAAATGGTGGGGTTCCTTTTTCTGTTGCTGGTCAAGGGGGATATGAAATGGAAGGTGGCGAGTTTGTAATTAACAAAAAAGCATCTGCTCTTCATAGAAGTCTTTTAGAAAGAATAAACAGTTCTATAAAGCCAAACACAAATATTGATACACACAAGTTTGCTATGGGTGGATTGATTGACAAATCAAAATCGTCCACTGTAAATGTCAAAACCGACAATAGAGAAAGTGTAAATTATCTAAAGGCAATTGCTGAGGCAAGTGTGTCAACAGCTATTAATAGCAACAAGCCATTAAGAGCTTTTGTATCGGAGAGAGACTTAAGAACTAGCGAGAACGAAAGAAGACTAAGAGAAAGAAACGACAGAATATGACATTTCAATTTATAACAAATCCACAATCTTCTATAAACACATCTGCTTTAACAGCACCTGTAGATGTTGATGGGGAATTAGCCACAGTTTTTGTGCCTAACGTTGCTGTAGAGGTCAACGATGTTGTTCATCTTTCATACAAACTAAACAGCATACCTCAAGGGGTATATGGCGTGTGTATAAGTGTAGACATGGATGGAGGACAGCCTAATTTTGTTTTCAACTTTGATTCTAAAGTGTATAGTCTTCTAGCTGATATACCGCAGAACAATGTAACAAACATAACTACATACAGAGGTAACGCTTACGATAAGGTATCTCAGTATGAGATAGTACCAACTGTAACAAGAGCTGTTTATTCTGATCAGTTAAAGTCTTATAACACGACTTTAGATTACAGCTTAACAATAAACCAGGAAAACAGAAAATTTTTTAATGGCTTTAAGTCTGTTGTTACTGAAGACAAGATATTGTTTGCTGACTTTTGTGATAACTACGCTTATGGCGTATCTTTATCTGACGTTACTTTTAATAATATAAAGAACGTCTTTAGTCAAGCAATAAATTTTAATATAGCCAAACGATGAGTTTTACCTTATCTATAAGTTCAGATAATGTTACGTTTTACGAAGTTGATTTATTTGAAGAGCAAGAGCTTTTTTATGAGGCTTCGTTTTACGATGATGTGGATGTTAGTAAAATTAAGATTCCTTTTTATACGACATTAAATATACCTTTAACAAACACAAATAAAAGTATATTATCTTACGATCCTGTCTCTCAAAATACTTCTAGCTATCCTTTATCTAATTATTACTTTAAGATAAACGTCCATAATAACAATTATACTACTATAAACGGTGTAATGACCGTCTCTTCATATGAGTTTAATTCCTACGCTCCTTTCATTGAAGTTGAATTAAAAGATTTCATAACAGTGTTTATGAGTGAGCTAAGTTCTTTGGGATTAGGCGATGTGCTTACATCTTCCTACTATAGCACTCAACACTCTTTTAATGACTTTATACTCACTACCGCTAATGGGGGTGAGGCTGGTACTGCGAACACTAACCCCGACTACACTAGGCCAGTAAATTTCCCATATGTAGATTTAGCGAATGATACAGAGAAGTATACCTATGAAGCTAGACACTTTGCGGAGTACGGATCAGGTATGGATAGAACAGCTTTTATCCCGACTCTTTCTGTAAAAAATTATTTAGATTCTATAGGGGACTACCTAACAGATAGTAACAGAGCTGTTGAGATAAGGTCTAAACTTTTTGGGATAAACGACACTGTACATGATACAGACTTTCAGCCAGAAAAACTTCAAGCAGTTGTACCAGCTAAATTACAAGCGGTAAAAGAGGTTAACAATAGACAGTTCCAACTTACTCAAGCACCAGAGCGAGCTAGGCCAAATGAAGGAATGGATTTTGGCACTAACATAGATGGTACTACAAAGCTAATGAGAACAATAGCTTTCGGAGAGGGAGATATTTTTGGAAACTATAATTCCACAGCTAATACAAGTTATCAAAAGTACGGCATAAAAAATAACAGTGACCGTGCCTTGGCCTTGTACGATTCTGTAAATCAAAGTTGGGAGAATGAGCTAGGATATTTTTGTCCTCATATGTCATTTAAGGCAAAGGTTCAGTTTATTAATGGCGATGCCTTTAAATCTACGGGTGAAATCGGATACGACATACCCGTAATCACTGAAGATAAAATGGTTAAGAAGATAGACACAACCTCTAGTAATATGAAGTTTGGTTTATTTATATGTATCTATGAAGACAAGTATCTTAAAAAAGAAATAAGACTAAACGATTCCAACGGTGATCCTATAGAGTTGGACATAACAAATGCCACCTTAGATAGAGGAGCTACTTCTAAAACAGAACAGGAAACTAGCGGGAGCGACTTTCTGAACCCGCTTGGTGGGAGCACTCGTATGCGTATGAATACGTTAAATCCCATATTCCCTTCTGGTGGTATATTAGACAAGTTAGTTTTTTCTAGTGTTGACGCTTACCTTCCTACAGATGAATCTATAGAATTTGATGTGTCTGGGGAAAGCAGATACGGAACTTCACTTGTTTTAAAGCCTATATTTGGGGAGATAAATATTGAATATGTTTCTTCGTTTTCAACGACAGTTACTGGGAATCCACAGGTCAGATATGCTGATGCCTACCAGACAGATAATTTTGAGGTAGAGGATATTAGAAAAGCGAATACACTTGTAGCTGATTATGATGACTTTGGATTGCTTGTAAAAGCAGATACTGATTCAAACATATATTTTTTAAATGATGAGTTTGTTATAAAAGATTCTTTAAATGAAACAACAGACTTAACGCCAGTAGATATTATAAAGTCTATCGCTAAGAGATTTGGTTGTGGATTGTTTTACGAGTTTGAGTCTAACACACACATACTCAGGATTGATCCGATACATATATTAAGAGACAGTACAGTTGAAGGTGATTCCTACATAGATGATTCGGTGTCAATAAAAATCTATAGACCTTCAGATATAGTTAAGAATCTAATTGTATCAAACGAAGATAAAGGTTTGTTTTTTGATAAATACACAGAGTATGACGAAGAAACTGCGGGAACAATAAATCAAGTTTTAAATTCCAACGGATTAAATGATTTACAGATAGAGCTTAAATCCTCAGTGTACAGAAAATCTTTATGTGGAGATATATTTTTTGAGTCAAACAGCAACATTGATTTAGGTATTATAAGTCCTTCAGAGGCTGGTGTTACAGACAATGTATTTACTAAATACTATGACATAGGTATTAGATATGCCTACCTTATAGAGCCGCTATATAGAACAAATATTAAAGTTCCTTTTAGTATAGAGCAAAACAGAAGACCATCTTTGCAAACCACTACTCAACGTATATATATTAATATGTATAACTTTGATAATGGCACGAATTTAAATAAACACACGTTTAATGGTAGATTAACCAACAAAAATTCTAGCGGTTTTGATTTGTTAGGAGAAGATAAGGATGCTAACACTACTGATTATTATGATTTAATATCTTCAACAGAACAAGTAACATCTAAGGGTAGTGCTTCTGCTGAAATGTCTTTAGTTTTACCTGTATCATTTATGAATACCACAGGCTTTATGTTAGACAAATACACTTTTTCCTTAATTAATGGCCAAAAACTTTTAATTAAATCTGCCGAAGGACAAGTCTTTAACGACAACGCTTATCTGACTGTTAAGGGTTTGATAGAATAATTGTAAATTATTTATATGGCTACTTATAACGACTATCCTTCATCTGCATCTAACAACGCCAAGAAGGTTCTTGAGTGGAAAAAGAAGTATGGTTCAGAGGTTAAGGGAATGACAGCTGTAGGCTGGACTCGTGCAAACCAATTAGCCTCAAAAAGAAAATTAAGTTATGAAACAATTGCTCGGATGGCTGCCTTCAATCGTCATCGTAAAAATGCTACAATTGACCCGAAGTACAAAAGCACTCCTTGGAAAGACAGAGGATATGTTGCTTGGCTTGGTTGGGGAGGAACAAGCGGAATTAATTGGGCGATTAGAAAAGCTGAAAGCATTAGAAAAGGAAATGTCAAAGCCGAAGTAGAGGTTGCTGATCTCCCTTATGGAGATAGAAAAAAGAAAAAAAATGGATAAAGATTTACCATTATACGATATTACACTTGAGGATTTTGAACAAGGTATGTACAAAATTTCTCTTGTGGACAAACCTGCGATAGAAGAAAACTTCATCTACTTCGATAAAACTGAGGTTGTAGAGATGTTTGCTAATGACGAGAAGAAAGAAGTTGTTGGGCCAATTATGATCCCTAACAAACAAATCTTACGTCACTCGCTAGAGAATGGTTATTACTACGTTAGATTCACGGAAGAAACAATCCGTGACATTATGTATAACTATTCCAAGAAAGGTTTGTTTAACCAATTTGGCATCCACCATGAGTACGATACAAGCGAAGTGGTGATGCTTGAAGTTTGGATGAAAGAGTCTAATAACGATAAGTCAACTGACTATGGTTATGACCTTCCAAACGGAACCGTATTCGTTAAGGCTAAGATTGAGTCTGACGAATTGTTTAGTGCGATTAAAGAAGGGGAAGTAAATGGCTTCTCTATCGAAATTCAAGCTGATATTAAACCCGTAATAAAAGAAGAACACATGAACGAATTTAATTTTGCTAAAGAACTAGGCAAGATGGAGGCTCAACAAGAGGCTTCAGCTGCTAAGTTTGAGGCTAAGATTGTCGCTTTAGAAGAGGAGAATGCTACTCTTCTAGAAGTGTTGACCTCTTTTGAAGAAAAGTTCGCTGGCGTTGAAGACCTAAAGTCTGCTGTCGAAATGATTCAAAAGCACATCTCTGCAATGGCTGATACTCACGAAGAAGAAAAAGAAGAAGAGGAGAATCAGGAGGAAGAGAAGGAAGATAAAGAAGAGGAAATGGTTGAAAAGAAAGAGAAGTACATTGCTCCTGTAACCTCAGCCACAGACCTTTCTGAAGAAAAAGACGAAGAGAAAGAGTACGAAGCCGTTGAGGAAGAAGTAACTCAGTCTGAAGTCGAAGAGGCTTTTGCTGCCGAACAAAAAGCAGAGGAAGCGGAAGAAACAGTAGAAGACAAAACTGTGGTTTTCAATGCTATTACAGCGGAGAAAGTAAACATGGTAAATGATTTCTTCAATCGTTTCAAGTAAATTGTAAATTAATAAAAACGTAACTCTTTAAATTTAAATAAAATGAGTGTATCTATTGCATCTTTACCATATGGTGACCGCAGACAAAATCTGTTTATCGACTCTATGGTTAAAAGCGCAGCGGTTTTAAACCGTTTCCGCTTAATCGATGGCGTAAAAGCCAAAGTAAACGTACCTATTTTTGACGCATCTTTGACGTTTGGTACAGACCTATGTGTGTTCACACCAGCTTCTTCTGCTTCTATTGCAGAAAAAGAAATGACTGTTGACACTTACAAGTGGGCTTTCTTAAACTGTAAGAATGTACTTGAAGCATCTTACCGTGGACTTCTATTGAAGAAAGGTCAGCACAACCCAGAGACTATGGACGCTGAGTTCAAGGATTGGGTATTTGACTACTTCTCTAAATTAGCTGCTGAGAAAGCATTGACTCTTGCTGGTAGCGAAATTGAATTAGAATTAGGTAATGACGCTGCTGTTCTTGACTATACTATTGCAGCTGGTGGTTTAACTTCTGCTAACATCTTAGACGAGATGGAAAAAGCTTACGCAACAATGAGTGGTGATATGTTGGCCGCTATCTACGGAGACGCTGATCGTGATTTCAAACCAGCGTTCTTTATGAACACTGTTAACTTGCAAAAGTATCAAATTGCTATTGCTGAGAAATTCACTACTACTCCAGAAGGTATCATCGAAGGTAACATTCCTCCGTACTACGGAATGGAAGTTATCCACATGGCTTCTATCGCTAATGATTCTTTCTTTATCTCTGCTCCACAAAACTTGGTTATGTTGACTGATGACTACAACGATGTAAAAGCTATCGACATGAAGTACGAAGCTGAGTTGTCAAGCGACAAAATCTGGGGACAGTTTAAGTTAGGTTTCTCTTACTTGAAAGGCGAGGAAATCGTTTACGCTCAAGTATAATTAAATTAATGGAGGGGCGTAGTCCCCTCCCTTTAACCTTAAAAATAAAAATAAAATGGCTTGTGAATTATCTCTTGCTGACGTAACATACGACTGTACTGATTTAGGTATTGGTGGACTAAAGTCTGTTTACGTTGCTAATCGCTCAAAATTAATCGCTAACACAGATTCTGCTTCAGCTGCATGGGTTCCTGTTTCTGTTGCCCTTGACGTTGTAACTGTAACTCAAGATGCCAATGTTGCTACTAGTGGTGACGACAACAGCATTTTAGGAACAATTGGTTCGGGCCACTCAGCTCAAATCAACTTTAACTTGAAAGATGGGTTCTCTGTCTTTACAGATGTTAAGACTGTAACTGCTGATGGTATCGTATCTAGTGTACCTACTGTTGCTGTAGAAGTTCCTTCTATGTCTTTGGCTCACCGTAACGCTTTGAACTCTCTTGCTTCTGGTGGTTCTGAATTGGTTGCTTTCGTAGAAACTGCTGCTGGTACTTACCATATGCTAGGCTTCGATTACGGAATGTACGCTGCTACAATTGACGGAACATCAGGTTCTGGTCGTAGTGAGAAAAACCGTTTCCAAATTACCCTAACAGGTGATGAGGATTCTTTGGCTTACAGCCTTACTGCCGAGCAGTGGGAAGACATTACTTCTTCTGTTGTTGCATAATAACAGAATCTTGTAAATTAACACAAGGGGAGGGACTAATACCCCTCCCCTTTTTTTATACATATAATATGAGTTTTAGCTGTAGTATTTTACTTGAGGATTTAGACATTAACTGCAACAAAAATGTTGGTGGAATCACAAAGGTAGTATTAGGTCTTCAGAAAGATTTAGATATGGTGTTTGACGCTACGGATGAAACGATTATAACTCAAGCTCAATTAACTGATCACGTTATATTTGAGCACAACAACAAAGATTCCGTAACTAATTTCACGGAAACAAAAGCAACTAGTAATGGCCTTGGTGTTATATCTACAGAGATATTAATTAGAATACCATTTCTAGATAGAAAAATGAATCAAATAGACTATATGTCTAGAAGACAAGATTTGGTTTGTATAATGTACCACAATAATGGAACGGCTACCATTAGTGGATGGATGGATGCTTTGACTATGAATTACTCAGCAAATAGCGGAGCTTCAAAAAAAGAGTTATCTTACATAGACATAAGCCTGGTTACGGATAGTTGGATTGCTTCAATGGCTTGTAGTCAATCCGTAATTGATTTGAACTAATGAGCTACGCCCCTATAAAAAGAGGGTATAGCCGTAACTCCCAACAAGTATCTTCTAGTATAGTTGATTATGTAATTGGGGGTATAGAGCCTTACAGCTCTAATAACATTACTATAATAACTGGTAGGGTAGATTATCTTATTGGTAATAGAAGTTACTACTCCGGATCAGATTTAGAACAAACTGATGCTGGTTTTGCCAACTTGCAGTGGGAGACGATAGAGGCACTTTGGGAAACTATTAATGAATATTGGAACGTATAATGAGCAACATTACTAAAGATAGAAACTACTATCAAGCAACAACAGGAGATTTAGGGTTTCGTAAACTTTCCGCTGGAGACACTACTCCTAACGGTGAGAAGTATCGTTTTATTGTTTGTCTTCAAGAGGCTAACGTAAACGTTGAAAGCGAAGTAGGAGATTCTCTTACAGGGCAAATCTTACCAACGGGTATGACTTTGTTTGGTAGATTCACTGAAGTTCAGTGTTATGAAGGAGTTGTGTTAGCATACATATCAGAGTAATGATAAACCTTGCTCTATCTGTACTATCTATATCAACACGATCTGCTGCTTTAATTTATCAGCGGACAGAATTTGACAATGTGCAGTGGAATACTATACAAATGCGTTGGGAAACAGTTCAAGATACTTGGGAAGCAGAATTGTAAATTAAAGAGATGGCTACACTAACTGGAAATAAACCAAAGGATACATACAAAGGTCTTATAAAGACCTCCGATTCTAACGAGCTGACATCAGAGAAACAACTCTCAGATGGTAACGGAAATAACATACCCCTTCATGTAAGCACAGATAGTGTAAGATTCTCTGGAGAGGTTAAAGATTCTTCGTCTTCTGCTGGCTCTGAAGGTCAATCGCTTCTTGTAAACTCAAGCGGGACTGTTCAATGGACAGACGTAAAATATACACATAGCCAATCTGTCGCTTCAGACAGGTGGGGAATACAACATAACTTAGGTTTTAAGCCGAGTGTAACTGTATTAGACTCCAGTGACAACGAGGTCTATGCAGAGGTACAGCATTCTAGCAACAATCAGCTTGATGTTAGATTTAAGAACGCCCAAACAGGCAAAGCATATTTAGTTTAATTTATATATAAAAAACAATGGCAATTAAATTTTTAGCTGACTTAAACCTCTCCGGATCAGAGCTGGTTTCAGCAGCGTTAGAAACAAGAGCAAGTGCTCAAGAAAGCGGAAACGCAACGGGACAAATTTACTTTAATACCACAGACGGTGCGGTAGAGATATTCAACGGTAGTTCATACATTGTAGTTGGTAAGGAGTATGGTGCTGGTGATGGTATTACATTAACAGGTACTACATTCTCCGCTGATGCAAACGATGGTATAAGCGTAGATTCAAATGGTATAAGTGTTGACAGTACAGTAATCCGTACTAGTGGAGCACAGACCAAAGGTGGTAACATGACGTTCTCCAATGACGTTACTGTAACTGGTAACTTGACTGTAAACGGTACACAGACTATCTTGAACACTGCGGAACTAGCAGTAGAGGACACTAACATTACATTGAACTCTGGAGCTAGTGAGGGTGCTGATAGTGGTATCTCTGTACATAGAGGGCAAGGTGAAGATGTACCCGTATTACAATGGGATGAATCTGAATCTAGATGGACATTTACTAACGATGGTTCTACGTTCAACAACATCCCACTTTCCTCAGAGTACAACAACTACACTTTACCAGCTGCTACTTCATCTGCTTTAGGTGGTGTTAAAGATGGTGCTAGAATTACTATCGCTGCCGATGGTACAATCTCAGCTGATACTCAAACAGCAAACGACTTTACCGATACTTTGCTTACAAAGCTTGGTGGCATTGCTACAGGTGCAGATAATTACGGATCGTGGACTGTATCTGATGGCACAAACTCTGAGACAATAGGTAGCGGAGACTCAGTAGCATTCCGTAGTGGTACAAACACTACTGTATCATACGATGAATCCACAAATCAGTTTACATTCTCGTCTGCCAATACTCAGTTGTCTACTGCTGATGTTCGTGGTAAAATTTCTGGAACTGGTTTAATTGGCTACGATTCTTCAACTGGTGTTATAAGCACAACTGCAAATAACTACTCGTTACCAGAGGCTACAACAAGTGCTTTAGGTGGAATTAAAGTAGGGTCAAACCTTACAGTTACCGCTGATGGTACACTTTCGGGTACTGCAAACACTCAGTTAAGTGCAGAAACCGTAAGAGATTTGGTTGCAGATGTAATGGTTGGCAATGCAACACACGTTGGTATTACTGCTAATGATGCCGATTCAAGTAACGCTGTTACCTTAACAAACTCATATAACGTATATACTGTAAACACTGGTTCTCACACAGGAGACTATAGTGTAACTACAGCAACAGCTGGGGTGAACCATCCCGCTCATGTTGATGTTTATGACAGTAGTGGTAACCATTGCATGGTTGAAATAAACTATGCAAGTTCTACTTGGACAATTGTAGGTTTACCAACAGATTCTTATGACGTTGTTATAAGCGGTAAAAGAAGAGTATAATTCATTATATTTGTTGTAAAATAAATTAGTATGGCTATTAAGGTAGTAGGAGATATAGATGTTTCAGGGAGTCACAATTTAGGGGCTTCAGATATTCCTAACTTAGCAGCAAGTAAGATTACGAGTGGTACATTGGGTACTGCTCGTATTCCTTCTTTAGCGGCTTCAAAAATTACAAGCGGGACGTTTGATGCGGCTCGTATACCTGACTTGTCAGCTACTTATCAAGCAGCGGGGAACTATTTTACCGATGGCGATTCTGTCATCAATATGAACAACAACGATGGATTTAGCTATAATGACACTACAAATGTAATGTCTGTAAAGCTAGACGGAACTCTTCGTGAACTTTATCATACGGGCAACCTAACGCCTTTAACAATAGGAACAACATCAAGCACGGCAATGGCGGGTGATACTACCATACCGAGTGGTAACGCAGTAATAGATTGGACTGCTGACCAAGGAGATACAAACATTCATTCTGGAAACTATATTAACACTACATACACTGTAGGTGATAATGGTTTAACGGCAAAGAATTTTACATCTACGCTAAAAACCAAGCTTGATGGAATTTCTACTGGAGCTGATGTAACTCCATCTTGGGTTCCTAGTTCCGATCCAAGCTATATATCTAGCGTACCCGCAACATTCTCGGCAACGCAAATAACACTAGGTAGTGGGGTTATACTAAAAGAATCTGCTGACCGTGCCGATTTACTATACATAAACAGCTCTACAAGCGGTTGGGGTGGACTTCAAATAGGAAACACATCTAATGAGTTTATTTTCTCATTAATGGGTAACGGCAGTGTAGGTGGTATATATGATGACCAAAACGCAGACTGGTTAATTCAATGGACTGAAAATGAGGGTGTTAGTTTATACTTTGAAGACAGCAGCAGAAAATTCCAGACAACAAGCACGGGTGTTACCATTACTGGTGAAATTGTAACAACTGGCGGCAACTCTACTAATTGGAACACTGCTTATGGTTGGGGTGACCATGGCGAAGCGGGGTATGGAACGTCAAATTTTGACGGAGCATATAGTTCTTTATCTGGTAGACCAACATTAGGAACAGCAGCAGCCGCAGCAACAGGAGACTTTGCTACAGCAGCTCAAGGAACTACAGCTGATAGTGCATTACAGTCGGGTGATGCCGACTTAACTCCAAGCTGGGTTCCATCAACTGATCCTAATTATTTAACATCTCATCAATCCCTATCATCTCGCACAGCTCTTAATGATATTCGCTCTTTAGGCTCACAAGCGTTTACAAATGGTTCAAACCCTAATATAACTACAGCTCAAGTAATATCTGAAATAGAATCTGATGGTGGTTTTGATTCTTTTAGCTCGGTATTTAAAACATCTTGGAGCTACGCTGGTAACTATAATCTTAGTGATGCGGGTAACTTTACTGAAACTGCTGGTTCGTCTTGGATAACATGGACTGATAACTCTAGCGACAGCAGTAGAGGTAACATAACTGCACTTGCTATTGCACCAAACACAGGTGGTTCAGCTGGAGGAGTATTTATATATAATGACCAAGGAAATGATTATTCTCCTGGATGGAGAGAGGTTTGGACTTCATCTAATTTCGCTGACAACTCAGGTAATTGGAACACAGCCTACGGATGGGGTGATCACGGTGCTGCTGGTTATGGTGATGCTACTCAAGATTATGTTGGTGAGCAGATTGGTAGTTTATCAATACCTACGAATAACAATCAGCTAACCAATGGTGCTGGTTACATAACGTCACAACGTGCTATTAGTGGTACTCCTACTGATGGAGCAACCACAACTGCTATATCTTCTGATTGGGCTTTTGATAATGTCAAGACTGCTGTGCCCGCTAACGCTGTGTTTACAGATACGGTTAATACTTTTGACGGGGCTTATAGTTCTTTATCTGGTACTCCAACATTGTTTGACGGAGCTTATAGTTCTCTTAGCGGAAGACCTACAATACCAAGTGGTAACGCTATTATAGATTGGACTGCCAACCAAGGAACTACTAATATCCACTCTGGTAATTATAGCAACACTCAGTTATCGAATGCTGATGTCATAAGTGCTGTAGTAGCGAGTAACAGCATTGATGATGCAGATAAAGTCACTATAAGAAGTAATATTGGTGCTGGAACATCAAGTACAGATACAGTATATACGCACCCTACCTCAGCTGGGAACAAGCACATACCTACGGGGGGAGCGGCTGGGCAGTTTCTAAAATACTCTTCTAGCGGTACGGCTACATGGGCAACGCCATCATATACTACAAATACAGACACTCAATTAAGTCAAGAGGAAGTTGTGAACATGCTAACAGCTGGAACTAATGTAACAATTAGTGATGAGGGGGTTATAGCATCAACTGATACAGATACAGTATATACTCACCCTACTTCAGCTGGTAACAAACACATACCAAGTGGCGGTTCTGCTGGGCAGTTCCTAAAGTATTCAGCAAGTGGTACTGCTACATGGGCAACACCTTCTTACACAACCAACACGAACACAACTTATTCAGCGGGTACTGGTCTTGATTTAACAGGCACTACATTTAGTGTTGAGGCTGATTTAAGAGATGGCATTACTCACGTTGGTAAAGATTCTAACAACTACATACAGTTTGATCCCACGAATGGACGTATAGATTTTTATACAGGTGGTGTATTTGTAGCTCGTTTAGAGTCGGATGGTGATTTGCACGTTAAAGGCGATGTTATTGCATACTCAGATATATTCTCATAATGGCATTACAAAGCAGTGGACAAATAAAAATATCGGAGATAGCTACCGAGATTATTGGCAATAGCGAACCAAACCTTAGTCTTAGAGGATTGTCGGGTGGCACTTACGGAGCGATAAACACTAATAATGCAGCGGCAGATAGACCAGATGGTAACACTCCTCACGCTATGAGCGAGTTTTACAGCTATGACCATAGTGCATCGGCAGCATACTCAAACACAAAGTATTATCAAAACGATGGTACAAGCGATTACATAAACTGTACTACAGGAACATCTCCGTTTAGCATAAATACTACACAAGACTTGAGCTTTAGTATGTGGGTACGCAACACGGGTAGTTTGCAGAACCAATTACTTTTTAACTTTGGTAACACAAATTCAAACGGTAATAACCGTATATTTCTTACCTATAGCCAAAGTCTAAATAGACTTATTTGTAGAATCAGAACCAATAGCGTAAACTTTGATAGGCAGTTCCCCTTGCATGATAACAACTCCGCAACGGGAATTAATAGCAGTGCAAGATGGAAAAGCACGGCACGAGGCAATGTCAATAGCGATGGATTCTGTATGATTACAATGACTTACGATGCCTCACAAACAAATGCCTCTAACGCATTTAAACTGTACTGGAATGCTACAGAGTGCACTTCGCAGTCAAATGCTAATAACGGAACAAGAACAGGGATTAATGCCACTAAGGGTCGTATAGGGGAAAACCTACACGCTACAAACAGTGCGGGTAATGCCACCCTAGATTACGATGAAATTAAGATATACAATAAGGTGCTGTCTTCAAGTGAGGTAACAACCTTATATAACAGTGGTGTTATAGCAGATAGTAGTCAAACAGTTTCTAGTGGTCTTATAACAGAATGGACTTTTGAGGGGAACAACGCTAACGATAGCAATAGTAAATATACCAACTCAATTGTAAATGGTAACATAGCAACGTACTAATGGCATACGATATACAACCTTACGATGAAGAAGAAACAGTTTGGGAAGCTGTTAATGATGGAACTCCAGAGTTCTACGGAACACATGAGGAATGTGTTATATATATAGAAGATGTTAGTCGGGGGAGATATAATTAACTATATTTGTTGTAGTTAACTAAAATATATTTTGTATGGCTAAGGCTAAAAAACTAACAAAAAAAGAACACGAAACAATGGAGGCTATTGTCTCTCTTATTCGTAACACGGAAAACGCAATTGTTGAAGCTGCTATTGTAAGTAGTAGAGCAACTTCTGAGCTTCTTAACGCAAAAGAATCTTGGGAAAAACTTAGTAAGAGTCTAGAGGAAAAGTACGGTTCTGTTGAAATAGACATGAAAACCGGAACTTTTAGAGACGCTAGCTAATTAATGTAAATTAAGTAAAGGGCAAGATGAAAAGAATTAAGTCTGAGGTTATTAATACTATCTCTTTTGTAAAGTCGTTAGATTGGGTTATCAATTCTTTCGATGTTACATTGGAAAAAGTTGTTGGTAACGGCAGTCAAACATTTGTAGACTTACAAGACTTAAACAGCTTGGAAACTTGCACCGACTTTATTCGTCTTAATATAGATTTAATAAATACCTCGTTAGAAGGTGGTGAGTATTTCCTCACCCTTTCTAATGGGGATTCTAGATATAGGTATTCTTGCAATATAGAAGACTATACAACAACACAAGACGGATCAGGTATTTATGAAGACTCTGTTAAGTTTTCAACGTACTAATTTGTAGATTATAGTAATGGGATTATTTAATAACATAGTAGATTTTTTTGCATCTAAGACAGATGTTCAAGCAACTGAACAGACTATAGCTACAAACGAGCTAGAGAACTCTATTAGAGACTTAAACAATAGATATCATCTAGGGCACACTACGTTTGGTGACTACATTAAATTTGGTGTCAATGATGACTTCCCGGTTATCTTAGAGAAGATGTTACGTCAATCGCCTGTACACTCTGGTATACTTACTAAGAAGTCTAAGATGATTGCGGGTAACGATATTAAGTTTGATGATTCATTCTTAAAGACAAACAAGTCTAAGCAAGAGCTTAAAGTTTTCTTAGGTAACTGTGCTGGTAACAACAAAGGAATGTATGATGTTATACTACACGCAGCATTTCAATACGAATCAAAAGGAGCATCTGCCTTTTACATCAGATGGAACAAGGGTAGAAGCAAGATATTAGAGCTTAAATCCTTAGACGTTAAAGGAGTTAGAGCTGCTGAACCAAACGAAAAAGGAGAGGTTACTCACTACATCATAAGAAGAACATTCGGATACGGAGCTAATTCAGTACAGCATAACGATCCTAAAAAAATTAAGGCTTTCAATAAGTTCGACAGGACTGGAACTGAAGCTGTTCTATACATATCTAACCCTTATAGCGGTAATCCATACTATGGTGTTCCTAACTATATTTCTGCATTTCACTACATCGAGTCTGACTTTGCCTTTGGTAAACACATTAAAAACTCTGCTGAAAATGGATTCTCGCCAAAAGTTCTTGCTACATTCATTGGTAGGAATATGTCAAATGAGCAGAAAGCCACTGAGTATAAAAACTTTAAAGAGTCTTTCATTGGCCCTGAAGCGGATAACTTTGTAGTATCTTGGGTTAAGAAACAAGAAGACGCACCTAAGTTCACACCTTTAGATATAGCTAATTTAGATAAAACGGTAGATGTGTTATCGAGACTTAACGATGCTAAGATACTTACTGCCCATAATATTACTAGTCCTACTTTATTTGGTGTTATGGTTTCGGGTAAGTTGGGTGGCACGGGGAACGAACTCGTCACAGCTTATCAAATCTTCAGAGCTACTGAAACACTACCTAATAGAGAAATTATTCTAAGTGGTTTAACTAGAGTTTTATCTACTGTAGGGTACGATAAGATGAACTTAAATGTTGTAGAAGAAGACGTAAACCTTGAAAGTATCAAGGGTGCAAATACTCAAGATATATAAGATGGTTGAGGTAATATTTATAGATGATAATTTTCTTTACAAAAACTTTCCTCTTCCTAAGAGATTGGATCGTGCTGCGCTATTGTCTATCATACAGTTAGAGCAGTACACATCTATACAAGATTTATTAGGTACTTGTTTGTACGAGCATATGGAATCTGGTGTAAGCAATCAAACGCTAACAGCAGACGAAATAAGCCTGTTTAAGCTTATCAAATACTCTCTGGCTATGTACTCGGCCAAAGCAACGATTACTATGCTTAGAACGCAAGCAGCGAACACTAAGCACGAAGAATCATCACAGGATCAATACGTCATAGATACACTGTCTTCTCAGATAGAAGGTAAAGTTGCATACATAAACAAGAGAATTGCACAATTTGTAAAATCTACAGCAAGTTTAAAAGCTATAATTGATGACTCTGATTGTGATGGAGACTTGTTTAATGAAGATGAAGTTTATAGCAGTTCTGTGTACTACCCTTATTCAGCAAACATTGAAGATGAGTGTGAAGAATCATGAGACTAACTGCGAACCTAACTCTTGCGGAACTAACGAAGTCTGCCACTGCAAAGAGGCTGGGGATAGAAAACGAGCCTACAGTAGAGCACTTAATAAATCTAAAGTCTACTGCTCTAAATATTTTTCAACCTTTAAGAAACCACTTCGGACATCCAATAGCGGTTACTTCGGGTTATAGATCAGAAGCCTTAAACAAATACATCAAGGGGAGTTCTAGAAGCCAACACACAAAAGGCGAAGCCATAGATGTAGACGCTCATGTTTTTGGGGGTATGACAAATTTAGATATATTTCTTTTTATAAAAGATCACCTATACTTTGACCAACTAATCGGTGAGTTTCCAGACGAAAATGGTGAGTTTTCATGGATTCATGTAAGTTATATAAAAGAGAACAACAGAGGAGAGGTTCTTGTAGCTTATAAATCAGAAGAAAATAAAACCATGTATAAAAAATACTAAAATGAATAACACTGATTTGAAGGTTTTATTAATGAATGGTGCTACGTTTAGCATAACTATGGCTCAAATAGAAGTGACTCTTAAACTTACTCTCTTAATTGTATCAATAGGGTATACGCTACAAAGATGGTATTATATGAATAAAAATAATGATGCCGGAGGAAAATAAATCTTTTCTAAAAGAAAATTGGTCAATGCTTGTGTGGATTCTAGCAGCAGTATTTGCTTCTGGTGGAATATACGCTGAGTTCTCCTCTTTAAAGATGGAGCTTCAAACCGTGCACGAAAGATTAGATAAAAAGATTTTAGTAATTGACAACTTAGAACAAAGAATCTATGTTCTAGAGAAAAATGTCGAGTACGAAAGAGGGTACAAAGAAGCTCAAAAAGAAAAGGGATAGACTAAAGCCTACCCCCTTTTATTACAAGTACCCATACAGGTACATTCTACTGGTGCAGATTCGCACCACTTTACTTTAGACGGCCTCTCTTGTCCACGCTTCTTACTGCGAAGTACCCGCCTATCACTGTTACGCTTACCATTTCCCATAGACCAATCCATCTTTCACTTACACTACTAATACCAAATCCTTCAAAGAAGGTCATTAATACTAAAAAAATAATTACTGTGGCTAGAGTGAGTGGTCTTACGTTCTTGGACAACCAGGAATCAGAGGACATATCAGACTTCCATCTCTTGCTGATCTCAGCTTCTACAGACTGTCTTATCTCCTCCTTCTCTTCTGGAGTCGTTACAAATTTGTCTACAGCGTTTGTTACAGCATTTATGGTTTCAGCTGCGCCCCCGCTAAATAATTTTTTTATCGGATTTCCCATCGTTAACTACCGCAAGCTTCGCAATCTTCTGGATTATCAATGGAGCATTGAGCTTTATCATTCTTCTCTGAACCCTCAAGTTCGTCAATAAAGTCTTGGAAGTCATTCTGTGTGTCAATGTCGTTCATGTTACTTGGTTTTTTTAGCTTCCTTAATAAAGGTCTGAGCACATAACTGTTTATCTTCTATGCCTACTGATTTACAGCGTTGGATAAATTGTTTTCTTGTCTCGTTCTTCATCGGTGTTGGAATCATTCTTTTTAGAATTAGAGTTAGTAAAAATAGGTTCGTCCCAGTACAAAAATACTTGGTCGCTTTTATAATTTACATTACTCATTAACTAGCTTTCTATAAGTGAGTTCCGCAATTAAGCTTGAATAAATTGCGTGCATAGGATGTAAATCCATTGCTGCAAATATAATTAAGCAGCTCCAGAACGACAAGCATAATACACAGTTAAACGGTTTGTAAGGCAGTATGTTCTCTATAATCCAGCCCCAAGGCTCAAACACAAATAGATACGCAAATAAAAACCCCATTCCAATGGCTAGAAACCATCCTTCATAAATACTAATCATAATTTTTTACTTGTATAATCATCACGAATATAACGAACAAGTTTTAATTTAACCTCTCCGTCTTCTATTGTATATATCCGTCCTTTTATTTTCTGCCCATACACATCTCTCCACTTTAGAGAGACTATCTTATTATTCATTGTAGAATAAATTATAGATATTATTAAATTAGCAGCGGACTTCCCTGGTTTATAGTAGTAGAGAAACTTTTCGCACACTCTCATAACAGCTTCGTCTACAAGAGATTGTCGAAGCTCTTCGTTACCGTTAGTTATAAATGAATAGTAGGATATCTCCTTAGCTCTTGCTAATATAAAACGCCCAAGAGCATCGGTAATTTTACCTTGCTGTGCAGAGATTATTGATTCCTTCTCTATTAATTGTTTATCGTATTTCTTCTTCAATACGATCTACTATTCGTACAATGTCAAAGAGGTAGTCTGAAAGTTCTGCGGTGCTAATGTCGAGTTCATAACCCAACCGTACCAAGGTGACTTTGTTTCCGCTGACAATAAGTTCTCTGATTTTTTCATACATTGATATCAAGAAGTCTGCTTCTTGAGATGTTATTTCCGAATATGTTTCATCAATTTGCATAAGGTCTAATAGATAAAGCCTTGGCGGGATCTAGTTCGGCTATCTTATCTATCATCTCATTTTCCTTCTTATAAGCAGCTTGAATATCTTCAAGTGTAGAGTCCGTTCCAAGGTTCGCAAATAGCTGTGCCATTTCATAAAGGTACAAGTCTATGCGATTCTTAATTAATTTACAATTATAGTAGTTACGATTACTCAGCATATTTTAGATTTTTACATATAAGCGTCACTTTGTAAGTGTCCTTTGGTAGTTCTGCGTTATAAGTTATTTTGACTTCTGTGTAGTATTTTTTGTTATCATCCGGAACAATACCTTCAGAAACAAGGGTATCCGCCAAAAATTTTGATACAAGAATACCATTGTCAATGTCAAGCCTACTGTTATACTCAATAGCCATCTTAAAGGCATCAAAAGTAAACTTGTCATATTTTGATAAAGCTTCTTGGCAAATGATTTTATACTCATCTTTCTTTTTCTTTCTATATGTCCAGTGCTTTCCAGCGTAAATCATATTTAAGCTAGGAGGCTTTGGTAACATTAGTTCTATTTCTGTGTAATCCATCTACATAAATCTTTAGGTACACGATAGAACGCATCTAATCCGTTTCTGTGAGACGTTCTTATTCTACGAACTTCTCTAAAGTCTTCTTTAAATATCTCTGAGGAATGTGCTATACACAATGCCTGTGTCTCTGCACAAACAAGCACATAATAAAAACCCTTGCCTTCCCACTTTTTCTTTCTACCTAAGAAAGATACCGTGTCGAAAGGAAAGGATTCTTTGTCTGTCCAAGGATAGTTACCTTTAACTTCTGCTTCGAAGAAGTGAGACTTACCTTCATGGTCTAAGGCTTCTAGGTCGATGCCATAGTCTTCTTCATCTATTATCTCTGATACCCAATCCTGGTCTTTTAGCCAGGCAGTAACGATAGCTTTCCCGTAAGCATCGTTTGTGTCGTAGGATTCTTGATTGAACTTTCTGGCTTCAAACTTACTCATCCCTTGTTCCTTATTGCAATTTTTAACAGGATCAAATATCCTATCAAATCTTGCACAGTGTCCTCTGTTGCATCTGTAATGCCACGAGACTTAATCCGCATAAGCTTATCATCAATCCTTGCACACAAACTATCTACGGCTTCTCCCTTTGAGAAGATACCCACGGGGTAAAGGGCTGAGTCCCCGTAGGCATCATTCTTCTCTAAAAGCAAGTTTGTAACTTCCGTAGAAACTTCAATAATTAAATCTCTTGTTTCCATATCACTAAGTTAGTCTATTTCATCTAGCAAATCAACTTCTACTTTGTAAATCTTTTTAACATTATTTCCTTGTAGAACTAATCTTCCAGAAGATGGATTAAAAAATATATATCTTTCTGTACATCCTGTGTAGTCAGATACATCAAACTTATAAAGGTTTCCGTTGATAGATATGTTGCCATCTTTTTCAACAACTATGTTAAGAGCATCGTCTACATTAAACCTCATATATGCCCTCACTAAATTAGCAAAGGCAATCTTACGATCAAGAATTAGGCTGTGGACTTGCGAAGACTTTGTTTCCTTGTTTGTCGAGTTCATAGTATCTGTTCATTAATTTATCATAGAATAGTGTTACTGATCCAAGCTTACCTACAATCTTAGGCTTGGCTTTCACAACTGTAATCTCAACTTGATTAGGCTCATACGGAACTCCGTTCCCATCTTCCAATCCGAAGGGACACCTCCATACGTTTATAACCATCATACCTTTACGGCTCCACTGCATCCCCCCGGCTATGTCATTCATAGTGGGCTTGTCCATATATGGTACTCCGTTCTTGTACTTAGCCTGTTGGTGTTTAGTGTGTACTGTTACAATCGAATGATAGTCCCTCTCTGAAGAGTGCTTTCTGACCTTCGTGAGTATCTGACCAATAGCGATGTCATCTCTTACTCCAGAAGTTACATCGGTCTTTATCTCCGTAAACGGATCGACAAAACAACCATCTATCTCTGTGAACTGAGACTCCTCAATCTCTTGGACACAAGTATAGAATCCTTCTATAGTTAGGTCTTGCAGACCACTATCTATAATAAAGAAGTGTTCATTGATAAACTCCAATGCCTTCTCTGTCTCCTCATCGGTAGCAGTCATATGGTCATTGATAAGGAAGGGCTTACGAAGATACACCCATAAGAGTTCAGCGAACACCTCCGTTGGCGATCCTGTCTCTGGGCTATAGACTGCCCACTTCCATCCCGAATACTGAGCCGTATTCATCATCAACTCGAAACCGAATTGTGATTTACCTTGATGAGCACCCGCATAGATATATGTGGTGCTTCCTTTTTTCATAGAGTATTTGTCGAACAATGAATCAAATCCTGTCCACGTTCCTTTCTTTACTCCTTCTTTTCTCAGCGAGGTCAAACTGCCCTTAACCTCTTTCGCTGTGTATACAAACTTGCTTAATGCCATTACTCTTTTTCTTTTAGATAATCTTTTTCCTTATGTGTAAACGATTCACTTAGTTCTTTTCTATGTAGTTCTTCATAGACGTGAAAGTCGTAAATCTTTTTACTTGTCAATTTTAAAGCGGCCATCAAATTCATTATCATCTCTGGCTGCTGATTCATATCATCAATGGTTTTCATCCTAGTGGGGAACTCCATTGTTCTGTAGTGGTTAATGTAACCATTACCCTTCTTTACCTTGTAGGCTAACTTAACACCGACATAGTAAATCATTTGTCCCTCATCGCCATCGGTCATTTTAGAATATCTTTTATAGCATTCTTATAGTGGTTAGCTATGTCCATCTTTTCGACCATCCACTCTAAATAACTTCTTGGAACTTCCGACAACTTCTTACCCTTGTGTTTACCAATCTTCATTACACCATCTGTAATTCTAAAAGGAGTAAGCTTTACTTTCTTGGTAACTGCTGAGTTATTAGACCCAGACCTATTGTCCATCATCAATTTTGTTTTTCTTCTCATTTCTCTTTGGTGTTAAAGTATTCTACAATTAATTCAATCGCCATTCCTAAATCTTTAGGCTCTGCCATCTCTAAAGTATCATCACCTCTGCGCCACTTGTTGTGATTCTCAAGTATTGTTACTGCTTCTTGTAGTGTCATTTTCGTTTGATTTTAATTACATAATTTATGTAGCGTGGTATATGTGAATAGTCATACTTGTGGTAGGTGATGTATGAGTTGATTATTTCAACATCGTTTTCATTTACCCAATCTATAAACTCACTATGCTTCTTCATTCCATCAGTTCCAGTATAGAAAGATACCTCTCTAATCTCTGAT
>Ga0209092_10000448_pt1 | contig 40103 bp, 40 predicted proteins | sample FraStrMetagenome_FD_187446 | JGI IMG/M metagenome (GOLD analysis project Ga0209092, IMG submission 187446) | Marine eukaryotic phytoplankton communities from Arctic Ocean - Fram Strait ARC3M Metagenome (SPAdes) (version 2) | ecosystem: Environmental > Aquatic > Marine > Oceanic | place: Fram...
AAGAGTAGCTACTTTAGACCGTTGGGTCAAGTTAGAAAACGGGATGCTAGAGAAATCCGATACTTGGCATTCCAGAGGGGTTTGGTCAGAATTAGAATTTATCTATAATTCAGTGACCAAAGGCGGGACTGGGAATGCTGGTTATTCTTGGGCAAATACGTATGCTAAACACATAGTAGCGCTTGCATATTCACTAAATTTTTTGGGGGGCGATAAAGAAGATAAAGCTGAACAAATGCTCACTGAAATATTAGACGGGACTATTTGGGAACGGGACGATTCTGACAATGGTTGGCGTGTAGATAATTATACCTCTATCGCGTTAGATTTTTCGGACTGGGGAAGCTCAAGACAACCTCCTTTGGCTGAATGGTTGCAACCAGTCCAAGCTAAACTGGTTGGAGGATCTAATATAAGTCCGTATAGTTTCATCATAAACCCAGCAACAGGATTGAAAGTATCAATCAATGAAAGGCTGGGTAAATCAATATTGATAAATTACTTAAATATGCTAAATTAAAATCTCTAAAATTATATATAAACTTGGTATTTTATATATAATAATGGTGTTGTATGTTATAACAGCGTCTTTAGAACCAATTAACACTGTTAACTAACTAATACAGGGTATTTATATAATTAAGTCGAATTAGGTATTTATTCCTCCTTGGATTTTACAAACTCTTGAGTCGCGGTTTGCGTTATACACCCCTCTAACCAGAAATACCGTATGAATAAATTTGAATCTTGCACATAGATCCGCTCTTTCCAATTAACTATAGTACCCGTAATATCTGCATGTATTACGTCGTCTTTTAAGTAATAGCTTTTTTTTATTTTATTGTAGTCTCTAGACTGGGAATCTAATACGATATTTTCAGTGGCATTATAAAACAGCGACTGGATGGTTTTGGTATAGTGATTTTGATTTTTACCGGACTTCAAAAGGCGTGTAATTGAGACATTTATAGGACAGCTCAAAGCAACTGTTCTTGATAACCACGCCGTTTGTGTAAATATTAAAAAGTTATCAAAACCCCGATTTTCTTTCAGTTGCCATTTACCTAATATTTTATCCATCTATATATAATAAAATCAGTTAATTTTTAAATATTAAAATTAATATAATATCAAAGATATATATATACATACATAAATGGGTATTACTTTTTCCACAGAACATTACGATAAAATAATAAATATTATTGAAAAGCCATATTTTAAACGCCTGCAGAAATCGCACCCAGATTTAAACGAAGTGTTGAATATTGATAACGACCATCGCGCACTGGTATACAAACATAATAGTAAGAATATCTACCTTCTATATGTTGGTGGAATATGTTTGGTCAGTCAATGCTTCGAGATTCACGAGAACTCCTTATTAAGGGAGTCCTTGGTATTTGACAGCTTCGTTGCATTAAAAAATTACGTCTTATCCCATTATCCTGGTTCCGAGTTACTGGTCGAAATTATCAAATATGAAACGCAAAATTTTGTAGATATTATCGATAGACTTGAACGGGGGGACTTCAAAGAGATCGAAATTAATTTCAGTGATTCTGAGAGTAATGAGGAGGATGACGAGGTGGTTCTATGCGGAAATGATATGTGCTGCACCTCTGTAGAATCTTGGAATCCCGACTGGACGTACGATAAGTCCACTATAATAAACTTTTCACAAGATTGGAGTTGTTATATAGATAACCATACTATACCTGAAAAAACTATCAAATCCGTTGTAGAATCTCCACTTGAACAAAATATTTCACCGCAGCCATCAAGAATTGTAATTGAAAATGAATATTTGGTTGATGAGACCAGCGACGAGGAATCTGATGTGTTTACTGACACCGACGCCGAACCAACCATAAATGACCCGGTATTGGCCCCAATTGAACCCGAAGACGAAACTGGGTCCGAAGCTAAGGATACGACTGCAACAGCGACAGTGTCTAAGCCACCCACCAGCTCTAAACCTCCATCCGAAGATCTTACATTCGAAGACGAATTAATATTCCCGAACCTCAATTACTTAAGTTCGTGGCGGTATTAAAGGTTAACATAAAGGTACAAGTATTAAATAATACTTATGTATTTATGGCAGTTTAGTTTAAATTTGAAGTTAAAATATTATTAAGACATTATGGTACAATGATTTCCAAAGTTCGTCCCACTAAAATTTTAACTAAACGTGGATATGCTATAGTGAAATCGGAATTTGAATTGCGGGAGCTCCATCGCTGCCGGAAAGACTTAACCGTTAAACCCTTTATAAATTCCGGCTATGGAGTTGAGGGTGTGCCGTATCCTATATATTTGGAGAGTAAGAAAAAACTATATTTACCGAAATTTTATGGATTCGAACATTTTGGAGATCCAGATATTATTAAAATTTCAAAAGGCACGGATATCGATGTTGAATTTAAAGGCTCTCTCCGTGATAAACAACACCCTGTCGTCGACGCATTTCTACACACGTGCTCAACTGGAAAACACACCAATAAAAGTAATGGCGGTATAGTTAGCGTCCCATGTGGTTGGGGAAAGACGATTATGGCACTGTATATTATATCTAAATTAAATAAAAAAACCATCATTGTAGTTCATAAGGAATTTCTGTTAAATCAATGGCGTGAAAGGATTGCTGAATTTTTACCCGATGCCCGCGTGGGAATTATTCAGGGACCTAAGATTGATGTCGAAGGTAAAGACATTGTATTGGCTATGCTACAGAGTTTGTCGGTAAAAGACTATCCAGAAGAGATATTTAATGAATTCGGTTTTAGTGTAGTTGACGAGTGTCACCACATCGCTGCTGAGGTTTTTTCCAGAGCATTACCGAAAATAAATTCCTATTATTCATTGGGTCTATCAGCGACGCCAAACCGCGCGGACGGTATGACCAAAGTCTTTAAGATGTTTTTGGGACCAATTGTATACAAAACAGACGCCGACGACAAGTGTGTTGAGGTTAGAGTAGTTGACTATAATGAACCCCATAATTTACAATATATTAAGGAGGAGCTGACCTTTACTAAGAAGTTGTGTCTCCCAAGAATGATTAATAACATTGCAAATAATCCCAATCGAAATCTCTTAATTGTCAAACTCGCTAAGAGTTTAGTCGACAGTAATAAACAGACTATAATTTTAAGTGATCGACGGACCCAACTTAAATTATTACATTCTCAAATTAATGAATTCGCGACAGTGGGGTATTATGTTGGTGGAATGAAGCAGAAAGATTTAAAAATTTCCGAAGGGTGTCAGGTTATATTAGGAACATTTCCAATGAGCTCCGAAGGCTTGGATATCCCTACTCTGGATGCTGCGATATTCGCAACCCCTAAATCAAATATCCAACAATCCATTGGTAGAATAACACGTAAACAACATAGTGAAAAACCTATAGCCTATGACATTGTCGATAAGTTTAGTATGTTCCCTAACCAATATCGAAAACGCGAACGGTTGTATAAAAAGTTAAAATATATTGTATTTAAAACTAGTATAACCATTCCCGAATATGGTTGGGCGGTGAAAGGGGCTGGCGATGCCTTATTGGTGCAAACTTTAAAAAAATTAACTCTCTGTACATTTGGGAGAAAACCTAAAGCCAAGTGTTTAATTGTCGCCGACTGAAGTAAAGCTCCATATTTTAGACCCCTGTAAAACACTCCAAACCCTATGCTTAAGAAGCCTTTCGACTAATATTTTTTTAACACCAGTGGTTGATATATCTAATAATCGACATATAGCTTGTAATTCCATATTAGTGCTGGTATTTAAAAGGGTTTTTAAGGATTGTTGTCCTTGATTGTCGTAATAGTTAATGCGTCTAAACACATTATTTGCTACCGAATCAATATGTTGTTTGCCAACTGTACTGGTTATACACGTTGTATTCGCACCCAATTCACACCATTCAGGGCGCAACCCTGTTCCATTAATACTGCAGTTTCCCGTTTTTGGGGTTTTTTTACATGTGGTCGCCGCCCCACCTCGCATGAAGTGCCGTGTCAGGGTCTCTACTGCTTTTGATAAATTGACTTTTTTATTAACCATAGTTTACTATATAATAAAAAAATATTTTAAATTATTGAATTGTATAATGTTATCGAGTTTTTACTTCTTGGTTTTGCTCTTTTTCTTCCGCTTAACTACCTTCTTAGGAGGGGCTACAACTACCTCAGCCTCCTCTTCCTCGCTTTCGTCGTCCAGGTCCAAGTCGTCCTCTTCCTCACTCTCGCTATCTTCTACCAACTCAGGCTGTTTAGATACCGTTGGAGTGGTCTTATGGGTAGTGGCACTCGAACTTTCAACTGGAGCAGATTCGACAGGCTCCTCGTCAGAAGGATCCTCAATGAAGGCGTAACTGGGCATTGTTGCTGGGAGATACAGCTTGATCTGGTAAATACGGAATGAATATCCACACTTTCCACCAGCAAAGGTAAGTCCTACAAGCTTAATGATTGATACTGCCTCCGTACGCTTCGGGCAGTTGCCTACCAAATCAGGAATCGGCTCCTTCTTGGAATTGAAGGCATTCACTGTGAAACGCCCGTCGTAATGTCCGATCTTAGCCTTAAACGTTGGGGGATACTTATCAGAGATCTTCTTCGTCTGCTTATCCCGCGAGTACTTGATAATATCCCGAGTTAGAACCTTGGCGGCTGACTCATTTAGGTCGTCGACATTGAGCCACTCGGAAGAATTCTGAACTGTGGCCTCGATTAGACGCTTCTCCAATCCCTTAAACATATCAAACAGGGCTCGTACCTTAGGCTTATTCGGAGTCCCGTCCTCACCCAACTCATACCCAGAGAAGGAAAAGTCCAGAGAATATTTAGTTTTGGTTACATTGCCGTCGCCGTCCTTCTCCTCATAGGCACCGAGTCCATATGGGCATCGCATACGCGGAATCTGGAACATGAAATCCTCACCGTCATACTTTACTTTGCACGACTTTCCACCATACTGGTTTACTTGAATATCACCGAATGTGAATTTGGAGACGTCAACGTTGGAAGCTTTATGAATAGAATGCATTGTTGTAGATTTTATATTACGGAATGTTCAGATTATTTTCGTATCAAATTTTTAGGTCGCATATGAGGATTTTATTTTATAGAAATTGTCCTTTCGGAAACCATGGGTATTTAGAGAAATTTCTATAAAATAAAATCTTTTATTATCTTATACAGAGAAGATGAAGCAAATCCGCAAAATTACAAACCCAATAATTAAAAGTGTCGAAAAGGTCTTAAACCGAGCTCTTGATAATGTTTACTTAAACACGGCTCTCAAGGTATTCTTAATCTTATACGCGGCTTTAGCGGCCCCTAAATTCCCACCGAAGCTGGCATTCCTAATGGACAATGTATTTGTCCGTATAGGAGTTTCCTTCTTGATTGTATTCATGGCTATCCGTGATCCTGGAATCGCCTTAATGATCGCCGTTGCCTTTGTTATTACGTTACAGACCGCAAACAAATTGCGCCTAATGGACGGTAGTTTATCACAGGCTTTGCCCGGCGAGACGTCGTGGCTTCCATCGGCGAAAGAGGGATTCTTCAACGGCGTTGACGCCGATGCAGACGCCGAGACGGTGGTTGCGCTTCTGGAAGCTATCGAGGAGGCCGAGGATGAAGAGACCGTGAAGAAAGGCGAACTTGAAGATCTTGTGGGTGACGACCAGAAATTTGCAGATCTCGTGGCGCTTCTCGTTGCGGATACGGATGCAGGTTCACCATGGGGTAACATGAATAAAAAAGAACAATTAGCAGCGGTTAACGATATACTTACCACCGATTTACCCAGCGGGCAACAATAAAAATTTAAGTACTCGTCGACCAAAGATAATCTGGTATAGGAACTGTGGTTTGGATATTCTCTACGACATGTTCCAAACTTTCTATTTTGTTAGATAATTTCTCCATTTTTTTACGGATCTCTTCTAAATTAGATGAAAGACTTTTAAACATTTCATCTATCTTATTGGCTAATAGTGGACTCATAATGACTTCAAATTCAAGACTCATTTATATATTGGTATATTATTTTCTGAGAAATTATCTTCGCAGTAGTTGCTGTATAAATCCTGCAATTTGTCATTACTAAAACTTCTATTCAGGGATTTATTGATATGGTTTTTAAAAAATAAATCTTGCTTAATCGTTATAACTTTACAATTTGATAATTGAACTTCGGGCGATCGCCTCTTTTTAGAAATATACTTCATAATCATTTTAATGGTGTTTTTTAGATCAGACATTCAATTACTGATATAATATATGGGTATTTTTTTTTTTAAAAATTCACGTTATTTTAAGAAATTTGAAACTCCATTTATTTTTATTAATATACATAAAAAATGAAATATTTGGTGATTGTCGAATCTCCAGCTAAAATAACAAAAATAACAAAAATACTCGCTGGTATTCAGGAGCATTCCTTTATCGTAGCCGCCTCTTATGGGCACGTGCGTTATTTTAAAAACGGCTTAAAATCGATAGATATATCTAATAATTTTAAGCCTACGTATTCGGTTATTAAAGATAAAATTGATGTGGTTGCAAAATTGCGCAAGCTCGCTAAAGAAGTAGACGAGGTTATTATCGCTACAGACAACGATCGCGAGGGCGAGGCAATTGGTTATCATTTACTAAAAATTTTAAATAAAAGTGTAGCGACGACGAAACGTATCTATTTTAATGAAATAACCAAACCAGCTATTATAGAAGCTTTCCGCCATCCTAAAACGTTAAATATGGACGAATTTAATGCCCAGCAGGCCAGGAGTATTTTGGATTTATTAATTGGATTTAAGATTTCACCGTTGTTGTGGAGACATATTAAAGAAAAACTGTCTGCGGGCAGGTGTCAAACACCAGCACTAAGATTAGTTTTCGAAAGAGAAACTGCTATTATGAATTTTGCCCCTAAAGGAAGTTATGAATTAACTGCTAACTTCAGTGTTGGTAGTACCAACGTCGAGACGAAATATTTTCAGAAAATACCCACATTAGTAAAAACCAGAGTCGCCGTCGAGCGTCTTGTTGGGTTAAAATATAAATTAAAATTAAAGCGTACAAAGAGGGTGCAGAATAAACCACCCGCGCCTTTCATAACGTCAACCATACAACAGGAGGCGAGTAATAAATTTAACATATCACCGAAATCAACAATGAGTATTTTACAAAAATTATATGAGGGTGGTAAAATTACGTACATGCGTACCGATAGTCCAGTAATTAGTGAGGAATTTATCAAGCTCTGTAAAGGGTACATAAATGAGCACTATGGCAGCGAGTTCACGAAACGTGTCTATAAAGTCAAAACCAAGAATGCTCAGGAAGCCCACGAATGTATTCGCCCTGTACTATTGGATATTACCGAGGACGACATCGGGGATTCCTACGAAAGAAAGTTATATGGTCTCATTTGGCGACGCACTATAGCATGCTTTCTGCCGAATTATATAGAATCACACTGCATATTCCACTTTTATCCAAATACGAAAGAGTATTTTGAAACTATTAAGAAAATAGTGGTACAGCGTGGTTTTCGAAAACTGTATAATGACCGTATGCCAGATGATGCAACAAGCATACAGCTCTTGAATGATAATATCGCTCTTACCTATACACCAGCTGAATTAACGGCCGATGAAAAATTTACGAAACCAAAAGGGCCCTATACCGAAGCATCCCTCGTGAAGGACCTGGAAGGAAAAGGTATAGGTCGTCCATCGACATTTTCGAACATTGTCAATACGCTATTATCCAGAAAATACGTTGTTAAAGAAAGTCGCGACCTCCCAAACATTAATTTGCGGAAACTCTATATTACACCCAGTAATCCGACTTTGGTGGAGTCTACAACAGAGCAAGGAGGTGGGAAGTCCAAAAATAAACTCTATATGACTCAATTAGGTAGAAACGTCATAGATTATTTATGCAAACACTTTGACGACAGCCTATGTTCGTACTCGTTTACGGCGGCGATTAATGACCAATTAGACTTAATTGCTGACAATTCTAAAATTTGGTACGATGTTATCCAATACGTGTATAATATCTTTATCGGGACCGTGCAAGAACAAGCCCAACAAAAACGCCTTAAGCAAAATATCGACCGAATCTTAGTAGGGGTCGAAGACCAAAGTGAATATCACTACTATATGGATAATTATGGAGTCGTTCTTGAACGGACGATTGGTGATGTAGTCGATAAACGCCGCATTAAAGAGAGTATATCCGTCGTGGATCTTACTGTTCCTCGTGTTAAAGAATATTTTAGTTACCCAATACATAAAGGCGACTATAAAGGCGATGCTGTATTGATTAAAAAGGGTCCATATGGATTATATTGCGAAATCGGTAAAACACGGTTTAGTGTAGAAAGTGACACCATTACCCTTGTCGAAATAATTCGTAAATTCACTGAAACCAATAAAAAACTGATTAAAGAATGGAAAAATATAGCGATTCTTAATGGTCCATATGGACCATATATAAAATCTGGTAAAAAAAACGTCTCGATACCAGACAGTATTGACCCCACAACGCTTACCCGAAAACAATGTTTGGAATTAGTAAAAAATTATAAGCCAAAATCAAGGTTTAAAAAAAAACGCTTCAAATCGTGACTACACGATTAATAAAAGATATGAATCTAAACAATTCATACAGATTATTAATTTAATGTCCTATAAAATCATATCCAGAAAGGAGTTATTAATGGATTCTCTACAGAATTTTTTTAATAATGTCTCGAATATCGCAAAGATAATCCCGATATTGAATAACAATCGTAATATATCATTGCGTGTTATTGATTGGTTTGTTACTAACTATTCCAAGAAACATAATATTTCCTATTTAATTAATACTGATACTAAACAGATTGTCGGTAAGAAAGACGCCTACGATCCCTTATTATGCAAAGAATTCGTGGTGTATTTAAATTATAAATTACAATTAAAGGCATATTCGAAGGACCAGTTTGATCCGTTTTGTAGGAAATCTCGCATCGATTTTTATTATGATGCCGCCAATGTTAAGAACTATGTAACCAATAATGTTCCAAATTCCGAAGAAACTATAGATTATTTAGATCGAAATACCGATAGTTATTTTACCACTACGTCTGGTCAGTTAAATTTTTTCAGATGGATCATAAAAAACAACATAGTGGAATATATAATGGAAAATGTAAAAGCTATAGAAGATGACATGAATATTTGTTATAAGAAACAATATAAGAAAAGTAAAAAAAACTGCAAAACACAGCGGAAAAAACGCCATGAGTTATCAGTATCAGCCTCGAAATCTTTGAGTAAGTCAAATGTAAAAATAATATTAACGTTTAATTAGTCCTTGCTGTTGTATGTAATCGTTCATAATCTGTATTTTCTTATTAAGTAAAACTAATTCAGTTTTTTGTTGGGCGGTTTCGGTCTCAAGTTTTAATAGTAAGCGGCGGTCGCATTCCAGTGTCGAATGCGTTAAGCGTGGAGACTTATATAGGAATCTTCGTACCCCACTACTGGTTTTCTGTATAACCCAATAAGTAACACCCCATAATATGTCCAATGAAGCAGTGGTTATATAAGAAATTAACATATTTAATATTTATATATATATAAACATTGCGTTAATATTAAAATATACTTTTCTAATTAAATCTTAAATGGACAATATTACAAATTTTGAACGGAATGATGACATTACTGATATTTTGAGCGAGACCTATTCGAATACGAGTGGTAGTCCATCAATGCGAGTAAATAAAGTGGATAGTCGACAAACTCGTCCGACTGATATAACGGCAAGAATGGCCGCATCGAGCAGTAAAGACATTGGGGTTGGGTTAGATTTATTGATTAACAAAGACAAGCGAAAGCATATTGATCCATTGGCTGCTACTTCGCGGGGAGCGTCAAATACCCGCAAAGGTTTTAATCTTAAAGAGACGACTGGCGATTCTCAGATGGTGAATGATATGTTATCAAATTTAGATTTGGATACAACCTCCAGACTTAGTCAGCAAGATATTGATAGATTAATCGACGACAGTGACCGCAATACCGTGTTAGACGGGAAAAGTACTTTAGAAAGTGTTAGTTTAAATAGTCGATCGGGAAATAATGTCGATACGTCCAGTGTGTTACAGAGCCGACATTCTCGTCGAACACCGCGGGTATCGTCCGAGGAAAGCCGGCGTAAAAAACAGGAAATACTATTTAAGTTGGAGAAAATGCGACGATTGGGGATAGTGGGTATTAAAAAATTTAACATGTCGAATAATTTGGAGGACATGGAAAGTGAATTGGCGCGGGTCAAGTACGAGCGCGAACTGGAGAGTTCTGTAAAATTTCAAAGGAAGTGTTTAATGGCTTTCGTGACGGGGACGGAGTTAGTAAATAACAAGTTCGACTTCTTAGACCTTAAGTTGGATGGCTGGTCCGAACAAGTTCACGACGGAATCGACGAATATAACGAGGTCTTTGAGGAATTGCATGAAAAATATCAATCGAAGGTTAAAATGGCACCAGAAATTAAACTGTTGTTTATGCTGGGTGGAGGGGCTTTCATGTATCATTTAACAAACTCCATGTTTAAAAACTCCATACCAGGGATGGAGGATATTATGAAACAGAATCCAGACTTAATGAAGCAATTCGCCAGTGCCGCGATAAATCAAATGCAGGGCGAAGAGCGTCAGGCTGCTGAAATATTTAATAGCTTTCAGCCAGGGCAGCAGCAGTCGTCGCGCCAACAACAGCCCCAGTCGTTTAATCAATCAGCACCACGCTCCCCAATACCAAATAGATCCTTTCGCGATATGCCTAGAAACGGGGTAACGTCGAATACGGGATATGTTGAATCGTCAAGTTCTCTCCCAATGGCTAATAAGATATCACCTCCAGTTGGAGTAGATGATATATTACAAGAATTACAATCCCATTCGTCCGACGTCGAGGATTTATTAAGTGAAACCAGCTCCAGAAAAGTCAATATTAAACGGAAGCGACGCAAGGGTGGAAAGCGTGGGATTTCTCTAAACATTGAGTAGATTAAATTTTACCCGCTTTTTTGAGAATTTCAAAAGCCTTGGCGATTTCTTTTGGGGATATGTAGCCGTCCCCATTTAAATCTAAAGCACGAATATTTTTAGGTAGTATACAATATTTGCTTGTGGTATTAAATAAATTTAATACGATAATCACAAAACACGACGTAATTATTAGGGCGGCGACGACATCGCGTGTCGCAATGAAGGCGACCGTAAAAATTAAAAGCCTTCGGACCGCTGTAGATGCTAAGAATTTTTTGTGTCCGTCGTCTAAATCTATCTCTATATACCTGGCACCAACATTAAGAAGAATCATCGCGATTGCGTAAATATATTTATTTGTATTCAGAGTTTCTAAAATACCCGTTAACATCAGTAAATAATATAATATTAACGTATAATATTATTTATTGTAGAAATTTATAATTTAATAAGTGACTTGAAGCGCTTTATAATGAAATTTTCTATACTTTCACCGTCTTTTCTATTTTTAACACTATCGGTATACACCAGAGCAAATAGCCCTAAGATCATTGACACGACTACTAAAATAACTATAATAATAGTGATACTCATATATGATATTAGCATATATTTATTTAGAATAATGAGTAGGCATACTTCGCCCCGCTGTCGGGGTAGACACTGAAGCCCTCGGTGAAATTGGCGAAGCCGGTGTCGGTAGCATCACCATCAGCGACCTCCAGATCTTTGTCGCCGTTGAGCTGCTCGGGGCAGTCCTTCAAGCAATCGGCTGCGGTTTTGGGGTCAGCCTCACACATTTCCGCGCAATCGGCGTCCGGAACATAAAACCGTTCCAAGGAGTTCATGTATAATTCGGTTGTACGTTTGTTGGCCACGTGCAATGTCACGACGAAGGCCACAGCGATCATCAAGGCGACTGGGATATCCTTGGACGCCATATACGCGATTATGAACAGGAACACTAATTTACCAGGGATTGAATCTGCTGCACGGACCAGAACATTCGGGAGAGCTGGGGCTGCTAACCCAGCGTACAGGGCAATTAATAGGGTTATTACGAGGCTTACCTGTTTATGCTTTAGTACTTTTGTTACAGTTTTAGGCATATTCTTTGATATCGTCTTTGATATAGTATTAACAGTGTCCATTTATATTATTATAAAAGATAATTAATTTATAGAAATTGATTATTTATTAGCCTTATTTAGAATTTTCTGTATATTTTTCGGAGATTTTCTAAAATCATAATAACAACCAGTCCCGAGAAAATAAAGAGTATAAATTCTTTATTATTGTCATTTTTACTTTCCTTGGACTTTTTCAGTTTTCTAATTAGATTTTTTAAATTCTGGTTTTCCTTTATTAGGTTTTTTAAATTAGTATTCTTTTTAACAGCTTTTTTGTTATTTGCATATTCCTCCAGGTCACCCATACTACCAACAGAGCCTTCCGACGCAATATCAAAGATCGACTCGTCGCTATCAACATCTGGCATTTCGACGAGTCTAGTGTCGGGACCACTGTGCGATGGTAGACGATTATAGGTTCTGGATGTACCGGCTACTTTTGTATATGGTTCGTGATCGACACCGCTCAAAGAGAGTTCCGCGCCATTATTCATGTATGGTTTTAGTTCTTCGGCTGTTAATGAATTTGACCATGCTTCTTCAATTGTGCAATATGGCATAATAAATTTTTTACTTATATTAAATTGAGATAATTTTAAAAATAAAAAGCCCCTTTAATTTTCGATTTTCTTAGTGTCCTTTAAATCTGAAATACGTTTTATAATATGGCTATAATCTCGATCTGGTTTCCGTAAAATTTCATAAGCGATTGGTTTATATTCGGGGTTTATAAATGTCGACGGGACGTGCCCCCAACTAATAAATAATAAATTAGGGTAAGTATATAAAACGATAAAACCGTTATATCGTAACTTATTAACGCAATACGCCGCACAATTAACTTGGTCAAAAATCGGTAAACCTAAAATTACCTTCGGTATAATATAGATGGCGTGGGATTGGCCCTTTTCCCCGATACTTTTAATTTTAGTATGAATCCGGGTTAAGATTCTTCCAAAAATAAATTCTTTTTTAACCTCTTTTTGATCTCTTTTTTGATTTAATTTAAATATGTTAATCATCTAAATATATAATATTTAATTAAAAAAAATATGGCTTAATAATTTAAGTTATAATGATTAAAAATTTAGTTTTAGCAGGCGCCCAAATAAAAGGAATATCCTATATAGGAAGTCTTCGGGCGCTGTCTGAATTAGGCTTGTTAGAAAATATTGAAAATATTTGCGGGGTGTCGTCTGGCTCTATAGTAGCATTATGTTTATTTTTAGAACTAACCTTTACGAATATTGAAAAACTTATATTTGAAGTGGTAAATTATGAACACATTAAGTCACCAGGAAAAGTAGACATTTGTAATTTGACGGACAACTATGGCTTTGAGACTGGATATAATCTAATGAGAATAATCGAGCTTATCATTGAAAAAAAAACGTCGCACCGCGGTTGTACCTTCGCTCAATTAGCTAAGTTTTTTCCAAACAAGAAATTAATAATTGTAGGAACGAATTTAACCGATAATTCAACCGATTATTTTTCTATAGATACTACACCGGAAATGGAGCTGCGAACCGCTATACGAATATCTATTTCGGTACCCTTTATTTTTACAAAGGTTGAGTATGAGAAATCGGTATATGTTGATGGGGGAGTTGGTTGCAATTTTCCTATGGATTTTTTTGCCGACGACATCGACAATACGCTTGGTATTTACATTGTTTCGCTGAATTATATTGACGACGTTGGTTCATTCGAGGGCTATATGAATCGTATTTTTAGACGACTTATGGATAACAATGACAACTATATTATAGACCGTTATAGAAAAAATATTCTATTGATAACGGTTGATTACGACTATTTAGAACTGGATTTGAATAAAGAAAAGAAGCAATATTTGTTAGACTGTGGATATACGCAGACCAATATCAACATTAGTAAAACTGTATTCAAATCCCTATTAACGATAAAGGCCTTATTAAATAATATTATTATTGAAATTGAAAAAAATAATATGTAATTTAATATATATGAAGACTGTCGCTAAAACTATGAATGGTTCCGTAAAATTATTAAAACAGACATCAACTGGATTTGAATCACTAATGAGTAATAAATTTGTGCTCCTGGTAATAGCACTATTTATCGGATTGTACGGACCGCGTCTTAGTCCTCGACTACCAAGACCAGTCCGTATGCTATTTAACAACGCTGCGTTCCGCTTAATCGTATTAGTACTAATTATATATTTAAGTAATCAGAATTTGGAAATGGCTTTAATAGTTTCGATAGTTTTTTTGTTATTAATGAATCTTGTAAATTCCCTGGACGTTGAAGAACATTTTGTTAAGAAATTTGCCGAAAATTTCTCAGAGTACGGCCAAGTGCATATGGAGCGATTTGAGGGTGATACGGAAACACCTATAAAAACCCCGGAAACTTCAGAGAAGGCCTTGAAGAATCTTGGGCAGATTAATTACGAGCAAGGATATAGTGCCGGCGGCGATTCACAGTGTCCCATAGGTAGTACTGGAGGTGCTCCATATTCAGAACTTCCAGAAAGCACTGGAGGTGCTCCAGTCGAGGGTGAGGCCGCCGCCGCACCCGAATCGGAATAAATGCGATATTAACAAAATATTATAGTATAGTACATATGTTTGTTAATTTTAGACAAAATAAACTTCAAATAATTGTGTCCACACTGTTAGGGATAATCGTCTACGCGTATACATTAAATCAGACTTTGGGGTTTATTACAACGTTAGTGAGTACAGTCGGACTGCGATACATACAATTGGATAAACTAATAGAAAATTATATATATGTATATTATAAATGACCACGATAATTAAGAGTGTAAAAGAACTTGTAAATCCTAAAATCTTTCTGGAAAGAACCAGTTTGTTCGCTGTATTAACCTTGTTTTTAGCCTTATATGGTGCACGCCTGCAGCCAAAATTACCACCTATTGTAAAAAACTTGTTTACAAATGGGTTGTTCCGAAGTTTCATAATTTTCCTGATTTTATACACGTCCAGCCGAGACATGGGTGTGGCATTAACGATTACGATCATTTTTATGGTTATCAGCAACATTTTACAGACACAAGAGCTGTTTTTAAATGTAAATGAATTTTTCGAAGCTGACGATGAAAAGAACTTAGCCCGCAGTTGAAACCTTGTATTAAACCAAATATTTAATTAAAATATTTAGATTATAGATTATTTCGCTAAGGTGGTTATCAATTACGACTGAATCGCAGGTCCTATATCCAGTTTTGCCCAGTCGGCAATCGCCTGTGCTTCGCGTGCCCCATCGTACAGTTCGTATTGATCACCAGACCGCTTAATAATTGTAGGGAAACCAGCCATGGCATTTTCACAACCCGCAACACACGCCTCCTTAAAAGCCTGCCCCTTAATATCTGGCTCTAAACTCCAAGTAGACTCTCGGGAATTTTCTAAACAAAATACCGAAGGTTGCGCCGCGTCGACTGCCTCGTCGCGCTGCGTGCGAATTAAGTCTCTGGCTTCACTAAACGTCCCAGACGCGCTAACACAGTGACCGCACCATTCAGCTACTACAAATATTATTTCAGACGGGGTATTTGTAACGGATGCGCCACCAACAAGACCACCCCCTAATAAAACACCGATGTAGTTACGAAGTATCGCTTTTCCCAATACACCATGTATGGATACCATCCGACCTGTTTGAGGATTTTGAATTTTGGAATACATATGTATAATAAGAGTATAAAATAAATCATCCAAAATGTTTTATTATATAGTTTAATGCAATTACTGTGTTTCTTGTACAGTAAATGTGCTTATATTCCATAATTCATGGACAGGGCAAAAGCAAAATTTACAGTTGCTCGTCAAGAAAGGCCTCCATTGCTTCTGTTGAACGTTCGCCGTCGTAGGGTATTTTATTACCGTCCTTTTCAAATATAAGCGTAGGGTATCCCTCAATATCATAACCCTTTATTAGATCTGCATTTTCTTCGCTCTCGCAATTTATACTTTCGAATTTAATAGACTGTTTGGAGCAATTCTCAAATTCTGGTTTGGTTGTTTTGCAATGCGGGCACCAATCGACATAAAAGAGTTTAAATGACGCCAACGTATCATTTTGGAAGCCCTCGCGGCGGTAATTTCTATAAAAACCTACAAGTGCTATTATGACAACCAAGGCGGCGACTACACAGATAATAGTCTTGTAATGAGTCCCAACAAAACTTGTTAACGGATTTTTACGTATTGTATTCAGCATTATATACTAAAATATAATAAAAAAACAATCGTAACGGATATCGTGGAAATGATGTCATAACATGTTATATTTTAATATAGACACCTATACATAATATTGGACCGGTCGTCGATATTGTTGTACTGAATGGATAGTTTATTTGATATATAGGATAGTTCCTTATTTGAATAGGAGTTCAACTCTGCCAAAGAGCAACATTCGTCATTGAATTCTAGTATAGTTAAGATTTTTATTTTATAAAACTCATTACTACGTTTACTAAAATGTTTATGTTTAGGAAACATGTTAATTCGGTTTTAAAGTTAAGATTAAAAGGTTTTTGAAATCAAATTTTTGAGTTATGTTATTGCCTAACCCCACTATAAGTTAGTTTATTCTATAGTTTCTATTTCAATTATAATCTGACATTCTTGGGAAATTACACTTCCGGTTGTTCCACTATTATATCGCTGGATCTTGAAGTGTAGGGGTGACGGCAGGGTAATGGCATTACGAAATTTCAGGGACGCGTTGTCGGAATTAATAAAATGCGTTTTTCCCATAATTGTTTTATCTGGATACACACGGGAGATTATATTTTTTGGGAAGCCACCATTCGAATGTATATTTGCGGCACCGTCAAGTCCAAATAGATCTTCCGACGTAATTAGTAAGAAGGGTTCGGCAGAAGCGTTGCATGTTGCTTTTAGCGTAACAAATGCGCTTTGGGCATCAGTTAAATCAGTGGTATATTTGCTTTGTTTTTCGTTTATTTCCAGGTCGTGAAGGGTTTTTAGATATTTAATATCTTGTCCCACTGATTCCTTGGTTGTAAGGGCTTCTAAATAATCGACCACTGTAGAGGCATATTGTTCTAATAACGCCAACCCATTTGATATTTTATTAGAGGCTGCCAATTTTATGGCGAGCGTACCCGATTCTGTCACTGCGTTTGACAATTTAACGGTCGCTATTTCCAATTCCACACTTTTTGGTGCGGATTTCTTACTTGAATTGGCACCGGAAATATCGGCAAACTTATTCCCAAGAATTGATTTCAGTTTGGTTGCATTAAAGGAGTCTAAACGACTTTTTCGCCAATCAACGATCCCATTTTGCAAATTCATATCTGCAAGAGCAGTGCTAAGAGCGGTTTTTAATAAGTCCAATTTAACAATAGCCGTTTCTTTTTTGGATTTGGTTATAATCGATTGCATTTCTATAGACGCCCCCTGTCGTCCACCATTAAGGTTTACAATAGCTTCTAAATTATCTCGCTGAGTCTTGAGCTCGCTCGCTGTTTTGGTAGTATTATACAGATCAAGAACTGCTCTGGACCACGTTACTGACTCATGTGCCGTTTCTACATTTGAACTTAGTTCTGTGGTTTTGGCGGACGCTAAGTCAAAGGCACTCTTTGCACTTACAAAACCTTGATTGTAAGTTTCTATATCTAATACTTTGAACGTCTGAAGACTTGTCGTAAATTTAGCTTTTTTAGCAGCGGTTTCGTCGCGATTGGTTAAAGCCTTGAAGGAGTCAACCCGTGCATTTCTCCAATTTACAACACCGTCCATTCTGGTTAAAGCTGCGGTTTTGGTCATTAACAACGCTGTATGCGAAGCAAGCTCGGTAACGGAACTACTGTAATTATTCTCCAGAATTTTAAATTGGACTTGTGCAACTTGAAACGCTGTTGTGGTTGTCTCCAATGTCGTGTAAACGGTATTTAAATTCGCTAATTTGGTAGTGAAGTAGGTTTTTTTTTCTAAAGCATCGAAATAATCTAACATGGATTTAGACCAATTTAATATAGTTTCTTGATTAGCAATAAACTCAGTATATACACCCAACAGTGTATTAGTATCCCAATTATGTTTATTACTTAATAACGAACTCAAAGAATTTAATTCTATAATAGAATTAGTATGTAAATTTACTAAATCGTCCCTTGAGAACCCACTAATATCACTACCTTGTATGGTAGCTTGCGGTGAAACACCCAACATAGGGGCAATCGTTGAAAATATCGCCGCTTTGGCGTCCACCCAAGCCTTAACTTTATTAAAAAATGAATTGGATACTGGTGTAGTATTATTATCACTGTACTCAGCTGATAACCACAATACCTCTCGAAGATTTATCATCGAATTATAATGCGTTACACGCGCCTGTGTCCAATTCTTAAATTTAGTCAATACATTTTTGCTATTACCAGTTGCGTAGACTTGTTCTTCCGATACAGCCCATAATAACCCCTTCAAGTTAAGGAGGGACGTATATAATTCTTCGCGACTTTGTGTTAAAGTCTTGATTTTAACTATAATATTATCATTATTTCCAGAATTAAACTTTAAACTTTCGACGGCTAACCATAGTAGATTTTTTAACGGATTCAGGCTATCATACAGTCTTACTCGTGCACCAGTCCACCTCATAATATCAGAGATCAATCCCGTCGTAGGGGTGCTTGTAAATTCATGTTCCGCTTGGGCAACCCATAAAAAAGATTTTAATGACTGAACTGAGGTTAATAATTCCAATCGTCTGTCAGACCATTTATTAATAGCGCCTATAAGCTCTAATGTTGTAGTATTAGTTGAGTCCCCCCAACCGGCCGAAATAGTATTTAACCGCATTTTGGTGCTGTCTTCGGTGTTCGCACCCGTTAGAGTTGCGTAACTTTCGTTTTCCAATGTATTTATTGTTCCAGACGATTGACACGAACTTTCCCCAGGGCATAATATACGACTAATATAATCACTAATATTTATTGCCTTTAAGGCGTCGTACAGTGCCAATTTTGCCGCCCACCAATCGCTTATAGATGCTATAATAGTACTGGGGGGAGTGATATTACTTATATCATCTCCCCAACCCGGAGTGGCACTATTTAGGGCAGCTATAATATTTGCATCCGATTTTTCAGCTTCGAGATACACTCGGGTTTTTGTCGCGAGGCACATACTGGTATTTGACATATCATCCGCGGTATAAATCGCTGTATAAGCTAATTCTTCTGCGTCGGATAATTTTGATAACAGGGTTGTTTTTTTGGTAATTAAATTAGTAAGTTTGGTGCGATAATTATCTAATTCGGTAAAAATATTCGCGGGCATATTCAGGACCCAATTAGAGATATCCAACGCTTCCGCACTGCTAAGTGCACTACCGTCACCAGTGAGACGATCTAACAATGTCTTTTTATCAAATATACTATTTATGGCTGTTTTGGCATTGGATAAATTACTCAAAGTCGTAGTTACGCCTCCCGAAGCACACTTATTCACAAAGGTGCTAATATGCGATAGATTATTACCTGTTAATACGTGAGAATCGTCACCCAGTATCGTAAAAAGTTCTTTTCGAGTCGAGACGTTAATGTTGGGGATCGATTTAAAGGCGTACATTTTTTGAATTATGTTAGTGGTAATGTTCTTGGCATTAATACTTTCGCGATTCTCACCAATTAGCCCCGAGAGCTCCCCACCACTGGCATTAGCAATAGCCGTAATAATCTCACTATATGTCGCTGAAGTGCTAATACCCGAAGTAGGAACAATATTGGCGACCGTTGTGGATAAATCGGTAGAAACCGCTGTAAGGTTGGCTACAGCATCGACGTACGCCGTCTTTAAATCGGAATTATTAACAGTGGCTGATATCCATGTGCTAAAATCGGCGATTGATGTTATTTTAGCTGTCTCATTATCCAATAAGTCATATAACGCCAATTGTTTAGCCAGTGAGGTGTAAGCGGTGTTATTCCCTACACTCAGAGTATTTAATATATGCATATGGTCGTTGTTGCTGCGAAGTGTGGTAAATTTTTCACCAACTAATCCGTGAAGATCGGCACTTTTAGTAGTAAACTCGGTGTCTACAACTGTGGGGGGTACACTAATTGAGAAATCATGCGCGGTGACGGCGGTCTTAGCATTTACTAAGTTTACTAATGCAGTTTGATAACGGTCGACAAGACTTCCTGGGTAATCCAATTTATCTGGTAGAGCAGTAATCCACCCACTTATATCTGATATACCACTGACCCCCAATACGACGTCGGGTTCGTCCAAAATTTTATACAGTGCCTTTTGCTCGGCCTCTGTCTTTCCTCCGAAAATTGCAGCAGCATATAGCGCCGTTTTAATAGTGCTTAATGCATTTGCTGCTGTAATTGAGGTAAGTGACTCCCCGCTAAGATTATATATCGTTCTTGCTGTATTAGCGTCGTTATTTACCATAAGATCCGTAAAGATTCCAGTAGGTAACTCTGATGCCCAGGTTGGATAATTATGCGTCGATATCGCGTCCTTCGTATTCTGTAAGGATTGTAAAGCTTCCTTATATACTCCTACTAATTGACCAGGGGAATCGAGGACGGTTCCTCCTAAAGCGCCGACCCATGTATTAATAGCATTTATATTGGTATTTGTTAATGTATTGACTGTATTGCCTAATAAAGAATACATGGTTTTCTGTTCGCTGAATGATAAACCCCCCGAGATAGAAGTAGCGTGCAGTTTGGTATGAATAATGGGATCGGTATAATTAGTAGATTCACTTTCACCCAGTAACCCTAACATATTGCTAGCATTTGTAGCGGTACCGACCGCCGACAAGGTTTTAAATATGGTATTGGGCATATCCGCCCAAGACGGGGTGTTATACGCACTCACAGCGTCCGCTGCAGTTTTCAGAGCGGTGATTTTATCAGCACACGCGGTGACCTTCGCCATATTCCCAGCCATATCTAAATTATTTTTTAACAATGTAGGTGGTGTAAGTAGGGTCGCTTTGGATACAAAGGTGCTTACTGTGGCTACATCGATGTCTTTGAGGGTGTAGGTGTTGGTAGCCAACAAAGGTATTAATTTGGGAATATATAATTCCAACTTGTTAGCTGCCAATATCGCCTGTGTACTGGTGGTATCTGCACTGGACTTGGTGAGATCCGAGGATACTTCCGATATAAGCAGAGATGCCACTAAATCAACGTCTTTCACTAAAGCAGTTGATATATCCTTGACCTTGAGCAAAGCCCCACTTGCATTATTTCTTTTGGTGGTTAATTCAGAAGTCAGAGTCGTTAAATAATTCTTGGAATATTCAACACTGTCGCGGGCATATATACTGGATTGCAGATCTGCTGTTAGTGCGGGAAGTGATAACGTAGTTGGTGTAGTTATGGTATTCGCGTGTGTTTGTGAATTCACCTCTGTGAAACCGCTTATAGAAGTCCAAATTGAGTTAAGGTTGGTCTCGGCATTCGTGAATTTGTTTTGAGTCACGGTCGCGTCCAAAGTAATACCTTCTAATAAAAGACTCTCCTCCATGTGTTGAGATTTAGTAAGTTCCCCAGAAATATCCAATGATTGTAGTTTATAATAGAGCCCACTGGCATCATTGTAGCTATTTTCCAAAACAACCACGTTATTTAGGTGATTTTCATATAGATTTTTAGCAGAATTAAAATCCATGTGTTTTTTAATTAAAGTTTCATTTAAACTAAATTGGGTATCTCCACCACTAAAAGTTGGGAATGTATTTGCCGAACTTGTGGCTAAAGCGGTCGCGTGACCACTCGCATCCATAGCATTTTGGACAGCGGCATTGTATCGATCAGTAGAATTCTGAATTAATAACGCCGCTACAATATCAGTCGCAAGGTTGGAGGCTTTGAATGTCGCAAGTTCGGCTTGAATACCGCTAATATCCCTTAGTTGATATGTAGATTCCCGAACGTCGTCTGCTAAACTATTATACAAACTAACGGATTTACCCTGATTGTATATCGCCCCCTGATACTCTGACTCCAAAGACTCTGTAGTTATTGAACCTGAGAAATTGGTCGCCTGAATTTCAGTCAAATTAAGGGTGTTTGAGGCACCTAACGAACTGGCTGCAGCCCACCGATTTCCAAGTGCTGTGGTTTTAGCCAAGTCATCCAATACGGCTTGATCATAACTACTCGAACTTGTTGAGACAAGTAGATCCGCCACAATATCCATACGTTCTTTATATATAGTGCTGTTATCTGAAATATTTTGTTTCAAGTTGGTAAGGTTAGTAATTTGTCTGGATATATCATTAAAATCGTCGGATATGTTAATATTTGTTAGGGTGTGTTTAGCTCTCTCCTGAGCTACCTCGCTTAAACGTTCTTTAGCAACTGGTATTGTATAAGTTACAGAACTTAAGTCCACTGCACCGCTAATATTCACCATTACTGACGACGGTAACGTATTCAATAGGTTTGCGGTTTTTGCGGAATCTACCTCGCTGCTTTTAGTCGACAAAAAGTTTCCCAATGCTGCAACCTTATTATGTAATCCATTATAAAAGGCTATTTTGTCGTTATTTACATTAAATGGGAATCCACCTGATATGTTTAATATCGAGTCGGAGAGATTGCTATATTCACCATAAAGTTTCTTTGATAATTCATCAGAAATAATCTCAAAATCATTTATATCATCTAATTTATGCTCAATGCCCACGATGGAATTTTGTGCTATAGCTCTTTCTCCAAATATTAAATTTTCAGGAACAATAAGTCGGTTTAATTTAAACGATATCACATTTTTAAATTCAGTATCCAGATTTGCCCGGCCCGGAAGCGGTACTTGATTTTCTTGGGCAAAGGAAATTGTACGGGTATTATTACTTTCAGACAAATTTAAAATAAGCGTATGGATTGTTTTTTCCCCAGATAATCTGCTACCACCTCTTGCCTGGATAATTTTCTGACCAGTTGATTTCTTAAAACGACGTCGTTTTCCTTTGGGCCCCTTCGCACCGAAGCGTGTACCAATGCTATCAACACTGTCAAATAACATTTCGGTCGAATTAAATGGTTTAATATCTAAATTAGTTTTATCGGCAGTATAATCGACATCGATTGCATTCTCGGTCGAGGGAGTTGATTCTACACTTTGAAAATTAAGCATAACGTCATCCATATCGACATTATCGGGAGTCATATTTAACTGTTGATGAAAATCCTCGTTTGGCTGTGATAATTCATTAGGGGTATCCATATTTAGTCTGGAAGTTTCGTAATCAAATTCGCGTGTTTCGGACATTTCTTTATATCTTCGTGAAATATCGATTTGCTCATCATTGGTTTCGGTAAAATTAATTTCTTCTCGGTTGACTACATGTGGTTTCCGTTTTTCTATTAAGAGGTTTAACTTATCTTGCATACTTTGATTTTCTTCAGTATTAAAGGCCACCTTCGGACGAACGTCAGTTAAATTAGACTCGGTTGGCATATTAACAATAGTCACTGGTTCGACCGCGGTGTTTTTTTCGGTGTTTTTTTCGGGGTGATTCTTGGATTCATATAAAAGAAGTAATTTTATTAATTTTTGAGTCAAGTATCGACTTTTATCGTCATTCTTTAGATTAGCTGGAATATTATAAGAGGCTCTGTTGGAATATACATATTTCATAATGTCAATTAGCTGTTTTTTGTATCCAGATTTTAGCTTTTTCCTTAACGATATATTATATTTTTGTTTAAAACTTAGGGTTAAAATTTGACAAATTCGTGTATAATTATCTTTTGAAAAGTAGATATGTTCCATTATTATAATAATGGATTTTAAAAAGATAATTATAATTTACTAACTCTATCTATATATTAAATGGTGGGGCATTAATATGAGGTATATAATTAGATAATGTTGTAATGTCAAACATATATTGAACGTAGTCTTTCATGAAATACCCTGGTATAACAGTTGAACTGCTATCTACAGCCGCAACCCCATTTTGCACATATTTGAGAATGTCGCCACGTGGAGTCACCAGTGATATACTTAAATTGGATAAATTTGGCAATGGTGTTTTAAATTCCAGTATGCTATTTTCAGTATTTATATAATAGCAAAAACCATTCTTAGTAACTGAATCTGGAATTAACTGAGAGGTGTTGTTGTCCAAATAAACTTTTGAAAAAATATTCCGAATCCCATTAGAAGTAACTATATTAGATGCATATTCCTTAATGCACAAATATAAAAATGGATAATCAAACTGAGTAATCCCATTTGGAATTATAATCCGGGTTAAACGAATTGAATGGATATTGGTAAACTTATGCGTAATATATATATTATTGGTATCCGAATTCTTAGAACCTTCAATAAACTTAACATTTGGTTTAAAGGGGTTATACCGTGGATCACTAATCCCTATACCAGTATCGGCCGTATCTATTACAAGATTATGCTGATGTAATATAAATTTAGTAGAATTATTTGGAATATTGAATAGTTCACCCGAATCAATATGCAATTCGGAATCAGATTTTACGCTCAACTCTGGTTGTGACTCTGGTTGTGACTCTGTTTGGGACACTGTTTGTGACTCTGTTTGTGACTCTGGCTGTGACTCTGGTTGTGCTCCCATTGTATAGGGTGAGTTTCCCAAACCATGTGTTGTATAGTCTGGGACAAGTCCTGGCGATACGATACCAAGGTCCAAGTTCATGCTATTATTTATATTTAATCCAGGTAAAGGCATATTGCTCGCAGATGACACCATTTCACTGGATGCTAAATAATTTATCCGGGAGGTGTCTTGATTTTTAACCCCATCCTCCATAGATTTCTCAAATGATAGAATATAATATTTAATAGTTTTGTCGTTTAAAAATTCAGTCTGCTGTTCATCTAAGAAATCCGGGGGCATATGCAAAAAAGCTCTTTTGGTATAAATGTACTTCATGGTTTCCAAAATTTTGGTTTGATAATGAGTGTCGCCATTTATGGAAAATCCAAATCTAAATGAAATACTATCATTTATTTTTTCTTGGATAAACGTGTAATTTTTTTCGTCAAAAAAGGAATTCATATTACTATAATTAATTATTTTAATATACTTTATTTTATTTGGTGTAATAACTTCCATTCTTCGAATTCCTGTATAAAGGCCTCAATCCGTTGTACGGTCCCTGGTTCTTTATTATATTCCTCGAGTTTGTATACGGTCAGTGGCTCATTCGTGTATGGATTTGTTTTATTAAAGAACAGGTGGTTATATATCGTATATTTATCAACAATGACTTTTACGGAAGGGATTTCTAAAGGTATTTTTATTACCGATAGCATAATAGGGTCCTTAAATTTTTCAGGAATAGGTAATAAGTAGTTTTTCTCAGTTTCACTAAGCTGGGTAATTTTCAGATCGATTTTCGCAGCGATCGAATTTAAAATAATTTTGACAGTGGTATCTGGTATAATTTCTAAATAGCCATAACAGTGTATTGATTCACGGAACGTGTCTTCATTATAAAAAAAACTGTTATTAGCCCAGGACTCGATAAATTTATCGATGTCACCTAGCAATTGGATATTTCGAAAAATTTTTAAAAACAGGTCATTTATAACAGATGTTATATATATATCAGCCGTTGAGCCAATTTGAATGAAGGTATATAGTTTAATTTTCATTATCGATTCTAACAGACTGTACGTACTTTCGACAAGTTTAAAGTAATACAAATTATCCGAATGACTTTGGAACAAAGTAATTAAATCTATATTATAGTCGATGGCCTCAATCAAAAAATACACATATTTAATTACTGTAATACGATTAGCTTCTATTGGATAGTACCCGAAGTCCTTCAGCGTGTCTTCTAATATCCCAAGAATATTATTAATATGATTTGTGTATAGAGTGAGGAAGTTATCAGTGATAATTCCCGTGTGTTTCGTTATCCCAGAGGTTGCTTTTAATATTTTAGACCGAATCTTTATTTTAAGTTTAAATTCGGAGTCAACACAGTCTTCAATATTAACAAAGACGTTTATTAGTTCTGGAAGAATATGCTCATCGAAATCGTCAATCGTCAGTATTAATTTACATTTGTCATGAATATTGACCGTTGTGGATTTTAATAAATTCACGATTACTGGTTTGAATATTTGTTTATAGCGCTCGTATTCATTAAATATATGCGTATTTTCATTTAGGGAATAGGCAATCAAATGAATTTGGTCGGAAGTTGCAATACCTACGTCAATATCCCTTATATATGCTAATAAAAGTCTTTGTAATCCTTGCATTTTATTCAAGACACCAATCACACTTATATAGTATTTCGTAGTCGTACCAAGGTTTGTGTAGTTTTGAACCATATAGGCTTGGTCGTATAATTCCGCGGATTCCAAATTAATTAGTAGCATATTAGCTAATGAATTATAAATAATTTTATATAATTCTAACCCCGCACTCTGTAATTCAGCGATGTCGTCGGTAACGACGGTATTAATATCATATATTTCAATTATAAGTTTTAAAAAATTTAATACTATAATGATTTCATATCTACTTAATATTACATAGGCCATTGATTGAGTGTTTATAAAGCTGTGTAAACTCTTTGCGTGGGAAATGTATTCATTAATATAACGTTTATCAAAGATTAAGCTGAAATAATCACTTTCCGAACTCATAATTTTATCAAAAAGACTTGTTCTATATAAACCTACCTGGCGTTTATTAAATAGTAAGTCTTCACTAACAATAAAATCCAAGAAAACACCATGGAAAAGATCCTTGGGAAACTCCACGAATGTTGACGCGTATAAAATTCGTTTAATTAAAAAATGCGAAATTTTACTACACAATATCGTAGAAATTGGGGTATTTGCCTCGAATATATATTTAAATTTTTCAACGAGTATTCCATAATTATTTAATACCCCTGGCGTATGACCATAATTTTCGGACTGGGTTGGGTTCAGTAATATAGATATACTTGGGTGTACATTAGTATTTTGAGGAACCAATAAGGTATTTCGCAAAATGGTATCTTTATCAGATAATATATTAAGCATTACCAATATTATACTGTTTTTTTTATATTTTAATTATATAAAGATGTTATATAATTCAATAATATTTTTAATATTTTGTATTTTGTTACTAATTTTTGCATATAAATATCGGGTATTTGAACAATTTGCAGCAACCTCTGGCTACACCGAAGACCCAACTAAAATAAAAAAAATTAGATCAGATATTATAAAGAGTGACATAGAGTTTAACGAATTCAAAAAGGGTGAGGGTGCTCGGAGGGAGGCACTGGCAGCGGAGATTAAATCTTTAAAAAAACGTATGGCTGATCAAATACGGACTGCCAATATAAAGAACTGTCCTACTTGCGAATTAGACTTATCACAGCGGGACATTGAAATTACTCAATCGTTTGATAGCAAAGAACTTTATAGTATATTAGTTAATACTTTAAGTATAACCAATCATACTAAATACGAAAAACCCGTTGACCACAGTGTTACTATTGACAATTCCGATAAGTTCAAATTCACAACTGTAATTACCGACACCATCGACGTCGCGTGTCGGCTCTTACAGCAAAAGCAAGATTACAAATATATCACCGATTGTGTAAAAACCACGCGGGGTCCAAAGCGTATTGGAAATATTCATATACTAATCACAACAGCCTATAACTATATAAATCACCCTAAATTTAATTCGACTACCAAACTAAATGGTTATTTAATAGGCAAATTTAGTGATAATATCAAAGAATTAATCTTATTGGGTAGACGAATTATTTTAGAACAAAGTAATGTATGTCAGTGTGCGGTTTCCAAAAGCACGGGTATATTAAAACGTCAAATGCGGGAATTTAAACAGAGTTTCATTGTTATTAGTCAACAGGAGAAATCTATAAAAGCCGCTCTTAGAAAAAATAGCCGCGCGTTACCTTCTTGGGCTCCTAATGCTAATTTTATGGGTATGAATATACCTCGCGTTGATACTGGTCGATTAACCAGTAAATTAACACAATTGGCAGAAGAAAAATCCGGTATTCTAAATAAACTTATAGAATACGGAAAAAAAATCGAGACTATAGAAAAGAGTGACGAGTGGCTATGCAAGCCATGTTAACGGAGGCGCAAAACCAAATGAAGGGTGGACTCCTTTTGAATATTGTAGTCTGAGAGTGTACGCCCGTCCTCCAACTGCTTACCCGCGAAAATGAGCCGTTGCTGGTCTGGGGGGATGCCTTCCTTATCCTGGATCTTCTGTTTAATGTTTTCGATTGTATCACTGGACTCCACGTCAAGCGTGATGGTTTTTCCTGTAAGAGTTTTAACAAAAATTTGCATGGTTATATATTTTTATAATATAATAAATTCTTAAATCTTTTATATCAAATTTATATCATATCAATCAATAAATACATTGCGAATGGTAAATAACCCAATTCATTTATAATAATTTTTCTTGTTTAGGTCTCGTTGCTTAGAATACTGTTTATAGTCGCGGCTTTGTAATTTAACATTGTTAACATTCTTTTCCCCAATTATTTTAAAGGCTTTTTCGTAATCCGCCATTACCAAACCACCCGTTGAATATGAGAAATCCCCAACCGTGTCAACGTCGAATCTTTCATGGCGACCATACGACTGTTGGTAAGATTCAGGTTCTTTATACAGTGTTAGTGACTCGTTATCGACATTCATGAAAGTGTGTGAAATTTTAGAACGGAGATTATTGTCGTCGTAGGTTAATTTACCAGAGGCATACTCTGATTTACCCATTAACCCCCCATACCCCTTATTAAAACTACTAAATCCAGTACTATTTTGTTTTTCAAAATCGGTATTAAAGTTTTTTTTTGATTTACTATATCGTATGGGGTTCGTTCTTAATTCTTGTTTTTTACAGAAGCTATAAAATTCATTTTCTAAATCCGCATATGTTTTGTCGGTTTGACAATTTTCAAATTGGGATTTAATATATTTATACGCATTATGCAGCGTGCGCATCGACTCCTCGGAACCTCCCTTGTCGGGGTGGCAAATTAATGTAAGTGAGCGGAAGTTTTTCTTTAAGTCACGCATATTTGGATTATAAGGATCGATTTTTAAAAGTTTATACGGATTAATGACGTGGTCTCTTTCCATTTAATTAATAATATTCTATAATCACCTTTGACTTTAAGTAATTTAAGGCTGTCGACGAAACCCAATAAAGATTCTATCCGTTAAAATAAAATATCAATCAATAATAAATGTCTTTTTTACAAAAAGGACCGGGTTATTTTAATACCGATACAGTGATTATATTTATGGTAGGGTTGGTTATTATTAGTATATTTTATATCAATACCACTAATGCTAAATTTATTAAATTGAACAATGAAATTAATGCCGACCGACATGTATTAGAACATAAAGTATCAACTCTTATAAATCTTACCCCGACAGTCCATATTGATCCCAAACACACACCCCCGTTAAGAAAGATGGCTTCCGGAATGCATTTGCCTGGTATACCAATTAATATTAGAACGCGTGGTGAACCCACGGGCTATCAACAAGTGGGTGTATTGGTGGATCCGTCCGTATCGGATAATCCAAAATTATTACCACTATATGGACAGGAAACCTTCCCTGGTTCAAGGCAATGGAATTATTATACAGCATCAGACGGGTTCCAATCCGTGAAATTGGCAGTGACTATAAGTAATAAGGATTGCCAGGAGCATTATGGCTGTAAAGAAATTTATGATGGAGATGCGGTTGGTGTTACTGGGCATAATCAAACATTTAAGGTAAACATGTATAAGATGGAGGCCCCCAGATATATACCACATATTGTGTAAAATATATGCATAATAACAATTATTTAAATATAGTTTCTTTAAATAATAGTAGATATGACTACTTCCGTGATAACATATTCGTTAGCACAAATACAGGGAATTTTACTAAATTTCGATGCTCAACTGGATGAGGAAATAATTACTCAATTGGCCGCTATTAAAAATAATTCCGTATTTTTTAAATACCCACACCCCATTAATATAAAATACACACTGAATAATTCAGGCTGGCGAGAATCTGAAACTTCAAATACTATAATCTATACCCCCGAAATATTCGAAAATAAGGTTATTTCTAATTTAAATAAATTAACTGGTAAAAATTATGCGATTATTAAGAAGGAGGTCGTAAAATTATTTGGACTTGTGTCGAATTTGGAGATTGATAATAAACATATGGTAGACATTATTTTTGAAAAGGGCGCAGAGGAGCACATTTATAGCAGTATATATTCTAAATTTTTAGCAGAACTTATAGACGAGATCGATTCCGTCGAGAATCTACGGGACTACATTAAATTTAAATCAGACACATTTTACGAACAGAATCAACTCTTGGATTTTAAGGATGTTAATGGTGCCGAGAATTACTCGGATATGTGCGATATTAATAAGGATAAAAAGTTAATATTAGGGAAAATTATATTTATCAGCAATTTATTTAATCATAATTTAATTGGCTACGATTGGGTCAATAAATATTATCAGAGTCTTACATTAATTACCGATGAAAGTTCCCAGGCACTAATAGGGTCCTATATAGATACTCTATGTGCTATAGTTTCTACATGTGGTGGTAATTTAAAACGGGCATATCCTACTAAATTTAAAGCTAATTTTTTAGAGGTCTTGTCCAGACTATCAAATAACAAAGAACGTGTTAAAACTAAACACCGTTTTAAGATTAAAGATGTTATGGATAGTATGCGCTAATTTTATTCATGGGAGATTAAACTTCTTTAGAGATTACTATTAAGGATAATTACAGACAAAATTTACACAATTTTGTCTATATTATGAATGTCACGGTGCAATTTTACGGTACGGCGTCGTATAATTTTTGCAAAAGTGCCTCCGTTTCTACTAAATCAACACAGCCGTCGGTTATGCTAATTCCATATTCCGGCACCTTATTTGGTACCAAGGCTTGCTTTCCAGAATGTATGTTGGATTCTAACATTACTCCACATATTATATTATTTGGATACTGTATTAATTGTTGACTGACACTGCGAATAACCTTTGCTTGATTCGTATAATTTTTATCGGAATTTCCGTGAGAACAATCGATCATGATTCGGGTCCCTAACTGATTGAATGCTGGTATATATTGTTCAACGGTTTTCCTGTCATAATTTGAACCGTTCTCATAAGATCCGCGTAAAATTACATGGGAATTTTTATTTCCCATAGTCTTACATATGGAAGGTTGTCCAAGGAGCGATATACCTCTAAAACAATGGGGGTGATTTGAACTAATCACTGCGTTAATTGCAGTTGTAACCGAACCGTTAGAACTGTTTTTAAAGCCTATTGGAAATGAACACCCAGATGCAATTTGTCTATGAATTTGGCTTTCGACAGTCCTGGCACCAATCGAACCCCAAGATAGTAAATCTGACAAATATTGACACGTAATGGAATCCAATATTTCGGTGCCACATGGAATTCCCAATTGGGTTATTTTACAAAGCAGCTGGCGCGATAATGTTAAACCCTTATTTATATTAAAGGTGTCATTCAAATCGGGGTCATTTATATAACCTTTCCAACCAACTGTGGTACGTGGTTTTTCAAAATAAGTTCGCATAACGATAAATAGTTTATCCGAAAATTGGTGTCTTAGACGATTCAGTTTTTCGGCATATTGATACGCCTCGTCAAAATTATGTATAGAACATGGACCCACCACACATATTATACGAGAATCCTTACCTGTTAGGATTTGACTAATGGTTTCTCGAGCAGAGCAAATAGTGGACTTCATATCCCCCGTTAATGCAAAGGTATCTCTTAGATTTTTAGGAGTTATTAAGGTGGAAATATATTCTATATTAGTATTGTCCATATCTATTAAGATATGGCGTAAGCTTTATATTAGTTAAAAATTTGATAGTGTATTTTATAAAAATACTATAAACAATGAGTTATAAAGCTATTTTTGGAGGCGTGCGGTTCGCGAGATTGGGTAATAGTGTACTACCATATGAACACAATACCTTAGCAAGGGGTCGTCCGAAACTTTTGAAAGCGTCTAAATATTTTAAACCAGCCACAGTGTTCAGAGGGGACCCAATATTAGCCCACAATTATAAAGATAGTTCTGGAAAAATTTCTAGGTCTGTAGTAAATTGGTGGATGTCAGAAAAGTTCGATGGGTACCGAGCCATTTGGAACGGCAGATGTTTTAAATCGAGGACCAACAAAACCTTCAGTGTACCCAGGTGGTTTTCACAGATGATGCCTCAAGGCGTTTCCCTGGACGGTGAACTATGGCTTGGTCGGGGAAATTTCGAGAAGTGTGGTTTATTTAGAAAAAAACGTCCTAAAAATGCCCATAAGCGCAAAATATGGGAGGACGAGTGGGCAAACTCCGGTGTAGTGTATAAGGTTTTTGATATTCCCAATTCAAAGGCGCCATTTGAAATCCGAACAGCTTTACTCCGTAATATCGTTAAAGTTCAATATAATTCGCACTTTGACGCTATCGAATCCATTAAAATTAGTTGTTTTCCATTGGAATTCGTACAACAAATTTTAGTTACGGATCGGGCGTTTTTGGAAGACTCCTTCGCTACAGTAATAGCTCGGGGGGGTGAAGGAGTCATGCTCCGCGCACCAAATAGTTTATACGAACAACGACGCAGTTTTAACCTTCTAAAATATAAAATCCAAGCCGATACCGAATGCCTAATTACAGGATACGTACTGTCTCAAGATAATACTGATACGTTAGCTGCATTTGTCTGTAAATTTTGTGATAATGGACCCAGTTTCAATGTTGCGGGTATTAAAAAAGATATTAAACTGCATTTCAAAGAAACTCACCCATTACAGTCCGTTATTACGATTCAGCATAATGGGTATACGTTGAGTGGAAAACCCCGGCATCCAAGATATCTCCGAAGGCGCTATGTAGTTTAAATAACATAGTCGCAAAAGCATAGGTTATATAGTGATTACCCAGAAATCCCGACATAGGTTCGCATCAGCTACATAGTCGTAGGACATGTGAAAATGTCCTTTGTCGCCCCATTTAATACCAAAACTATTCCTTATTATAAACGTTTTTTTTTCATCATCAAACCCCACGCATAAACAACAATGCCCTCCTACATAGGAGTTACCTTCGTTTGGTCTATTTAAAATGGTGTTGGTAGGACCCAATAACTCAAAATTATCATAAATACTGAATCCAAAAATAAACGGTAATCCATTAGATAAACAAGCTTTCAGAGAATCGACCGTTTGATATAATCGATTATACTTTACGGACCCTTCTAATATTTGTTCATAGCATCTATCGTCTGGACGTACAGTTAACAGTCTTGAATCATAGCACCATTTAGTTTCGGAACAAAGTCCGTAAATATTTAAGGATTTAATCGTATTTCGTATTTGGACTCCAGCGTCATACTCTGTCGAATTTTCAATAAGGCGCGTATTGTAGTAGATAAATAATCTACTGGGAATAAATATATGGTTTTCGTCTAATTTTATTTGGTGAAATTCGTAGGCAGCTGCGACTGCATTAGCAACCGAACTACCAATATTTAATTGATTATATACCCCGGGCATTTTTTTTCGAAGATCCACACCGACGACGTCTAAAAGCTGCTCGAACTCAATATATTCATCGTGGAAATTAGGAGAGTCAGGACGCCAACCATATTTATTAAATTCGATGTTGGCTTCGGTGAAGTATGAAAAGTATTGTCCCATATATCTAATTAATATATTATCTTTAATTTACAAAAATTAAAAAAGGTTTTAATAATTTATAGGATATTAATCTATCATGTATATATATATATATATGATAGATTATACTGTTATTGGTGGGGGGATTTCAGGAATTGTTTCGATTTGTGTATTACATTCCAAATACCCCAATTCAAAAATCTTATGGATAGACTCACATTCGTTTTCGGGTGGCGATCTTCGAAAATATCCCGAAGTTCCAGCCAACACCTCCACCCCGAAATTAATAGGATTTATTCAGACTCTATATGAGTTATTAGGGATTTGCAATACTTGTGACGATGCGTGCGAATCGATAGGCGATAATAAATTTAAATTAGACTGTTTAGTAAACGAACTCGTTAAAATAAGTTCTATAATAAAGAATATGGAAAACATATCAATCACGTCTGACCATATAACTCATATTGATTATACAGGCGGAGTTTGGAATTTGAAAGGTGCGGCTCATTATACTTCGCAAAAGGTAGTTCTTGCGATCGGTTCTACACAAAAAAAATTAAACTATGACATCCCCGAAATACCCCTGGAAGTCGCACTAAATCCCAAAGAATTAAGTACTTTAAATATTAGGAATAAAAAAATTACCGTTTTTGGTAATTCACATTCAGGGGTATTGGTTTTAAAAAATTTAGTAGAATTGGGGATTCAAAATATTCAAAATATAATACAAAGTCCTATACGAATACCACATTTTAATAGTGATGGCGTTGAGATATATATGGAATCTGGAATACGGGGTATTGGTTTAAATTGGGTACTGCAAAATATTGTACCTGAGAATAAAACCAATATTCAAATTAACACGTATTGTGAAAATTTAACGATTGATAGCGATTACGTGGTATATGCTATCGGTTTAGCCCCGCGTCATATACAACTAACCTCCGACGGACAATCACTGCACAAATTTAAGAATTTTAATGAGACAGGGCTATTATTTACTAATTTATATGGTATTGGAGTAGCATTTCCAAAATATTATACATTATATGGTATAGATGAGTATGAAATCGGTATGTGGGAATTTTTAGAACGTGCTCGTGCGATATTTTAGTCGATGTTTAGTTCTTTGCGAATTTTAAATTCTTCAAACTTGATTGGCCGCTGCTGTAAAAATAGGGTATATAAACTACCCGATATTAATCCAAATGATATTGACATTACTATATTTTTAGTGATGCACATACCCACTAAAGTTGTTGCCAGTATCAAACCAACGATGTACTTATTGGCAAAATCTTTTATTAAAACGAATGACAGGATTCCTAAAACTATAACAAATATGTTATTAACCTTCATATTATTATAATAAAAAGATATTTTTTTTAAAGTATATATCTTAATCCAGTAAACCCTAATCCTGTAAGGACGGATAATAATAATATTGACAATTGCTGACGCCAGTGACTTGAGGAATTAAACAACGACGGCGTGTATTTATTTAAAATCCGGCGGGTAATCGGGTTAAATATAATAAATATAATTAGGGACAATACTAATGGGACCTTTAGCGTGTAACAAATTTTACTAAACCACCCAGGTTTTTGTATTTGGGGTAAAACCTGTTTCGGAACCTGTTGCATGCCCGCTTGTAATATACTGGCGTCGGGATGGACTAATGGGAGTCGTAAGGTTTCAGGAGAAATTTCCTGCTGGTCATTAACATGGTGTACATTCTGGGCAGCGGGACTTGCTTGCAGGTTTGGTAAAGTATTTACTTGGGTGGACGGCTCCTTGTTTAGTTCTTTTAAGATATCGTCGACCATTGTGCTATCGTCTTGTTCCATACTAAAATTGGTAGATTGTCGCATATAATGTTATGTATATTATATATAACATTATATGTGGAAATAAACGTATTACTCCGCAACCTTACATTTACTTGAATAGGAGTTATACCTATAGCATTTTTTGTTAAATCGATATACATTATTGTCTACCTCGTCTGGTTTGGGACCCTTTATTACGATACAGTTACGCCCCTTACAAATACGTCTAAAAATCGTGGCCAACCCAAAACCCCATATGACTGAAATTATAATTTTTCCATACTTATCTTTAAGAATATTATTGAGTACACCCATCTAGTAATATAGACTTATTTTTTATTATTTTTATTTTTATAATATTCCAAGGTTTTTTGAATTGGGAGGTTTTTAATACTGGCGGCTTTTGAGCACTTTACCTCGGTCGTTTTAAATTTATAGCAATTGTCGACATCATCTGAGAAAACACTTGAATCGCTATTGTCTGGTGTTGGAAATTTGATTAGAATTTTCGGGGTAGGAACAGTACAGTAGCTAATTAATAAACCGATCGATAATGATAATAAAAACCACCGTAAATCAATGTAGTCGAATATATTCATAGTTATATTATAAGTATATTATTTTTGGGAGTATGATATAATAAACCCTCATTCAATATACTTAGTATTGCGGGTGGGCGGAATTTTCTAATGTAAGTTAAAAAATATTTATTATTCTGGGTCTAAGAAATTTAAAATACTATGAATTCTGTCGGCGAAAAGTCCCATTATATGAATTTTTTGCATTGGGTTTAGTTGTAAATCAGTCTCTAAAGTGAGCATGCTGTCTAAAGCTTTATCTAATTTTGAATAGTTTGTAAAGAGTTCTGCAGCCAAACTATTACCAAATACAATTTTTTGATCTGAACTTAATTTTACTAACGGCGACTGTGCATTCACGCGTTGTTCCAAACTGGTTTGGAGACTGTCCAGCATATCAACAAAGGCCGTATCCGACGGTGTTAGTGGTGCCGATAATAATTCATTTATGACCTCGCAATTTAATATCAACGGACTTGCTTGGGGGACGACACTATCCTCTTCAACGACCTCACTATCAGAATCACTTGAATCGTCAGAATCACTTGAATTGTCAGAGCCGTCAGAGTCCTCCAAGATAGATGCGGTAGAACCAACAAGGTCGCCTGCGGCTTTCAGACCACCTAATGCTTTCAAGGCGTCTGGGTTGGCACTCACAGCAGACCCAACAAGGTCGCCTGCGGCTTTCAGACCACCCAATGCTTTCGAGGCGTCTGGGTTGGCACTCACAGCAGAACCAACAGAACCAACAAGGTCGCCTGCGGCTTTCAGACCACCCAATGCTTTCGAGGCGTCTGGGTTGGCACTCACAGCAGAACCAACAGAACCAACAAGGTCGCCTGCGGCTTTCAGACCACCCAATGCTTCAAGGGCATCTGGGTTGGCACTCACAGCAGAACCAACAAGGTCGCCTGCGGCTTTCAGACCACCCAATGCTTTCGAGGCATTTAACTTGGGTTTCCCACCGACCATATCATTAATGTACGTCGTATCTATCAGGTCAGCCCTATTGGCCATATCGAGTATGGCTTTAATGTCATCGCTCTGGGTGTATTTTTTGGACCCACCTATAATGTATTCTAAACTGTCTGATAAATTTCCATACTGGTCTACGTCGGTCGACTTAGTATTTTTTTCTTTAGATGTTGTTTTAGATTTTGGGGATTTTGTATCTAAACTATTATACGAAAGCTTATTGAATTGTTTATTTTTCCCTCCAACAACAGTTAATGATTCTAAGATAGCGTGTAACTGCTTCTTTTCACCTGCTTTCAAAAACGATAATTTTTTAGATTTATATTTTTTTAATTTCCGTATAGCACCACCTTTCTGAGAAGATTTATTTAATTTCGCTATCAGTTTATTTATATCACTTATTAAATCGAGAGAATTATCTATACGCATTTATTAAAATATACATATATTTTTTATTTTAATAAAAGTGGTTTAATTAAAAATTATTCGGCGATCGGTGAATGTGCCTATCCTGTTGCGATTTACATATACGGAGTTACCACTATCAATCATATATGGTATTTTTTCGATTGACCCCCCTATTAATTTTATAGTGTTGTTTGATAACCTCTTATGGACTTTGGACATAATGTTGTCATAAAACGAACCCTTCTTGACTCGTCGGTCATAATCGATCTTGCTATTTTTATCAAGAATTCCTAAAATTTTAGTCCGATTCTTTTTCCCAGACCCACCGTAACTCGTATAGGCGATATTATATATTTTATTTTTATATTTATATGGGAATTTGAAATAGTCTTGTTTCAGTTCGGTCAGTAATTTAGAATTCCCACCTACTTGCACACCAGGTTGTTCTCGCTGTTTGGGAAAATTTTTATGGAATAGAAGTGTTTCGGCGTAGTGCGCATGTTCACTTGGGTCAGTGATCGTATCAATCCAATATTCTAACGAATCAACAACTTTACTATCCCAAGAAATGCCATGGTCCGTTTGAAATATTTCCGTTAAAAAATAATTAATTATGAGATATTGCAATGTATACTCCCTCATTAAATTAAGATACTTTAGTATTCTGGTAATTCTTAATAAATTGTGGTGGCCCGCGGGTGAATTAATATTTTCTAAACGCTGTCGAATGTTACTGTTAGGGTTAATTTCTGGATAGTCCCCCCCAGTATCACGACGTTTCATATATAAATCCCCTCCGAAGAAATCCACCATGGTCTGAAGCGACAAGAATAAATTTCCTCGAGCAATATCATTTTCACGAAGTAATTCCAATTCTGATAATTTTAAAATTACACGATTATCAGTGTTAAATACCGAAGGTCTATGATTTGGAAAAAGCCACTGAATATAGTTATGCGTATGTTCTAAATAATGATAATTTTTAAAATAACTGTTCAGGGCGCCTTCATGGAACTGTTGGATGTAAGTGATTCCTTTTCCTATAGTTACACCCAAATCTCCTATCTGGAATTCAAAATTATATTGGTCGCGACTTTCTAATACGTCAACATGTGATTGTAACGCCCCGAATATATATTCCATCGCTCTCGCCATATTGTTTTTATTTAGTCGCAGGGCTTCCGACGCTAAATTTATAGAGAAACCCATTCCCAGTAATTTTAGTAAATTACCATCTTCCTCTACGTCGGCGTCAGTTTTTAATATAGCCTCCAATTGAAATTCCATATTGTCTGCTGACACTATGGATATATAGTGTTTTGGATTATCACCTAAAAATCCCAACTCAATAGGAGTAACTGTTTGACTGGAATTCATATATTTTCTAGGGATACTGCATGTGAGTAACGATTTCCGTTGTTCAAAAAAATTACCGTCACTGACGTCGGTGTCAGCCGAATAACTTGGGTACGTAGTAATATCCAAGGAAAAAAGTGCTGAAATAGCCGTTAATTCATGAAATCCCCCCCAGGCTTCTTCATATGAAGGTGTTTTAAGCGAGGCGTTACGAATGGATGAGATATAATCGTCTATATCAGTGTATCGGTTGGAATACTCTATTTTCATCAATAGGTCATGTATAAAATACAATTTGGGGCGTTGCTGTATAGTTGCTCTACGATCGATGTGATTTTTGATATTAAGTAGCCGATTTATAGACGGGATACGACCGCTTGTTTTCTTAATTGCTAAACTTTTAACAAATTCCTCAAATTCTTGGTTAGTAAGATCAATTACTTCGGCGGTAAGTTTTTTTAACTCGAGAGCAGCCTTTCTCAATATAGGTTTTTGAAGTAATCGGTCATTTAAAGTAATATAGCCCTTTTCAGTAACTAATACCGAGTCACTAAAAATAGTTTTTAATACAGGTGGGAGTGATTTAAAGACACCCGCGTCAAACATAGAACATGCGAGGGAATCGAATAGAGCATTCACTGAACTCGGCACTGGGTAAATATGTTTTAGTAATACGTTCTCGACATAGTGCTTTAATTTTTGCATCTGCATCTTTTTATATACATGAACCATGAACGCCGGGTCATACGCTATTACTTTAGGCGTTTCTATAGAATCAGCTATAATAACCTCAGTATTAGTAGGAAAGCCGGTTTCAGCACCAATCGAGATAAAACCACTTCTCTGCTTGGAGTGTATAGACTTTTTCAATTTGGCTAATGTGCGCATATCAACTTCAAATTCAGGATAGATTTCATGCACCGTGTCTGCTCTAAGTTTTGCACGTACGAATAGTAATTCCTTGGAGATTTCA
>Ga0209092_10000449_pt1 | contig 40072 bp, 24 predicted proteins | sample FraStrMetagenome_FD_187446 | JGI IMG/M metagenome (GOLD analysis project Ga0209092, IMG submission 187446) | Marine eukaryotic phytoplankton communities from Arctic Ocean - Fram Strait ARC3M Metagenome (SPAdes) (version 2) | ecosystem: Environmental > Aquatic > Marine > Oceanic | place: Fram...
ACGAGACGTAGATACTTGACATTTGGAAGCTCTCTTTTTGTTAATTTACGCAATGCGTTAAGTCTCCTATGTACCATAATACATGATGCGTTGGACGTCGACTATTGACGTAAGTAAACGAGACCTATTGAAGTACAAATACAAGCTGAAGTAGGAAGATCAGAATGAACATTCCTCTACACTTCTGCTCACTTTCTTTTGGATTCGCAGAGACAAACAGATCAAACAAATATTCAACAAAATTTGATTTGAAAAAAAATTTTCCCTCCCACCATCCCTCAGCTTGTTTTTGTTAATGTAGCATAGCAGTACATTAGGTTAAAATTTACTTAAGCGTTAAATTTTCCCATCCGCAAATATCTAACTATTTTTATTATTGTTAGATTTAGCCTAAGTACTGCCTATTATCTGACATAAGCAATATCAGAAGATCGAGGCGTACGACGGGAATCAGCAATGATTCATTCAATTATTATAAAAAATGATTTCCTTTTAGTACGGTACGTTGGTAAAGAATGAAGCATGGTCCAAAGTTCATTCTTTCATCTCATCTGAAATTTTTAAGGGATTCTCATGATGGGTAGACAGATCTTTTGATAATGCAGTACGGATGTCCCCAGATTACCTGAACTTGGAGTTGGTGAACCTACGGGCCCTAGCTTTTAGTCTAATGCCGTTCATGGAAACACCATAAACATTACAGCCACAAACAAACAAACAAACATATTTACAATCTTTGGTTTATGAGAACTGCTGTGTGCTTGTAAAGGAAACAAGTCTTATGCTTGCGAAAGTATCAATATTTACAAAAGTGCTGAGTCTTTGATAACAAAGTGGCTTGTCCTTACAAAAATATTACCGAAAAAGGTCTCAAGATAATCTTAAATGTTGTTTTGGGCTTCTTTAATAAGTTCTTCAACAAGAAGTATGCATTACAAATTTCTTATTAGTATACTTTTCCATTTTTTGGACAGGTTTGAGATTCATAGTATTTACACAAAATATTAACCTTACGGTAATTAAATTCAAAAATTTATAGTAAAGCTATTGCATTTATTGCTGTGAATGCTCTCACAGCAGAAAAAACATCTGATGAGTTCCTCATTTTCAATGTGAATGGTTATGGACTATTTTATTTTTGCAGCACCTACCAAGTGGATTATCCCAATTTGATGAGTTAAATGCACCATGTCAAAAAATGCTTAGAGAAGCACGGAGTGGAATATATACTGGCGTGTTGGATATAGCCCAGTTGTCAATGATGATGGAAGCATTTTTGCAGCAGGATAAGCTACTAATAGTGTTGAAAATACTAGCACTCTTATACTATGATTGTAAGATAAAATAATTGTTTTCAAGGTCCAGAGGTCCTATACAAACTGAATCTACACTACTATATTTATTCTTTAAACACTGATACGACAAAAAGAGTAGTTCTTATTGTATGCTTTACTACACATACTGAGTTTATGTTGACCATAAACAATGAGAAGAAAAAATTTGATAATTGAACTGTAAAATAGTCATGTATTTGTGCATAGAAGATAATGCCAATATGCTTATTCTTATCAGTCTTCTGGAACAGAACAAATTGAAAGCAAGCTGCAAGTGCAAAGATGAAGGTCAATAATTCTTTTATTTTATATACAGCAGTAATTTCAATTACGAAGGCATTATGATGTGGTGTCACAGCTTTCTTGGGGAAAGTGTCAGCTAACTTATCTAGGCATTCCAATTTGATTCCCAGATTTTGAAATCGTCAATTAGATTCTTGATAACTTTAACAATCAATGAAACCTTCTTATTTAGGTTTCGTGTCTCTATGTATTTTTTGCAAATATTAACCTATTCCTATTTACTTCATTCTTTGTCAAGCAATGAGAACGTTATAAATTTTAAAATGTTTACATCATATGTAAGTCTCGCGGTAATAAAATTTTATCTGGTCCACTGACCTCATTTGTAAATTACGAAGTCACAGTGACGAAAAAAATGTATTTGTCAAGAAAAACATTTTAGAACCACCAAACTATGAAATCACCTAATCGAAAAAGACCAGATCCATTGATCATACATCATTTAAATGAAGAACCATTACAAAACCTGACTCCCATTAAGAATCGTACAATAAGCAAATTCATAAAACGTAGTGGAACAGGCTTTCTCAGACCTATTGCACACAAAGGAAAAGTTTCTTTAAGGGGCAGAGATCTCCTTGTAATACGATCGCTTTCTTCTTGTGTATATGAAGTGGGTCATCAAATTCCTGATTCTAAAATTGTATCGAGATATGCATTAAAATGCATTTCAATGCAATGTGAAAATGATGATTCATTTGAAATTGAACGTAGATCGCAACTCGAGATAGCAGCATTGCGCCAAGTTTCACATGAGCACGTTATGACACTCTTAGACGATGAAAGAGGAGAGCTCGATTTTTCTAGCTTCTTTTCAGATAGTCAAAGCACTGCTTCAGGATCTCATACGGAGAAGGTGGCATTTCGACCAAATAGATACCGTTATGTACTTTCCCCATTGTATGACACAAATCTCGATGCTTATATAAAGACTTATGGTTGTGTACGTGACGAAGAGAGATTATCGCAACTATTCGGAGGAATATGTAGTGGGGTAGAAGCTATTCATGCAGAAGGAATGCGCCACAATAATCTTAACCCAAGACATGTTCTACTGAAGTTTAGTGATGAAGATAGACGGAGACTTATAAAGAATCCAGAATACTCGCACAAATTATCTCCTTGGCCAGTTATATGTGACTTCGGATCTGTTTCTCCTGTGACTGTCCAAATTTCTTCTCGTTGGCAAGCAGCTGAAGTAGCAGAATTTCATTTAAAAAATAGTTCACCAGCCTACCGTGCTCCTGAAATATGGAAAATAGCTAAATCTTCTATGAAACTGAAGGTTTCACTAGCATCTGAATCGAGTGATACCAAACGTCGGAAAAGTAAAGGCAATACAGTCGTGATAAACTCACGAGCTGATGCTTTCTCAGTGGGTTGTATATTATATTACATGATGTTTCGACGACATGCTTTTAAACGAATAACTTCAGCTCCAGGAAAATTACCATCTAGATGGCTAGCTTTTATTCCTCCTAAAATATGTGACAAAGTTCCTCAACTTTTGCTTTACACAAGTCTAGGTATGATGATAGAAGTTCCTCAGTGGAGACTTGACGTTACACATGTACTTACTTCAGTACTTCCCAAAGGAAGATTAACTGAACCAATAACTCAAGGCATATGGAATGAATACAATGGCGCACCATGTTTGGAACGTTATGAGTCCTTGATAGAATGTAAAGGTACTCCTTTGACATTGAATGTGCCACAATCCCCAATATCAGAACGTAGAAGAGCAGTTTATATGCTTGGAAAGGGAGGAACAGTTATGGCGAAAGGTCTTGAAAGTTTAGAAGAAGATGCAAATAAGAAAGATGATGCAGTTGCATTATTACCTCAAATTCAATCTATTTCATTAAGTGGAAATCAAAGTGAAGATGAAAGTGAGCCAGATCCTATAAAAGATAAATACAAAAATTATGACGCCTCATCGTCGCAATCCTCAACACGTACTGGTTTGTTAAAAAGAGAAAACTCAATTCGTTCGGACTTCCATGCGGAGAATATGATGGACGAATCAAGTTCAAATTCATACATATCTTGGTCAGACTTTCATTCACCGATGGACTCGTCCATTGATGTTTCCGGTAGTTCAACTTCATCAATCTTCAATAATGACTTGGATTGCTCCACGGATGTGGAGAAAACTTTTATTAGTAGAGAAATGAAACCAACTACATCACCTTTGTCGTCAAAAGCCAAAAAATTTATTTTTTCCAATCTATCAAAAAACACAAGAAAGAAAATAAATTCAATCATAAAGTCAAAGCATATAATCCCCGAAATTGCAATATTTAGAGGTCAACAAACTCATGAAAATGACAACAATGTCATTTTAGGAAGTCAAAAGAAGTTGAGTCCTTCTGATTCTCTCTCAACTAGATCCTCTTCTCCAGATCGATCCACCTCTCCAGGCAAAAAAAGACATCTTGATACTCATGTTGAAGAAACCTATAAAGAAAGTATCGTCCCTTCTCCCATCTCTCCTCCTCGAATTCCAAGTCCTAAATCAACAAAAGACGACGACAACGTGAAAGGAAGGACAGAATTGCAAGTTTCGTTACAAGAATATGCGTCTTCATCTAAAGCTTCCATAATGAAAAAATATCGAAGTTTTTTGCATTCACCCAAAAATATAAATGAAAAAAAAACTAAACATTTATACACTGATTCATTCGAAGCTTCCACAATTTCCAATGAACATGTTAGTGAATCAATAAGTCATCTTGAAAGCGCAATTCGTACAAGCAATGAAAGTGTTTCCTCTCAAACTGAAAAGATCGTAAAAAATGGTCCATTACGACAAAAAATTACAAAGCCGAAGAAACACGAAACTTTGCGAACTGTTTATCTCTACCTTACAGATGACGCCGAGCTGATATGCAGGAGTAGGCATGATGGAAATTACAAGGTTTTAAGTCAAGTGTCATTGTGTGATTGTGAATTCGTTGATGTGACTCTTATTGGTGGTTCTTCTGAAGGTGATGGATATGACTTCGCAATATCATATAGTAACTCTAAGAGACCGAGTGAAATGTGTGGATTGCGATTACTTGCTGCAAACGAAGTTGATGCGCGAAGCTGGGCTGATTGCATCAAAGAAACTTGGCAAAATTCTAGGTATACGAATATGTTGCTGGATACTTGTAGGAATGGAGACGAAAATGTCTGCAAGGAAGATCCAATTATTTGTTGAGTAACGAATAAAGAATATATTTATTCACGAATTGTTAATATAGAGTAAATGTTGTAATGTGATAGATAAAAGTGAAGACAACATACAATTCATACAAATTCTATAAAAAAATTGAGTCCATTTGCATAACAAGTCTATCATTAATGATTATAATTCTCTATCAAACGTTTAACATAAACAGCCAAAACTCTTACAGTTGCTTATCCAACTACACAAAATTGGGTTTGGCCTTTTTTCTATATTTCTTCAGGCAGGAAAGGGTACATTAAATTCGTTGCCACTCATTAACATTCTTTACTGACCTTCTGAACACTAATGGCTTATCACATTTGGAACCAAAGTAATCACGCCATTTCTCATTGAGAAGAAACCTTAGTGTACTCCGTACGTTATCACAGTAATTGTCTTTCTCTACATCAGGAGAAGTGGATGTATATTGTAACATAAGATCATCCGGCAAGTTCATAAGAAGATCCATATCTTGGAATGCTTCAAACTTGAATGGTTGCACTACAATAAGCCCATCATGCTTTTTGTTGACATCATGAACAATGCGCAAGCTTGGGGTGTGCACGCCATCGTTGGCGGTCCAACCTCTAGCACATCTTAATGCAACAGCAGGTCCCGAAATTGAGTTTTCAACTTCTGCTAGAAAAACTACACCAGTTTCTAATTCGATTCCAAAACCACGACCAATAGGTGCACAGCATCCATTGTCATTGATGGATGTGATGGCACAAGTCTGGATGGTGATTTTAAACATATCTTTCAACTCTTTCGCTATCGTTGCGAAGAGAGAGATGAGAGACTCAGAAATCTCCCTGCTTGTACCATCTTGGTCATCAAATCCTCCCATAACATGAATATCCAACTTAATTCTTGAATCTCCATTCATGAAACCTTCTTTGTAGTATTTTTGATGAGTTAGAAACATTTGGCGAATGCATTTTTCATAGTGAGCATCATCAATATGAGTTAAACTTGCAAAGATATCCGAACATTTGTTGTTCAAATCTCTATAACTTCTTAGAGCGACAATGTGACAAGTTGTTGCATCGTCGCTGACCATCACATCACATTGCTCTGGTACTGCGTGTGCCATCTCTCCCTGTAGAACGTTTAGAATTTTTTTTTCTGATGAATCGATTCCTTTGCCATCGAGTTTGAAGACTCGAGGGTTTTGGGCTAACACATTATCAGCACTTTCGATTATATCGGGAATTCCACGAAGATAAACGTCAATAGGAACATGAGGTGTTCCAGTAGCACTAAAGGGTAGATATAGGTGGTTATCACCATCATCCATATTCACTAAGTACTGAGGAGATTCATCTTCAGATTCTTCTACAAAATTATCTTGAGGAAGAAGCAACTCGGTTTTCACAAATTCGATATCATGAACTTCGGAACCGTCTGCACTAATGCTTTTGTAGTTTTCTAAATTGAGATCAATCAAAGTATTGCATGATGATGAGTTTGAAATAGGTCTCATGATGAATATATGCCTGACTCCAGGTTTGGGAGTTGGAACAAGCTTTGTGAGAAAGTTATGAGACCTCTTTGAGATCTTGGATCTATTCTTTTTCTTGTGTTTCATTAAGAGTTCTCGGATTGAGAAAAAAGAACACGTATGAAATAGGCTTCAAAGCTCCAGACCCTTATGTCAAGAAGTTCTTGAAAAACTTCCTGAAATGTCTAGTCTGACGTTGCTTTATATGGCCTGTGCGTAAAGTCTTTTAAGCTTATGCATCTACGTGAACCAATCTAACATAGTATAATTGTACTTACAGAATTAAGATTCCGACGGAGTGCAACGTTAGATTAAAAACAATTTTGTACACGTGAAGATTATCAGAGTTCTCAGAACATTGCTTCGGGAACTATCTGATTTTTCCATTTACGCGTTCGAATGATGATGAGCCTCGTTTCGATAAAGCAACGAAATTCAGAGAAAACATGCTCGCACTTCCAGTACTATAATTCATACTAAAAGTGTACAGGTATTTTTTTCTTTACCAAGTCCACGTACAAGAACGTTTTTCTATGGAATAACAGAATCAGTTGAATTGACAACTAAGAAAGTCCAAAGAAAATATTACTTAATCATTGTACTTCTTCAAAGGTGTAAGTTAATGTAAGCTGGCTCTAAATATTTTCTGACATATATAAGTACGACACATATATTTTTATTATTGTCCCAACATACCGAAAAAGTTTTTACTGAAAATTGGAACAGTATGTGATATGATAAAACTATTGAAGATCTTTATTTCCATAAATAAAAAGACCAGCTTGGCACTTTTTCTGCTTTCACGAATTTAAATTCTACAGCATACATAAAAGAATATGAGACCAAGAGCCTCAACTAGCCGATCCGATTTATGAGAGGAATCGATGAAAATGAAAAAATAGAAGTATCGCCAAATGAGATCCTACCAATACTTTCTATGATTTTGATAGATAGATTGAGATTTAGGATATCATTCGGGCTTCGCCATATAGTAGCTTCATCCATAATATGTAGTTATCTTTCAATCAGAATTTTCATACCTTCACAAAAGTACTCGAAGTTTTCATGAAAATGCGAACCCAAAGTATCCATGATATTCTCCTATAGAAAGTGTAGTCATTGTTCAAAAATGCGATCTCAATACACTGATGTTTGTTGAGACACAGCCGTAGTTTGTGTATCAAAGATATGTGCGGATTTACGCCTCTACCTTAGTCATAGATCTTTCTCTGGAGAGAAAGAGAGTATAGTACGTATCTCAACAGCCATCAAAAGTGAGAAGCTAAGCCAACTAAGACACTCTCTAGTATGCATATAACAGAATACACCTGCTTCCTGAAGTACTATGGAAAGGATGCCTTAGTTACAGATCTAAACATATTCTGAAGATTTCATGCTTCTTTCACAAAAAATCAGAATATATATCGACATGTGACTGTAACATTATGGATTAGTAGATGGTGATTTCACCAATGTTTGAATAACTTTTTATCTCAGTAAATGCCTCGCTTAAAAACATTCAGCTACAGGTTTATCTTTTTATGTAAAATTATCCTATAATACATGCTTTCTTAAAGCTTACGCTGTAAACATAGAAAAAGAATGAAGACAAGGTTCCTTGAAAGGGGAAAAAATAGACACTAAAGCTTTGTTGGTCAACTTGCATGCAATGTAGCCAAAATAATTATCCTTTCTTTCTTTTTAGAATAAGAAGATGAGAGTTGTTTTCCGTTGTTGATGGAACGTTTGTAGAAAACTTCTTTTGTCAGCATTTTTAAAACCACAAATCTTCATTTAGTGATTGTTGCCAAGTTTTCCTCTAGATTGGTATTTACACACGAAATGAGGAGCCTATTAAGTGTTAAAGAAAAACATAAAACTGTGTTCGGATCAAAAACAGCAGTAATGAGATGATGCCTAATAAGCTTCTCATCTTGACAATTTTATCAATTCCATAATAATAATATTCTCAAGAAAAAATTGTGTTTGCGTTTCTCTATTTCAAGCTTGAGCGGAATATCATAGAGCATGCTTGGATAGTTTGATCACGCACCAACATGACGTCATTTCACAATCACAAAAATAAAGGATGTGTAGTACGCACAGACATCTAAGTAAAAAAATCTTGTACATGATGTTGGTTTTGATCAGCAGTCGCTTTTTGGTTGTATTACTAATCCGTGTCAAGAAGCTGCTGGGACCTCATCATGCCATTGAGGATGAAAAGTAGTCGAGGACACATTGGCCAATGGTCCAGACAAGTACAAGTTTTGTTGACTTTGGTGTTCATTGGTTGCGAAGTTACTAGCTTCACACTACCAGTACCTCCTCAAAACCAATTTTTGCGACTAAATTATGATAAAGGATATGGCATTTTTTTACAAGGACGAGGTGATAGAGAAAGTCTACAACAACAACCAATCCACAACAAACCTTTTAGAAATAATAATATATCATTGAAAGCGGAAAGCAATTTGTGGAATAATATTGCATCGACCGTATCGCAAACTGCAGCTGTTAAATCTTCATCTGATGTTACTGTAAAAAACAAATTTCAAGTAAATATGGTTACTTTAATTCGAGTAGGTCTACCCTCTCTACTCGGCGCTGTTGGAGCTTATTTCGTTTTCCCGTGGCTATCCTTAACACTTGCCTCAATTATGAATGATGCTGGAGTTTTTGCAGTGCTTTCTCAGGATTCATCCCAATTTGTTCAAAATTTCTTAACGGTCGCTGGGTTACTATTCAGCATTTTAGTTGGTCAAACTTTCTACTTCATGTACCAGCAGCAAGAGAGCGTTTACTATGCCCTTTTTCAAGAAGTTACAGAAGCAAAAAGTCTGTTGGAACAGGTAGCTCTTGTTTGCCAAGGTCGTTCGATGTACAAAAATGTTTTGGCAAGTATCAACAAATACGTTCACGATGATTTGAAGCAACTACAGGCAGACCCTGCAGTTTTGTTATCTTCTCGTCCAGTTGACGACCCCTTAGAAGCAATTATGTATATGACATCCGTAGGTGTGCCTGGAACCGTTTATGAAACCGTGCGCAGTTTGCGGCAAGCGAGAGCTAATCGTCTAGGTGCTCTTCAACAGAAGCTTCCTCAGGTTCATATGCTTCTATTATGGATTTTAGCTATAATCGAGTTGATGTCATTTCCTCTTCTAGGAGCTGGAACTCAAACTATCGGAGGGTACAACATTTTAACAGTCGAAGGATGCCTCTTTGGTGTGATGACATTTGGAATTATTTTAACTTTGAGGGTAGTTGGTGAATTGTGGAGGCCTGCCGGAGGAGCTTACAATGTGGACGGTGTTCTAGGCGTAATGGTTCGTGGATTAGAGAATGAGCTAAACGCGAGAATGGCTGGTAAGGTATTTTCTGAAAAAGGTCGGGCACCAACAATGGACAATACAAGACTCAAGAGTATATTAGAACAAGAGTATAAGGAAAAAGAGGACATGATGAACCAGGGTGTTGACGAAAAATCATTTACAATGCCTTTGAAGAAGATCTTCAAGTGGGTCTCAAAGAAAAGAAGTTCTTAGGTGACGGAAATTCAAAAATGAAATACCAAACATTTAAATTTTTTTTATGTGTTGCTATGCGATTGATGGTCTTTCATATTGGATTTAAATTTCCTTCCTGAATACTATACGCATTGTATTGTTTTTTTGAGAATTCTTCAATTGACAACAAAAACTTATTCTTATAATGAAAATAATATTATTAGAAAAATCCATGCTCAATTAGATGATTCTATTAATTAGTGTCAAAACAGATGTGATACAAAAGGAGAGATGTTTCTGTTTACACAAAGTTCTCATTTTGAAAGACTTTAACATTACCGTCACGGGATAAGTTAATCGAAAGATTTTGAAGTACTCTTTGTTCAGTTCAATCAGACAATACTTTACTTCGAAAATTCATTCTATGTACGACACTGGTCTAAAGATTCGCATAACAATATCAAAAAAAAGGAACGTGTCAATATTGAAAGTAAATGGCTTTCCCATCTCATTAAAATGAAGTCGTGAAAGTCAAATGTTTCCTTTGTATCAATGGATTACATCATGTTTGTTAGAATATATTTTGATGATTAGCTTCAAAGAATAGATGAAAAGTAGGTTTCTTTTTCTGAAAAGTGATAGGCGTTACCGTCATGGGTTTGAGTAAAATAATTATTAAATTTCTTTTTTCGGTTCAATTTACCGAGTACCGTTTAAGTACGAAGGGGAAAAAGTAAGTGGATCGCCGTATAATGCATTCTGATCTTACAAAAGTAAAATAATTGCGTTGTAGAAATGTGAAAAGACAATGTTGGACATCGAATTATGTTAAGCCAGGTCTAAACAGAATTTCTCTCATAAACGATGGCTTCATAATTACTTATCAATAACTCTTTTGTGTTTGTTCTTTCTTTGTGAATCAACTAATATTCTCTATTGATAAATCAATCATGCTTTACGATCTTTTCGAAAAAATGAGTCGTCAGAACGCTTGTTAGCAAATTCACGAATAGAGGCAAGAACCCCCTCGCCTATTTAATTGAAATTGTCAAAGGATTGTGTACCGTACCCGCGACATGATTATATAAATATGAATACCTTATTGCTTTATGTTTTTACGAAGAGAGAAAAAACTTAGTGTGGAGCTTTTTACGAATCCTAAATAAATTTCACAACATAGTGTGCTTAGTATCAAAACCGGCTTATATTAAAAATATTGTTAGAGTTCAAGCTCAAAATAGCTTATTGTATCAAGCAAAATAATCTATTACAGAAAATAAATTCCATTTACTTGGTTGGTTGGTTCAATTTCGTATACATACTTTGCTGAAAACTGGCGACATCAGAGCTACGGTTGCGCATTTCTCTTCGTCGTAGTCATTCGTATCAAGTGACTAAATCCTAAAGTCCGACTCAATTTTGGATTCTTTGTAAAGTTGGCGTCACAAAAAAATGTAGTTACCGTAATAAAAAAATGGCGGATGCTGAGATTTTTAATTAAGGACCTGACGAATATCCATGTGAGTGTATAAATTTTTCTACATAATGTTGAATATTGTCTACAGCTTTCACAGGTACAAAATATGATAATGGTTGTACTTAGAGCAAGCAAATATTCAATACATCCGATCTTCGTAAATGCAAAGATTTGAATGGGTTCCATATTACACATCTCAAAAAGTGATGATAGACTTTTTGGTACTAAAGTCTACATATTGAAGTCAAAATCTTATATAAACCATTTTTCTTTCTCACTATTTTGCTTAATTAAGAAGGGTCATAGCGTCGAATATTTTTATGGATTTGCCTTCGGCAATAGAGTGGTCGAATATTTAGCTCTATCTTTACAATCATCATCCTCATAAACCTTTTTCTATAGTAAGAAATCAATTCCAATCTAGAAACTAGTTTCTTTTCTTGCGAAATCCATCAATTTGGTCTTGACACGTAAAAATGGAGCAACGGAAGCGCTTGAAAACGGATGAATTGGATGAAGAGAGAGAAAGACTAACAAAAATGAAAATTAGCACATCACCATATGTTCGAATCAGAGAACGTCAAGGATTCACATCAATTTATGATGATATTCTTTTGAGCAGTGACATCGAACAGGAGGATGAAAAGGCATGTTTTTCATGGAGCCCACATTTATGTGCGATACTTCAAGGATCACGTGATATAAACAGCCCTTTGTTTCTACTGAATGGGAATGAATCAACACTAATCCGACAAATATACGGATATGTAATTGACTTATGGAACACTTATGCCATCAAAAGAACAACTCCCGCATTCATGATTGGTAAATTTCGAGCCCTTGAGGGCCATGGTCATGACTCCGAACGTGTATTTCGCGCAGGTCGAGCGATTCCAATGCAGCACATGCTAATACGAGGGGTAGGTCGTCCTACATCCCTTGGTGGTTCCAAGAAGAATCGACCCCTAGCTGCTTTTTCTAAATGCAATTTACTGGATTTTCCTGAACCTGAAATTGAATCTGTAGATAATGTACCAAAATTTAGAGAATTAAATATTACCATGATGCCATTCATTGTGGGGGATAAAAACTCCCTGCCGAAGCAGGTTCATCGTTACTATGAGAGCGTGATACAGAAATGCCCAGTATCTTCAGTGGAAGTTGGAAGAGTTGGGTACTTAACTATTAGAGAAGGTTTAGTTTATAAAGATCAAAATGAGTACCCGACAAACCTTCATATTGAAGCTCCTTCTTTGAGACTAGCAAATAGAAGAAAGAAAGGAAATAGAAGCATGACATCCTCTTCTTCAACTTCCAAACCTTTCGCCATGGGACCCCCAAGAACAAAAATAGAGACATCTCTGAAAACGGAATCTCAAGGTTCGTCACCTTCTCCAATGCCGTCAGATAGTGATTCCAGTGAACCGGAAAGTGGTTGCTTTAAAGCCGCATGGGAACACTCCTGGGGAAGGGGGCAATTTTACACAGCCGACGAGTACGAGGGAGGCCTGTACATGGCTTCCAATATGGATGGTAGATTTCAAGTCTGGGATGCCCTTATAGACCCAAATGAAGGTTTGGCGCATAAACATAGCGGCAATATTGAACATGTACGACCGTTTTTAGGCAAAAGTACTATAATGAAGAAAAACGAGTTAGTGTGGCTTTCAGACAGAACGCCACACGAGGCAAAGCCAGGCACCGAAGATGGATTCAGGCAATTCTTTCAGTTGGTTACATCAAAAGTAACACTTTGGTATGAGGACCACTATACCCCGAACCCTCTTTGTGCACTTCCCAATAATGTTGCCGCGATTAAGGGAAGAATTCGTGGAACATCTAGTTAGTCAAGGTGAGGAATCGATAACCAAGCAAATCATGATACAATTAGATCATTTTGGCTTCTTGAATTTTGAAGATTGTGAGAAATCTTATACAAACATGAACGAATAGAATTTTAAGTCGCATTCATATATTAATAACCACACATTTAGCTTTGAAAATGAGCAATACATTAACTATGCAATGTTATTTACATCCAATGGTATTTTCATTTGTCGCCATCATCCGTCTTCTAGTCATATTTTACGTTTGTACGACCCTATAGGATACGCCCTCTATTTCGCCGCGATACGCCCTCTAAGGAACAATGACGAAAAAAATTACTAAACAATATAATTATTAAATACCAAATGGAGAAAGTTGAATGTACTTAGTACTAAAGATAGAAGAAAGAAGAGTGCATACTGTTGTGAAATGAAATCGTCTTTTTCACCCACTGTAAATGTCATATTGAAGTGTGGTATTTATAGCAGTGGAAAAAACAGGCTCAACCATACTTCAAGGAACTTTCACAATATTCTTGAAGAATTCGCAGTATACAATACTCCACAAGCATCTAAATACTCACAAGTTATGATTCAAGAAGTTGTTGTTAGTACATTCTATCTACCATCTACTAAAATAATTTCATGACGATAAGCCCAAACAATAAAGTGTTGTCTCGAATCGAATATTAAATGATAATAATTGCCGAAATGTAAAAAGTTGTGTACACGTCATCACAAACAAGATAAAAGTCTACATCTGTGTACTCATCATGGGAAATGGAATAAGCCCTTTGATTAAGTTGCAAGAGAGATGTATATATAATGTTTAATTATTTAATGCAAGAACGGAAGGTTAAGAAGAATTTGATCCGAACCGACACAAAATTATTGCTCTTCAATTCAAATGTGCTGAAACGACCTTTGTAGGATGACACATTTCAGAGAAAAGTTTGATAACATCTGATTTATCCAGAACAGAATTTTCTTCTTGCAAACAGCTTGCGGATCCGCAAGCTAAGCCAAAAGCAAAAGCACATGCAAATGTGTCTACATTTTTTCCATAAGATTGTTGGATGGACAAAATTGAGTCTTTGATGCTAGAATCCAAAATGGAAGCAGATGCTCCAGCAGATTTATTGTCCACAAGTAACTCAAGCCAAGCTGCAAGTGTACCAGAAGCTACAGAATCACCTGCTCCAATCGGGTAAAGCGTTTGTCCAGGATTAGATTCGACTAAATTAGGAATACTGAGCTTCCATATGTCTGGGTCGTTTTCGCTATTGAATTTTACGAGAAAAGCCGGATCTTTTCCAGCTGTGATTGCAATATACTTCAACACTGATTCAGATTTCGAGTAGGCGGATTTAAAAGCTTTCACAGCGTGCGATACTTTTTCTTCATCCGAATTTAACGAATTTAATTCTGAATCTACTTTCCCCAATTTTGCTAGCTCTGAAATATTTATTTTCAAGGCAGCATTTATATTTTTCGTTTTATTTCTTTCCAATTCATTTAATATTTCGTCTAACCCGATGACGGAATCAATAAGACAATAATAAGGTTTAGAATTGTCGTCATCAGATTGCACCATCTTTTTCACAATATTAGCATATGTATTTGATGGGCAACCTGGAGGCATACTTCCCATGATGCACAATGCATTCATTTGTTTATCTTCTATTCTTGATAATAAATCAGATAATTCATCGGCTTCTACTAATCCACTAGGTTCCACTAATTCAGTTGAATGCTCTGTAGCAACGATAGTTGTGCAGGTACGTATTGGACTTTTCGTGCGAACAGTAAAGGAATCGTCAAAGGAGCGTTCGTTCATTAGCTGCAACACACTGTCGCCTTCTGCACCAGAGCCAATAAATTGAGATACGGAAATTGGTTTGCTATCAGAGGCGTCGGATAAGCATGATAAAGTAGTGAACACATCTTGACCTTTTCCACCAACCCCTGATTGAATAGATGCAGCACGATGGACATCACCTGGAATCAGATCAGTATTAGGAGCGAGCACAAAACGTTTTTGAAGGGCCGGATTAAGACCGATGATGAGCACGGAAGATGCTTCCATATTTAAATTTGTTTTGGACCTTTTGCTTGGTCGGATTGAAGAAAAGCGAAATTTATCAATACTTGGTTTTGCTATGAAAGCTGATGTATTGTGCTGCGAAACATGATTCAGCAGGGAATAAATAAGAGCAAATTTGATCATCTGAAAAAGGTTGCGATTTGATGCCATGGTCATAGCTTAGGCACATCATATATCCCTTCGAGGGGCTAAAACTCGAATAATTGTTTACGAGCGAAACAAGTATTGCTTACGTAGAATTGAAAATGAAAAATGCAGATTTCTTTTGATGTAGAAATACGTAGAAAGACTGAACACTAAAAACATATCAGAACTAACTAACTAACTAACTAACTAACTAACTAACGTAGAAAGACTGAAAATTCTTTGGGGTTTTTATTGTCCTACACGTAGATCGTCAGAATATTTGCAATTTTAAAAGGTTCTGAGTTTATTTTCTATTATCATGATGACATCAGCTTTTCTTTGAGTGATGTAATTGTTTTCGCATATTATTCTCTTTTGAGCAGTAGATTTCGAATGGGACGAATGACGAGTGGAGACTAGATAAATAAATAGGCTACAACGTATAGTACGCACGTGGTTCAACTTTTCCAATCACCTCATCTTACCCAACTCTTGGCTCAAGACTTCAAGCAAAATTAACACCAATAGAGATATTCTTTTGTGTTATAACTGCTGTTTTCTCTTGCTCTGAGAAATTCAGGTCGGGTTCAACGAAATAAAGTATTCCAACAAATCAGCATATGCGTTTCCTCTCAATATATTTCATCATGGTGAAAAGCACCACGGCGCTTCTAATAAGCAGAGCTGCAACGAAATCAAGTTCTGCATTTGTTTCACATGCCAGTCTTAGCAATAATGAAGTATGCACATTTTTATCTAGATCATATCAAAGAGAAACACGTGTACTTCAAACAGTTGACTCACGTCTTTACTTTTCACAAGAATCGTCGCCTCCAGTAGAGGAAGAAGTAGATCCAGGAAAAGTGGAAGGCACAGACCTCCGAATCATGAAATATCCCCATCCTTCACTTCGCGCTGAAAATGATGAAATAAGTGAAGAAGAACTTAAATCTGGAGAAATCTCAAAAATTGCGAAAGAAATGTTTCTTGTCATGTATGCTGCAGCAGGGGTCGGATTAGCTGCACCACAAGTAGGTGTAAACAAACGTTTAATGGTGTACAACCCATCTGGAGATAAAAAGAAATGGTTGGAGGAAACAGTGATGGTCAATCCTAAAATTGTTGAATTTGGAGAAGGTAAGGATGTCGAAATAGAAGGATGCTTAAGTTTTCCAGATATGAATGGTGATGTTGAAAGAAGTAAATGGATTAAAGTTGAAGCTATGAGCTTAAAAGGGAAGAAAATTAAAAAGAAATTTAAGGGGTGGGAAGCTCGTATCTTTCAACATGAGTATGATCATCTAGAAGGAAAGGTCTATATTGATCGTTTGAGTGAACAAGGTAGAACTGAAGTTCAACCCGTCTTGGATAAACTTATTGAAAATTTTGGTGAAGGTCCTGCACTCTAAATATCAAAACGCCCAACTTATGAACAAAACAGGATTGTTGATATTTTAATTCTCGAAGCATAACACGAAATGATCGAATACCACTTCATTTCAAAGCTACTCAAAATTGTAATAAATTTGATTGAAACCAACTTTGTGCTATTTTTCGTAAGGACTCCTCTCTCGTGTTAATAATAGTATACATTTTCTTATGCTCACATTAAAATTGGCAAAAAAATAAAAATATGGTGAGTTCATCCTATGCTCATCTATTTTGAAAAAGAAAAGTATTTTTGTGCAAAAATTGATAATATCTTAAAAGCATAATGTGTATACTTGGCTGCTATGTTTTTTCATGAACCTTATAGGATCTTACAACAGACAAAATCTCATTATATGAGAAATTTATAGAACGAATGTGATAACATGAATGCATCATCAGAGGTCTTTTGTTTCAAGCATCACAAAACTTTTCTTTGATCCAATTATTGTCTTCCAGCAGAATTTCATCTGTATGGATGAAAATGAAATATTACGTAATAACCGTTAAGTTTGAGTATGAAAACTTTCACCAGCTGTTCAGCAGTCTGCTCACAACAGATCGAATATCTTTTAGCCGTGATATCGAAATATAACGGACTCAGATGATTTCGAATCATTTTACTTAGGACAGCTTTATTCACTAATAATAATTGTCCATTCTTGCATCAACAGTAAGATTGCATATAGTGTTACGTAAGGATTTTTCAGAATCTAATTGTGGAATTCTGAACGCTTAAATGAACGTTGTTCATGGGAAATCCGAACAAAATTGATACTCAGTGCACGTATGGTAGATCAAAACATCCAAAACGTTAAAACAGTTCGAACTTACTATACACATCAGAACATACTAATAGAAATTAAGAACCAAACGATGTCTGCAAAAGAAGTTAAGATGGAATTGCCACCCGTAGTAAAAGAACAGCTCGGAAAGCTTCGAACTAAGTTAGACCAAGTACCAATTCTTTGCCAAGCAGAGGTATGTTTGCGATGGTCTGTAATTCATTTATTGTAACTGTCGATTCGAATTAGTCATTCAATTATTTTCGGTTTGAATCCAAGGAGATCCAAAGTGTCGTTATTTTCGACCCCAATTTTGAGGTTCTCATACTTCACTTGTCTACTGGTTACTTTCTCGATATGATTCTACCTGTCATTTACTTTAACGCCATCAAGAGTCTTTTGATCTAAATTCTCACAAATACGCTCGTCTTTCTTCGTTCGAACAGGAAAGCTTGAAAATACCAAAGGAATTTCTAGTTATTGGTGGAGGCTTTCTTTTTGTAATCTTAGTATTTTTCGGGATCGGTGCAGGATCTTTGTGCAGCATTGTAGGATTCGTTTACCCTGCTTTCAAATCTTTTGAAGCGATTGAAAAGAAAGGAAGAGATGACACGCAATGGCTCATTTACTGGGTAGTTTACGCATTTTTTTCAATAATCGAGACCTTTGTTGACGTTTTACTCTACTGGATTCCATTCTACTACGCATTTAAAATGGCCTTCCTCCTATGGGCCATGCTTCCTCAAACCAAGGGAGCCAAATTCCTCTATGACTCATTTCTGAAAGACTTTTTGAAAAGGAATGAATCCAAAATTGACGCGGCACTCAATGATGCCAAGAAGTCTGCAAGTGCAATGGCTTCAGATGTAGCAGCTGTAACTGCTGATGTTTCAGCTGCAGCTCTCTCTGCCACTGCTGATCTTGCCAGACAAAGCTCAACTGAGAAGAAAGATGAATAGATTTCATACCAAATTATGCTCGTACCTGCTGATATACATGTGAGAAATATATTTTTATATAAAGATGTTTCAACAAAATGAATTTTGAAATTGAAACTTGAAGAATTCGAGAACTCTTTTATGACACGTGTGGAACAAAATATAATATAAAATATATTTAATCTTTATTTCTGATGATGAATCAGCAGATTTTCTGGCTATTGATCCAATGTTGGGGAATTAAGTCAGATGAATTCGTACTTTTATTATTGGGTATATAATAGATACAGATTTGTTCACATGACTCTCTTGAAACCTTTTGGTGAAATTCAAGATGCTGTAGATCTTGTCTCCACTTTTCAAATAGAAAAAGCTGACGAGTTATTTTTCGTCTGTGAAAAGGTTTCATATCCTTCAAAAGAGACGAGTTTTTTAGTTTTTTACAAATGATATTGTGATATTTATCATCCTCTCTAGAGTAGATAGTAGATGAGCTTTCGCTTATAATTACAAAATTTGCAATGTAAATATTTGTCACTTGAAGTTCAATGGATTAAACTAACATTTTTTTCATGTTTTTGCAAATATGTGATGTTTTGAGGGGGGGGCAGCAGCGGGGATATATGGTATTGCTGCAAATATTGTCAAGCTCTATTGACAGGGAAATGTGATACCATGCGAATGCTCGTGTGAACATGATATTCAAGTAAAAGTGAGGTCCATATTTTTGTCATTGCTTTGGTATGGTACGACTTTTGTAGTTTTCTCACGTAATCTTTTCCATGAGAAATTTTTTATTAGTGCTGTAGCTTCTGTACGTGAATTGGGGTTGATTTTATTACGCGTGTTTCAAAAGGATTTTTATACCTGATTTTATTTCGTAACGGCAACCCACTACAGCAGTGTATTTATGGAAATCTATCGAATCCAACGTTCCCTGTATCAGGGCTTTTGTTATCGTTACTATTTCACGAGTATAAAACTAATTCATACGAGACATTTCTCAATTGGAACATATTTTTTTTAACAATGTCGTCTCAGGGTCCATACGGCCGTCACGGTTTCACTGCAGCAGGTAGTAATGGTGGATATACTCAGCAGGGAGCTGGAGCACCAGGAATGGGGGCTGGTTACGCAACACCAGGTTCAACTTATGGAGGAGGATACGGCAATCCTGGTTACGGTGGAGCATCCTACTCGGCACCCACCCCATCAGGTGGATATGGTGGTTATGGCGGTGGTGGAAACTACGGGCAAGCAGAGAATGTAAGTTCTCAATAAAAAAACTTCTTCATGATTAACCTTATTTGGGATCAAAGTTGTGTCGATTTATAAATATTCTTTATGTCTTGCGGTACCTTAACGATCTCAATCTTATATGGTCATGCTAAGAATGAAATTGAAATACCAAATTGGATCTATATCTAATTATATCTAACAATTCTTGTCACTAAAACACTTTAACTGGTTATAGGAAAATTCAGGATTTGGTGATGAGGGAGAAAAGGGAAAGAAAGGCAAGAAGAGTGTAGCTTTGAAGGCACTAAACCAAAACGTTCTCATGTGGGCAGGGTTTTTTACCGCATCAATTTTCGTTTATTATTTGCTTTCTGGAGGAGATTTTTCATTTCTCATGACTTACGGAGCAATGTCGCGGATGTTCGGTTTTGGTATCTTGATTGTAAAAATGTACACGAGCAAAAAAGCATCTGGGGTTTCTGCTAAAACCTTACAACTATACTGTATTGTATTTGCTTTTCGTTTGTCTTCAATTGTAAGACATGAAGGATATTTACCATACGACAAATCTGGAGACTGGTTATATCATTTTATTGAATTTTGTGGTTTCTTCTTTGCAGCAGGAGCATTGTATGGATGCCTAAAGCAATTCGAATCCACCTACCAAAGAGATGTAGACAAATTTGGAGAAATGAATGTACCTACAGGATATGGAGCAGTATACCTCGCAGTACCAGTGTTGATCCTAGCTATCTTAATCCATCCAAATTTGAATACCGACTTTCTAAGTGATGTGGCATGGACATATTCCATGTATTTGGAGTCTGTTGCTTTAATTCCACAGCTCTACATGTTTCAAAAACAAAAAAGCGGTATTGTGGAGTTGCTCACAGCTCATTTTGTAGCAGCATTGGGATTTGGAAGAATTTTGGAGTTCGCCTTCTGGGTATACAGTTACCATGAACTTTCTGGTTCTTCAGGATCGTCATTGCCTGGGTACATTGCTCTCTTCGCGCAGATTTTGCAGATGTTACTCATGCTTGATTTCTTCTGGTATTACATCAAGGCTGTGAAAAATGCTACACCTTTAGTACTTCCTACTCAAAATGCGATGGGTATGGTGTAATTACTTTTTTCGTATACAATAAAGCTGAAAGAAATTAACGAGATCTAAGTTTTGCTGCTATATATCCATGAAAACAAATATTTTGAGAGTGATATATTGAATCGACTTATTCGGAGATATTGTTAAGGTTTGATTAAGATGTTGAATATTTAAGATTTCATTATATCTGAAAAGCAATTGATTTGTCTTCAGGACGTTGCACTTCATGTTTTATTCTTAACATCTCAAGTCGCATTTCTTCATGCTCATCGAGCAATTCCTTATTCTGTAATCTTCTATATTCTACCTTTGTGGCTCTTCTTTGTCTCTCAGCGCGTTCAGCAGCAAGACGATCTTGTTTCCGGTGTCCATTCACTTTCTCGATCTCCAACAATGCCTTCAAACGTTTTTCTTCTTCCAATATTTGACGCTTTTCTTTTCTCAATGTATCCAATTCATTGTCTTCTTGCAGTGCCCTTAATATTAAGTCATTCTTAGCACTCTCTTTCTCTCTTTGCATATAGTTATACTGCCGTGTTTGTTTCTTTAGCAGTACTGAATTTTCTTCATCAATACGTTGTTGCTCAGCAACTAAATCCACTAGAAAAGGACTGTTCTTCATTTTCAAATGACTTTTATAACATCGTTTTTTTCGTCTCGAATGAGCACTGTTTTGTTTGCCTTTCCGTTCGTGGATAAGTTTCTGATGAAAATCGTTTCGTAATGATATCGATTCGTTATAAATTTCGTTACTTTCAGCTTGAGACAGTTTTTTCCGTAACAATTTTTTCACATTGTATTGTTCATCTATTCTTTCGCTCTGCATCTTTCAATTGTTGTTGACCTATCGAGAGAAAAGCTGGAAAAAGTGAGATCTTTAATGTATCGATTTTAAATTTAACGTTTCATTTTTTATGACCACTAGCCATTTTAACGTTCGCCGTTATATTTATTTATTGCAACGGAAATTGTGTACAGTAAGCCGATGTGGAAAAAATAAATTCAATTGAATCGTGAAAAAAGTAATGAATAAATGAGAATATTATAAATAAAATAGGAAATTGATCGCAATAGTAATAAATAGCAGCAGATGCCACTGCTGTATCAGCGGATTTCACGTACATTCTTGCGTTTTTCATCGAAAAAATCTTGGAATTTGACCAAAAATTAACTTAGGCTCCATAGTTTTTACAACAGATTTTTACATAGTAAATGAAGCATACAAATTAATGCCATTGTATAGAGAAGATACTCTAGAGAGAATGAAGACAAGAGCGTTTTTAGATTTCTGACTCTAGAAATTCCAAAGAGTTCGTACTGATAGCAATGTCTTCGCTTTCAAGAAGCACCGAGTTGTTGGCAAAGCTAACTCCCGTAAATATGGCAATTATGGCCATATGCTCCGCCACATATGCATTCCAATTTATCTTGGATCCAAACATATTCAATTACACCCTGAACACTCAAAGAGTTCTAATTTTGAACGAATGGTATAGAATAATAACCCACGTTTTCTTTCATGGTGGGATAATGCACCTTGGTATGAATATGATGGGTGCTTCTGCAATTGGCTCTATGTTAGAAAAGAAATGTGGCTCTGTGGCATTTATGTTTACCGTTCTTTGGAGTATAGTCTTAACGGGCCTACTGCACATTGTCGTTGCCTTTTTAGCGTGCGTCTTATTTCATAACGATAGACTCATGGTTGAACACGGAGTTGGTTACAGTGGGGTTTTATTTCATCTAATTGTTCTTGAGTCAGATATCATGGCTTCAGATATGAGTTTGGAGAGAAGTAGAAGTGTATTTGGATTTGTAAAGGTTCCACTACGTGCATATCCATGGGCTCTGCTTATTGCTATCTCGATTATTATGCCACAAGTTTCCTTTATGGGACATTTATCCGGAATTCTTGTGGGAACTTTGCAGACATATGGCGGTTTGGATTGGCTTCTACCATCATTTTCCTTCCTGCGTAACATAGAAAAATGGAATTTGTGCACATCAATTATGAATGCAAGAGGTTTTATTCCCACTCCTACAGACTCTGAATTGATGTCACTTAACATTATTAGAGTTAAGGGAGAAAACGATGTTTCTGCTCTTATGTCATGTACTTGTAAAGTGCTCAAGAGCATTTTAAAATTTGCGAAAGACGTAATCGAAACTCTAAAAGTTTGCATTTTTGGGTATGGTCCAATTCTCGGTTCAAATAGGCAGACCCTAGGGAATGAAGAATGGTAAATACTTGATTGAAATCATTAATTTTGGGGCAATGGTTTTGAATATAGGAAGGATTAACCAGTGTCACAGGAAATTGTATTCGACTTATTTATTTATAAAATGGAAATGAAACGCGCATCTGATAGTAATCTTTTACACAAATGATCGATTGCTTAATTAGTTTACTTGTAAAATGCCGCTGCTTCCGTCTGGGTGTACGAAAGTATCTATAAAGACACTAATATGGGTACTATATGAATCAATGTAGTGCATTACATTTTCTTCATGATCTCGTTGTGTAAAAAGACCTCCCTTACATGTCGTGGATATCGAAAAACGGAGAGTTCGATTTATCGACGAGGACGATGATAAAATAAATAAAGGGAAGAAATGCAATAAAACGTACTCGGATATGGTTCGGCCAATATCCTACGTACAGCGCAGTGGTAAGGGTATAAATGCGCAGAAATATAAATTATGAAGATTGGATGAGAATAAGTTTTATTCTCATTCAATAAAGATAACCGATAATATAATCAGAATCAGTTTCGCATTAAAAGGTAAAGGTTTTAATTGAATCTTGAATTTACTACAACATTAGAAAGCCAAATATTTTTTCGATTTTAACACATGATCTTTTGAAGGTCATTGTTTCTTGTATCAATAGCAGACTACCATAGCTAACATTGGATTACATATATGTACGCTAAGCGAGTGGGATATCTTTGGACTGTAAATTCTATATATATTTCAAATGAACCCGCTTAATTTACCTAAGTACGACTTAAGTAGGTACAGTCCTATATAAAGACAGAGTAAATGTATAGGATTATTTTACGTTTCATTAAGGAATTGCACTAATTTAATAATAAAACAATTTTACTATTATTGATTTGAACATGTAAAAAACGATGCACACGATTGATTAAAATTGTAATTATCTATACAACTTATTGTGTGTGCCGGAAAATTTGCATGAATCTAAATAATACTTAAAAAACCTGACCGGAATATCCATAGGCTTTCAGATGAAGTTCAGGAAGGGAGAAATGATGCAATTTTGGAATAGGTCGCTCTTGACTATTGGAAACTTAAACCTCATTGTTTTATACTGTGCTGCATGCATATTTCAAACAATCGAAAAGCCTATAATGAGTCAATACTCTTTTTGTCCAAGAAACGTTTTATTTTTATACGAGGGGTACAGATGTTTCACACACGTCTTCCTTCACGAAAATATAATTCACTCTGGAATGAACCTGATGCTTATAATCATTGTCGGACCAATTGTCGAAAAGAAATATGGAACAATAAGATTTGTTCTTACAGTTTTGTGGAGCATCATTTTAATTGGAGCACTGAATTGTTTCATATCCTTAGTTTTATGCTTCTCATTACACGCTGACAAACTGATGTACTCACATTCAGTTGGATTCACTGGAGTTCTATTTCATTTAGGGACCCTTGCAACTGGTATTTCTTATTTAAGACGATTCAAGCTTTACCCATGGGCTGCTGTGGTTCTTTTAAAGTTTGTTTTTCCAAAGCTTTCTGTGTTGGAAAATTTGTCAGGTATAATTTTGGGGAATTTGCAGATATATGGAGCTCTCAATAAAGTCCTTCCATCTATTTCTTTTGTACGGAAAATAGAAGATTGGAATACATGTAAATTCGCGCAAATTCAAAAATTATACATGCCCGCACCATCTATACCTCTAGCACGACCTAAGATTAGAGCGAACAAAAAATGGCGAGCAGTAACAAAAGAAACTTTGAAGTGGTGACTTATTCGTTATGTGCGAGATTCGAGCTCATATTTTACTCAAGAGGCTTCTAAATACCGGCTTCAGTTACTGGGTTCTTATCGACACCAATAGTGTTCCTTTTTATTCGAACAATCATTGCACAAGATATGTGTTGGGTATGTAGATTTGCAGAAACGCTATAGTATAAGCGCATAGGAAAATTTATGGCTCTACATCAAATCTTTACAAATCCAAAGACGAATGGAAAGTAAATTTATTTGTCACAGCGACTTTGATGATAATGAATTGTCTTTATCAAGATTTCTAATGCTTTGAAATATGTGAGATACATTTTGAGGTCTCTCGAAAATTATAAGCATTTTTAAGGAAACACGACATCAAAACTAACAATAATAATTTGGACCAAAGTTTTCATCATCGTACTTTTTTAACCTTTTACTGCAGCTATGCATCTAATATTCAATGGATGAAAGAAAGTGGTCCGAAAATCGCAGAAAGTTTTTCTAAAATGCCAAAATCAAAGGTTTTGAGACAAGCTTCTCATTGTCGAAGGAGCATTTTCTCACAAACCAAACTATAATTTTTCATTCACGGCTGCTTTGAAAGCTGGAAATGCTTTAAATTTGATCCTTTTTGATTCTGGAATATGAATTTCTGCTCCAGTTCGGGGATTTCTCCCCATCCGTGCAGCACTAGTGGATGCTCCAAAAGTCCCAAAATTATTCAAATGAACAGTTTGATCATTCGATACAGTCTTGTACCCATTGAAATAAAATAGCAGATGGTTAAAAAAATTTAATATATTTGACACACATTGCATGGGTTACTCACTTCTACAATATTATCAAGGAACGTTCCTATGATGCGATCAGCTTTGGCTTTGCTCACTTCATGTTCATAGGATATGATGTTCACTAAATCAGACCGTAGAACCGACTTGTGGTTTGTGTCAGAACTTCTGAATGAACGGGTTGCGATATTCCTGAAGGGTTGCCCTCGAATTTGACGAATTATGGGTTGTAGCATGTTTTTTGGGGTCTTATTAAGATGTTCTGAAAATGATTTTCTTGTTTATTTGTCGTGCTGATCAAAAATTTAAAAAGTATCCTAATTTCGGGCAAGAATATCTTGAACATGGGCAGGATGATGACATAACGGAGCTTATTTCGATAGCTCGTAGAATAAACCATTTTTTCTTAGCGCATACGTAAGAGTATTAGCAAATTATGATGCACATGAATAGATTTTATTTTATTTAACAAACTCTCCTATGTACATTCGTAGAACAATCAATATATCCTGAACGACTTTTTCTGCGTATATTTGTGTGACGTATGAAAGTTACGTTATCACGCATCCATGAAATGATGGTGACTAAGTTTGACATCACATTTGTGAAGTGTTACCTTTGTGATGAAAAAAAAAGAACTATCAGTTCACCTTGTATTTTCAGAAACACACACAACTGCATCTGCCATCCTTACTTTTCTGAATAATTTGTCATAAGATATAAAAATGATCGGGTACAAAACATCTCTAATCTATCTTGCACTTGCTGTTCTTTCTAAATCTTCTGATGCATTCACTCCAACTTCCATGCCAAGGCAATCAAACACAAATCTCAAAATGTCTTCAGAGGCTAACAACTTGAATAAATCTACCAGGAGAGATATCCTAACATCAATCACAGCTGGGGTTGTTGCAACAACTCTCACTCAATTTCCTCAGGTTTCCCAGGCCCGTCTAGACCCTGTGAACCGACCTGATTTACTTCCTGATGAAGCCGGACAAAACGTAATTCAAATTGAAAAATTTCTTACAAGTGGTCAGGTGAAAAGAATGAATGATCAGTTGACCAGATTAGAAAAAGACACTGGCTTTAGAGTTAGAGTTCTTTGTCAAGCCTACCCCAAAACACCAGGTTTAGCTATCCGTGATTACTGGGATCTTGGAAAAGAAGGGCAAAAAGATGATAAGTACATTGTGCTTGTAGTTGACCAATTCGGTGGAAAAGGTAAGTTATAATATAAAATGCATATTGGATCGATATTCATATATCATACTTAATCTAAACACTTCTTTTTATACTTACGCAGGTAATGCACTCAATTTCAATGTCGGCGAAGGAGTCAAATTTGCGCTTCCAAACGTGTTCTGGACAAGGCTACAAGGAAAATATGGTTCAGTAAGTAACTCGATTGTACCATTGTTCGTCAGCTATATTGAGATAGGCTCTGACTCTATTTTTCGATTGCTCTTATATATTTGATGAAAGACCTTTTTCATCAAGGAAAATGGTGTTGATATTGCTATTGTCAATGCAATTGACTCAATCTCCAGTTGTCTCAGATCCGAGGAACAATTCTGTGTGAACTTGCCTGATGAAGGAAGCATGAACCTCAAAAGCCTGGGATTTTAATATTTTCCTCATTGGAGTCATTAAATCATACATAAACTTTCCCTCAGAGCTAAATGTTTAATATTACATTTGTCAGATGTCATTTATGATAGATTCATCTAAAAAACTTTTGAGGATTTCTTATTTAAGATTCCCTACCAGTAATTCATAGCCTATTTTAAAAATAATCAAAATAATCAATTATGTTTCGAATATTGTACAAATCACTCACTTTCAATCTATGAAACACCTAGATGCACTACGAGTACTTGCAAACTTCAAACAAACTTCGTATTGATGAAAAGTGAAAAAAGTGAAAAAAGTGAAAAAAGAGATTAGACCTAAATGTTTACCCTTCTACAGAATATCTTTGATGAAAATAGTTGAATTCTAACTTTGTTGTAGATTGGAAACGTCAAACTCTTTGGAAAAAAGGATCTATCCGGAAATGAATCCTACTGGATTGGAAGTCATGCTGATAAAAAATTAAAATGAAGAAATCGTACGGGAGCCACGTTGAAGAACATAGCCATCCAACATAGCCCCGAATCATTGCCAAGCTTATTGATTACGTAAAGCGCGTATAGAATCATCACGAACAAAATGCCACAGCTACATCATTTACAAATATTTACAGGAGTCATTTTGGATGGTTTAAGGTGTTTTAGTCATCTTTTATCATGCATGACAATCTGACTTCTTAGGACGAGTGAAACAACAAAGTCATTATTTCACTTGCAACCCAGTAACACACCAGCTTATCCCTAGTATTGATCCTGACCTTTTATCACGATAACGAAATTCATATAGGTTCGAGGTCAATCATAAGCTCCAACACTGTTGTTACTTTTTCTTAACTGTCATTTCATCAGAGAAAACGATAAAATATCATGTATTCATCGCAAACAAGCAGCTCGTTCTCACGAGAATTGCGACAACCTCGAAGCCAGGGTGATTTGTATGCATCTCTAGGTCTTGAAATCGATGTTGGTAAGCGTGGGCCATATCAACCCCGTCGTGAAAGTCGCCCAAAAAAAACACAACCATCAAGCTCGTACTGTGCTTTCCTACCATCAAAATCGTTCCTTTGGAGAATATTTGCCTACCTTGTGATTGCTGCCTATTTTATGATAGCCATATTGCAGCTCAAACCATCACAACTAAGTGCGCTAACAGAAAGTGTATCATTGAAAGTTCTTTCCCAATCTGCGGAAGATGAGCTTCATTTTGAAGGTTAGTATGGCCCATGTACTTCATTCTATATTTACAAGCTCCCCTTCCTAATCGAGCATTGATTCTACTTTATTCTTTCTAGAGGAAATACCGACCTACTTTCGAGATGTAGTATTAGATTTACCAGTAGATGACACAGACGTTCCTATAATGTGGACTCATGATGGTGCAGATAGTGATTCAATCAACAGTGCATATTTAAATTGTTATGATGTGGATATAAGTGAGCAGGTACGTTATTGAATCTTTCTGAGATACCTTGTGAGAATTATGAATGAAGGTTTACTTAAAATTGTACGTCAAAAACCACATTTCATGAAATACAATAAAAGGCAGTACAAGATTTGTCTTCATTCGGTAGACGTAGAATCTATCATATAAGTGATCTTCAGTTGCAGACAATAGATGATATTGTGACGGAAAAAAGTCACGGTAGGATGTTTGCGTTTTTTAGGCATCCATATTATGGATTTCAAGAAAGAAGTGAGGTTACTCCGGAGGATAATCCATTAACACGAGTGCTAGCAGGTGGCTTTAAAGGCAAACTAACATTCAAAGAGTTGGGTGTTGCAAAAAGATACATACGTGAAAGGTTCGTAATAGGGCTTCTCGACGAAAACCTAATCGAATCTTTTCAAAGAATCGCAGATTATTTTGGTTGGACTGAAACCGGTGGTCCAATGTGTATTTCGAAGTTCTTGAGTACAGTCAATCATGATCATTACGGAGAATTGATGCATGAAAAAAGTGAACAATGGGGAAAATTTATGGAAGCTCACACGTATGATTTACAAATATACGAATTTGCCAGATCCACATATCGTGGTCAGAAACAAACTATCATATCCTTCGAAAAACAGATCTTGTATAAAGAGATGAATGAAAATTAGTGATGTCAGGATAAATTCGATTCGCAAAATATCATCAATCTTGATAGGTTTACTCTATTTTTATCAGTGAAGACAATTTGGAAGCAAAGCATTACTTCAAAAAGAAAAGACTAATGACAGAAACATACAATTCATTTCCAATTTTCGCCTTAGTTGGGTAGTTGATTTTTCCTAAAAAAACAAGATTAAATATGGCTATATCAGAACAAGATTGTGGGACATGAATATGAAGTATAATTGAATAAATATCCTTGTTTTCATTTGATAAACCTCATTCAGGTGATCTGCTTAATTCAGAATTTAGTTATGGACATGATTTTGTGCTTCAATAAATATAGAGAGGGTAATAGTTTAGGAAAGGCGGTTTATTTTACTGTGATTGTATAATTTTATCTCAAAATTCATATTTTTTATTTCATATCAGCAGTCATCATGAGTGCTTTTAAAGCATACTTATCTTAGGGTTTTGTAGATAGGCTTTGATATTCGTCAACTACGTAGATTTTCAAATCATTTTAACGACTCACATTGCACCGACCTAGTTGAATCGACTACCATCTGTAAATTTAGTGCACTTCCAGACTTACGCAATGGTGCATGTTCCATCCGCCCTTGTTGGATCAATTTGTGCTGGTTCCGGATTCTTGGTCATTCACCGAGAAATATCCCATAGGAGTAAACTTTCATCTCGGTGGGCTATCTCTGAAATTATTGACGCAAAGTTGAGTGCCGTCAAGCAAGCAATAAGTTCACAAGAAAGACCAGCAGATAGTGTGAGTTTGAGGATAACTTATTCATTCATTGTCATGATTTATTACCTAAACTGCGAAATTGTTTTGCCTGCTCTTACAAATTTTTAAAACAGAATAATTTGACTAATGTTACAACCTCGTGGAATGAGGGTATTGAGTCAACGCGGAAAATTCTCAAGGATACATTTTTTGGAGATCAGAGCTAGTCGTTAGGGGTGATATTTCACACATGGTTAAATTCTAGATATCAATGATGAATGGGCTTGTTTAATGGGTTCGCATTTGTTCATGTTAGAGTATGTCTAACCTAAATAATAATATTTGATGTATTTTTCGAATTTTTCAGGACTAAAACCAAGACGAAGTAGGATACTAATATATTTATACAATTACAAGGTTATCTTTCCAAACAAATTTTTCATACTATATTTTGACGACTCAACTCAGCTTGAAAAGCTCCTTTTCTTCCTTCAGAAAGTTCATTTTGGAGCCTCATATTTCGTTCACCTTCGTCTTTGATTGCCTTTCTCAAATATTTGCACTCGATTTGGAGTTGTTCATCATTATTTATCCAGCTAACACCTTGACCGTTAATCTCCCCCCTTAGTGAATCATTTTCTTTTAACAAGAATGCCTTATCTTCACTACATTTTTTCAATTCCTTAGATAAGCTTCTGTAACTACTTGCCCACTCCTCGCATTTTTCTGTGAGTTTTGCTATGTACTCACGCAAACGAATACATTTTCTCTCAAGTGACTCATGTTTCTCTTTTCTTTCTTTTAGTAAGTGAGTGGAATACTCAATCTTGTCATTATCATTATCATTGTCTTTTTCTTTCCATTTATGCCTTCGAAGTCAAGGAATATATGCAAAAAAATCAATTAGGGAACGAGGTATAATCAGAAATTTGCAAAAAATGTAAAACGGAACACACTTACAATTCTTTGGAGGCTAAATTTATTTCGGCATGTAAATTTTTAATGCATTCCTCTTTTTTGCTCAACTTCATATTGACGCGATCTTTCGCTACAGCCATTTCCTTTAGTATCAAACTTAGCTTTTCAATTTTTCTTGAATTCATTGCTTTCAGTCTATCATAATCATCAAGTGATGATGCCAACTCATCCTCCAGCAACTTTTTTTCCTTCTCTCTTTTTCTTAGAGAATATTTAGTGGAATTGCACTCATTGTTTGATTTATCAAGATTTTCAGAAAGGCAGCTCATTTCTTCCCCAATTGCATATAGGCGATCTTGCATTGACTTCACTCTTGACTTAAGCTCCGTGTTTTCTGAATCGGTTTCTCGTATAGAAAGATTCAATCTCTTGATTTCATTTTGTTGCACTAGGGATGAAGTTTCAAGTTCCTGATCTTGTATATCTTTTAGCTTGAGATAACGATTCTTTTCTTCTGTAATAATTCCTTCCAAATCTTGAATATTTCGGTTCAGTTCCAATAAATTTTCATTTAACTTATTCCTTTCACTATTCCCTTCGAACTTGGTGGCTGCAAGCTCTGATTCCAAGAGAGCAATTGTTTGAACCATCAGATTCATTTCTGCTTCCATATTGTTGATTTTTTCTAAGTGATTTTGCTGCATCAAAATGTTCTCATTACTTGAAAGGTCTCTAAACTCAACAAATAAAGCATCTTTCTCTTCTAGAGTTTGATTCCAAAGTAGTTTGCGATCTTCATATTCTGATGAAACCTCCTTTAGCTCCTTCTCCAAATCGTCGCATATCATTGTTTTTCGTTGCAGTTGATCTGATGTTTCTGTTATCTGAGAGCGCAAGCTTAAAATTTCAGCATCTAAGTTGCTCTGTTTTTCATTTGTTTTTGCGATGGTGGTTTCATACATCGAAATGGTTTTCTCATCTTCTTTCTTATCTCTCGTCAAACCATCTAATATATCCTTGGTTTTCACCATTTCACTCTGCAATTCTTCAATTCTTGTTTCGTTTGTTTTCGATATTTTAATTTTTTCTTCTACCTCATCTTCCAAATCATTATTTTGCTCCCGCAATTCAACGGCAATTCCTTCAATCTCTTTGCATCGATCTTTTGCCTCGTATAACAATGATTCAAAGTCGGAGAGCTCTTGAATCTTACTTTGTAATGTAGCTTGTTCCGATTCTAAAATTTCAATCTGCTTTTGTGCTTCACACAGATTTTCATTAGAACCCTTTATTTTTTCTTCTAGATGGCTCTGAACTTCCTGCAGAGAAGCAATTTTTTGACTTGATAATTGACTTTTTCTTTCACTTTCCAACAAAGAAGCTTGCGTTTTCGTCAATAAATCGGAGTCATTGCGAAGTAATTCGTTCTTATCTTGCATTTGCTGAAGCTTCTCTTTGTACAAATCTACATCTGATTTGTTGCGTCTTATTTCTAGACGCAAACTTTCATTCTCTTCATCTACCTTGGTCCTCTTTTCGGTAGCGATTCTTTCGCCGTTCAATTTTTCATTTTCCATATTTTTCAATTGAATCTTAACCTTAGATAGCTCATCTTCTATAATCTTCACCTCTCCATTATGAGATGTTTGAATACGTGAAACAATTTCTTTGTAATGGTCCATTTTAGAATGCGTCTCATCCAACATCAGAAGTATAGATTCGTAGTCTTTTTCTATATCCGCTCGGCTAACATCAGATTTTCGTAGCTCTTCCCGAAGACGTGATATTTTTCCTGTTGTATACATTGCAAAATTACTAGTCGGAGAAGATGATTCGACACTGGTATTGCTTTGCTGCGCAGATGTTCTGGCCTCCTCAAGCAGTACTATCAAACGACTTTCATCAATTTCTGGAACAGATTGATCACAAGAAAATGTAGCGTCAAGAACATTATCGTATTCATTGTAAGAGCTGCCCAAGGCACACTTATTTTCAGGAGAGGAAGTATAAGATTTCTCTCTAGAACCACTATCCTCAACATGTAAAGATCTTGAGTCCCATTCATCTACCGCAGAATCGATTCCTGTATACAAGTTTTCATGACTTTCTTTGAGATATACTTCTATTTGATTAAGATTCTGACTCATTTCTTCGAGATGTGATTTCATATCATGAATTGAATTTTGTAAGTTATCACCACACATTTTTTGTTCGATCGCCGAAACTTTCTCATCTTCTGAACTCTTGATCCCTTCTTTGTACTGCGAAATAGTGACGATTGCTTGCTCAATATGCAAACTAACCTGTTCATTATGAAGCTTTGTCGCGTTCACGAGTAGTTTTAATTTGCCATCTTTTTCAATAAGATATTGATTTTTTGCTTCGTATTCAGTCATTACATTCTGATCAGAAATTTGATTGATTTTGAGCTGTTCATAGTCGTTCTGGTATTGGGTAAGTTTTAATTCCGCATTTTTTAATTTTCTCTGTAACGAAAGGAAATTCTCGGGCGGTTCTTCAATACTTAGCGAAACATCTAGTGAGCCATTCATAGTTTCTTCTGCTCCTCTTGAGTCACAATCCCCAAAATAATCATCAGTATCCTTTCTCTCTACATCAACCATGTTTTGGAAATCTCTCTGTAAACTATGGGCCTGGATGGAAGACTCGTCATGATAAGAGGAAATACCCCCGGATTCAGGTGCAATATGGACTTCACATGCGGTCTCGTCCTTTATGCTTTCGTCTGAAATTTGATTTAGCAATTGCCCCTCTAGATAACTGCGATCCATAAGTAAAATCCTATTCCTTTCTTTTTCTTTCTCGAGTTCTTCTTTGCATTCGCGTAGCTTATCTTGCATACTCATAACTTGTATTTCATTACTGTCATTCTGTTTTGATTCAAAAATATTCTCATATGATGAGACTCGCTCAGTAAGACTTGCAATCTTTTCTTTTGCCTCAACAAAATTATTCACAACTAATTCATGCTTCTCACAATTTAAATTCAATTTTTCAGTAAGGGCCACTTTTTCCTCATAATGGATGTCAGCTTGATTTTTCCAAGCCTCCTCTTTTGATTTGGATTCCTTTAAATTGACTTTTAAATTCAGGATTTCTTCTTCAAATTTCTTTTGCTGGTCATTGAGTTTATACTGTAGAGATTTATTCTTTTCTTCCATTTTTGTGCTATTTTTCTCCGCATGTACCAAATTCGCATTTGATTTCTGCATCTCTTCTTTCATTTTTGATATTTCTTCCTCCAAATACACTTCTTTATCTTTGAGAGCTTGATTTTTTTCGGAGAGCTCCACACAGGTCTGATCTGCAAATCTGACTTCCTTTACTAGTGTTAAATTTCGTTCCATAAGGTTTTTTGTTGTTGAATCCATACATGATTTTGAATTACGAGTTGAGAGCTTTCCAGGAGTATCTTCCAGAGATAGAACCTTTGATATCGGTGATATTACAACGGAAGTATTCACATTATTTTCAGGTGTTACAAAACTTTCAGGGGATTGAAGGCTGTTTGACTTTTGGGGTGTTTCACATGAGTATGAAGACAACTTCTTAATTATGTGTTCGCATTTTAGTCTTCTTTGGAATTCAATTTCTTTTGACTTCTCAGACTTTTCCAATGCATGCGATAATTGTTCTATTTTTTGCATATAAGCTTGGCTATCATCAAGGGCCAATTGAACAGAATTTCTCCGCATTGCAGTCAAAGGAGTCATTGGAGACATAAACTCTGATGAAATTGACGCCTTTGTATTATCATTGCATGATGTATTGCATGCTGCTTTGGACATATCATCAACAAAGCTCCCAATACGTGATATGTCGTTGTCGTCATCACTAATTACAAGCGATGATTCACTCTTCTTTTCAAAGCATATTAGTTCCCCTTCTGTTTTTGGTGGTGTCGGCTCTGATTGAACAGAAACAGGATAGGAAACAAGGGATTCATTCATTAAGTTGATATGCAATTCACTTCTTATGACATTTACTTCAGGTGGATCATCTTTGTTGTTATTTGTAATATGATCTTGCGGTTGCTTCAAATTTGGGGTATTTGATTCCTCAAGAATTTTCAGATTTTTTTCAAAAGATTCAGAGGTATCAAAGTCGTAATTCACTTTGTCCTCAAAATATGAGCTGTTTAAAATTTGAGATAAACCGGAAATATCATCACTTAGAGCCAAGCTGGAATCAGAGTTATCGTTTGAGGGAACGGATGCTCCGTATCGAATGTCATTAGCAGGGTAGTCTTCATTTGTATGACCCCTAGAATTATTCTCATCTGTTTTATCACTATTTTCCGTATATTCGATTATATTTAAATCATTCTGTACTTTTCCTTTTTGAGATTCTTCATTACTATCTGCTTGTGTAGCTAGATCCAACAGAGAGAGATTTTTTGCTTCAAAAAGACCTACATTTTCCTCTGGTTTTGTATTCTCCTTATCCCCATATGGTATAACGGATGCAGAATCTGAGGAAGATACTGTGACAACGTCATCACCAGTGGATTCTCTTTCTTTCACTAATTCACGGTACCTATCAAGCTGTTCAAACAATATCAATATCATTAGCAATTCATATTAAATCATGGCAGTAAAGCATTTTCATTTTGCTTTTATATTGCATGTATTCGATTAAATGTGTTGACTCACAATTTGTTTCCCACTTTTGCCTCCTTTTCCGCCCAAGTGCTGGATTTGTACTTCTGCATAATCCATGGTTCTTAAATTGAGTAAGGTAAAACAATTTGTTCTATTCTTTTATCGGTTGATTTTTCCAGCAAGTCTGATCGAGCGTGAGGGGTATGATTTTGCTCAACAAAAGTGATATCGACACTCTATCTAACAAAAAACAATTTTGTTTGATGGAAACAAACTAGCTTTTCATATTGGTTTCCGTACAAGGTTCATAATGCTTGAACAGCAAAATTTGACCGTTAGAACTTTTTGGCTCCAAATCAACAGAGAAAATTCAAAATATCAAAATAATTTTGAATTTCTTTTAAAGCATAATACTATCCTAAATTAAAAAAAACGTTCGTAAGGTTTACATCAGCAATGCATAAGGTATGATAGGTAGCTTTATTAGGAAACAAAGTACGACTTTTCAAAGTCAACAGTTATATGAATTACTTCAGTTACGTACAATATCATAGATTAATAACCAACTTAACGTCAACAAAAACTGCAAGAATGAATAAAATCTGTCAACTCTACCTTCATAATGATGTCACTTTTGCATGAAATTATTTCTTCACAAAAATGGTAATTTAGGAATTGTAGGGAAAAAAATAAAGGTCGTCTAAGCTTTATTAAGATTATTCTACTTTTAGGTTATAAAAGAGAGAAAACTGGTATAAAGGCAATAAGCGCACGCGAATTTTTTTATTAAAATGTTTATTACTCTGGGTCCAAGACCATGACCTGTTTTTGTCAATTGTTGTATATTCCCTTCCTCTTGTTTTCTGTTCCATGGTTAGGTGAACGTTGGCAATGTTCTTACGTGTTAAAATACTTTTTATGATCGAATAGGCACTAAATAGACGCATCAGCCATGAGATTATCGATAAACTGTAATCTATGACAAAGTAATATCATGTTTCTAATATGTTCTGAACCTTAACCTGGTGAGTAGGTCTTTACCAAGAAAATAAACAACAAAGCAAGGAGAATACACATTGCTCCAAATAGAAGTTCATCCTTTATGTTTTTTACACTCTGACAATTACCAAATTACTATTATTTCAGGATATTTTGTTCTTTAGTGTCTTTGGTATACATTGAGGACAGACAACATGATAAAACCCATTGATATTCACCTCTAATTTCAGAGATTCTACAGGTTATCATAATTTAACAACTTCACACTTATTTCAAAATAAGTAGCTTGAATATAAAAGATTGTCAGTCTCTGTAACAAATTAATGATGTATGCTGCGCATGATTTTCTTATCTGAAAGTGATTTTATCATTTCGGCTACTTAGCTTTGTTGAAATAAGAAAATGAAGGCTAAGATGTCCTTAGAAAGCATCATTTTTGTTTGTGTTAAATTTGCTTCTATTTTGATAACTAATACTCATGTCATATTAAAATATGACCAAAGTCGTCATACTGGTTGCATTTGTAAGAAAAAAGAAAGAGAAAATGCAAAACTCTATTCCTAAATTCAAATTTGTGTCTTAAGCACCTCATCTACTATTTTCTTTTCAAATTTCAAAGTATAATAAAATTCTTTGCGTTTTAAATGTTGATGTTAACATCGAACTCGCTCTTATATCACTAGTGAAATAAAAACAAAAAAATAGAATTATAGTATTAGAAGTATTAGAAGTATTAGAAAACATCATGGTCGTGAGTGTTGAAGATTTTATCATGATAGCCTATGATTTGAGACTAACACGAATACTTATATTTTCTTTCGCAGACACAACAAATCAATGAAGTGGAGGAAATGGCAAAAGGCTTGAAAAAGCTTCCAGGATTCAAAGCTTACATAATACTAAATAACGATGGTATTGTTATCAAATGGGATACGCTTTCTGAAACAGAATTGATGCCATATCAAAAAGCTGTTCAGTATTCTCATCATGTCTTGGATCTTTGCGCGAAATCAAAGACACACATAAAGGAGCTTTTCAACCCTTCTGATAATCATGTAGAGAGCATAAGGCTTAGAACTGAAGAATATGAGATGATAGTCGCCCAACATGGCAACTTTACTGTTGTTGTAATTCAAGATGAAGAAACAAATACAAAAAGAGATACACAGGAGCTTGAAGATACTGTTCAAGCTTGATCTCAGGATGGTATGAAACTATTAACTTCTGGAAATATATTTACAAAGGATGCTACCTTAGACAAATTATTCATTTAGAAGATGCAGGTGCACAAGTTACAATGTTATTTTTGCGACGAAGTATGAGTGTATATGCTTCCTTCAAAATTTATCATTAGGTTTAATATTATTCATGGAATCAAAGGTTTCGACTTCTAAAAAAATTACTGGGTCAATTGAAGATGGCGTTTGCAGCAATAGGAGGAAAAACAGATCAGAAGAAGGGTCAATTCTTATATAAATAAAATTATAACACCTTTGTTCATAACTTCATTTCGTTCTGGGAACTTCTTTTTTTTGTGTTTGGCCCGGGAATGATGGAATGTATCCAATTGTTTAAGGTGATATTTTCGGGTACGTAAAACGACTCTGATATGTTGGGATGTTTCGAACTAGAGACTTTCGAGAATACTCATTCGATTTGGAACAGATTCGTTTTAAGAAATGTATGGATGTGCAAGTTTGTAATGGTATAGCACTGGGTGACAACCATGGAAAGGCGTTGCCCAAAAGTTGGATGTAAGCATGAGATGATGAAGGACGATGAAAATTGTTTTGTGTAGAGCTTGGGCTATTCAAATTACTTGGATGCATTTAGAAAATTTTTGGATATTGAATGATCTGATGTCTTCCAATAGGTAGAATGAGAATAACAAGAAATAAATTTAGAATCATTTTGATTTTTGAAAATAATTCGACCTTCTGTAATGACCAAATGCTGTTTGTATTCGTTAGCATCAACGTTGATTCATCAATGTAACAGGATTCACCATCATGGTAGGGTAAGACCCTATCACATTTATGTTCATGTTGCGTGGCTGAACTTTATCAACCTTACTTAACGGAAATTGTATAGCTGGAGTTACCCATGTCCCACAAGAGCACTGTGCACCTGACCAATTCCAGCTCCCGACTTTGGCATTACAACTGGGACGAGGACATGTGATTTTCCCTTCCATTTCCAAAGTTATATCCCCCATCCAGGGTAAGCCTTCGTTAAGAAATGCACTTTGACAAGCACCACTGAATTGAATTATTTTTTTTCGATTAAAAGTATGTTTTCCTACCGGGTGAGGTGGGTTTTCAAGATCATCTTCCGTAAAGAGAGGTGTACGGCACTTTCTGCAAGAGAAATGAATTTTAGATGCTAGCTTCTCTGGTGACAAATACTCTACTGCAATTTCATAAGGTGTTATTGAAGGTGGTGATAGTATCTCCTCGGTCTTTTTGGCTTCTATATTTTCAACGTCTATCTTTTTCAATTCCTTATCGTCGCCCAATCCCAGCAGTATAGCCAAATTTTTTTCTAATAAATCTTTAGTAAAAGCAGCCATTCTCCCTGGCCCCAAAGTTCTCTTTTCTGTTACTTCATGTTTTTCATCAGCACTTAGGATTCTGTATGCTTCCATTTCCTCTTTCATGGATGAAAATTTTGGTCCAGGAGTAATTACTTCTATTATCGGTAAATTCATATCTAAAGCTGTCCGTAATATGTCATTCTTGGATTCCAATGTTTCCTTTTTCCCTCCATTCAATAAACGAATTAAAGAATTGATCTTTTCTACATCTTCGACATTTTCAATGCCACTTCCAATGGCAACCGCTATTATACCCAAGTTAATTCTTTCTCCATCATCAGATTCGTCATTTGTATCGACTTGTTCATCAAAGAAAGGTGCCAAACTGGATCCCCTCTTCTGTTTCCCATCCATTCCATAATATTCTACACTTGCCAAATACCGAATAGTTTCGTTGGTTTCCTCATTCTCGTAGGAGTCAAATTTAGCGACACATGGGAGATAATCGATATCTACGAGCAAAGAATGATCTTGTATTTCTCCTGTTGCAGGATATGTCTTTTCATTTCCAAGAAGTTGCACTACTTTAGCAACTCTGTTTCGTTGAGACCCAATAATTGCCACTTGGCAACGAAACTTGCTTTCTTTTTTAGGTGTTTTTGACATTTTTCTTCCTGTCAAAATACAATATTAATGGTTTGCAATTAAGTTGCATCATTTTTCTGCGTCTGGAAGATTTTCATCTAGTTTCACAATTGACTGGTTGTAGCAGTTCATCTCCAGGAATAAACTTGCATATATTCTCTACAGAGGCTCCAACGGAAAAGGAAAAACAATTGCGCAACAGTATTACGACTGGTCCTTCTCCAGGGC
>Ga0209092_10000450_pt1 | contig 40066 bp, 37 predicted proteins | sample FraStrMetagenome_FD_187446 | JGI IMG/M metagenome (GOLD analysis project Ga0209092, IMG submission 187446) | Marine eukaryotic phytoplankton communities from Arctic Ocean - Fram Strait ARC3M Metagenome (SPAdes) (version 2) | ecosystem: Environmental > Aquatic > Marine > Oceanic | place: Fram...
AAAACCTTCTTTAGGAATATAAATTCCAGGCTCTACAGTAAATACATTATTTGCCTGCATTGGTTCATGTAGCAACCCGTAATCATGGGTATCTAAACCAATGTGGTGTGAAGTTCCGTGCATAAAGTATTGCTTATATGCGGGCCAGTTTTTATCTTCATTTTGAATATCTGCTTTGTCTAGTAAGCCTAGTTTTAGTAATTCTGAAGTCATAATTTTACCTACTTCTACGTGGTATTCTTTCCATAGAGTTCCAGGAAGCAACATGTTTGTAGCTTCTTTTTTAACACGATTTACAGCATTATAAACTGCTTTTTGTCTGTCAGAAAATTTTCCAGAAACAGGAATTGTTCTTGTTAAATCTGATGCGTAATTTGCGTATTCAGCAGCAACATCTAATAAAATTAGATCTCCATTTTTACATTGCCTATTGTTTTCTATATAATGTAAAACATTTGCGTTGTTTCCTGCAGCAATAATTGGTGTATATGCAAACCCTTTAGAACGATTCCTAATAAATTCATGTACTAATTCAGCCTCAATTTCATATTCCCAAACACCTGGTTTTGTAAAATTTAAAAGTCTACGAAATCCTTTTTCTGTAATATCACAAGCTTGTTGCATTAAAGCCAATTCAATGGGGTTTTTTACAGCGCGTAATCTTTGTAAAATAGGATTGCTTTTTGCTACAGAATGTGCAGGATATTTTGCTAATAACCATTTTGTAAAACGATCTTCACGCGTTTCAGTTTCTACATTTGCTCTATAGTGTTCATTGGTATTTATATAAAAAGTATCTGCGTAAGAAGTCATTTCAAACAGTACTTTTTCTAGATCTTGTAACCAATATATTGTTGCAACACCAGAGGTATCAGTTGTTGCTTTTTTTGTTAATTTTTCACCTTCCCAAACAGCAATATGCGCATTGGTTTCTGTAACAAACAAAACTTCTCTTAAATTTTCATTTGGACAATCAGGAAACAACATTAATACACTTGCCTCTTGATCTACACCACTTAAATAAAAGAGATCTCTTTGTTGTTCAAATGGCATTGTACTATCTGCACTTATTGGATAGACATCATTTGAGTTGAAAACAGCTAAACTATTTGGCTTCATTTGTGAAGCAAAGTTTTTACGGTTTTTTATAAATAACTGTGGATCTATTTTATCGTATTTCATACAAGTAAATTTATATTCAAATACAAAGGTAGCAATAATAAAAAAACCCTCTCTGCTTTTAAAAACAGAAAAGGGTTGAAGTATAAAATTAAAGAAGTAACTTATGTTTTAATAACGCTTCTTTTTAGGCGGATTAGATCTTCCTCTTCCAGAAGGTTCAGAGGGTTTGTTTCCTTTAAAATGAGGTTTGCTTTTTGGTTTGTTTCCTTGAGAAGCTCCTCCTTTATTCTTTTTACCAAAAGAACCTTTACTTTGTGATGCTGCTCTTTTTGGAGGATCTGTGTCTGTTGGTTCAAAACCTGCTACAATAGTAGAAGCTAATTTCTCATTTAGTAATTTTTCTATTTCACTTTGGTATTCACTCTCTTCACTACATACTAAAGAAATTGCTTCTCCAGCAGCTCCTGCTCTTCCTGTTCTACCAATTCTATGCACATAATCTTCTGGTACATTTGGCAATTCAAAATTAACAACATGCGGTAATAAAGGAATGTCTAAACCACGCGCTGCAATATCTGTAGCAACTAAAATTTTAATAGAATTATCTTTAAAGTTTTTTAATGCTTTTGTTCTTGCACCTTGACTTTTATTTCCATGAATAGCGGCTGCAGAAATGCCTGCTTTCACCAACTTTTCAGTTAATTTATTGGCACCGTGTTTTGTCCTTGTAAAGATTAAAACCTGATTCCAGTTTCCGTCTTTTATTAACTTTATGGTAAACTCTGTTTTTTTGCTTTTATCAACCTTATAAACCTTGTGAGTTACTTTTTTTGCTGTTGAATTTTGCGGAGCCGTTTCTACAGAAACAGGATTTCTTAAAATACCCGAGGCTAACTTTTTAATATCATTAGAAAAAGTTGCAGAGAACATCAAGTTTTGACGCTCAGCAGGCATATAGCTTATAATTTTGTTAATGTCTCTAACAAAACCCATGTCTAACATTCTATCTGCTTCATCTAAAATTAAAACTTCAATTCTTTTAAATGAAAGCGCTTTTCTATCATGTAAATCTAGCAATCTACCCGGTGTTGCTACTAAAACGTCTACACCACTTCTTAAGGTTGCAATTTGTGGTTTTGCGTTTACACCACCAAAAACTACTGCAGATTTAATATCTACATATTTACTATATTCTCTTACGTTGTCTTGTACTTGTGCAGCCAATTCCCTTGTTGGTGTTAGTACTAAAACACGTAAAGGCCTGTATTTTGGGTGCCTTGTTGCTACTAAATGCTGTAAAACAGGCAAAGTAAAACCAGCTGTTTTTCCTGTTCCTGTTTGTGCAGAAGCTAAAATGTCTTTTCCTGCTAATATATGTGGAATTGCTTTTTCTTGAATTGGTGATGGTTTGGTATATCCTTTCTCTTCAACTGCTTTTACCAACGGTGGAGATAAACCTAAATCTTTAAATGTCATAAATAATATTTACGAAAGCAACTTTATGTAGTTGTTTCAACCCACAAAGATACATTCTTTAAAGTTGGAGAAAAATATTTACGAGAACTCAATTTTATGTTAATAATTTTGATATTGAAATTACAAGTGGTAATTTCAATTTTTTAAATTAAACCTTAGCTCTTATGAAATCTTTTTTCACACTTTTAATGCTTTGTTTTTCATTCGTATTAACCGCACAAACACCAACAAACTCAGATATTATACAAAACTCCCTTGAGAAGAAGCATCAAATGATGAAATCTTCACTAGTAAAAAATGTGGCATTTACCAACATTGGGCCAACAGTAATGAGTGGTCGTGTGGCAGATGTTGCTGTAAATCCTAGTAATACAACAGAATTCTATGTAGGATATGCATCTGGAGGTTTGTGGTATACAAACAACAACGGAACAACTTTTACACCTGTTTTAGACAATTCTCCAACGCAAAATATTGGTGATATTGCAGTAGATTGGTCTTCTGGAACCATTTGGGTAGGTACGGGCGAAAAAAACTCATCTCGCTCTAGTTATGCCGGAATTGGAATGTTAAAGTCTACAGATAATGGGAAAACTTGGATAAATGTTGGCCTGCTAGATTCGCACCATGTTAGTAGAATTTTAATTAACCCTAACAATACAGATGAGGTTATTGTAGGCGTCATTGGTCATTTATACTCTTCAAACTTAGAAAGAGGAATATTTAAAACAATAAATGGTGGAGAAACATGGACAAAGACCCTATTTATAAACGAAAATACAGGAGTTATTGATGTTGCAGTTGCGCCAGAAAACTTTAATATTATGTATGCTGCTTCTTGGGAAAGAGAGCGTAAAGCATGGAATTTTGATGGGGATGGAAATAGTTCGAGTATGTACAAAAGTATAGATGCAGGAAACTCTTGGACTAAGATTGCAGATAAAAGCGGATTTCCAATAGGAAATGGAGTGGGTAGAATAGGGTTGGCTGTTTTTAATGAAAACACGGTATATGCTTTGCATGATAGCCAGTTTAGAAGGCCAAAAGATGAAGCTAAAAAAGCTTCAGACGACCTTTCTAAAGAAGATTTTAAAACAATGTCTTCTGCAGATTTTTTAAACTTAGAAGATAAAAAGCTAAACATATATTTAAAAGATAACGGCTTTCAAGAAAAATATAGAGCAGAAAATGTAAAGCAAATGGTACGTGTTGGTTCTGTAAAACCAATAGACTTGGCAAAGTATTTAGAAGATGCAAATGCGATGTTATTTGACACCCAGGTAATAGGTGCAGAAGTTTTTAAAACAACAAATGGCGGTATTTCTTGGAAGAAAACACATGATAATTTTCTAGATGGTGTATACAGTTCTTATGGCTATTATTTTGGTGAAATTAGAGTAGACCTGCAAGATGAAAGCGGAATATACGTTTTAGGTGTTCCAATTATAAAGTCTAAAGATGCGGGAAAAACATTTACTTCAATTAGTAAAGAAAATGTGCATTCAGATCATCAAGCATTATGGATAAATCCTACAAAATCGGGTCATATTTTAAACGGGAATGATGGGGGTTTAAACATGTCTTATGATGATGGTAAAAACTGGACGAAGTTAAACGACCCTGCAGTTGGGCAATTTTATTCGGTGTATGCAGACAATCAGAAAAATTATAAAGTATATGGTGGTTTGCAAGACAATGGTGTTTGGGTTGCAGACAATAATTCAAAAATTAACAAGGGTTGGAAACAATCTGGTAAAAATCCGTACGAATCTATTATGGGCGGAGACGGCATGCAAGTGCAGGTAGATGATAGAAACCCTGATATTGTTTACACCGGGTATCAGTTTGGAAATTACTACAGAATTAATCGAGCAGCAGGCACGCAAAAATACATTCAACCAAAACATGTGTTAGGTGACAACCCGTATCGTTTTAATTGGCAAACACCCATTCATTTATCAAAACACAACCAAGATATTTTATATTTAGGAGGAAATAAATTGCACAGATCATTGAATAAAGGAGACGATTGGGAAACAATTTCTGAAGATTTAACCACCGGTGGAAAAAAAGGAAATGTGGCTTATGGAACCTTGACCTCAATATCTGAAAGTCCATTTAAATTTGGATTAATTTATACAGGATCAGATGACGGAAACATCCATATAACTAAAAATGGCGGAGGTAGCTGGGTGGGCATTTCTAACAATTTACCTCAAAACTTATGGGTGTCTCGGGTAATTGCTTCAAAATTTAAAAAAGAGCGTGTATACGCGACTTTAAATGGGTATCGTTTTGACGATTTTACAGCCTATATATATGTTTCTGATGATTACGGGCAAACATGGAAAAATATTGGGAATTCACTTCCTGTAGCTGCAGTAAATGTAATTAGAGAAGATTCTGAAAACGAAAACATATTATATGTAGGTACAGATAATGGTTTGTATGTTTCTTTAAATGGCGGAGGTTCTTGGGAAGCATTTAGTAATAATTTACCAAATGTTGCAGTACATGATTTGGTAATACAACCAACAGCAAAGCATTTAATTGTAGGAACGCACGGTAGAAGTTTATACAAAGCAAACGTTGCTGCACTTCAAAAAATGAATGCTGCTGTGTTAGAAAAAGCTATGCATGTGTTTGCAATTGAAAATGTTAGAAAAAGTAAAAATTGGGGTCGTTCTTGGAGTCAATGGAGAACGGCAAATACGCCAGAAGTAAACATTCCTTTCTACTCAAATTCAATTAAAAAAATAACGATAGCTATCTATTTGGGAGCTATAAAAGTGAATTCAATTTCTGTTGCTGCAGATAAAGGATTTAATGAAGTTGCTTTTGATGTTTCTTTTTCTAAAAAAGGGAAAAAAGCTTTTGAAAAATTAAACAAAAACGGTGAATTAAAGGAAGCTAAAAATGGTGTTTTCTATTTATTAAAAGGAGTATACACTGTAAAAATTGAAAGCTCTAAAAACACTTTTGAGATCAAATAAAATAAAGCAATAGACCTCAAAGGTTTCTAAAATTCATGAGGGCTTAAAAATTAGAAACAAAAAACACGTGATACGTTTTAGCCCTTATTTCTAGTAATTACCTCAATGTAATAACAAATATAAGCGGTTTTTCAGCATTTGTTTAGCTTAAGTGAAAAAGGAAGCTATTTAAAATTGTTCTAAATTTTAACGAAAACGTTATAAATTCTTTGCAACCAAAATTCTTTAGGCGTATTTTTGTACTCAAAATTTTAATTAATTATACAATGAGTGGATTTTTTAAATCTTCAATTGGAAGAAAAGTAGCAATGGCGCTTTCGGCGTTTTTCTTAATGTTCTTTCTACTTCAACATTTAGCAATAAATATTTTATCAGTTTTAAGCCCAGACACTTTTAATGAAGTATCTCATTTTATGGGTACAAATCCTTTAGTTCAGTTTGCATTGCAGCCTGTATTAATTTTTGCGGTTGTATTTCATTTTGTAATGGGTTTCATTTTAGAGATAAGAAACTCTAAAGCAAGAAAAGTATCGTATGCAAAAAATAATGGCGCTGCAAATTCATCTTGGATGAGTAGAAATATGATTTGGAGTGGGATTACAATTCTAGCTTTTATCCTTTTACACTTTATTGACTTTTGGTTTCCAGAAATAAATACAAAATTCATACAAGGAGATTGGTCTGGTACAATGGAAGGTATAGAGGGTTTCCGTTACCACGAAGAATTGGTTCATAAATTTACAAACCCATTAAGAGTAGGTGCTTATGCCTTTTGCTTTGTGCTTTTAGGATTGCACTTAGCACATGGTTTTACTTCAGCATTTCAATCTATGGGAGGTACTGCAGGAAGAAAGAAAACACTACAAAATATTGGTAAAGCATATGCTATTATAATTCCAGCAGGTTTTATTTTTATTGCTCTTTATCATCACTTAAACCATTAATCGTAAACAATTATGGCTTTAGATTCAAAAATACCAAAAGGTCCCATTAAAGATAAATGGACAGATTATAAAAATCATATCAATCTTGTAAATCCTGCAAATAAACGTCATATTGATGTGATTGTTGTTGGTACAGGTTTAGCAGGTGGTTCTGCCTCTGCAACATTAGCAGAATTAGGTTATAACGTAAAAGCATTTGCTTACCAAGATTCTCCAAGAAGAGCGCATTCAATTGCAGCACAAGGAGGAATTAATGCAGCAAAAAATTACCAAGGAGATGGAGATTCTACTTATAGATTGTTTTATGACACTGTAAAAGGAGGAGATTACCGTTCTCGTGAGGCAAACGTATATAGGTTGGCAGAGGTTTCTGCAAATATCATCGATCAATGTGTGGCACAAGGAGTTCCTTTTGCACGTGATTATGGTGGGTTGTTAGATAACCGTTCTTTTGGAGGAGTTTTAGTTTCTAGAACTTTCTATGCAAAAGGGCAAACAGGACAACAATTATTATTAGGAGCTTATTCTGCAATGAACAGACAAATTGCTCGTGGAAAGATTGAAATGTTCAATCGTCATGAAATGTTAGATGTTGTTGTTGTAGACGGAAAAGCAAGAGGAATTATAGCAAGAAATTTAGTTACGGGAGAAATTGAAAGACATTCTGCACATGCAGTTGTTATTGCTTCTGGTGGTTACGGAAATGTATATTTCTTATCTACCAATGCAATGGGTTCTAATGTAACCGCAGGTTGGAAAGTGCATAAAAAAGGAGCGTATTTTGCAAATCCTTGTTACACACAAATTCATCCAACATGTATTCCTAGATCTGGAGATTATCAATCGAAGTTAACGTTAATGTCAGAGTCATTGAGAAATGACGGTAGAATCTGGGTTCCAAAGAATTTAGATGATGTAAAGGCAATTAGAGAAGGAAGTAAAAAACCTACAGAATTAACGGAAGATCAAAGAGATTATTATTTAGAAAGACGTTATCCAGCATTTGGGAACCTAGTGCCTCGTGATGTTGCATCTAGAGCAGCAAAAGAGCGTTGTGATGCAGGTTATGGAGTAAATGCAACTGGTGAAGCAGTATACTTAGATTTTGCCGCATCTTTTGAACGTTACGGAAAAGAGCAAGCAAAGATTCAAAATATTTCAAATCCTTCTGAAGTAAAAATAAAAGAATTAGGGCAAGAAATTGTAAAGACTAAATATGGGAATTTATTTCAGATGTACGAGAAAATCGTAGACGAAAATCCGTATGAAACACCAATGATGATTTATCCTGCAGTACACTATACAATGGGTGGTGTTTGGGTAGATTATAATTTAATGACAACAATACCTGGTTGTTACGCAATTGGAGAAGCAAATTTCTCTGATCACGGAGCAAATAGATTAGGTGCCTCTGCATTAATGCAAGGGTTAGCAGATGGGTATTTTGTACTGCCATATACGATTGGAGATTACTTAGCAGATGATATTAGAACTGGTAAAATCTCAACTGAAAGCTCAGAATTTGAAGCAGCAGAAAAAGAAGTAACAGAAAGAATTGAATTCTTTATTAATAATAAAGGAACACATTCTGTAGATTATTACCATAAGAAATTAGGTAAAATCATGTGGGACAAATGTGGGATGTCTAGAAATGCTGAAGGTTTAGAAATAGCTATTGAAGAAATTTCTGCACTTAGAAAAGATTTCTGGCAGCACGTAAATGTACCCGGAACGAGCACAGAATATAACGAGCAATTAGCAAAAGCAGGTAGAGTAGCAGATTTCCTTGAATTAGGAGAATTATTTGCAAAAGACGCTTTGCTAAGAGAAGAATCTGCTGGTGGGCATTTCAGAGAAGAGCACCAAACAGAAGACGGTGAGGCAAAAAGAATTAAAGAATTTCAGTTTGTTTCTGCTTGGGAATATAAAGGCGAGCCAAAAGATGCTGTTTTACATAAAGAAGAATTGGCTTACGAGAATATAGAAGTTAAAGAAAGAAGTTATAAATAATAGAGACATTATGAATTTAACACTTAAAATTTGGCGTCAAGTAGATGCAAAGGACAAGGGGAAAATGGTCGATTACAAAGTGACTGAAATTTCAGGAAGTATGTCTTTCTTAGAAATGATGGATGTTTTGAACGAGCAGTTAGTAAATGCTGGTGAACAACCAGTAGCTTTTGATCATGATTGTAGAGAAGGAATTTGCGGAATGTGTTCTATGTATATTAATGGCGAAGCACACGGACCAGATAGAGGAGTAACAACCTGTCAATTACACATGAGAATGTTTAAGGATGGCGATACAATTACGATTGAACCATGGAGAGCCGGTGCTTTTCCGGTAGTTAAAGACTTAGTGGTAGACAGATCTGCCTTTGATAGAATACAACATGCAGGTGGGTATATTTCTGTAAACACCTCAGGAAATACGCAAGATGCAAACGCAATCCCTATTTCTAAACAAGCAGCAGATACAGCAATGGACGCAGCTACTTGTATTGGTTGTGGTGCTTGTGTAGCAACGTGTAAAAATAGCTCTGCAATGCTATTTGTTGGAGCAAAAGTATCTCAGTACGCTCTGCTTCCACAAGGACAAGTAGAGGCTGCAGACAGAGTTAGAAACATGGTGGCGCAAATGGATTTAGAGGGTTTTGGAAATTGTACAAACACCGGCGCGTGTGAAGTAGAATGTCCAAAAGGAATTTCTTTAGACAACATTGCTAGAATGAATAGAGAGTTAATGAAAGCTTCTATTTAATTCTTGTCATTACCGGCAAAAATAAAACAACCTTAAATTGAATACCTCAATATATTTTTGAATTTTAAACATCAAAAAGTCCAAAACTAATTTGTTTTGGGCTTTTATTGTATCAGTATTTTACTTTACTCCTTTAAAAAATTCTTCAGGACTTACTTCTAGAAGTTCTAAAATTTCAAACAATCTTTCTAAATCTAATTTGGTCTTACCTTTTTCTATTTTAAAATAGCCGCTTTCACCTATATTAATGTGTTCTGCTATGGTTATTTGGGTAATACCTTTATGCGATCTGCTAGCTATAATTTTTTTTAATATTTCAAAATAATTTGATTTTGCATTTGATTTTTTTTTCATTTATCTTTCTTCTTTTTATGCTTTGAGAATTTCACTCTTTTAAAAAATATTCAAGCTCTACTTTTAAAACTTCAGAGAGCTCAAGCAGACGCCTAATATCTAATTTGGTTTTGCCTGTTTCCATTTTAAAATAACCACTTTTGGTCATTTCTAATTCATTAGCAATATCTGTTTGCGATAGACCCAATCTTTTTCTTCGATGAATAACTTTTTCTAAAACATCCTTAATACGGCTAGTTATCTTTTCTTCTTTTTCAATTTTTTTCATGTTTAGTAATTTGGAAAAGTTCCTAAACAAACATAGTAAATAATAATAAATATTTAACTTTCCTTTTTGGACTAGTTTCTATAAACAACTTATAAAGGTTATGGGTTTTGTTGAATATAATTGGATATTTAGACTCTTTTTAATGTAATTTTTGTGATTAAAACAAAATGATAGTAGCAAATGTTTCATTAATGTTTATTTATGATAATTAAATTGATTTTAAATGTGAAATTCATAATAATAAAAGAACGTCTCTAAAACATTAACTTTAAAGATGTTTCTTTTTATAAAATGTAATTTTTAGTACTTCTTTTTTGTTTGGGCTAAGTTAGATATGAAAGAGATGGTATTATTTTGCAAATAATAGCCTAGTTAAATTTGATTTGATAAAAAGATCTAAACTTTAAAAAGTGTATTATCAAAAATTAAATTCTTGAAAAATTAAAGCTATTTTCTACCAAAATCTGCTGGAATTTCTCCCCAAGCTTTCGTCTCCCATTTAAGTATAGGATTTTTAAAAGAATTATTTTTAAGCCAGCTTTCGGCTCTTTTAATCAATTCAAGTAAATCTTTGTTAGAAGCATCAAAATGAAGATTCGTTTTACATTGTTTCTTTTTCACCCAACTCATGGCAATTTTAGAATCAGAATAAATAGGAATATCTTCTTTATTTTTACTTTTTAATAATGCAATTCCATGAACCAATGCTAAAAATTCACCAATATTATTGGTGCCTTTTTTATAAGGTCCTTTTATAAAAATCTCTTGTTTGTTATGGGTTAAAACACCTCTGTATTCCATTTTCCCAGGGTTCCCAGAACAAGCTGCATCTACAGAAATACTCTCTAAGTTAGGGCTTCCATAGCTTGCTTTTTCGGCAGAGGAAAGTGTTGGTTTTTTAGTTTTTTGTCCTTTGTAGTCCTCATAGTTTTTCGAGTATGCAATTTCAGCAGCGTCTAAATCTGCAAAAGATTTGTATTGCGCACTTTCAAAGCCATCAATTTGTTTTTTACAGACACTCCAAGAGGTATAAATACCTTTTTTACGTCCGTTCCAAACTACATAAAACTTTTTTTTACTCATGTATGGCTAAAATTACTTCTTCTATTACCTTCGGAAAGTGACGCTGTTCTATAATATGAATCTTTTCTGCAATTGTTTCTGGAGTATCTTGGGTATTTAATTCGGTTTTTGCTTGAAAAATTATGGCACCTTCGTCATAATTTTCATTTACATAGTGTATTGTAATTCCGGTTTCATTTTCATTATTTTCTTTTACTGCCTTATGAACATGTATTCCATACATCCCTTTTCCACCATATTTTGGCAATAATGCAGGATGAATATTAATAATTTTATTTGGAAAAGCAGTCACTATTTTTTGTGGGATTCTCCATAAAAACCCAGCAAGAACAATAAAATCTGCTTCATTTTTCAAAATATTTAATACGGTATCTGAAACAAAAAAATCGTTTTTATTAAAATGCAAACATTTGGTTTCTAAATTCGTACATCTTTCAAAAACTTTTGCATGTTCATTATTACACAACACATTAGTAACCTTTGCAGTTTTAGTGTGCTTAAAGAATTTAATAATATTCTCTGCGTTCGATCCTGAACCAGATGCAAAAATAATAATACGCTTCATACCTATCTATCTAAGGTACAAAAAAAGGGATAATTATTAACAAACTGATTATTTTAAGTAAAGATTAAATTATTTTATTTACTTTTAATAATCATTTTTGGTTCAAATATTAGTTATAATTAATAAGAATTGTATTTTTGCCAAGATTTAAAAATTAAAATTAAAAAATTATGTCAGACATTTCATCAAGAGTAAAAGCTATTATCGTAGACAAATTAGGTGTAGACGATAATGAAGTAACAACGGAAGCTAGCTTCACAAACGATTTAGGAGCAGATTCTCTAGATACTGTTGAGTTAATTATGGAATTCGAAAAAGAATTTGATATTCAAATTCCAGACGATCAAGCAGAAAATATTGGAACTGTAGGTCAAGCAGTTAGTTATATAGAAGCAGCAAAAAAGTAATACTTATATGCAATTAAAACGAGTTGTAGTAACTGGACTTGGAGCATTAACGCCCATAGGAAATAATATTGAAGAATATTGGAACGCCTTAGTTAACGGAGTTAGCGGAGCAGCACCTATTGCGCATTTTGATGCTTCCAAGTCCAAAACTCGTTTTGCTTGTGAAGTAAAAAACTTTAATCCTACAGATTTCATCGATAGAAAATCTGCACGTAAGATGGATAAATTTACCCAGTACGCCATGGTTGCTTCAGATGAAGCAATAGCAGATGCTGGTTTAGATTTAGAAACTATTAATAAGTTACGAGTTGGTGTTATTTGGGGAGCAGGAATTGGTGGTTTAGAAACGCTTCAAAATGAAGTTTTAAACTACGCTGCAGGAGATGGGACTCCAAAATTTAATCCTTTCTTTATTCCAAAAATGATTGCAGATATTGCCCCAGGACATATTTCTATAAAATACGGATTTATGGGGCCTAACTATACAACTGTTTCCGCATGTGCTTCTTCTGCAAATGCTATGATAGATGCATTAAACTATATTCGTTTAGGATATTGTGATGTAATTGTAACAGGAGGTAGTGAAGCTGCAGTTACGATTGCAGGAGTTGGTGGATTTAGTTCTATGCAAGCCTTGTCAACAAGAAATGAAACTCCAGAAACTGCTTCAAGACCATTTGACGCTAGTAGAGAAGGTTTTGTTTTAGGTGAAGGTGCAGGAGCGCTCGTTTTAGAAGAATACGAATACGCCAAAGCAAGAGGCGCAAAAATTTATGCAGAGGTAATTGGAGGTGGAATGTCATCTGATGCTTACCATATTACAGCACCACACCCAGAAGGTATTGGGGTAATTGCTGTAATGAAAAACTGTTTAGAAAATTCTGGCATAAAACCAGAAGATGTAGATCACATTAATACTCACGGTACTTCTACTCCGCTTGGAGATGTTGCAGAATTGAAAGCAATTTCAGCTGTTTTTGGAGCGCATGCCAAGAATATTAATATCAACTCTACGAAGTCTATGACTGGCCACTTATTGGGTGCTGCTGGTGCTATAGAGTCTATTGCTGCAATTTTAGCAATGAAACACAGTATTGTACCACCTACAATTAATCATCAAAATTTTGATGAGAATATCAATCCAGATTTAAACTTAACCTTAAATAAACCTCAAAAGAGAGAAATTAAGGTTGCTATGAGTAATACTTTTGGTTTTGGAGGACACAATGCATGTGTAGCTTTTAAGAAAATAGACGAATAATCTATGAATTTTATTCGCAAAATAGTTCAAGTGCATTCTAAAGAAGATGCAGTATTGCACCGCGAATTAAAAAAACTACTAAATTTTTCTCCAAGAAAAATAAATAAATACAAAAAGGCTTTTACCCACAGATCTGTTCAAATGACAGATAAAAAAGGGAATCCTATTAATTACGAACGTTTAGAGTTTTTAGGAGATTCTATTCTAGGTTCTGTAATTGCCGCTTATTTGTACAAAAAAGTTCCTTCAGGTTCAGAAGGATATCTTACTCAAATGCGTTCTAAAATTGTAAGCAGAGAGCATTTAAATGAATTAGGAAAAGACTTAAACTTAATTCGTTTTGTAAAAAGTAATATAGACCAAGCAAACATTGGTGATAATATTCATGGTAATATTTTTGAAGCCTTAATAGGTGCTATTTTTATGGATAAGGGATATAATTTTTGTCAGAAATTTATACATCAAAATGTAATTGTACCGCATGTAGATATTGCGAAGCTAGAAGGGAAGATTACAAGTTATAAAGGTTTAATTATAGAATGGTGTCAGAAGCAAAAGAAAAAATATACTTTTGATACGTATGAAGATTCTGGCAATGACCCCGTAAAACACTTTAGTGTTAAAATAAGCATTAATGGTGAGCAAATTGCTAAAGGAAGAGCTACTTCTAAGAAAAAAGCAGAAGAACAAGCTTCAAAAAGAGTATATTTTGCTTTTCAAAAAGAGATTTCTTTAGATTAAAGCGATAACGTTTTCGTGAATATAACCTAATGTATTTGCTAACTAATCATAAACTATTAGTAATTTAGCAGGATTGATTGTTTAGAAAAAATTTAAAATGTATGCAAATTCATGCTTTAGGTTTAGAAGATTTTTCTGAAGAAGAATATTCTTTAATAGGAATTCATACAGCTTTAGAAGATTATAAACTTGCCTATTTACTAAACAAAAATTTAAACACGCATTTTTCTAAATCTCAAAAAAATTTAGAGTTTGAAAGTAATAAAAAGAGAGCATCGTTTTCTATTTATAATTACTCTAGTAAAAAGTACGACTTTGATTGGTTTTTAATAGCCAATAGTTTTAAAAGAGAAAATCAAACAGAATCAAACGAATTACTTTTAACAACTGAAACAAAAACATATCTAATACCAGAAAAGAAAAAAGTAGATTTTTTTATTAAAATTTCTGGGGAAATAAGTTTTGAGTTTGTAGCAAATGCAGTAAATAAAATTAAAAATATTGAACAGATTATAACATCCTATTCAATAGATAAAAACACCTTAAAGTCTAAAGACTTTTTAATATTTTAATATGACAGATTATAAAAAAACAAAAATAGTTGCTACCCTAGGGCCAGCAACAGATTCTAAAGAAATTTTAACAAACTTAGCCCTAGAGGGCGTAAACGTTTTTAGAATTAATTTTTCGCATGCAGATTATGATAATGTAAGGAAGACGGTAAAAACCATTAGAGAAATTAATGAGGAAAATGGCTTTAATGTTGCCATTTTAGCAGATTTACAAGGACCTAAATTACGCGTTGGCGTTATGGAAGACGGCGTAATTTTAGAAGATGGTGCTTCATTTACGTTCACAACAGAAAAATGTGTAGGGACTAAAGAAAAAGCATTTATGACGTACCAACGTTTTCCAAAAGATGTAAAAGTTGGTGAGCAAATTATGGTGGATGATGGGAAATTACTATTTGAGGTAGTTTCTACAGATAAAGACAAAGAAGTAGTAGTAAATGTAATTGTTGGTGGACCTTTAAACTCTAAAAAAGGAGTAAACTTACCAAATACAGCGATTTCTTTACCAGCTTTAACTGAAAAAGATAAGGAAGATGCAGTATTTGCATTGGGTTTAAATGTAGATTGGATGGCATTATCTTTTGTAAGAACTCCAGAAGATTTAAGAATGTTACGCGATTTAATAGATGAGCATTCTGATTATAGAGTGCCTGTAATTGCAAAAATTGAAAAGCCGGAAGCAGTAGCAAATATAGATTCTTTAATTCCTTATTGTGATGGTTTAATGGTTGCTCGTGGAGATTTAGGAGTAGAAATTCCAATGCAAGATGTACCATTAATTCAGAAGAAATTGGTAAGACGTGCAAAAAGAGCAAGAATTCCTGTAATTATTGCAACGCAAATGATGGAAACAATGATTGATAATGCTGTTCCTACAAGGGCAGAGGTAAATGATGTTGCAAACTCTATTATGGATGGTGCAGATGCAGTAATGCTTTCTGGAGAAACTTCTGTTGGAAAACATCCAATTAGAGTAATTCAAAAAATGTCAGAAATCATTAATGCAGTAGAAAATTCTAAAATGATTAAAGTACCACAAGAAGCACCGCATATTAGAACAGACAGGTTTATAACAAAATCTATTTGTCATCATGCTGCTTCAATGGCAAATGATATAGAAGCAACGGCCATTTCTACTTTAACGAATAGTGGGTATACAGCTTTTCAAATATCTGCTTGGAGACCACAATCTAAAATATTAGCATTTTCTTCAGAAAAAAGAATTTTAGGGAAACTTAACTTACTCTGGGGTGTAAAAGCTTTTTATTACGATAAAAATTTAAGTACAGATGATACCGTTGTAGATATTAATAAAATTTCTAAAGAAAAAGGATTTGTAAATACAGGTGATTTGATGATTAATCTTACTTCGATGCCAGTGGGAGCAAAAGGTATGGTAAATACACTAAGGGTTTCTGCAATAGACTAAAACACTATTTAATATTCATAAAAAAAGCATCTTAATTTTTCAAGATGCTTTTTTTATAGAGCATCTTTTAAAAGTTCAATTGTTTGCTTATTATAATGGCATCATTTGTTACAAAAGGCATCGGCATCATATCTTCTGCTCTTGGTTTTAGGTTGAAGTTTTTATTGGTGCGTAAATCATAAGAAACCTCATTTAAGGTAAGCTCTAAATTTTGATCTACGTTTACAGAGAAAGAAAGTGTTACTTCTTTGTCATTATTTCCTAAACGATAAACTAAAAAAGTACCGCTTTTTAAACTGTGTTTCTTGCCTTTGTTTACGAGTTCATCGTTTACTTTAAACTGGTATAAAGTTAATTTACTTTTAGTTAAAAATTGTAGTATATTTATTTTTCTTTTTGGAGTAATTGTCAATTCTAGAAAACGTTTTTTACCAATTAAAGTATCTAGTTCTGTTTTAATTTCTGAAGATGAAATTGCTTTATAAGCTGTTTTTTTAGCATAGTTAAAGGGCGTGTTGTACTTGCTTTTTGTTTCTGTGTTTTCAATTCCTCCTTTTGTGAAATCGTCTTTAAAAATTTGCTTCGTATAGGTATCCAAAGTAGTATTATAGGTTCCAAAATAAGCAGTTTTGGTATCATAATTCTCAATATAAACAAGGCTGTTCGGTTTTTTATTATCAACAGAAAACCCACTATTATAGGTTGCAATTATAAAAAAGAGAAGGGCTAAAAAGCCGGTCCATTTTTGCGTCCAAAAAGACTTTTTTTGATGAAAGGAAAGTATCATTAATCCAAAAACCAATGCTATAAAAAGACCACTTACAAAGAGTATTTTTAAGCCCAAACCAACAGGGAACATTTTTACCATTGGAGCAAATATATAGATTGTTGGTATTGATAATATCGTAAATAAAACGCGTTTAACACTGTCTTTTAAGTTTAAGAAAATAGCAATAGCTAAAATTAGTAGCGCACTAATAACTGGGATTATAAAAAAACCAGCACCTCTTAAAGAACTACTAATTATAAAATTAAGCAGCAGCCAGAAGAAAAGAGGTGCAACTAATAAATTGGTTGTTTTTTCTTCTTTTGAAGTACGTTTATAAATTGTAAAAAGTAACCACAAATTTAAGAATACAAAAGCAATTATATATTGATAGCCATTATAGGTAAAACCATGTAATATGTCATTGTAATGCGGATGAATAATTAAAAGTATTTCCCACAATCCGTAAGAAATTCCACCACATAAAATTAAGGATACTACAAAAGGAATAAAACCCTTAAGCACCCCTTTAATGTCTATTTTATTTAAAGAAAAACCAAAAAATAATAAGATTAGAAAAAGAATAGTACAAAGAATAACCATTGGAAGTACCCAAGAGAAAGGATACGTTGCTAATTTAATGATTGGGAAGTTTACGTACACAAAGTCTTCTTCTGAAGTTAGGTTTGTTAAATCTGAATTTGAAAAATAATTTAGAGAAGTAGTAAAGTAATCCGCTTGGTGTAAAAGTGTTTCTTTATCTAAACGCTCATAAGAATCTTGTGCGGTATGATAATCGAAATGATCTCCAATAAACGCAAAGTTAAATCCGTTAATATTTGCATCTTCCCTAAAAATCGTTAAATCCGTGTCATTAGGTAATTTTTTATAAATAGAGTACATTAAAGAATTTGCAGCAGGAAAATTGGGTTTGGCTGCTAAAAACTCAGATAGTAGTTTACTGTTTTTTCCACTAGTTTCCATTAGCATATAACTAGGACCGCCACTTCCCCTCGCTTCAAAATTTAAAACCAGGCCAATATCTTTTGTCCATGGATGCTTGTCTACAAATGCCTGAGCACCCAATAAGCCTAATTCTTCAGCATCAGAAATTAGGATAATTAGATCGTTTTTTGGTGTTTCATTTTTGGCTAAGAAAGCTCTTAATCCTTCTAAAATTGTAACAACTCCAGAGCCAGCGTCACTTGCACCCAAAGAAGAATGCGGACTAGAATCGTAATGGGTTAATAATAGTAATGCTTTTTTTGAACCAGTTCCTTTTAATTTTGCGATGATATTTTCTACTGTGGTGGCTGCGAACCACTTTTTATTGATGGCGGTTTGTGTTTGAATTTCAGTTTCAAAACCCATTTTTTGCAATTCTGAAACAATGTAGTTTTGAACATTTTTGTGTTCCTTAGAACCAGCATAATGCGGCTCTTTCGATATTTTTTTTAGATGGTTAAGAGCATTTTCTAAGGAAAACTCGGTTGCTGAATTATTTTTAGAAGTATTTATTGAAGGTTTTAAATCAGCAAAACTCCAATAAATGATCCCCAATATTATGAGTATGGAAACAATGGTAGAGACTCTTTTCATGGGGAAAATTTATTTTTATAAATATAGGAAATTAAAAAAACTTTTATTTTAAATTAAAATTCGCTAACTTTAGTAAAACTAAACAATACCATTATGGGAATTAAAAGTTTTCAAGGGAAAAGAGAAACCAATCAGGAAAAGATAGGCACACAGATTTTAGTTTCAGATTACATGACTACCAATTTAATTACTTTTAAAGCGGAAGACTCTTTAGATCATGTTATAGCGCAGTTAATTACTCATAAAATTTCTGGGGGACCTGTTGTAAACGATAAAAATGAATTAATTGGTATTATTTCTGAAGGTGATTGTATTAAACATATTTCCGACAGCATGTATTATAACATGCCTATGGATAGTTCGAATACAGTTGAAAAGAATATGGTTTTAGAGGTAGAAACTATTGATAAAAACATGAATATTTTTGATGCAGCAACTAAATTTATCAGCTCTAAAAGAAGGCGGTTTCCAATTGTAGAAAACGCGAAACTTATAGGGCAAATTAGTCAAAAAGATATTTTAAAAGCGGCTCTAAAAATGAAGAGGAATAGATGGAAGTAAGTTCTTTATTTCTGATACAGTAGTGCTCTTTTTTTTAAGCGTTTTACCGCTCTTTCCGAATCAGTAAAAACGTATCATTCTCTAATGCTAAATACCCTTCATTGTATACATACAAATAGGTGTTTCCTGTTTTGGTTTTATAGACCGAAGTAAAGAACTGAAAATCAAAGCCATTGTCATATAATTTAGTTCTTGTTACTTTTGTTTTACCAGAAACATTTAATTCAGATAAAATTTTATAATTTTTTCTAAGCCTATTGTTAATGTTTCTAATGAGGTTTTTACTGTCTTTATTTACGCTATTATTGTGCGAATTTCTGCAATAATCTGAACAGAATTTCTTATCTACTCTGCCTTTTAACGGCTCTTTACATTCTAAACACTCTCTAGTTTCCATAGAGTAAATATACAATAATTTATCTATTTACAAACGACTACAAACAATTACAACCGAAAGTAATTGTTTTATAACCGAATAAAATTAGAAAGGTGTCGCAACTTTGCAGGGTCAAACAAATTGACAAAAATTAATTATAAACTCGCACTTAAAATAAAAGTGTTTAAAAAACTTATCTTATGAATACGTTAAGAAACAAAGTACAGTTAATTGGTAGATTGGGTCAAGAGCCAGAAATAGTAACTTTTAAAGATGGTAACAAAATGGCTAAATTTTCTATGGCAACAGATGATAGTTACAAAGACAAAGAGGGTAACAAAGTAGAACGTGCTTATTGGCATAACATTGTTATAAAAGGAGGTCTTGTAAACGTAGTAGAGAACTATGTAAATAAAGGTCAGGAAATTGCGATAGAAGGTAAATTAACCAATAGATCTTATGATACTAAAGAGGGTGAAAAAAGATATGTTACAGAGATTTTAGCAAATGAATTGTTGCTTATGGGCAGTAAGCAGTAAAGTTATTTTTATTTAGAAATTATAAAATCCGTTTAGCTAAGCGGGTTTTATTTTTTTTGGCATAAATTTTGTAATTATAAAAAGAAATATTACAATATGAAAACTATAAAAATTTTATCCATCTTAGTCATATTTCTTGGTTTTTCGCAATGTGGAGGTAGTATATTAGTTAAAAAATCAATACTTAAAGTAGAAAAAGCATTTTATAATAATTGGTTTGGTGGGCAACCAGGAGTTCGCGGAACAAAGGTAGAGATTCACTTAAAAGATGCGTCAGAAGTTATTTTTGTTGCTTTATATTTTCAAGGAAAAAGAACCAAGGTAGAAGTTTCTAAAATTGAGAAATTCACCCGAATTATTGCTCATTTCTCGACTTCAAAAAGAAAGAATAGAAATCTAATTTTAGATGCAGATATCACAAAAGAATTAGAAAACACGCTACCTAACTTAGAAGAATTTCCTTTTCAATTAAAAGAAAATGAGGCTATACTTAGCTATAAAAAAGAGAATAAAACGTTGTATTTTAAGATTGAAAATATAAAAAAAGTACAATCGATTGCGTTTCCTTCTATGAATAAAAAATAAGTCACTGCTTTATTTTTGGCACGTATTTTGAATATTGCTTAGCATAACCCTAAAACTAAAGCATATGAAATTTTTAAAACTACTTATTATTACAGGAGTGCTTTTAAGTTCTTGTTCCACAGTTTTTGAAGATGACTTTAGAGAACAAGAAATTTCTTTGGAACAAGTTGTTTCTAAATATGATTTGTGGTATGTAGATTACCACAAAACAATTGGTACCGGAGACATACCTTTTGTATCAAGAGCATTTACATTATCCTTTTTAAACGGAATTTTATATGCAAATAATAATATTGCAGATATTGGCTTTACGGGAAATGGCTTAGGAATAGATGTTGGGTCTTATAATACCTTTTCAGGAGTTTTAGAGACAATACATGATCTAGATGGTAGCAACGATTTTGAAGTTACAGTTACTTCTTTAAACGAAATTAGATTGTATAATTATAGACAAAATGTTACCTATTTTTTAATAGGATATCAAACAAATACGTTCGATTATGACCGGTTATTTTACGAAAATATAGAATATTTTCTACAAGAATATGATGCTTGGGAAAAAATACTTACTTCAGGCGGTGTAGTAAATCCTTTTGATGATGAGAACTATTTACGGTTTACTCCAGAGAGTATAACAACCTTTTACAGTTCACAAGACGACTTTGGCACGCAAGTTGATTATATGAATTGGAGTTACGTTGGTGGATATGAGGTATATGATGTTTTGGGCTTTCAAAATTTAAAGATATTAACTCTTAATTATGATGGTGGGGATGTTGAGGAATTTGAATTGAGTGTTGTAAATGATGGAAAGATTCGTTTATATAATTTAGCTTCAGAAGCTACATACGATTTTGAAGGAAGAGGTTATATACAGTATTTGAAAGGAGATACTCCTAAAAAAAGTAGGGAAGCTACGATAAGAAATTCCGATAGAAAACGTACTAAAGTAAGGAGACAAACAATAAAGAGAAGAGAAAGTTTAAAGTAAAGTTTGGTTAGTTGATTTTTAGTTGGTTTTTTCCTTAAGAACCAATTGAAAGATAAACCGTCCTGAGGAGGACGGTTTTTTCTTTGTTAATAATTGATGAAAAAATATCTTTTTTAAAGTTAAAAATAAGAGCTAGTTTTCATAATTTTAAGAATGCTATAATTTTTGGGAATTCATAAATTGTGTAAGTGTAAAGAGAACATCAAAAAAATGAAACCAACAGCATTTATAACCGGCGCAACTTCTGGAATTGGAAAAGCTACAGCAGAAATTTTTGCAAAAAACAATATTCGTTTAATTCTCTGCGGAAGAAGAGCTGATCGTTTAGAGAATCTTCAACAAGAATTAGGAAAACTTGCAGACGTTACCACCTTACAATTTGATGTTTCGAAAAGAGACGAAGTTGAAAATGCTATTAAATCGCTTCCAGAGAACTTTAAGAGAATAGATATTTTAATTAATAATGCAGGCAATGCGCATGGTATGTCTAGCATACAAGATGGAGATATTGATGATTGGGATGCAATGTTAGATATCAATGTAAAAGGATTACTCTATGTTTCAAAAGCAATATTTCCGCAGATGATAGCAAGAAACAATGGTTTCATTGTAAATATTGGCTCTATAGCTGGCAAAGAGGTGTATCCTAATGGAAATGTGTATTGTGCGTCTAAGCATGCTGTAAACGCTTTAAATAAAGCGATGAGAGTTGATTTAAATAAACACAACATTCGTGTTTCTGCAATTCACCCAGGAGCTGTAGAAACAGAGTTTTCAGAAGTTCGCTTTAAAGGTGATTTAGAAAAAGCAAAATCAGTTTACACAGGATATAAAGCGCTGCAAGCAGAGGATATTGCAGACATTATTCATTTTGTTGTTACAAGACCGTATCATGTAAATATTGAAGATTTAGTGGTGTACTCAACGGCTCAAGCAAGTCCAACCATTCTAAATAAAAAATAAGAAAAATAGATTCAAAAATAATTATTGGATGCATGTCTTTAGGCACTAGTGGCAAACAGTTTTCTGTAAAAGAACAGGCAGATATGATTCAGTTTTGTGTAGGAAACGGGAACCATGCATTCGATCACGTAGATATCTATGGAGATTATACTACAGAAGCAACTTTTGGAAAAGGGTTGATAGAAAGTGGGGGTTCAAAGCCCTAACATTTAGCTAATTTTTAAATCCGGAATTTAATTAATAAACAAAGAAAGATGCAGTGCTGTGAAATATTATAATGATACGAAAGAATATATTATTGCCAGTGCAGAACCTTCCCTAAGGAATATAAAAGTCAAACCCTTCTGTAAATAAGAATAATATTTTTTTGTAACTTACCTTCACAATTTTAAACCATCTACTTATGCCAAATTATATTTTAAACGTTAACGGTAAGCAAGTTGCTGTTTCTGCAGATGAAGACACACCTTTGCTATGGGTTTTGCGAGATGAACTAAATTTACTAGGTACTAAATTTGGTTGTGGTATTGCTCAATGTGGCGCTTGCACTGTGCACATAAATGGTATTGCTTCAAGAAGTTGTCAACTACAAGTCTCTATATTAGATGATGTGAAAATTACTACAATAGAGGGTTTATCGATAGACGGAGAGCATCCAGTACAAGCCGCTTGGAAAGAGATAGATGTGCCACAATGTGGGTATTGCCAAACAGGACAAATTATGACTGCTTCTGCATTTTTAGTAGAAAATAAGCATCCGTCAGAAGCAGCAATAAGAGCTGCTATGCAGGGTAATATTTGCAGGTGTGCTTCTTATAATAGAATAGAAAAAGCGGTATTGGTGGCCTCAAAAAAAATGTCATAATTAATAAGAAGTCCTGCGAGGTATTAAGAAGAAGCATCCGTAAAACTGTAATTCCCATGAAAACGGGAGTGGTAAAATTTAGAAAAAATGAAACTACACGAAAAAGATAACTTTAGTCGCCGTAATTTTTTAAAGACATCTATTTTAGCAGGTGGCGGAATGTTAATTGGGTTTAATTTATTGACTGCATGCAAACTAGATGCAAAAATGCCAATAGATATTGCAAGTTTAAATTTTAATGATTTTAACGCATTTATTAAAATTTCTGACAAAGGGTATGTAACCATTTTTTCTCCAAACCCAGAAATCGGCCAAGGAGTAAAAACATCTATGCCAATGCTTATCGCAGAAGAATTAGATGTAGATTGGAAAAATGTAACAGTTGCACAAGGAGTTTTAGACACAAATAATTATACCAGACAATTAGCGGGAGGTAGTCAATCTATTCGTTTTGGTTGGGATACGCTTAGGCAAACGGGCGCAACGGCAAGACAAATGTTGGTAAATGCTGCAGCCGTAAAGTGGAATTTAGACGCAGCAACCTTAAAAGCTTCTAAAGGAATTATTACAAATAAAAATGGAGAAACATTAGGGTATGGAGATGTTGTAAAAGAAGCTGCAGTATTAAAAGTACCAGACGGGGTAAAGCTAAAAGACCCTAAAAACTTCACCATTATTGGGCAAGAAATAGTAAATGTAGATATTGATAAAATTATTACAGGAAAACCATTATTTGGTTTAGATTATAAAGCGGCTGGAATGGTGATTGCTTCTGTATTAAGACCTCCTTCTTTTGGTCAAAAATTAAAAAGCTTTGATGCGGCTGAAGCGAAGAAAGTGAACGGAGTAATAGATGTAATTACTATAGGAGATAAAGTTAGAAAATTTGCAGAATCAGGCAAAAGTAACTGGACAGTTAAATTATCTAAAACAGACAAGGTAGTTGTAATTGCAGAAAACACATGGGCCGCAATAAAAGGTAAAAAAGCACTCTCTGCTATTTGGGAAAATGAGAGCCAATTAGAATCTACAGAAGACCATGACAAGGCTTTAACTGCTATTTTAGAGGGTGAAAATTTGAACATAAAGAGAGAAGACGGTGCTGTAGAAAATGCATTTTTAATAGCAGACAAAGTAATAGAAAAAACATACCATTCACCTTTTTTACCGCACAATTGTATGGAGCCAATGAATTTTTATGCAAACGTAACTGCAGAAAAAATTCACTTAGTTGGTCCTGTACAAACACCAGAGTACGCAGCAAAAGTTGTTGCAGATTTATTGGATTTTGATTTGGATAAAATTCATTTAGAAATGACAAGAATGGGAGGTGGCTTTGGTAGAAGGTTGTATGGAGATTTTGTATATGAAGCTGCAGAAATATCTAATTTCATTAAAAAACCAGTAAAACTTGTTTCTACAAGAGAAGATGATATGACTACAGGTATTTATAAACCTGCTGTGAAATATAGAATTAAAGCAGCTTTAAAGGGAGGAAAAGTAACTGGGTATCATTTAATAGAAGCCGCTATTGGTAGTAATATGTATGGCTCTATTCCTAATTTTTTTCCTGCAGGATGTATTCCTAATTATAAAGTAGAAACAGGTAATTATAAGAGTAATATTACCACGGGTGCTTGGCGTGCGCCTTACACAAATTTTTTAGCTTTTGCAGAACAAAGTTTCTTTGATGAGCTGGCTACAGAACTAAATATAGATGCCATTCAATTGCGTTTAGATTTATTACAAAATGTAAAAAATACAACTGATAGCCGCATAGAATATTCTGGTCAAAGAATGGAAGACACTATTAAATTAGTGCGAGAAAAAGCAAATTGGGGAAACACAAAAGAAGGGGTTTTCCAAGGCTTTGCTGCATATTATAGTCATAATACACATGTTGCCGAGGTTGCAGATATTGAGCTAAAAAACGGTTTACCAATTATTAAAAAAGTTACAGTTGCTGTAGATTGTGGTATTGTTGTAAATCCAACAGGTGCAAGAAACCAAGTTGAAGGAGGGGTTTTAGACGGAATTGGACACGCAATGTATAGCGATTTCTCTTTTAAAAATGGCCAACCAGAATATAAGAATTTTGATACATATAGATTGATAAGAATGAATGATACTCCAAAAGTTGAAGTTCATTTTGTAGAAAATCAAAATTCGCCAACAGGTTTAGGAGAACCAGGTTTACCGCCTGCAGGAGGTGCTGTTGCCAATGCCATTTATGCCGCTTTAGGGAAAAGAATGTATAGACAACCTTTTATAAAACAGTTAAATAAAACGAATATTCTAGGTTAATACATGCATTTTAAAATAGGATACACTTGTGTTTTTAAATAAATCTTAAGAAGAATTTTTTAATTAAAAGTAAATTTCTTGGGCCAATCTAAATGTATTTGCATGGGCATTTACTATAATATTAATATCTAAAGAATAACCACCACCCATAGAACACATTACTGGGATTTTTAAATCGAAGCAAGTTTGTAACACGAAGTTATCTCTTTCTTTACATCCTTTAATAGTAAGTCCTAGTTTGCCTAGCTTATCAGTTTCAATAACATCTACACCACACAAATAATAAATAAAATCTGGTTTTTCTTGCTGGATGAGCTTTGGAAGTGCTTCTTTTAAAATGGCTAAATATTCCTCGTCTTTTATGTCATTTTTTAGTGCAATATCTAAATCACTTTTTTCTTTAATAAAAGGATAATTACTTTTTCCATGCATAGAAAAAGTAAAAACAGACGCATTATTTCGAAAGATTTCTGCAGTTCCGTTTCCTTGATGTACATCTAAGTCTACAATTAATATTTTTTTAGCCAAACCTTTTTGCTGCAAGTATTTTGCACCAATTGCTTGATCATTTAACATGCAAAAAGCTTCACCACGATTAGAAAATGCGTGGTGCGTGCCACCTGCAATATTCATTGCAATTCCGTTTTCTATTGCAAATTCAGAAGCTTTCATCGTTCCATCTGCAATAATCATTTCTCTTTCTATTAAAACTTCAGAAAGTGGAAAGCCAATTTTTCTTGCTGCTTTTTGATTTAATGTAATATTTAATAAATCGAAAAAATATTCAGGATCATGAACGGTAAAAAAATGCTTGTAATTTGGAACTTCTGGTTCGAAGAAATTCTCTTCGGTACAGGTTCCTTCATAGATTAATTGTTGAGGTAAAAGGTCATATTTCTCCATAGGAAAACGATGCCCTTCTGCCAACTGATGTCTGTAAATAGGATGATTTGCTATTTTAAGCATTAGCTAACTGCTTGTCCGTTTTTAACTTCTTTTGTAGGGGCTACAAAAGCAAGTTTACCGTCAGGAGTATCGGTCATTAAAATCATTCCCTGGCTTTCTACACCTCTAATTTTTCTAGGTGCTAAATTTACTAGAACAGACACTTGCAAGCCAATAATTTCTTCTGGTGAAAAACTTTCTGCAATTCCAGAGACGATAGTTCTTATGTCTATACCCACATCTACTTTTAGTTTTAAAAGTTTCTTAGTTTTTGCAACTTTTTCAGCCTCTAAAATAGTTCCTACCCTAATGTCTAATTTTGTAAAATCTTCGAATTCTATCGTTTCTTTTTGTGGCGCTGTTACTTTATTTTCTTGCTCATTCGCAATTTTAGTAGCTGCTAACTTTTCTACTTGTGCTTCAATTTCTTTGTCTTCAATTTTAGAAAATAATAATTCAGCTTTATTTATTTGGTGTGTTGCTGGCAATAAAACTGTATTTTCAGTTACATCTTCCCAAGACAAGCTTGCACTAATATTTAAAATATTTTTTAATTTTGTAGCGCTAAAAGGTAAAAAAGGTTCAGAAACCACAGCTAATGCTGCAGAAATTTGAAGTGCAACATACATGATTGTTTTTACGCGTTCTTCATCTAATTTTATAACTTTCCAAGGTTCTTCATCTGCTAAATACTTATTTCCAAGTCTTGCTAGACTCATTAATTCTTGGCTAGCCTCTCTAAAACGATACCTTTCAATAGACTTTCCAATGGTAAGTGGAAATTCTTTGATAGTTGCTAAAACATCTTCATCAATTTCAGAAAAGTCATTTGGTTCGGGTACAATTCCGTTATAATATTTGTTCGTTAAAACGACAACTCTATTTATAAAGTTACCAAAAATGGCAACCAGTTCGTTGTTGTTTTTTGCCTGGAAATCTTTCCAAGTAAAATCGTTGTCTTTACTTTCTGGTGCATTTGCAGTTAATGTATAACGCAAAACATCTTGCTGATTTGGAAACTCTTCTAAATACTCATGCAACCAAACAGCCCAGTTTTTAGAAGTCGATAATTTATTCCCCTCTAGGTTTAAAAATTCATTGGCAGGCACATTGTCTGGTAAAATATAATCTCCGTGTGCTTTTAGCATAGAAGGAAAAATAATACAGTGAAAAACAATATTGTCTTTCCCTATAAAATGAACCATTTTAGTATCTTCTTTTTTCCAATAATCCTCCCAGTTTTTACCTTCTCTTGCAGCCCATTCTTTGGTAGATGAAATATAACCAATAGGTGCATCAAACCAAACATACAAAACCTTGCCGTCTGCTCCTTCTAAGGGAACAGGAATTCCCCAATCTAAATCTCTAGTAACCGCTCTGGGTCTTAAACCGTCTTCTACCCAAGATTTTACTTGTCCGTAAACATTTGGTTTCCAATCTTTTTTATGACCTTCTAAAATCCATTTACGCAAAAAATCTTCGTGTTTATCTAAAGGTAAAAACCAATGTTTTGTTTCTTTTACGGTAGGTATATTCCCTGTAATTGCAGATTTAGGGTTTATTAAATCTGTTGCGTTGTGAGAAGTACCACAGCTTTCACATTGATCGCCATAGCTTTCTTCAAAACCACATTTAGGGCAAGTACCCACAACAAACCTGTCTGCTAAAAACTGATTTGCTTCGGCATCATATAACTGTGCAGAAACTTCTTCAATAAATTCTCCATCATTATACATTTTTGTAAAAAAATCTGAGGCAGTTTCATGATGAATCTTAGAAGAGGTTCTAGAGTAATTGTCAAAAGAAATTCCAAAATCTAAAAAAGATTTTTTGATGATACCATGATATTTATCGATGATAACTTGCGGAGACACCCCTTCTTTTTTTGCTCTCATAGGTATGGCAGCGCCATGCTCATCTGAACCAGAAATATAGGCAACATCTTTACCAATTAAGCGCAAATAGCGCGCATAAATATCTGCAGGAACATACACACCTGCTAAGTGGCCAATATGAATTGGACCATTTGTATAAGGCAATGCTGCGGTAATTGTATATCTTTTTGGAGCACTCATGTGTTCTTTGTATTGATTTTGGACTAATTGTTGAAGGACAAAAGTACAAAAAACCGAGTTTTAAAAGTCATTGAAAATAGATACATTTACATTTAATAGATTTTTAGATTCCCAGACATTAGAAAATAGACTTATTTTGAAGAGACTTATAGTATTTACTGCATTTTTATTAACGATTTCGGCATCGATAAACGCACAAGAAAAAACGAACACATTAATAACACCCTCGTATCTTAAAAAAGGAGATACTATTGCTATTGTTGCTCCTGCAGGAATTTTAAAAAAGAGAATAACCACTGTTTTGGAAGCAAAGAGATTAGCTGAAAAATGGGGTTTACATGTTGTTTTAGGGAAAAATATATTCAATCAAAATAATCATTTTGCGGGTACAGATGCAGAAAGAGCTTCAGATTTTCAAAATGCTTTAGACAATAAAAACATCAAAGCAATTTGGGTAGCTAGAGGAGGTTATGGTTCTGTTAGGATTTTAGATTTGTTAGACTTTAGTACTTTTAAACAGTTTCCAAAATGGATTATTGGATATTCGGATGTCACCGCGTTCCACGCCCATATTCATAATTTTGGAGTAGAAACTATTCATGGAATGTTGGCAACTAGTTTAGAAGAAAACCCAGAAGAAATTATAGAGACTATTGCTAGTTTTAAAAAGGCTTTGTTTGGCGCACCACTTTCCTATACAATTCCATCGGATAAGGACAATAGAATTCCTTTATCAGAAATAATAACCGGACAATTAGTAGGTGGAAACCTCGCAATTGTAGCTTCAATGTTAGGTTCAGAAAGTCAATTAAATACGGATGGTAAAATTCTTTTTATCGAAGAAATTGGCGAGTATAAATATTCAATAGATAGAATGTTACAGAGCTTAAAACGTGCAGGTTATTTTACTAAATTAAAAGCAGTTATTGTTGGAAATATATCTTCTATAAAACAGAATTCTACGAATTGGGGAAGTTCTGTAGAGCAATTAATATTGGAGGTTGTTCCACAACATATTCCTGTTTTATTTAATTTTCCTGCAGGACATGAGGCAGATAATAGAGCTTTAATTTTTGGAAGGAATATTCAATTAGTAGCAGACAAGGAAAACTATTCAGTTATATTTAGCAACAATTAAACGAATGGCAGATCATAACGAGCTTGGTAAAAAAGGAGAAAAATTAGCGATTGATTTTTTAATTAAAAATGGTTATCAAATCCTAGAAAAGAATTATCGTTATCTAAAAGCAGAGGTAGACATTATTGCTAAAAAAGAGAATGTTTTAGCAGTTGTAGAAGTAAAAACAAGGACCACAGATTATTTTGGAGACCCACAAGATTTTGTAAACCCTAAAAAGATCAAATTATTACTTTCTGCAATAGATTATTATGTAATCGAAAAAGATTTAGATGTAGAAGTTCGTTTTGATATTATTGCGATTATTCATAAAGACAACAAAACAAAAATCACCCATTTAAAAGATGCTTTTTTATACTTTTAAAGTTGTTTTATGAGCGTTTCTAAATCTTTTAGTGCAATCGGATTCGCAATTATTTTTTTATTTGAATCTAGCACAAAATAAGTAGGTGTAGTATTTATGTTATAAATTCTAGCAGTTTTGTTATTCCATTTATTTAAACCTAAAACATGGTGCCAATTAGGTAGCGTAATTTTCATTTTTTCCCAATCTAAATCATTTCTCTCCATGGCAAAGGCAATTACTTTAATATCTTTTTTACCTTGTAAAAATTTGTGTAGCTCTGGAATTTCTTTTAAACAATGAGAACATCCTGTACTCCAAAAAACTAACACATAGTTATTTACTTCATTTAAGTTAGAAAGCTGGAATTCTTTACCGTTTTCTATCCAAGAAAAATCAGGGGCTATACTGCCAATTGCTGTTGCTAATAATTTCAACTTTTCAGTTTTAAATTTATCATTTTGCATAGATTTTGGAAGGGTATTATAATAGTTTTCAAAAAGAAAATCTATCATTTCTAAGTTATTCGCTTCTTCGAACTGTCCGATTAAAAATTCAATTATATATTTTTTAAAAACGGAATCTTCAATCTTGGTGAAAACAGTTTCTAAAGCGCTTTTATAAAGTGATTGCTGGGTTGTTTCGTCCTCTGAATAGTTTATGTAAAAGATATAATCTGTAATTCTATCAACTAAAAAAGAAGAGTTTATCAGCGTTTCATTTGAAAACTTTATATGATCAAAAAAAGTATTCTTTACGGCATACATATAATCTTGTAGATTGGTTTTAATTTCTGCTGAGTTTACTCTCAAAGAAGCTTTAATAAAAGGGTATACGTACATATTTTTTGTACTTTCTATATATTTTTCTTGTATACTATTTATTCTTTTGAGCGCAGTTTTATAGGCTTGGTTTAAGTCTGTTTCAAGATTTTCAATAGCTTTAATCTGCAATGAATCTAACTTTTGTTGTTGCTTAGAAATGTCTTTTAAGTAGTTTTTATAAATTATATTTTCTCTTGATTTAGAAAATAAAATAGCTTGTTCTGGGTAATCTGGGTGAAATGTAAAACTTACATCTTCCTTATTAAAGATAAAATCTACAAAGCTTATTCCACGTGTTCTATAACGAACTCTATAAGTGCCAGCTTTTGCAGTTGCGGGTAATTCAAATTTAAAAATATTAATAGCTTTTTTTTTACCATCAATTAAAAGAGTATCTTTTTTAATGGTTGTATTCTGAACAAATTGTTGTGTAGCGCCTTCAATTTTATATAAAATTACCCAATCTTTATCTAAGCTATTTGTTAAGGTGCCATTTATAGAAAATTGGGCCTGTGCAAATGAAGAGATAAAAAGAATTAGTAGGATTAGTTTTTTCATTTTTGCATATTTTTTAGCTGCTAGAAAAATTAAGTTTAAGGAGCATCTCAAAAGTACTATTTCTTCGTGAAATTTGGTATATTGGGATTCATAAAAACCAAAGCATGTATTTTTTTAACAAAATAATTTGGATTACTGGTGCTTCTTCGGGAATTGGAAAGGCTTTGGCAATAGCGCTTTCCAAGCAGCAATGTAAACTTATTTTGTCATCCAGAAATAAGACATCTTTAGAATTGGTAAAACAGGCATGTGATCATCCGGAGCATATAAAAATTATTCCTTTAGATTTAGAAAATTATATGAGTTTAGCATTAGTGGCAGCAGAGGCAATAAAAGCTTTTGGTAAAATTGATATTTTAATAAATAATGGAGGTATAAGTCAGCGTTCTCTAGCTGCAGAGACTAACATTCATGTAGACAAGAGAATTATGGATATTAATTATCTAGGAACCGTGGTATTAACCAAAGCAATTTTACCTCATTTTATTGAAAAACAAGAAGGTCAGTTCGTAACTACTACTAGTATTGTTGGTAAAATTGGTACACCTTTGCGCTCTAGTTATGCAGCAAGTAAGCATGCTTTGCATGGTTTTTTTGACAGTCTTCGTGCAGAAAATCATCAAAACAATATTGTAGTTACCTTGCTTTGCCCTGGTTTTATAAATACTAATATTTCTAAAAACGCATTAATAGGTAATGGCGCACCGCAAGGAAAAATGGATATTGCAACAAGTAATGGAATGTCTCCAGAGCGTTGTGCTAAATTAATTTTAAAGGCTATTAAAAATAAAAAAGAAGAAGTGTGTATTGCAGGTGCAAAAGAAAAATTAGGAGTGTATGTAAAACGGTTCTTCCCAAAGCTATTGTCTGTATTAATAAGAAAGTTGCGTGTTACTTAAGCTTCTAAATAAGACAAGACATCAAAATAATTTACAATTGCTTCTTTCATTAAAACCGTCTGTTCACCTGGCTTTAAATTAGGTAATTCTGTAATTATTTTATAGTGTGGCCAACTATCATCATCATAGTAATCAAACTCATAATAACCATAAGGTTCTAGTAATTTGCAAATGGCAATATGCATTAAGTTTACTTTTTCATCTTTTTTATAACTGGTGCTTTCTTTACCTAATTCTTGCACGCCAATTAAATAGATAATACCATCCATATTTAACTCATCTCCATCGGCAAATTGTGCTGTTAGTTTTGCAACTAACAAATCCCATTTTTCTTTTAAGTTAATTACTTTTTGCATTGTATTTGGTTTTAATTTCACAAAGATACAATGTCCATTTTTAAATATTAAAAAAAAGATGTAGGTTTGAGAAAATTTATGAAATGAATATATTTGATATTGTTATTGCAGCACTTTTAATATTTGGCTTTGTAAGAGGAGTTATGAAAGGCCTGTTTGTTGAAGTTGCTTCTTTAGCCGCATTAATAGGGGGTGTTTATGGTGCAATACATTTTTCATATTTTATTGGAGACTTTTTAAAAGAGGCCGTTTCTTGGGATCAAGAATATGTTTCCTTAGCCGCATTTGCAGGAACTTTTATTACAATCATAGTTACAATTGCGTTGCTAGGTAAAATGCTTACAAAGCTAGCAGACTTTGCTGCATTGGGTGTTATTAATAAGATATTAGGTGGTGTTTTTGGGGCGATAAAAATAGGATTAATTTTAAGTGTTATTTTTATTTTTTTTGGAAAAATGAATGACACAATTCCGTTTGTAAAAAAAGAAACTTTAGATGAATCGATTTTATATGCTCCCGTAAAAAAGATTGCGCCAACCATATTTCCTTCAATTATAAAGAATGAAGATGAACTAGTAATTCCGGACTTGAATATATAGCATATAATAGTATTAAAACTAAAGAGTATAAAAAAACCGAGATTTTAATCTCGGTTTTTTTTTATTAAAGTAGTGTTACTTTTCCGCTACTGATGTGGTACACACCACCAACAATTTTAATTTCTTTCATGGCCTCCATTTCTTTAAGAATTGGGCTTTTTTCTCTAATTCTCCCTATTGTTAAGAGTACATTGTTTTCAATTGTTTTGTCAACAAACCCGCTGTTTGAAGAGTTGTGCTCTCCAGTAACTTCTCCCTCAGATTTTTTTACCGCTGGTTGTATATTGTCTAACATGGCAGTAATATTACCTAGTTCTACATGGTCGCAGGCAGCTTTGACGGCCCCACAACTTTCGTGTCCTAGTATAAAAACCAATTTACTTCCGGCTACCTTGCAAGAATACTCCATGCTTCCTAAGATATCTGTGTTTTCAAAATTTCCTGCAACTCTTGCTACAAAAACATCACCAATAGTTTGGTCGAAAATTAATTCTACAGGCACTCTAGAATCTATACATGAAAGTACAATTGCTTTTGGATGCTGCCCAGTTGTAGTTTGTGTAATTAATGCTTTGTGATCTGCTGTATTTGCTTTGTTCGCTATGAAACGAGAATTTCCCTCAATGAAATCCTCTAAGACAAGCATTGGTGTTAATTTATCTTGTACTTCTTTTGTAATTGCTTTGATTATGTGCGACATAATTTTTTAATTTTAAGATTCGTCTGTTATATTTTCTTTTATCCATTGAACACAAGGTGAAAAACCTTTAAAAATGTGTTCTTTTGGTATAAAATCTGGAATGATATCAATTCTTTCCATCATATATCTAGGTTGTTGTAATAAGTTAACAAACAACACTTCGATATTTTTTTTCTTTAGATCTTGCAACATATCTTCCATAGCATACAGACCAGATTGATCCATATATTGCATTCTACCTAAACGCATAATTACGGTTTTTGCAGATTCAGGAATCTGTTGTGAAAGTGCTTGAAATTCACTTGTAGAACCAAAAAACAAAGGTCCTTTAATGTGCTTAATAAACACCTTTTCTTTTAAGTTTTCTGGAAAATCAATTTCATCTGCCCAAGATTCTTCTTTTAATGATTTTACATTTGATCTTTCTGCAGTTAAATCACCAATTTTTTTCATAAACATTAACGATGCAATTACTAGACCAATTCCAACAGCATATACTAGGTTCCAGAAAGTAGAGAGTAGTAAAACCACAATCATAATTAGAACTTCAGAACTCAGTTTAATGGGTCCTATTTTAACATCTCTTGGTAAATATGGTATTGCTTTTAATCCTTTATAATCCATTACACCAATACCAACCGTAATTAATATACCTGCTAAAACACCTGCTGGAATTTTAGAAGCAATCGGTCCTAAGCCCAGCATTATCAATAGTAACATAATTCCTGCAATCATACCTGAAAGTTTTGTTTTTCCTCCTGCATTTATGTTTACTACGGTTCTAATGGTTGCACCTGCACCCGGAATACCTCCAAATAAGGCTGCAATACTATTTCCAATTCCTTGTCCAATTAACTCTTTATTTGGCTTGTGTTTGGTTTTAGTCATGTTATCTGCAACGACACTCGTTAATAGAGAATCAATTGCACCTAGGAGGGCTAAAGTTAATGCTGTAAAAATATAAGGTGTAATACTAGAGAGGCTAAACCCAGTAAAAATTTCCCATTTGGGAATGGGAATTCCACTTGGTATTTCTTGAATAGTTCTATAGTCTAAACCAAAGCCAACGGCAACACTAGACATTACAACTAACGCAACAAGTGTGCTAGGTACTTTAGTGGTAATTCTTTTAAAACCATAGATTATAAAAATAGTTCCTAGTGCGAGCATTAATTCTAACCAGTCAATATTTTGAACAGCTCTTGGCAATGCTTTAATTGCGCCTAAAGCACCAGAAGTTTCTTTTGCAGCTAAATTTTCTGATTCTTTTAAGATATCTGCACCTGAAATTTTATCAGCTCTTTTAATGGTTTCCTCAAAGTTTTCAATAACTAAAATCTTCTCACCAGCCTCTTCTTTTAGAAGATTTTTTAAAATTACTTCTTTGGCCTGTGGCTTGAAGGTTTCTACGAACACAGTATCTTCTTTAGGATAATAGCCAACAGAAGGCAATATTTGCGTAAGTAATATAATAAGACCAATTGCGGTCATAAATCCAGAGACCACTGGGTATGGAATGTATCTAATGTATTTACCCAAACCAATAACACCTAATATAATTTGAAATAACCCGGCTAAAATAAAAATAGTTAAGATGGCTGGCAAAGCCTTGGTAACATCTCCGTCATTGGCAGCAACAATACCCGCAATTACAACCATACTAACAGCTGTCATTGGCGCGGTTGGGCCAGAAATTTGTGTATTTGTTCCACCAAATAAGGCTGCAAAGAAACTAATAAATATAGCACCGTACAATCCTGCACTTGGCCCCAATCCAGATGATACACCGAAAGCCAAGGCTAGTGGAAGCGCAACAATACCTGCAGTAATACCACCAAAAGCATCTCCTTTTATGTTTGAAAATAATTTTTTCATAAAAAAATAAATTATTTAACCCATCGGTATATATACGACAGGTATAAAGTTAAAGTTAAATTTTGTGAGTTTTTTTGAAAATTTACAGGAATTCAGGAGGAGGATACGTATTCTCTTGATAAATATCTGTGTATTTTTTTAACCGGTAGTTTAGTAAATTTCTTTTTTTTAAAGAATTAAAAAGGGAATCAGTTTTTTTTATTTCAGAACTTTTTAAATCAAAATTTTTAGAAATTTCCTTTTGATTATTTTCCTCTTCACCAACATTAAAAAGAATAGAGATGTCAAAACTATCTTCTACAACCGATAGTATTGTGGGACTCACAATAAACAGTGTAAAAATAATAGTAAAGACAATTGCTATCCTTTTTTTCATCAAGTGTTGTTTAAAATTCTTTAATTTCTTCGGAAATTATCCAGCCTTGTTTTCCATCTGCTAATTTAATCTTTTTCCAATTATCAATAGCATCTAATACAATTACTTTTGCACCTTCATGCAATATAAAAACTTCTTCAGAGTTCAGGGTTGGCGCATTTCTAATTGCTGTTTTCTCTGCAAAAACAATTGCTTCTTTTTTATTTTTTGCTTGATTGTATTGATTACAGGTAATAAAAACGACAAAAAGTAACAGTATAAAGCTAAATAGACTTGTACTAAAGTAGATTCTTTTTTTAGTAGGATTATATCCAAAGTAAAATAATAAGAATAAAATAGCGGTTAAAAAAGAAAAAATAACAACAACTATTGCCCATTCATCAAACGATAATTTTTGTAAATAATTTTTATTAAATTTTTGAAAAATAGTTTTCGGGACCTCCTTTATATTGTCTAAAGCTAGCCGTTGTGCAAATATTAAATTGTTTTGAACATCAGCGTTTAAAGGATCTAATTTTAGCGCTTTTTCATAGTAGAATATAGTTGGGCCAACTTTATTTAACTTATAATGTGCATTTCCCAAGTTTAAGTATAACTCTGACGAGATTGCATCGAGGGTTTCAATTTCTTTATACTTTTTAATAGCTTCTTCAAACGCACCGTTTCTGTATAGCTCATTAGCAGAAACAAATAAACTATCTGCATTTTGACCACTAATACTATTGGCAATTAATAACAATAAAAATAAAATATTTTTCATCTTATAACTGTTTATCTAATTGAACAATAACTGCTTTTGCACGCTCAAATTCTTCTTTCATCTCAGTTGCTGTAAAAGGAGTGTAACGAGCGAAATCAGAATTTTTTAATACTTCAATAAATTGGTGAATTGCAGTTGCTTCTACATTTTTACCTTTTAAAATTTTGGTAATTCTTTCTTTACTTATTTCTGCAGTTTCAACGCCTAATTTTGCCTTTAAATAATTGTGTAGAGCACGCTCTAAGGCTTCATAAAACGCTTCTTTTTTACCCAATTGTTTTTGTGCCTTAGAAAGATATTTTTTAGCTAATTTTTCTGCTTTTCTAGTTTTATTACCCAAAATATCATTACTTCTCTCTTCATTTTTCTTACCAATAAAAACTCCGATAGGAATTGCAATTAATGGCAATAAAAATAAAACATAAAAGAGGTTAGATTTAAAAAAATCTATTTTTTTAGCAGTTATGAAATTAGTTTTAGTAGCGATATATCTAAAGTTTTTCCCAGTAGAAATAACTTCTTGTTTTCTTACAGAACTGGTATCTAAAGTAATTAATTCTTTTCCTTCTTGCACATCTACAAAAAAATCTTCTGTAGCAATTGTTTTGTATTTTTTTTCTTTTGGATTAAAGTAAGAGAAAGAAATACTTGGTATTTTATACTTTCCTTTGTATAAAGGAACTACTGTGTAGGTGTCTGTTACAGCGCCAGAAAGACCACTTGCATTTACTCGCACACGTTCTTTTCTTTCTGGTTGGTACATTTCCAATTCCGCAGGAGTTTCTACTGTTGGTAATTCAAATAATTTTAAGTTTCCTTTTCCAGAAATTTTTATTTGTACCTGGCTAGTTTCATTTGCTTTTAAAATATCTTTACTTAAAGCAACACTAAAATTAAAGTCTCCAACTGCTCCTGCAAAGTTTGCTGGTTTTCCTTCTAAAGGAAGTGACTTAGGACGAATTATTTTTTTAGTAGAAGCAAATTCTCGTCTAATATTCTTTGTGATTGCATTTCCGAAAAAATCTGCACGTCCAGATGGCACTCCAATTACAATATCCATTCTCATTGGATCTATAGAAAGTTTTCCTGTTTTTGTTGGAATTAGAAGTGCTTTTTGAAGCACAATATATCTGTAATTTTCCCCATTGTATTTTCCCATTTTTACTGGAAAACCATTTACTTTAATGTCTTGATTCCAAAAACCGTTATACTTTGGCGCTTCTGAAATAGAAGTATCATAAACACTTACATTTTCACTTACATACAGTCTATATTCTACATAAATTCCTTCACCAACATAAGGGTTAGCTTTAGATATTTCTGCTACTAAATGAATGTTTTGCTGTGCAACATAATTTGGGTCATTTGGGTTTTTAGGAATTTCTACAGGATCTAAAACAATTACTTTAACAGGTTCAGACTTTATAAATTTACCACCAATTTTTATAGATGCACTTGCAATAGAAAAGGCTCCTTTTCTTTTGGGTTGAATAATGTAGGTGTACGATTGGGAAAAGGTTACTTTTCCATTAATCCAAGATTGACTAACAGATTGACTTGGTCCGCCAACAACTCTAAAATTAGTAAATTTTGGGGGAGAGAAATTATCTCCTCCCTGCTTATCAATAGAAAATTCTATCCGTAAACGCTGGTTTACACCTAGTTTGTTTTTACTAACTTTTGCCTTTAAGGTAGCTTCTTGTGCAACTAAAGAAATACTTAGTAAACAAATAAATAGAGATATGTAAAATTTCAACTTCATCAACTTTTTCTAAAACGTAAAGCTACCAATCTTTTTCTTGTTTTACCTTTTTACCTTTTGCTTTTTTAGCATTCATTTTCTTTTGGGTTTTTTTCTCCTCATTATTTAAGCTTTCTAACAATTGCTTTACTTGCTGAGGTGTCATTTTACCGGGTTGTGTTTTTGGTTTTTGTGGTTCTTTCTTTTTATCTTTTTTAGGGTCTTGTTTTTTATCCTTGTCTTTATCTCCTTCACCGTCTTTGTCACCGTCTTTGTCATCGTCTTTTTTATTCTTGTCTTTTTTATCTTTGTCCTTATCGTTTTTATCCTTCTGATCTTTGTCTTTTTTATCCTTATCCTTATTTTTGTCTTTGTTTTTGTCGTCTTTTTTATCTTGTTTTTCTTTGTCTAATAATTGCTGTGCAACGGCTAAATTATAACGAGTTTCGTCATCTGTAGGATTGTTTCTTAAGGCACTTTTAAAAGCATCTACAGCCCCCTGATAATTTTTAGACTCCATCATAGCGTTTCCTATATTATGAAACGCTTCGGCTTTAATACCCTTGTCGGTTGCAGTTTTTGCAGTTAATTCATACTGAGGTATTGCTTCTTTGTAATTTTTATTTTTATACAATGCATTTCCTAAGTTGTAGGATGCCTTATCGTAATTAGAATTACTCCCCAATGCTTTTTGATAGGCTACAGAAGCATCTGTGAATTGTTCTTTTTGATACAATTCATTTCCTTGACGCAGCATTTTCCTTGCAGTTCTTTGCTGTGCAATAGTATCTTTTTGTGCTGCTATTTCTTTAGATGAAAAGAGCATTAAGAAAATGATAAACAGGTATTTTAATTTTTTCATTTAATTTTTTGTTTTCTCTTCGTTAAATAAATCCGCTTTTTTTAACCATTTTGTTTTCTTTTCAAACAAGAAAACATCCATAATTAAAAAGAATAAACCCAATCCTAAGAACCATTGAAATTGATCTTTATAGTCAGAAAACTGCTTGGTCTCAAACTCGCTTTTTTCTGCATTTGCAATAATCTCTGCAATTTCATTTACAGGATTTTCAGTAATATTGCCATCAATATATTTTCCATTAGCGGCATCTGCAATTCCTTGTAAAACTGCTGGTTTACGTTTTGTAATTACAGTTTCACCTTTGTTATCTTTTTTATAACTATTCACAGCACCATTTACACGTATAGGAATTGGCCCACCTCTATCTGTACCAACGCCAACAGTATAAATTTTTACACCTTCGTTTGCTAAGTTTTGCGCAACCTGCTTTGTTTCTTCTTGGTGATCTTCCCCGTCTGAAATAATAATTAAAAATCGGTTGGTTTGCTCA
>Ga0209092_10000451_pt1 | contig 40061 bp, 22 predicted proteins | sample FraStrMetagenome_FD_187446 | JGI IMG/M metagenome (GOLD analysis project Ga0209092, IMG submission 187446) | Marine eukaryotic phytoplankton communities from Arctic Ocean - Fram Strait ARC3M Metagenome (SPAdes) (version 2) | ecosystem: Environmental > Aquatic > Marine > Oceanic | place: Fram...
AATACTAACTAAATATATCGATGCTATTTAATTGATCTAATTAAATAAGTCATTGCTATTTATTTTGTTTAAGTAAGTTTATCTAAATCTTAGATAAATTTAGCTAATGCATACGCTGTATATTGCACATCCATCCTTTCCATTAAATCTTTGGGATCGCTTAATTCCGCAAGCTCAAATGACCTTGAACATGATGAGAAAAAGCAACATCAACGAAAAATTGTCGGCATATGAACAAGTCTTTGGAACTTATGACTACAACTCAACGCCCATAGCCCCTCCTGGCACGCAATCGTTACTTCATCTTAAAAACAATCAACTCGGTACATGGGCCCCAAAAGCGATACATGCATGGTACATCGGACCTTGCATGTCACATTATCGCTGTCTCAATTTTTATGTACCATCCACAGCAGGCGAACGAGTCTCAGATACAGCCAAGCTCTACCCAACAATGGTAGAAACACCAACTTGGACTCAATTAGATGAAATAATCAAAGCAGCCACTGCGCTTACTGTAGCACTCCAACCGCAAAACAAATAGAATTTAACTTCTACGCTTAAATTAGCACAATATCAAGCATTACGACAACTAGCAGATATTTTTACAACATCACTTGTTCCTTCACAAAATACAAATAACGAGTATCAAGCTCCGAGGGTGGAAATAAAATGTAATATCCCAACTCAAACTAGATATGCCCCTGAAAATTTTCCTGTGATCCAGAATCCACATACACATCATGCAAATCAACATCCAATGGACACACCGCAGCGACCATTAATGCCACCACCCCATCTCCTACAGGCCCAACAACCCCTTTCCAACCATAGCAATACCAAACAAACTTTACATATGGGTAATTTCTTGAAGACTGTTTACCTCCATGAAAAATATGGTCTACCAAAGTCTTACTGCAATGCAATCATTGATCCGGTCTCAGGAAAATCAATGGAATATAGACATCTAATAAAAAATAGGCATACCAGAAAAATATGGAATAACAGTTTTGCTAATGAATTAGGCCGCTTGGCGAATGGTGTTGGAAATAGAATTAAAGGTACCAACACCATCACATTTATTCCTCGAAATAAAGTCCCTCTTGGACGCAAAGTCACCTATGGAAGAATTGTTGTAGACTTTCGACCCTTGAAAACGGAACCCAACCGTACTCGCCTCACGGTAGGTGGTGATAAAATCGATTACCCAGGCATTGTTAGAACCGACACTGCAGATATTGTAACGGCAAAAATACTCCTCAACAGCATTGTCTCTACACCACGCGCGAGATGTTGTATCCTGGATATAAAAGACTTTTACTTGAACAATAAACTCCCACGTTATGAGTTCATGAGAATGCCTATTTCTCTTATTCCACAAGAGATCATACAAGAGTATCACCTACAAAACATTGTGTCCAACGATGGTTATATCTACATGCAAATAGAGAAAGGAATGTATGGCCTCCCCCAAGCCGGAAAAATTGCAAATCAAGAATTAGAAAAGCACTTGGCACCCTTTGGCTACCATCCTTGCCCAAGAACACCTGGCCTTTGGCGCCACAAAACAAGACCAATATCCTTCGCACTAGTAGTTGACGACTTCGCCATCAAATATGTGGGCCAGGAACATAAGAACCATCTGTTAAGAGCACTTGAATCCAAATACAAAGTCACAATAGATGATAAAGCAACTCAATTTTGCGGCATTTCACTCACCTGGAACTATCGTAAACGACACGTCACGTTGGCCATGCCCAATTACATTTCAAAACTACTCCATAAACTCCAATACAAACCAAAAACACCTGAACACAATCCCCACACGTATAAATCTCCATCGTACGGCAAAACAATTCAATATGTAGAGCAACCAGACACATCACCTTTATTGCCTCCTCATCGCAAAAAGAGAATCCAACAAATTGTTGGCTCCCTCCTTTACTATGCCAGAGCGGTGGACAACACCATCTTGATGGCGGTTAACGATCTAGGATCACAGCAAGCAAATGCGACGGAATCGATAGAACGCCAGGCACACAAACTACTAAACTATCTCGCCACGCATCCAAATGCAGCAATCACGTTCAAACCCAGTGACATGGTGCTCCGAATCCACAGTGATGCCAGCTACTTATCGGCACCCAACTCAAGGAGTAGAGCCGGTGGGTACTTTTATATGAGCATCCCTACTCATTTACAAGATGCCCCAACCTTTCTAAATGCCCCTGTCCATGTTGAATGTAAAATCATGAAAAATGTGTTAGCATCCGCAACAGAAGCTGAGATCGGTGCACTCTTCCTAAACTGCCAACAAGCAGAAATATTACGTACCACTCTTGCCGAATTGGGCCATCCGCAACAAAAAACAACTATCATCACTGATAACCTTACTGCCAACAACATCATCAATGGCACAGCTAAACAACGCCGTACCATAGCAATGGATATGCGATATAACTGGATAGTTGACCGCCAGACTAGACAGCACTTTCTTGTCTCATGGCAATCTGGCAAAGAAAACTGGGCAGATTACTTCACCAAACACCATTCAACTGTCCATCACAAACGTGTAAGATCAACTTACCTGACTTAACTTCCTTGTTCTGCGAGGGTGTGTTGATACACCTCCAAGTGTATCCGCATTTCCTACATACGTCCACGTCACGCATGTATAAAATGCTCTCCAGAACAAGAATTGTTAGAAAGATCTATTTAGTTAATACAACTCATAAATTAGTTAGAACGATATTATTGACAAACATGGAACTATTCATTCATCGTATCAACATACACATTCTTCTTATTATATTATTTGAAATAGTAGCTCATAATACAAAATAACAATACAAATGTACAGGTAAAAAAGAAATAGTGCCTCAACCAACTTTTGTAGCACAAAGATAACTTGTATCAATAGAATAGAGACGAAGCGATCCACAATGGCATTTCCAAGCTTTAACCGCTGCCTTTTCCTTTTCAATATGATTTTTGCATGTTGGAATATTGTAAACATCCATATAAAGTTCACGCGCAATCTCTCTCAAGAAATGGATGATTCCTCCAGAAACAAACCTTCACGACGCGAAGAAAAAAATTGCATCACAATATACAATGAAGGTCAACACGGTAGTCTGGACCTTTCTGAGGCCGAGCTTAAAGTACAGTTTGTGCAAATGTGTAAAGAAAATAGAACGAAAACAGTATTTGAAAATAAACAATGTAAAATGGTATCATCCCTTCCTATAGAGCACACAATGGCTAGATTCATTATATTTCAACGTAACGAAGGATACAGAATACTAGACCTCATTTCTCATTATAAAAATGTTGTTCCATTTGATAGCATTGTGGTCATTGACCACCAAGGAACCGATCCTTTAACTGCATCAATTCTTAACAATTTTGTAGAGCAAGGCATGCATTTATGGAGATGCGATCAAGGATATAGTGAGAAAGATAAAATTTGGACTCATGTAGGCCAGCAATACTCTCAACACTCAGAATTTCTGTTTTTTCTTGATGCTGATGAATACTTGTCAATCCTACATGAAGATGAGTTGCATTGGGATCCTAAACATTTCTTACATGAGCTTGTATCCTTAAAAAAATCACGCACTAGCAGACCATTCAAAACAATTAGAAGTATTCCTGTCCCTATCGACTGTCCGGGTAATCAAAATAGTCAAAAGGGAACAGGATCGAGAAGCACACTATGTCGCTTACAGTACACCGAGTCAGATACAGGTCACTACTGCTACAGCAAGATCTTCTTCAGAGGTAAACATTTTACGGGCACTGATACTGGGAATCACCATGGCGATATTCGCAAAGGACAACTTTGTAAAAGAACATATTCCATGGCAAATGTGCGGGCCGGTACTGAGCCACTACCATTGAAAAATATAATGTATTCTTTTTCAAACTTTACTTTACTGCATTTTCAAAGCTTGGAGTTTAGCGATTTTCTAATGCATCTTTTCAGAGGAGCTACTACGAGAGGATATATTAAAGAGAATACTAAATGTGATCAAAGGATAAAAGGAAAGCATTATTGTTATGGGTTTGAAGAACTGAGAAATACAGATTTTGATATAAATAAGATGCGAGAGATTTATGAGGAAAAGCGATGTCGTTGTTATGAAGAAAGTCCTGAGTCCAAGCTATACTCTTTGAAAAATGTATTTAGTTCTATGTGTCACAATGATGAATCTAAATTCAATTCGGTATCAATTACATAGTTATTCGTTTGCAATTAGCTCTCGATAGGTTTCTTGAGACACCGATGATTTGGTTGACAATTATTTTTTGAATGAAAATTAGAGCACAATAAAATTTGTGATTCAACAAGCAATTTATAAATTGAATTTTATCCATATCAATGTAAGGCATTTTTAAACCACATACTATATAATAGATTTGTTCACTTTCGTCAATCGCCAATGCTAATGGATCATCTGACTGTTGTACATAATGCCAAACATTTATGAAGATAGTATGAGATTGATATGGTGACACAATATGAATACGGAATCATGCAAAGGTTCATGAATATAGTTAGTAAATACAATATAATCTAACAACATAAAAGGTATATGGGCAATTTCCGGTGAATATATTTTTCTTTGTGGATGGATTGAGAGTTTAATTATGAAACTTTTTGAACATAATGTGTAATCGCGGATGGGATGTTTTTGCAAGGAACAAGACAATGTGACAAATTGCTGAAAGAAGTATTGTTCTTGCAATTTATATGCAAAAATGTGACACTTTTTTTCGTAGGTCATTCCTATCTAAATTCCAAATGTCAGTAGGAATAACGTCCGTAGCATTCTCATGAACGAAAAAAAATTATTCACCTAAAAATAAAAAAAACAAAGAAAAGGTGTCCAATATTGCAAAGGTTCCATATGGAGACTTTTTTGAATCTATGGTATTGTCCAACGTAATGCTTTTGAAGGGCTCTAAAGGGAACGACTTTTGAACACCCTCCGATCCAATCTCGTCTCCATCTGATGGTAATTCTATGTCTATTTACGTGAAATACGATAAAGTACGTACGTTTGGAGTTTGTTGAAGTTTTATCTGACTTCCACGATGCAGTTTGAGAGTCTACATAAACGAATTATCAATGGATTTGACCCCTGTAGAAATAATATGGAAATCTACATAAAATTTAGGAAGACACGGTAGATAAAAAGTTTTGCAAAGATGTTTGTCAAGTTTTGTGATGAAAGTCAAGTGAATCACAGGCATTGAAACTTACACGTACCAGTACTCTATCTTGTATTAATTTCACCTACTTCCAGGTTGTGTGAATCTTATAACAAAGAAGTGGAAATTGTCATCAAGACTTGCATCGTGGTCTAAACAACAACAGCATTTTTGAAAGGTTGGAGTCGTCAAATCGAAAGGGACTACCACTATAGAATTTTTCATCAACTTGATTGATAAGAGTGTCCATCAGGCAACATAGAAGCCAAAGAGAAATTTTCTATACACATTTCTTTCTTTCAATTGGAATATTAGAATGAGACTCACACTTTCCAAGGCTTTATTGAGTCTTTTGCTCCTTTCTGGTGGATTATTGGAGGAATTTAGCAACACTAGCTCTGTCTTAGTTGGTGCCAGAAAACCATCGCGTCCATCTTCTTCCTCTCGACGAGGGCCTCCACCAACATCTCGTAAGGGTAGCAGCAGCAGAAGCAAAAGAGGACCAGCTCCAATTTCTAAACGACGAATTGAGTATGACGAGGAGGAAGATGACTATGATGACGATTTTTCCAATGATGACTTGTTAGGTACGATGGACGAAGAAGAGTACGAGGAAGAAGAAGCACCAATCAAACGCTCCAAATCTAAGCCATCTCCCAAATCCAAATCGAAACATCGTTATGAAGAATACGATGACGAAGAAGAAGAATTTGACTCCTATGACGAAGAAGCCTCCTACGATAGTTGTCGGCCACCATCTAGATCATCTCGCGGCTCTTCTCGCCAGTCGAAAAATTCTCGTGCCCGTCCTTCTTCCCGTCGCCCCTCTTCTAGACGTTCATCTCGAGGACGAGTCGTGTCCTATAAACCTCAAAGACGCCCACGGGAATCTACTTTCACACGGGGCCTTACCGCTTTCACTAAAAGTTTACCAGATCCCAAAATAATCCAATCCAACACCCTCAGTGCCATCTCTGCTGCCCGAGAACAAACCTCCAAACTCTCCAAAGGAATTTACAGGGAAGTCAAAGGTCTTACTAGTTCAGAATTGGAACAAGTTATGCTCAAAGCTACCAAACCAGATGATGCACCCGTCAAAGGAAAACACGTTGAACGACTTGTGGGTGTGACCTATCAAATCAGTGGACGGTATGATATTTATGATGCAGTCCTTCGAAAATTATGGACTAAAATGACGGAACCGGATTGGAGGACCAAGATCAAGGCCTTATATGTCCTACATCGATTTAGTAGTGATGGAGCACCGGATCATCAACTTGCATTAAAAGCCCGTCTAAGAGAATTACGAAGAAGCAAGGACCCCAAAAAGAAGAATGTCAAATATTTTAGTTCCAAACTTTTGCTTCATTTTGATGGATCTTATGCGACAGCCGAAAATGCTCCCTACCGTGCATTTTTGGCACGATATGCTCATTATGTCTTACTTCGTGTTCAAGCCTTTGGTGGAATATTCGCGGATATTACATTGGAAAATGAATCGTCTTCTAGTAAATCCTCCTCCCCTAAAAAACAAAAACCAATTACCTCGACTGGATTACGACAAGAGCATTTGGATGGTGCCATCATGTTACTGAAGGCTGGATGTGCGGCCAGTCTCAAAGAAAATGAATCCACGGATCATACTGCTGTTGCCATGGAACGAGTTGCTGCCGATATGATTGGGTTGACTAAAGCCGTAGCATCTACCTTGACCAAAACACTAAAATCGGATATGAGCAAGGTGGATCAAGCCTTGGTTCAAAAGTGGTGTGTTTTCTACAAGGAGGAATTACTTCCCAAAACGAAGGTTTTGGTGAAGAGGACTAGTTCCAAATTGGATAAATTTGGATTGTTCTTGCCAAGCCGAATGGGGGCGAGCGTTCCTTCAGAATTGTTGGAGAAGGGATTATTGTTGGGGACTGAGGAAAAAGTAGAGGAATTGAAGGAAGATGAACCAGTAGAGTCTGATTCCAAGGGAGTAGACGAGGAAGTTGGGGAAAAGGAAGACGCTACCAAAGACGACGATGTAGAGGAAGAGGAGGAAGATGAAGTGGAACCAGAAGAAGAAGATGATGATGATGATGATGAGGAGGAACCAGTAAAGGTGAAGCAACCAGTCAATGATATTGACGATGAATACGATGAGTATGAAGATGAATACTATGACGAAGAATAAATTATAGCTTTCATTATTAACCTAGTATTATAATCTATGAAACCGAAACAAAAGTTGTCATTCTTATTCGCAATAATTAAGAAACTTTTTCAATAAATCATTGGTAATTCGTATGAGAAAATTTCAGAAAGCTTTGTTTTCTTCTATTCATAGCACTGAACTCTTAAAAGAAGATTTTGTCCCGAAAAGCGGTTCGAACATAATTCATATCATGGTTACAATAAAATCACATTATTATAATCTTGCTTGATTCTTTGCACATACCATGCTTTATTTCAAACTTCTTTCAATTTTGCTGAGGAGCTAAGTTTCAGGTCTTTATTATGAAATGCTATCATTGTTTTAGTTTGTATTTATTTAGGAGAAACGAGGCTGAATGTATTTTGTATGATCTCCAAATGCACTCGTAGGCAGATTCAAAGTTAGCATTTCAAATTCAACCTATGATTTCATATTTTGCTAATTCCAACAAAATAACACTTGCATACAACAGAGTCAACCTCCACATGATTATTACTATACGTATCACTGCACATATCACTCTCCTCGTCAAGAGTAAGATAATTGATGTAAGCGATAATCAATACCTCATATTCAATGATGTAGTACCATGTATTCAACCATACTTCAATATTTTGACATATTTCATTTCATAACTGTATCTTTTAGGAGAGTATCATATGCAATACGTGTTTTTGAACTTGTATTGCTTGAAAGGTTCTTGTGACCAAAGAATGCATAATCCATTTTTTGTCATACTTTGGGAATCGTGAGTCTCATTATCTACTTTATAATCACGTCAGACATTTACTAAGCGAAAAGGTATTTCTTACATGGAAACAAAAGCCCAAAAATAATACTTTCATATACAAAATTTATTTCAAGGCATTACTTTTTTACACCCATAAAATAATCGGAGAGGCTTTTTTTTCTCTCATTCACAATACTGGCTTCTTGCTGAACCATTTTTCGAACAATAGGTTGATTCAAACAGGCGTCAATGTGTCTGTTAAGCATTTCATTATCACAATCTCTCATTACTTTATGACAAATAGGACATTTGAGTTGGTTTGTATTTGTAACCGGGTGGGAGGGAGAAGATGATATTGATACTTTGGGAGTTTTGTTGAGTGGATGTATTGGAGAGATCATGGGCGGGTCACGCCGTTGTGTTGGAGTTGGAGGATAAGTGCAGGTAAGTAATGTTTTTTGGATGTTCGATTTAGGGCTTTTAGGAACGGATGATCGTCCAGAAATAGAGCGGCTGGATATGCTCTTTCGTTTGTATGGATTTGTGATTGGTTTCTGGGTATTGCTAGTTTTGAACTCTTGTTCTGGAGCATCTGCAATATGGGCGTGATTATTACTTTCATTATTTGAATTTGTCTCCAAATCATTTTTTGTCTTTTCCAATGGTTTTCTTTTCATAAACTTTTGTATACCCATCTGTTCTACTTCAAGCGCTTTCTTTTTGTCTTCTTCCCCTAGGAAATTAGAACACCGGATACCTAAGAGTCTCACAACAAATAAAACTTTCACCTTTCCCTGATTGTTTTTTAAATGTTCATTTCTTATCTCACTCAATAATTGAAGTGCAATTGATGTCATGTTTTCTATGGAAAAGGTTTGGGTAGCTGGAAGAGATTTAGATTTACTAAAGACCTCAAAAGTTTTCAATTTAACTTTCACGGTGAGAGTACGCGCCATAAGTTCTTTTTGCTTCATATCATTAGAGACTAAAAGAGCTATGCTTTGAATCTTGTTTTGAAGGTTGGTCCAATTTCCCTCTGGCGAAAATGTCCGCTCACGACTAATACCTTTTCTTCCAATTGCATTATCGTCCTCTTCGTCATTTTCCGTATGTTTATCATCGTCTCCCCAACCAAGAGAAGCTCGTAAGAGAAAATTTGCACTGGCAGTCTTAAATAAAAATTGAATTTTCCCTCGTTGCTCAAATAAATCTTTGCCTGTTTTGACATCAAACGATTGCAATATTTTCTCTGTTACCCTGCCAATCCCAGATATCTTACGAACAGGTAAGTCCTGCATAAATCCCATTATTTTCTCATGTTGAGTAGGCACTAACAACTGGCCATCTGGTTTATTCATATCACTTGCTATTTTGGCAAGAAGAAAATTGGGCGCAACACCAGCAGAACAGGTCAGACCACCTGTTTTTGTTTTTACTTTAGCTCTCATTTCACTTAAAATTTGGGATATTGACTCAGTTGTTATCTCAGTGTAATACGCATTTGTTTGATTTTCATTCTTAGAATGTAAATAAAGATCTTCCTTTTCCAATGCATTCTTATCGGATGATTCTATAATATTGGATTTATTAAGAAACGTAGACGAACGTTCATGAGACCACCCTCTGCCAACTCTCAAGTCAAGATAAGATTCCAAATTAAGATAGACTTCATCTAAACTATAAGCTTTTAGGTTTGGATCATATTCTGATAAAGCCTCTTGCATCAAATGCGATTTTTCTTTGTACAGAGAAAAATTTGAGGGTAGATGTACCAAAGTTTCTTTTCCATCCGAAAGTTCCGTCACTAATTTATCAGCTATAAACCCTGCCATAGCAGAGCGAACACCGTATCGCCTGGCACAATAGTTGCTCGTCAAAATCATGGATCTTCCCACACATGCTGGTACATTCGTTAATTCCGGTTTACTTAAGAGTTCGCAACTTATATAAAAACTATCCATATCCACTACAACATGAGTGCAAGTTTTTCTTCTTGTTCGAATATATTCATTCACAAGGGTATTCAAAGATTTATTTTCATTGCTCTCAAATTCCCACGATCGAAAAGATGGTTCAGCTTCTCTTTCATCAACGAGTTCCTGCATCTTCTTGATTCTTTCGTTTACATTTTCGTCTTTTCTACGCTGTTGATCCATAAAGGAAGACTTTCCACTTTCACGGAGAATGATAGAGTTGATCCGACTACGCTCAATGCCTTCCATCCCTGCCTTATCGCTGGCTGAAATAATCAGAGCAGCAGCGGCGTCTACTTTTGAACTTTCCATTGTTTTTTTTCCTGTCAATTTTTGATATCGCTCATATTTCCAACTATCAACAATATGATTCTTCAATCTTAGACTGAATCATCTGTGTTCGTTGTTACTAGAAATAGAAGAAACTGGGACATCAAAGTAGCGATGATTGTTTTTTTCTGAAAAAATGCAACTTTTAATTTTGAGTCAGAAAAAATAATTTTTGAATTATATTTCTGATTTTTTATTTATTACGTCACAAAAAAGTCCAAAATAACGAAAACTTCGATTAAGAATGCAATACAAAATTCCCAAAATCTAACTCCAAAAGAAGTATTTCTTGATTCTGAATTAATGAGTTCACAATTAGATTTGCCATTGAGAACAGCCGACGTCGTTATTGTTTCACTGATGACTCCTCACGATGTATGTATTGTTCTATTATTTAAAACTTTTGTAATTCATTGCACTGCTGTACGGCGTGTTTGATTCATATCAATCCCGAGTGTTATTCTGTTGGAGTTCTCATGTCAAGTTCCGATCTGATTTTTGATAAGCCATCGTGTCATGCTTGGGGTTCGCTCCGAAATGCGGGAATTCATTTTGTCTAGGAGTGTATTTTTTTCACTCTTGGCAAAATGTGATGGCCAATGACAACAAAATTTTTGCAAATACGAATTTTAAGTTGAACGTGAAAATGAATACAAAACTGAGATAGTATGATTTTATGCAACACAACTTTTTTTATAGTAAAAAAAAAAAGATTTCAAAACAAATAAGTATCATTAAATGCATGTGATAAACAAAGGACTACTAGTGTAGCAATCCTTGTTTGCAGAGAAGCACTAAAAAATATGAAAGATCAAGGATCATTCCAATTTGAGTATCAATCTGCTTTTTGGATTTGTGTGTGTGTGGGTGCAATGATTTCTAACAGTGTGGTGCGTGATTGTTTTTTTCGTCGTAGCCTTGACAATTGATAGTAAGTTCTTTTGTAGTCCAAACACGGTGTAAGGATCTTTTGCACCCGAAACACAGAAAATTCCAGGTTTACAAACTCTGTACGAACTTGAAATAGACATAAAAATATTAAACAGTTTTGTCCAAAACTGATTTGTATAAGCATCTTGTAGCAGCGGGTGAAATAACTGGAGTGGAGAGCTTAGAGAAAGTACCTAGAAAGATCAATAGATGGACAAATGACATATTGCTCGTAGTATTATAGAAATTTGTTACATATGGAATGCCAACATTTTCCTACAAACACCAATGTTTGTTGGAATGAGCAAATGTAAGCTAGCTTGATGAAAGAAGCATTGTGGAATAAACAAATAGGTGACATGTAGGTTCTCATTGTCCTTAGTGAACAGCGAGCTTCGTGAGTGATGAATATTAGAATCGATTTGATGGTCACTTCCATGAAGTATAATTGGAAAGATCGAAACATTTTTAAAATTGAGTAGACTCGAGGTTCTTTGTGGCCTAGCTTGATTTGATAAAGTAGAAGTGAGATAGGGTCTCTCAACTACTTGTCATCATGCTACGTTTTTCCGCAGCAAAAGATGCACGTGCAACTTCCATTAAGGCTGGTAAAGAGGTATTCGTGTCAAGATGATTCTTAATTTCGTCCTCTGAGGAAGAGGAAGATGAAGAAGAGACTTTTGGTTCTGTATCTTTTGCAAAGGGTGCCATTAACGAGTCTGGAAGATTGTTGGACTCTTTCGAATGATTATCAGAAGTAGATGATTGTGACGACGATAGTTGTCTGTGATCAGGTGAACCTGGTAACGGTGAAACAATCCCCATCAACTTTGAGTTCCGAGGCGGGGGTGGTGGCATTGCAGTACTACTCGCTTCTTCTTGTTGGGATGCTGCTGATGTAGATTTATTGCAGCTTGCATTATTGTGGTAGGGGGCAACAGCAGCGACGTGAGTGGGTGAGAATAATTCCGATTCGGCTGCTTTGCGAGCAACGTAGCGAGATTTTCTTCGGAGGGATTTGACAAAGGCTTCGACATCTAAAAGCAATTCGACTCCCAACAAACGATCACCCTCTTTCTTGCCTTGGGCATTATTCAAAGGAAGAAAGAATCCTTTGATCGTACCAGGAGCAGACAATGTGAGGGTCAGGTCATAAGGAGCAACGTCAATAGTTGCTATAAACTCGAGGGGCACTTCAAGTTCATTCAAATCACCGCTTTGATGATCAATAGATAACTTTGATCGTTTCCTGGGTGGAGGAGAAGCGGCATTGTCAGAGGAGGACGTCGAAGTCAGGTATTGGCTTCTATGGCTTCGTTGCTGTAGTTGTTGAGGAGAAAGAGGTCGAAAGAAAGTTTGCACTTTGGATACAGAGATATTCGTGGAAACTCGAGTAAGAGCTTCTAACACTTTTCTTTTGCCATTGTCTTCTCGAGAAGGAAGCCCCTCTTTGTTTTCGATAGTAGCACCTTTGGCCGCATTGTTTTTTTGCAAGATTTTCGCTTCTTCTCGCAGACGCAATACACGTTTGATGGATTCCATCCATATTTGAATGCGTGAATCTACTATGAATTCAAATGTGGACTGAATATTCTCTGCTAGGTTTTCAGCTTTGGGTAATACCTCTTCCCACTTCGTGATAGTCTTTGTAATTTCACGATCCAATAATTTAGGCAAGTGAAGCAATTCCCTTTGGTTTTGCTCTTTCACGGAGATTCTCATTGGTGTACTAGCACTATGTTTATTGTTGATATTTTGATTGGATGTTCTCGTAAGGGAGGGGGACGGAGGAACGATATGATTTGATTGAGTTCTTGAATTTGCATCTTTGCTGTCACTGCTACTGCTATTGCTATTGCTGCTAGTAGAGGAGCCCAGAAAATCGCTGCCTGCGAGGGAAAGCGAAGGACTAGTAAACTCAAAAGCAGTCCCATTCTTCATAGTCAATGGTCGAGCCATTTCTTCTTGGTGATTGTAATTGGAAGAAAATACAGGTGACATGATGGGAGAGTGCGAAAAGGGTCCTGATTGAGGATTCCACCCAACACTGCTGCGATTCGGAACTGGAGACAACAAATTCATCAATAGCTGTGCTTCTTCTTGAGTAGCTTTAATGGAAGATTGCGCATTTTGCCGTTCTGAAGAGAAAGAATCAGGTGAACATGAACGCCCTGAATCGTTCTCTAGCGAGGGACATAACTCTGTTGCGTCATTTGTTGTCACAGATATGCTTGAGGAGAACTGACTCAACACAAATTCTTCTTCTGATTGACGCTCCGCCAACATGCTTCTTTTTGATATCATTGGTTTTAATTACCTTTGATCTACAATGCAGAACTATCAGAATTGATTGAAAAAACGATTCCGGTGCAGTTTCGTAATCGATATGTATATAGAATGTGTTATGTGGCACTAATTTATAGTACGCAATTAGGTGTTCTAGAACGGACTAATAAAAATGATCATAAGAATTGCAAATTCATATACAATGATGTTTCCTTAATTACGAGAATTGATGGGAAAATGCCAGCCTTAGAAAAAATGATGATTTATTACTAACTATACCAAACAGCATATCTAGTTACCATTCAAATCGAAGACTTTCATTAAACTATACAAATATGAGCATGGTTGTTCTCAGTACAAAACCTCCGGATAGTTAGTTATTTACATTATCCAATGATTAATTTAGGTTCATTCTATAGCCTATATACGATGAGATGTACAGCATTTATTTCTGTTGTGGCACGATACAGAGTTTTCACATTTGTCGAAATAGCTTAAATAATCATCAAAAGAATGCTGCCATCTACATGTTGCTGGAACACTTCAACTCCCATTGACATCCCCTTTCAACAAGAAACAAGTACGTACGTGCTTGTTCCATATAGTAAGAATTCTTTGACACTCGATAAACATTTACTTCTTTCAAACAATTAGATATACACATTTTAAAAGCTTTTAAAAAGCAGGACCAAATTCTAAACAGCCATTGGAATCCTATATATGAAATCTGAAGTAAAGAAATATCGGTATAGAAACGCTGTCTGAATGAGAAAATGGATATCTATTCAAAAATAAGACTTATGAACCTTTATTTAAAAATTCAAAAATTCAATATGGGAAAAGAAGCGGGCAATTAATGTTTCTACTATTCAAATCGACCAGAATTTCAATAATTAAAAATTATTTGCGGAATTAATTAGATACGCATTCTTTTCTTTTGTAGGCTTATCAGATTCAAAACTATTTAGAAAGGTTAGAAATATAGGCTTTAAGCAGTGAAAAAGCAAACTCCTTCATTGTGAAGAATAAAAAATTGTATACCTATGACATTATATTGTCATTTAATATACACATTATTTTAATGGACCAATGAAATAATTATTCGGTATTTATATACATGCTCCTTCCTAAATGTAGAAAATTTACTCGTGCATTCTTTTATAATTATAGAAAAAATATGAACGGATAAAATAAGTCTAATTGGAAAAGTGATCAACGGATATTCCTTCCTCGATAAATTTCCGTGACCTTGGAGAGGAGAAAGATTTTCAAAACTTTCGATGCGGCTCTTTTCTACGATGATGTCATTTTTCGTCTTTTCGAAAGGCCATAAACGAAGAAAAGAAATGACACTTATCCTTGCCTCTCCTTTGAGGAGAATCGGAAATTCTCATTGGAAAAGCCTTGGATATCCACGATTGATCAATCTTGGAATTTCCTGTGAATGACCTAACATTAAATAAATTGTTTACAGAAAAGTTTTTGTTTGATGACTTTAATTCAAATCTGTCTTCGTTTGAAAACTGTGGAGCTGTGAGGAAGATTCAAACTGATTAAAATCGTTCATTCCATGGCAAATTCATATTGCCTGGAATTTATTGCTGTCGTTGAGCTCCCTATAGGTTTTCCGATGTTCAAAAGTCTAAATTATCAATCTTGGTAATTCATTGTTCAGTCTTGTCTTGATAAAGTTCTTTTTCTGAATTGAGTATATGTTATCTGGACCATTCGCATTTTCAATTTTAATGAGCAAAGGATCGACTTGAGGCTTTGAAACGATAGAAACCCTCAACGAATCCAAGATCAATCAATTTCATAGTCATTCATTACTGTAGATGTCTCACTTTCTTCTATCTTGGCAAAGTAAAATTTCTTAATTGCTCTTTATGCACCTCTGCAATTCTTCAATCCATAATCTCTAAAAATCCAAGATCAACGAATCTTGGTAATTTGTTGTTGTCGATAACTGTTCTTTTATATTTTTTTGCATTCTTTTGCAGAATAACGTCTATTAATCTTGGTAATTTATTGCTTTCGATAGTTAAGCCTATCTCTTCTTGCGATAAATATGCTTCTAATTTATTGTCTTTATCATCAGCTGACCTTTTAACAAGAAACGTGTGTGTGGCATTGTTAGGATGCTCAGTATCATCATCACTCAAATAAATATGTATGCCATCCGTGTGACATGTAACGTTCTGTTAAAGTAATAACCATACCATAGACTCGTGGACCGACAAACTCAAATCTTCTTCATGTTCCAATAACATAATCTAAAGAGAGTAAAAAGATGAGATAAAAACATCAGCCTTTGTGTGTCAAAGAAGAAAACGAAACCTGTGGTTCCGATAACACATTACCTATTGTGAAAAAAGCACGTATGTTCAGTATATGGCGAGAAAGTCCAATGAAAGGCATTCCGTGGAGAAAAGAAAAATCAAAAGTTAGTTTTATGCCACACTCCAGCGTACATACAGATGTATACATAAAACGAAATGCGTCATATTAAGGAAACATTTAAATAATAGTAATTATTATTATTATTATCATTATTGAAAAGGCTCTCAATCAACCATTGACAGGTTCACCAGAAGCAAAATAAAACAAATAAATGTTGAGCCGATATCCATAAATACAGCTCATCACATACTTGCATCCAAACATAATACAAAGTATCACAATAAAAACAAAGAAGAACAATGATGGATATGGAAATGGCAGAAGAACCCACAACTGAAAGCACCAATGCTCCCAGCGCCATGGGAAATCGTGCTGGTCTAACTCCTGAAGCTTCTCGATTATACCGAGTTTACAAAACCATCGCTTCCATGCTACAAAAACGCGATTACAATGTTCCCCGTGAATTATTGGAAATGACTCCCGCTATATTCGTATCGAAATTCGGAGCATATCCTAGTCGTGACAGTCTAACGATTTTGGTGGTGCGTTGATTTATTGAACCTTTGAATGTTTGACTACCACGATCATTTTGGATGAAGCATTGGCATGACTTAGGTTGATACCATGGTATTCGAATGAAAGGGCAACTCATGATTTTATGGTCCAATTCTTTAATCTATTCATATATTGAAAATTTGCAATGTTCTCATCATGTTCTTAATCTTACGCAATAAATGTTAATGCAGGAAAAAGCTGATGATGAACAAAATCAGCTTTTTGTTTTCTTTCCTCTAGATGAAAAGGTTGGAGTAAAACCTATAAAAGAATATACTGAAAAAATGAGGGAAGAAGCGGTGGCAAATGCTATTTTAATTTTAAGATTAGGAATGACGCCTATTGCCAAACAGGCTGTTTTAGAGGTTAGTGATTCAGTACGAATCGAACATTTTCTGGAATCAGAGCTTTTGGTGGATATCACGGAGCACAAATTGGTGAGTTTACAATTACTGGAGATTGAGTTTTCCTCTCAAGAAAGGCAATGTCATATGTTGCAATGAAATTTAAAAAATGATTCAATGAAGGAATGCATGTGCTAAAATAAACGCATCACCTTCCATGCTCACATTCTATCGTAAAACATAATACTGTTTTCATCAGGTACCAGATCATCAAGTTTTGACACAAAATGAAAAGCAAGAACTCTTGAAACGGTATCGCTTAAAAGAGACACAATTACCACGAATCCAACAAACTGATCCTGTTGCTCGCTATTATGGAATGAAACGTGGAAATGTTGTCAAAATTACACGAACTTCCGAAACAGCTGGTCGATATGTAACTTATAGGATTTGCATGTAAGTGTGAATGAAGGAGGGTACACATGGATAGCCGGGGTAATCTTTCATTTTTGATGTGAGGGATGGAGCGCAAACGGATATATATATATAATCAAAGATAAATTATACATTATTTGTTTTTATAAAGTTTCCATAGTCCTTCATTTCTCTACTAGATATTTTTTCATATTACATCGCGCGTCATTCGCCAGACGGTGAAAAGTGTAATACAAACTTGATTTTTGACTCATTGCAAACAATACTCATCATTACCTTTAAGCTAATGATTTTAGCCTTCTATTCATATCTCATCATATGCTGGCACATCTACAAGAAATAGAGCTTTAGATCGAAAGAAGTTAGAATGAATTCCCTGAATGTAAAAGTATGTTATATTAATTCTTTGATCAAATGCGATTTTACATTTACTCTTCGTCTATGTATTTCTTGAAAAGAAGAGCAGCATTATGTCCTCCAAATCCCAGATTAGTACTCATGGCTCCAGTTACTTCCATTTCGCGTTTGGTATTTGGAACGATGTCCAAATCACAATCTGGATCTGGAGTCTCATAATTAATAGTTGGTGGCACCACATTATCTTTAATAGCCCTAGCAGCCACAATAGCTTCCAATCCTCCAGCTGCTCCCAAAGTATGTCCCGTTACTGACTTGGTGGAAGAAACTACAAATTTATCGCTTTTTGCATGATCACCAAAGACAGTCTTAATTGCCATAGTCTCAAACTTATCATTGTAGACAGTTGAAGTTCCATGCGCATTGATATAACTAACTTCCTCTTTCTTCATTCCACTCATTCCCATCGCCATTTCCATACTAGCAGCCAAACCTCTTCCTTCAGGAGCAGGAGTGGTAATATGATGGGCATCACAAGTAGCTCCATATCCCGTTAATTCACAATAAATCTCAGCACCCCTAGCCTTAGCGCTCTCCAAACTCTCGATAACTACTACCCCAGCAGCCTCACCCATAACAAATCCTCCTCTATCAGCATCAAATGGTCTAGATCCTTTGGTAGGCTCATCATTATATTTAGTTGACATTGCTTTCATGGCGCAAAAACCTGCAAAACACAAGGGTGTGATGGTCGCCTCGGTTCCACCAGCAATCATAGCTTTTGCATGACCGTCTTGAATCATTCCGAATGCTTCTCCGATAGCATGAGAAGCGGATGCGCAGGCTGATGTTACTCCATAATTTGGTCCTTTCGCACCTGTTTCTATTCCAATGACTCCACTAGCGGTGTTCCCTAACAAAGCGGGGATTGTAAAGGGTGATACCTGTTTTTTGTTGAAGTTGATGTAATGGAGTTTGTTTTGGAATGTCATTATACACAAAGAAAAAAATGCAAAACAATGGTATGAAATGAAGTCCATGATAAAATTGTAGATACAACGAATAACATTTGAAATGGATGAGTTATGAATGACATACAAAAGAACCAAAATGGAACAGAATATACATTTATCAATCAAATACACACCTTGGGACGATCTGGTCTGGCATTCAACTTCAAGGTTTCTCTTTCGAAAGTTTCCATACCACCAAATGCTGTACCGACCATAACACCAATATTGTCACATCCAATATCCTCCTCCATTGTCTTAGAAACATCACCAATTTTGGCATCTTTTAACGCAAGTCTTGCAGCTGCGACAGCCAAATGAGTAAAACGATCATTTGTACGAATATTTTTAACATTATCAAAATGATCTTTGGGATCAAACATCTCATCAGGAACCTCTGATGCAATTTTACATGTATATGCTGAAGCATCAAAGCGTTTGACAGTATCAATGGAAGATTTACCATCAATACAGGCTTGGAAAAAGTCTTCATGTCCGACTCCACATCCTGACACTACTCCAAGACCTGTTACGACAACCCTAGGTTTTTCACTGGCCATTTGGAGTTTTGTGTTGGAAGAAGAAGTGTTTTTTTGAAAGATGGTTGTTTTAGGAGTGAAGGAAGAGAAGGCATGGCTATAACCGGCCAAGCTTAACAATACGATACTACCGGAGAATTTCATTTTGGATGGATGTGGATTTTGTGGTCTGGCTTAAATCTATTTTGGTAATGTTATTGATGTTTGGTAATTATCAATGAATGGATGATATTGTGTATTCAGTTAAATATCAAAGACAGAAAGGACAAAGTTAAATTTTTGATATTCGTCAACAAATATTTTAATTCGATGTTCTTTCACGACGAAATGATGAATGAGAAAGTTGAGGATAATTCAATACACCGACCTTTCACTTACCTTTCTTTGAATAATCGTCAATACCGCACACTCATCTATCTACCAAAACGATAATGTTAGATGCAAAAATGACAATTTGGTAGATACGTCCTCACAATTTCATACGTCGGTTACACCATATCAAAATTAAGCATTCGAAGGTATCTATTGTAAATCATGTAAAAGGTTACATTGAAAGATACGAACGTACGTCACTTGTTGGCAATTTCATTTATTTCCTGATTTTTTACATATCCACGCACGTTGAGATGCATATGAATTGCCAATGATACGAACGTATGCAGGAGTTGTAGTTCTTACGTGTTATAATTGTTTAGATTCTGGTGTCTACTGTCCATCAAGGCAATGTTGTTTCACGGGACTCAATTGTTCTCTGAAGTAATGAATTTCAATTGGTGTCAACAACAACAAAAGGAGAACTATTTAATTTCTTTTCAGCAGCAGATTCATCTTTTGGTCCAGGAAATTCTATCATAGCTCTTTCTCCTACATCGACGTTTGTTTTTTGTGAATGGGCAATAAGATAAAAGATTTGGAAGATCCCTGCATGCCATAAATCATTAGTAATCCTCTCAAGAGAATGTTCAAGTTTGCTGTTTCAAGTCAATCACAATTTTCTATCAAGTCTCCTTTTATGAATAATTTCAAATATTGATTGTTCGGTTTCTATAAATACGATTAGTAAATAATGGAAAATTCAAATCTCTCTCAAGAATGCACTTAGTGTAAATCGAATATTCCTTACTTCTTCTTTTTTTCAATTTAGAACATTGGAAAGTTTCTTGAATTGCGTTTGGATGATTCAAATGCTTCTGCATTTGATGGGTCAAAAAATTGTTGTGACTATTTGGTTTTGGACAATGGATAACATAAATTGATAAAAAAATGAATTCTTAAGTTTAATTTCTGCTGATTGTTGTTGACAGCAGCAGGATCAGTTCTCTAAGGATTGACAACGGCGGTATTCCTCAAATTGTTTTGTTCTTGTTTTTGAGCGACTAAATTAATGAGACAACTTTGCATATAACAATTTTCTCGTGACTGATTTGGTTGGATGGAAAGATTCTTTGCATGGTAAGGATCATTTCTCTGAATATGCAAGATTCTTCCTAATTTTGGTGAGAACCCTTTTTATTATAGGCCATGCCGATACATTCGCATAGATGAGATACTCTTCAAATAATGTAATTAAAAAATGGATGTATAGATGGAGCGATATTTTTACTTATATTTGTAATGATATACATTAAGCCTTGTAGGTCCCGTTTTAGATTCTCAAAAGCCATACATTTAGCATTCTGGCTATTTCTTTACTTAGAAACGGGAGTAAAAGATTTAAAAAAAAAAGTAAACTAATCTGCATAAAAATCTTTTTTCAGTGAAAATGTCCTCTCTCCAAGAGGTCTTAGGACACGGTAGTTCTAATGGTGGGGCCAATCTCCAATCCACACCCTATGGAACTATATCCATGATACCCAAAAGTACTATTCAATATAATAGATCCAACACAGCCACACGAGAGCTACAATCCGTTTTCAATCCAGCCATTGAAACGAGTGGTATCTCGCTTTGTTCTTTGGAGCAACCACATTTACAGTGTCAAAATGGAGGATTATGTCATATGGGAAATACAGATTTATCCAAATTCAACGATTATGGATCGAAGGTCCCAATGAATATTCGATTGTATCAATCGCCAACTTTTGATGCAACACAATTTTTAAATTTGTTTGAGACAATGCACTGTGAATGTCCCATGGGCTATACTGGATTCTTTTGTGAAATTATGGTAGACGAATGTGAGATAGAGAGTCCGAAATATTGCTTTCATGGAGGATTGTGTGATGAAAATGAAAGTGGAGAATATGGCTGTAATTGTTCACCCAACGGATCACTTGTAGGAGTTGGAGATTCTTGTGAGAATCAAGTCACCTCTAGGTGCCCCATGCAGTTTATGGAACAGACGGATAATTATTGCACCAACAATGGTATTTGCAACCAGCCCCAAAAGGATGTTTCCGTAGCAATGTGTGATTGCCCACCTGGATTCAGTGGAACTCATTGTGAAATGGTTGCAGAAGTACGATATCCCTTCTCCTCTAATACTGACTTAGATTCCTCCTCTTTGTTTGAAACTAATTGTCCTGTTACACATACATTAGAATGTGAAAATGGAGGATCATGTCAATTAGGACCCACTGATTATGGCATCTTCCAACCGGATCTTCCACATTCCTTATCCCAGCCCTCTGTCAATGGGATGCACTGTGATTGTTCCGGTGAATATACAGGTCCCTTATGTGATACTAAAGTAGAAATCTGTGGAGAAACTGATGACTATGCCTGTTTTAATGGCGGTGTATGTACTCCCTATGACCCTTCCGATCCAAATGGGTATGAATGTGTCTGTCAAGGTTCTCATATGCAATTTCATACTCCTGCAGCTGGTAAGGCATGTCAATATTTATTAACAAAATCATGTGTCGTAGATGATCCTTTTCCAAGAACATCCTTTTGTACGAATGGTGGCGAATGCAAGGAAATTGTGGGAGGAGATGATTTGTAAGTATTGATTTTTCCGTTATGAAGTTTCTTCCTGGTAAATCATATGGTTTATTGAAATATATACATTTTATTTCTTATATATTACATCCTATAATTCCACAGTCATAAGGGATGTCATTGTCCACTTGAATTTACTGGTCGCAACTGTGAATATCCCATGGGATCCAAAGAAGCCACTGAATATGATCAACTCCAACAATCACCTCCTCCCCCATTAGGTCCCTCCGATACCACCACTACCACCACAACATCTTCTACTTCAGCTCTACCCTTTGGATTTACCGAACACGAAATTCCAGAATGTCCAACTCCCGGACATCATCGATTAGTCTGTGGACGGTATGGAAAATGTCGAGTTGGTGATCAACCAGATGATATCTATGCTAGTCTAAACCCCTCCACCATGGAATGGTTGAATGAACACTTAGCTGAAGATGATACCTCTACCATGGGAGGGATGTACTGTCAATGCGCTGCTGGATATGTTGGCACTTATTGTGATTTGAAATTAGCAGTCTGTGGAGAAGGTGAGCATATCTGTTTGAGAGGAAGTGTTTGTGTGGAGAATGGATTGACAGAACAAGAGGAAAAATATGCATGTGCCTGTGAAAGAGCGGGTGAAAGACCTACTGTTGGACATATGTGCGAATTCATTGCTGAGACTTCATGTACATTGGAAGACGAATTTTCAGATCATTCGTTCTGTACTAATGGTGGGACTTGTAGAGATATTGTTGGAAGATATCAAAAGTAAGTTCTGAATGGAAGAGGCTTTTGTTTTTATTTTCAATGTAGGTTTTGTTTATTTTATATTATCTATTTCTCTTTTCAAAAACATAGTCATGCAGGATGTGATTGTCCACCTGGATACAAAGGAGATCACTGTGAAATTGTAGAAGGTCTTCAATTTGATGAAGAACCGAAACCTGAAATATCTAAACCCGTTCCAGTGAACATTGTAGATCCAACCGAAGAAGATGAGGAAATTGTATTCAGTGAAACCTTCCACGCCGAAGAAGAACGTGTACCTACCACCGAACAATGTCCAACACCCGGAAAACATAAACTTATCTGTGGACGCTTTGGAAAATGTAAGGTGGGTGAAAAACCCAAAGATTTATATGCTGGTTTGGATCCTGCCACCATGACGTGGTTGAATCAACATTTGGCCAAAGATAATACTGATGAGGATGGTGGAATGTATTGTCAATGTGCTGAAGGATATGTCGGAAATTATTGTGAATTACAATTGGCGGTTTGTGGAGAAGGAGAACATATTTGCTTTAGTGGAGGTGTTTGTACGGAGAATGGATTGACAGAAAAAGATGAAAAATACTCCTGTAGTTGTAAACATGTTGGACAGGTTCCTACTGTGGGTCATATGTGTGAATTTATTGCAGAAACTTCTTGCAGCTTGGAAGAAGAATTTTCAAAGGAGTCGTTCTGCACAAATGGAGGTACTTGTAAAGATATTGTTGGGGAGTACATGAAGTAAGTAAAGTTCTGGATTCATTTATTATGTCGATATTCTTTTCTTTGACCTAATACATCGATTACTCTGTGGATGGTTCAGTCATGCTGGATGCAATTGTCGTCCAGGCTTCAAAGGACAACATTGTGAAATTGTAGAAGGTCTCCAATTTGATAAAATGATCGGAACGACACCACAAACCGAAGAAGAAGAATTTCCTGTTGATGTTGACACAGCTTCACCAATCAACGAAGATACTGAATATTCAATAGAGGAGAAAATTGATGATGTCGAACCCTTAGCAATTCCAGAGGAAACAGAAGAAGCACCTGTAGAAGAGTCAGAAGAGGAAGAAGTTATTGATCCAGGACCACCTTCTATGTCAGAAGAATTAGAAACAACTGATGATGCTGACTTTGAACCAATTGCACCTGATGCACCACCTGCAGCTGAATCAGAGTCGGAGTCTCCTTCATCGACAAGCCAATCCGTACAAGATGATGACTTTGAGTTTAATCGACCAACCAAAGACCCCACCAAAGAAAATCAACAACCTTCGAAACAAGCAGCTGGAAACAAACAAAATCCATTTGTCGAAAGAGAATCTAAGGCTATACATATTGTTGGACTTGTGTTTGCTGTTATTGCATTAGTGCTAATCCCAATTTTCATCTTTGTATCTCGACGTTCATTTTCAAATGAAGCAAAAAAAAACAAATCGAGAAAACCCATCGATATGAATCTAGATGCTGACGGTGGTACTATGAAAAGTGTCTCCGTGGATGAGAGCACAAGCGATGGTTCTTCAGGTTCAGGACAAGAATCAACACAGGAGGAAGATGATCAAGCCATTGTATGATATCCCTGCTGTAGATGAATATGAGTAGATTGGAACCTCTTACATAGTCTTAATTTTCACCTGTATAACAGAACAAATGTAATTTTTAATAAGTTATTTCCACGAAATATGCTGAAGTCCTTCTACTGCCGTTTGGTAAAAATTTTGTATCATTAATGTATGGTACGGTATAACCATGATCCTTCGCATGGATTAGAAAGTTCTCATTCGTATTTGTTAAATTGTATACTAAGCACAATCTAGATATTATTTGTAGCAAAGAAGTAAATTAGTTTTGGTTACTATCCCTTATTTTAATATTCTTTGTTTGGATTCAATCGAATTCTCGTTTAGAATTATAGAGAGCAATAAATGCTAAAGCACCTAAAATATCCACGAAGGCGTTTAACCCAAAAACATAACTCCAATTATTTTCTGTATAATCCAAAATCTGTCCAGTCAAATACACTCCAAAGGTACCAAATAAGACACCTGGCAAACTTGTCATACTGTACAACAATCCAGACCATTTCTCCCCAGCCTTTTCTTGTGTCCCTGCACCGTACCCAGCAGCATTAAAAGACTGCAATCCTACTGTAAAAGTCAATAACAATCTAGCAGTATCTGCAGATTCTGGCATTTGAGTGGAAAGGATTGCTAAGCATACTGATGGCCCTAACAAAGAAATTCCTTGAAATACTTTCCGTATATTGGTTGTATCAAAAGTTCCTTCTTTATCTGTCATACCAAACCATTGATTTTGGATAAAATAATCAGCGATTGATCCAGCACTTAATCCTCCAATAGCTCCAGCGATTGAAGGGATAAGAGATAACATAGCGGAGTCACGGATATTTAGCCCATATTGTTCAGAATAAAAAGTAGGAGTCCAAGACAAATTATTATATAGACCCCAATTATTCGCAGCATGGGCTAAAGTCATAGCAATGACTCCCCTAGATGTGACTATTTCTTTCCATGGAGCCGATTTAACAATGTTTAGTGCTTCTTCTTTAGCGAGTGCTAGGGAGTCAGATGATGGAGATTGTGGGCCGTTGGAAACGCAATCCTCTAAAACTAAAGATGCATCGTCTTCGATTCCTGTATTTGTAATGCGACATTCTTTGTCAATCTCACCATCCTTTGCTGACTTTAGAAGCCTATCATCATCCTTTGCATCTTTTATTGTGTCTGGCGAATCTTGTGCCCAGTATAACCATGGACCAAGCCAAAGCAAACCTATACCACCATAAACATAAAACAATTGTCTCCATCCACCACCCTCAACTACTAAATCCATTTCCATTACCGAAGGAGAAAGCAAATAAGCCAGGATTGTCCCAGTTTGAAATCCAGCAAAAATAGTCGCAATCGCCACACTTTTTTGAGTTGAAGGGACCCAATTGGCTAAAAATCGTTGCACAGTTGGTAAAACAATGGATTCAGCCGCTCCAACCACCACTCTAATTCCTAATAAAATCATTATGCTATCTGAAGATAATCCATTCGCCGCAATAGGAGTCAAAAAAGTACCTATGGACCATAAACCCACTCCCAAAGCCATTATAATTTTGGGTGAAAATGTACCTACTAGCAGACCACACGGAATCACACCCAATCCGTATCCAGCTGAAAATGCGGAGGATATTTGACCCTTAAGGGTTTCACTTAATCCGTATTCTTGCGCCATTGGAAGGATTGCCACAGACATGGCAACTCGATCTAAGGCTGATAAAATTGCAACAGCGAACAAAAGGGTTAATATTGTGGTATATCCGTCAGGAGAAGGAGGATTTGTGTTGATTGATGATAATGATGGAATTTCATTTATGATTTCTCCAGTCTTTGTGGAAGATGTAATTGCTTCTTTTGCGATAGAAGAAATTGTATCATTTTGATTTTGAGTTACTTGGGAAGTGGAAGAAGAGGTGGAACATAATTTTGTCTTAGATTCACATTGTTGATACACACATATTTTGGCTCTTGTAGAACGAGTCTTTTGCAAATTATAAAAAATGGTTTCAGACCCAAAGAAGCGATTTCTATCTCCTTTGAAAGTAGGTTGCTTAGATGAAGCTGTCAAATATTGGCTTGGATGTGTAAAGGAAAATGAGGAAACAATACTTAGGGAACAAGTAAAGTATAAAACACCTATGACCCATGTCACAAGGAAACGAATTCCTCTCTGAGATATCTGGGTCAACATCAAAGGGATCAAATCAAAATGATTGCTAAAGCTCTTCTATTTCTATGGTCAAGACAATGGTTTTTTTCTGTACAGCACACTTTTGTACAAGAGATTTTTTTTGAAGACTTGCATTCTTTATTCAGCAGGGTAGATAAGCCTCTGTCTCGTACCAAGCTTGCTCTCCTCATCGTTTGTAAGAAAATGATGTATCACCGATGGAAATTCTTACGTGTAATTTTGGGAATGTCGTGCTGACGTCGTATTCTTACGTCGATTTATTATTATGATTATTTTGTGAGCTGCTGACATTCAATACAAAAACTTGAGAAACAAAATACTTTTCATTTATTTTTTCATGGAATTTACATGACAAAATTCGTAAATTAATTATACTCATGCTATCTTAATGTGGTTGTCACCAGCAGTTGCTCAATGCACTTTTATAAATTCGTGAAGTGCCAAAAAGTTCAAAATTGACTACTGTTTGAAAAGTAATTTCTCCAAACATCCCATGGTCGTAATTTTATGTTCATAAAACAAACTTTCTTCATCGTGAAAATGACAGTTACGCTGTTTTTTTCCTTTCTTTCTCCAGTTTAATTTTGAGAAAATCATGCACTGTTTTGTCCATTGCCTCTTCTAAATTGTAAAGTGGTTTGTATCCAAGAATCTTGGTTGCCTTCTCGCATGTGAATGTGAATTTCAACCGCATTAATTCTAAACAAGAAGGAGTGACTAGAGCAGCCAAACCTGGGATCCTTTTTCTCGTGAAAGAAGAGTATGTCTCCAACAATTTCGCAATCATTGTTAGCAAGTGGATTGGTAAATAATTTATTCCAAATGATTCTCCAGTACGTGCATCATAATATTTTTTGAGACCTCGATAAAAATCCTCATTTGTTGTTGGTTCATCTTGGGCAATAACAAAAGCTTCTCCTCCAACCTTGTTTTCATTTTCACGCAATCCCTTTTCTGCCAATAAGTGACCCCAAACAACGTTTTCAACATAAACATAATCACAACCACCAGTGCCGTAAATAATATCAACATATCCTTGAGTCATATGTCTTTCAGTAAGGATACCATCATTAGCACCAAATACTCCACACGGACGAATTGATACAGTTTTGAGAGAGCTTCCATCTTCAGTAACTCTTCCATTCGCGCCAAGGGCTATTTTTTCTTGAAGAGCCTTCGATAAAAAGTAATGATTGAGCGAATTTTCAGGCGTCACATAAGGGCCATCCTCATTCATAATTGCTAATCCGCAAGTTCTTGGTACCACATTCACAGTACAAGTGGAGGTATGAACAAAAAATTTGATATTCTTCCTCAGACATGCTGCAATAACCATTTCCATCCCTTTTACATTCACATTGTAGCTTTCTTCATACTGAAAAATAAGACTCTCATAATATCTCAACAATGAAAAGGTTGAATAAACAACGTCTACACCATCAAGTGCAGCATCTAGAGCGGCTTCATCGTGTACATCTCCTTCAATAAATGTGAATATATCTTCATATTTCGGATCTATTTGTTGACGAGGTTTCTTTCGATCGAATCCCCGTACCTTTGTTTCTCCGCGAGCCAATAACGCATTAACAATTTCCATCCCGATAAAACCTATCCCAATAACTAAATATGTTTCAGAGGTTACTGGAGCCTCGTTTTTCACGACTGTTTCCAAAGAATCTCGTCTTTGAAAACGAAATCTCCCACATGCCTTCCATTTACGTTTCGAAGTATCTTTGACTAGAAGAAGATAGTGAAATATGGCTGTCGAAATCAGAGCAGGGATCATATATCCTGTGAGTATTTCCATGGAAAAATATTCCATCATAAAAGAGGATACCTGCTGCTGAATTATCTTTTCCATTTAATCTATTCTTTCAATTTATGTATTAATTATAAGTTATGCTATAATTAATATTTTCAATTGATTTTTTTATGAAATATAAATTGCCAACATCATCTTGAACTCTAACTTATCGGCGTATCTGTTGGCCTCAATCGTATTAATTACACATTCGTTCAATCAGATAAGAGTTCGAAAGCTGTAGGCAATTGGTTCATACTATTTCTACGCCTTGAAAATAGAACCATTTTTAGATATGAGTCGTTAACCTACGTTTGATGTTAAGACCAATCATCGAATTTCGAGTTAGTTACCGTACTGAACTTTCTACTGCTGCACCAAAATTGAATGTAAGTGGGTCCATATTGATATGTTGTCCAAAATCGTCTCGCAAAATGAACTGGTCATGAGTCTCGTATCAATCATCACAGTAGTATCGATTCGACACCAATAAAACTGAAAGAAGAGAAAATTCTTTTAAATTTGTGGGTGGTCAAACTGGGCCAAGAAAAGACAGTCCACAAGAGAGGTATTTTTTCTTAATTTTGGTGGAAACTTTCTTTGAATCCAATCAATACTTTTCATTATTGGAAAGGGTGGAACGATTCGTAATAAGTCTTCACATTATAGCAGACTTTTTTGGAGCTCCACAAAACCTCTCAAACACCAGAAAACACTTGCAAAACTTTCAAAAAGAAAAACTATCTTTCACCATATATAAAAATACATACTATATTTCCCAATCCTAAAAGAACAAAAACATGGAAAGTTCCAACCGTGTGAAATCCTTTAATTGGAAAAATGAAAAGGAAGGCAGTAAAAACCGTATTCGTTTCTTATCCTCAAAGGAACGATCTAAAAGAGCAACAGCTGATGTTTATCGAGCCTATAAACGGCGTGGTGGTTCTACCTCTGTCACACGAGAAGAACGTGTTCATGCCGCAGATAAGACGTTGTCCTCCAAAAAATTGAGTAAGAAACGTCGAATGGAGGGTGATGAAGAAGAAATTACACTATATAGTTCTACTGTTTCAAATAATGCTTTTGACCACAGCGATGATGAAGATGAACTTGATGTAGAAAGTATATTTGCATCTGAACTGGATTTAGCGCAAGATAGAAATGTATCAGAGGAATATACTTCATTTTATAGAGAAATATGGTCATTTACCCGATCTTTAGCAGAATTATTGCACCACATGGATTCAGTCATTGATTGTCTGATGTCACATATGCTTACAACAAAAACATGTACCATTGAAAAAGGAAAAAATGCAAAATCCTCCACTATTACTGGATATGTCGTGAATTATGCAACTAAAGATATATTGCATCTCATTGGTGTATTGGCTCGAGATCTACGTCATGAAATCCACCCATATCTTTATCAAAAAATTCTCCCTCGAATTGCAATGGATTTGTTGAATCCACCATCTTCTCAGGAATGGCTAAGTCATCATCATTTAAATGGATATGTCGTTGAAGTGGAAGTTGTGGAATTAGCATTTCGAACATTAAGTTATTGCTTTCGCTATGACTCTGATAAATTACTCAATGGTCCAAGGGTACTCAACAATGAGTCTCAGTTAGAGAAGGAAGAAGATAATGACACATGTCTGGAACAAATGAGACAATTTTATGGTGCAACTCTTGCACATAAACGTGAACCTATTCGGAGGCTTGCGGCTGAGTGTTTTGCACCGTTGATTCAAAAGTTAAAACCAAAAGAGAAAAAGAGACACCTGAAAAGGGTAATTCGAGCGCTTGCAACAGTTTGCAGCAGTACTTCGAACAAATTCAAAGATAAAGCAATCAGTGCACGAGCACAACGAGCTCAAAGTGATGCCTTAGATGGAATATCCATGTTACTCTTCTGTATATCAAAGGGTATTCCTGGTCGTCTCCATACGAAAGCACAGCTAGTTTTTATGACAATATTCGAATGCATCTCATCACCTGGAAAAGGTGGTAATCAAACTCAAAAACAACGAATCATATCATCATTGTCTATACAATATTTTTCCCGTATTTGCTATTATGTAAATGTGAAGAATTTCAATATTATTTGGGATGAGCTTCATAAAGCTTTGAAAGATTCTGTCCACATCGTGTCTAAACAATATACTATTTTTACAAAAGGAGACAATGGCGTTTCATCCGAGCTAGAGAACAACTATGTTACCTCCTTCAATGCCTTGGGACATATTGCCGACCTCCTAAACACATGCATTTCATTTAAAGACGGGGTGCTTTGTCAAAAAGTGGAATCAGAACGTTTGTCCAATTCGATTCACATCATATTCAAATCTGGTTGCTATTGGAATATACCGTCATTTTCAAGTAATCATTATTTTGTGCAAAATTCTATATTACAACTTCTGTGTACTTCCTGGAACCTATACCCAAATGATCCATCGTTTGCTTCGAAAATTCCGCAATATTTCTCTCCCATAATTAATTCCTACTACGGTCAAGAAAGTATTAATGATAAGATTGAAAAGCAGGTTGACCCAGCATACATGCTTAGCACGGAATTGCTACCGCATTTACCATCTGAGGTTGTCATGAAAACTCTTTCGCCAGCAATCTTAAATGCTGCAGCAAAGCAATTGAAAATGGGAAATGCTAATGCATCCCTTGTTTTAGTTCAATCGGTTGCAAATGTTCAACCACAAAATTCATCGACGAATCCGAATGAAAAAAATACTGAGGATTTACAACAAATTGCTAATGATATGGATGAAATATGCCCATTATTTTTTGTACGTCATGCTGGGGATTGTGTTATTGATCATAATCAGCGTGATAGTTTGATTGATTTTTGTCTATCATGCAATATTGAGGACACAACAAAGGAATCTACGAAATTGGTAGACTATGCTCAAATAGGATTTGCTATACGATGTATTCCATTTCTTACTTTTGTAAATTGTAGTGGAAATGATTCAAAATCAGCATCTATCAAAAAGAAAGTTTTCAAATGGTTCGGTACAATACTAAAGCAACTTGAGAAACATCATGTAACGGAAAATGAAAAAGATGAATATATCATAACAAAGTCTTTATTAATAGAAGCACTGTCAATTGTTAGTATAGAATGCATGGAAGAAAATAGCCATAAAGAAATCGCTCAAGCACGCACATATCTAGGAAAATATCAGAAATTTGCCTATTCCTTCCTAAAGCAATATTCAACATTTGTTTGGGTATTAAAATGCATATCAATTTTTGTTCATGCATTAGAGAAAGCATCCCTTCCTCATATTGGAGAGCTATCGTCTGAACCAGATGAAGTTTTCGATTTGCTCAACGGTAATTTACGTTCTGAAAGTCACATTATCCGACTCTGCTCTTTAAAAATTTTGAATTCCATACCAAAGAAATTATTTGTTGTTGATCATGCGGATTTAGATCTTTCGGAAGACTTAGACGAAGAGCCTGGCACTTTCAGACCAGGATCAAATGATACTGGTCAAAAAGATTACAAATATGGTTCAACTTTATCCAAACTTTCTGGCCCTTGTGATTTGATATCTACGTTTCTGATTCTTGAATATCTTCCTTTGACACTAGCCAATGAAAGGCGTATAATATCTCAATTAAATCGCGCGGAAGTCTTGTGTCGAAGTGGTAAACTTCCAGTGGCATATGCGGAAGCTGCAGCTAACTTTATGTTTGGGGTACTTCACGTGAAATTTTCTCCTGTATGGCAACCCGCCATCAGAGTTATTGTGGAGCTTTCAAGATCCGTTCTTGCAGGAAATGATGATGAAGTCTTATGGCAGCCTCTACTATCAAAGCTTAAAGCAACAACTTTTTCGCAATCGACCGTTAATGTATCTAGTGAAAGAGGGAAAAATCAAGAGGTGGCTGAAAATGATGATACACTACTTGAGTCATATCCAAATGACAAGTTCTCTTGTTTTTCGACCGAAATCATCAATCGCCACATGCATTCATGTTTCAATTGGTCGAAATCACAAGGATTAGATCAGAAAATCTTTCAACCTTTCCATAAATTCAGTGGTCCAAGAGCCGCTCGCTATTCCAGCACTGACAGTGACACTTATTTCGAATTGGTTTGGAGTGTGATGAAAGAGGTGCCCCAACTTACAGTTAAAAAGTCTCGTTTCATTGTTCCATTATTTTTAGAATTTCTTTACTACCAATATTATGGAGTGGACTCTCAGGAACCTGACACAAGAGAATTAGGTTTTGAAGATCATGTGAATTTTAATAGAGAAGTTGAACTGTAAGTAACTTGCTTAACTCTTTCGCATTCATAGAAAGACTGTGTATTAATTTTGTTTCCCTGAAAAATGAAAAGCTTATGCTCTAAGATTAAATCCGGAAAGAAGTCAAGCAATATAAAACTTTCCTCTTATCTGAAAATGTTCGCGGCAGTTAAAGGCCCAAAGCAACTATACAAGTACACGTTTTTGGAAAAGATTCTCATCGTTCAACTGTCAAATACTGAGATAACCATCGCGCAACTTGCATTGTCCTGCTTAAATAATTTTAAGTATGCTTTCCTTACTCCTTATTCTTCAATGTTGAATAAAATGCTAACAAAAGGAGAATTGCGAGAAATATTAACCAAATTTTGCATATCAAGTGACGAAAGTGCAGTTGACTCACATCATCGCCAACAGCTCTTACCCATTATCATACGCATATTATTTGGTCGTTTAACTGCACGTGGTAAAGGATCTAAGTCATCCAAGGATACCCCCACCTCAAGAAGGGGTGCTATACTCTCTTTTTTTTCTGGATTGGAGCAAAGTAATGAGGAGCTAGATTCTTTAGTTTATTTGATGGTTAGAGTTTTCATCCCTCCGAATATTTCTATGAAAATGAATATACTTAGATTGGAAAAGGAGACCTTGTCGAATGATAAGATAAATGCTTTAATTCTTGAAGCTGCTGCAGTTCAAGCTCACGAAGTTAAAAAAATCTCTGTTTTCAAAGTAATTGGATTCTTGAATCTTTTGATTGATGTCGTGTCTAAGTTGGGTTACGGCATCAATAAATTCATTCCTGTTTTTTACTCCATTTTATTGACACTCTGCGAATACTCAAGTGTTAATGACGGTAAAGATAAAATTCGCTTTGATTCTGAAAAGGATGAAATAAATGCTGGTGTTGGTACAACTGAAACTCTGTCTGATGATAACAAGGTATTCAGGCTGTCCAACGTAAGAAGTCTATGTTACAAATGCCTCTCGAAGCTGTTCGAACAATTTTCGGCTTCGTATGAATTCAAAAAAGATAGTGCGAGGCTTTGGGATCATTTGAAGCCTGCAATTCAAAAATTACCGATCTCTTTGATCAAAGCAGAGAAACCATCGAGTCTCCTGCTCCTCCTTGAAGTCGTTTCATCTCATCAAAGCTTGATTCCTCTATTACGACAATCTGATGACGTTATTGAATCTATTATCATGTCCATAACAGTAGATGTCAAATACCATGTACATGACATTTTGTTGCGATTTATTGAGAATCTTCTCACAGAAGGCAACACATACAGTGGAAATATAGACGAGGTCCATAACACGAAAAATATCGTTGGTATCGAACTTATTGAACCCCATATTCACTTGCTAATAGAGCAATTCACTAAACGTATTGGGAATGCTGGATACAATATTACAGCAAACTCAGCTCAAGTTAAGCAATCAAAGACAATAGCTGCACAATCCCGAAATGCCTCAAAGCGGGAACTCTCCATTTTATGTCGAATCAGTGGTATTCTTGTTGAAGAACAAATTAAGTACACTACGTCAAATAAGGAAGTTGAGAAACAAAAAGACACTCTCGAAATTTTATGTCGATTACTCCTTTCATTTCTAAAGTTTGAGCGAGGCGCTAATGACGTAATTCAATTAAGTATTCTTGGAATAATAAAACGACTCATTTCTCGCCTAAGAAGTGCAGCTGCCTTATCTTTTGTTACACCACTATCAAAGCTTTTGGGTCCTAATAAATCGAAAAGAGGAATTACATCTCCACAAATCCGGCAAGAAATTATTTCGGTGTTGGAAGCAATCGCGCATACAAATGATGCTAACTTTTGTTACACAAATGTTTCAAAAATATTGAAGGACTTAAATGCTATGGATCGTCGTTTTGTTATGGAGTTTGACTTTGAAAAAATTATTCCAGTTCTTAATCAATTGGGACAGGATCTTGAAGAAAGAGGAAGTTGGTATTATTTGGCAACGAATTCTCAGAATAAAGCTGATGCTTCACATGGAAATGAGAGTATTGAATACAAAGCTCTTGTTCCTTTACTTTACCAATGCCTAAATTCATTATTTGACAGTGATGGCGTAATAAATCGAGGCGCCTTCAAAGCTATCAGAGTCCTAATCAAGATTGCAGGACAATGCACCAAAACAATTGTTGATATGGAAGAAAACATCGATTTTAATCCATGGCTCAACTTAATAGAAAATACGCTTGTTCCGAACATAAACGCATGTTTGACTTCCAATGATGATTCCGTTAGAAGATATTTCATTTTACTTGTGTCAGAAATTTCACAATCATTTAAGCATTTGAAGTCTCGGAATTTGTTTGCTGAGCTCAGTATCTTGATCCGAGAAGATGATGCTGAACAAGACTTTTTCTTGAATATAACTCATGTTCAAATTCATAGAAGATGCAAAGCTCTCTCCACTCTTAGGAAGTATCTTTCTTCAAAAGAAATCGGTGTCGTCGATGAGGGTTTTATTCATCATTTCTCTCAACATACTCTTACAAATGTTTTGCTTCGAATTGCTCTGCACCCGGTGTTTGAATGCACTATTAGCTCAGAAGAAACCTACGCATTGGAGGGAGTAGCAACAGTTGGCTCTATTGCGAGGCGCCTAGCTTGGAATAAGTATCAAACTTTGTTGACGAAATTGTTGGCACAGGTTCATCGCAAACCAACTCAGGAAAGATATATCATTGGTGCCATATGTTCAGTGACCGATGGCTTTCATTTTGAAACTCTTGATGATGATATGGCAGTAGAGACAAGCGGAAAAGCATACACTGGCAAATCGATGGAAGTGGAGCAATCAATGCAAAATAATGGAAACAATGTCTGGAGGGCTTTAACTAACAGAATTATTCCTCAATTGGAAGGAAATCTTTTGAAGGAAGTAGCTCAAAGAGATGGATCTAGATTGAAAGTCCTTCGACCTCCTATTGTTCTCGCTGTAGTGAAACTTTTACAAAAAATGCCCCTGTACTTTTTCGAACGCAAATTGCCCCGATTACTGATTCTAATATGTGATACTCTCAAGGTAAGTATAATAATTGGCTCTCTGAATTCATTCTATGTGATCCTAAAATGAGAGCGTTTCCCCCCATTTTTAGAGCAAAGATTCTAATGCAAGAGACAATGCTAGAGAAACTCTTTCTAGAATCTCAGTCACACTCGACTTCAGATACCTGTCGGACATTATCCATCAGCTAGCAGTATCGCTTTCTGAAGGATATCAGCTTCATGTCCGATCAAAAACCCTTCATTCAATTATACACCGGATCTCAAAGGAGTATATAAGTGGTAGCACGGCAGATATGACCAAAACTTTACCATCTGATTTTGATAGCTGTGTTCCAGCGTTGATGGATCTCATTCAGCAAGATCTTTTTGGTACAGCCAGTGAAATGAAAGAGGTCCAAGACGTTCAAAAAAGAGTCATCAAAGAAGCTGTTGGAGTGAAGAGTTATGACACACTTGAGATGATATGTAAACTCATTAACTTTGATCCGTCATTACGAAAAAGTAATACTTCATCAGTTCACATCATTGTTCGCCCAATCCTCGAGAGACTTAGGTTGCCTGATATTGATCGCACTTCCATTGGCAAGTTGAAAGAATGCTTAAGCAGAATAGTTATCGGTTTATCACACAATCCAACTGTGAAAGAACAAGACGTATTGCCATTTATTTATAGTTGTGTTTCTCCATTTATTCTATCACGAACGGCTCACGATGAGAAGGAATTGAGTGATTATAGCAGTGATTCCGAATCCGAAGATAAAACAAAAGATATCAACATTAGTGGAAAGATTAAAAATCCTGGACGTAATCAAAAGCAAAAAAAATCAACCAAGGTTGTAACTTGGAGACCATCTACACTGAAATCTGCATCAGATTCAAGTGAAGCACAGTCTTTGAGAAAAAAGCAAAAACAAGATTTGCACAAAGTGAAGGATGGCGCTAATGCCCCAAAACTCACTGGAAAATCAAGATATGGCGCAACAAAAATGGTGACTTGTAACGTACTCAGCGACCCTGCTAAATCAAGTGAGGTAATATTTGGTCTTGCCTTGCTGCAATCATGTCTAAAAAGGACGAAAATCGACAAGAGAGAGAGTGAAGTTCTTGCCATGGCGGATCCTTTTATCGACATTTTGACTATATGTGTCAAGATTTCTAAGAATAACGAAGTCACGCTTCTATCTTTAAAGTGTTTGACTTTTCTTTTACGTTGGGAGCTTCCGTCGGTGCAAAAGGTCTCAGCAAGATTAGGATCATATACAGTGGACCTCTTAACTACTTCTGGGTCTTCGTCAAATACTAGGCATGAGATAACTCAAGGCTGTTTCAAAATCTTAACGTTCCTGATAAAGGCAGATACAAAAATTGACGGAAATGACATCAAGAAAATAAGTTCGAATACTGATGTGACTGAAGATGGCAAACTCAATATGGAGAACTATCTTTTGAATGAAGTTCAAATGGATTCTCTTATTTCTCTGTTACACACCACAGTTGTAGATTCAGAACATCAGAACGCAACATTTGGACTAATAAAGGCTATCGTCTCGAGTCGTTATTTATCAGCAGAATTTTACGATTTATTGGAAAAAATACTCAAACTTTCCGTTCAAAGTCAAAAAGACACTGTTCGACAGGTGCGTGTACTAGTTTCCTCTTTTTCTTTTATTTGTTTCTATACAAAACTAACCTAATTGATTTTTTACTTAATATCTACAGCAAAGCTCGATGATCTTTGTTCAGTTCCTTATTCATTATCCATTGGGCAAAAAGAGATTTGAAACTCATTTGAAGCAAATCGTTTTGAATATAAAATACGAATATGAAAGTGGTAGACTATCTGCAATCGGTCTTTTATCTGTGGTGATTGAAAAACTCCCATCTACTCTATTGGAGGAATTTGCTCAATTCTTTTTCTTACCACTAGTCTTACAGTTGGTAAATGATGATTCTGACAAATGCCGCGAAGCTGTATCCAAAAGCATCTCTTCCATATTTCAACGAGTTTCGATGGATATTCTTCAAACTCTCTATGACTACATGTTGCGTTGGTCAAGCGAAAGTAGCTCTGGCAATGGAGGTATGCAAAGAGCTTCAGCTCAACTGCTTGGAATTATGGTGGAGTCACGACAAGATTTTCTCAAACGTGGAAGTAACGCCAGTGATCTTATTGCACTTCTAACTCAAATTCTTGATCAAGAGCTTAACAAAAGTGCTTTTTCTTCGAATTATAGGAATGATGATTGGGAACTGGGATACTTTTGTCTCATTTGCTTCGAGAAAATAAACAGAGTTTTCCCTATCGTATCCAATAGGCATGATAACATCTGGAATATGGTAATCAAAGGTCTAACACATGATCATCTTTGGATTAAGCAAGTTGCGTCAAGGATCATAAATGCAAATTTAGTTCGTTACGATCCACAGAAATATTCTTCCAATACTGGAAGTTCTCAAAAAGATGGATGCATCATCTATTCTATCCCAGGATCATTATATATCATTGCGAAAGGATTATGCCAACAACTTGATGTTGCAAATGATCAATTGACAGAAACAATAAGTACATTAGCTATTAAATCGCTCACATGGATAATTCAAGCAATGCATTACGAGCCAAAGCTTTGCTTTAAAGAAAATCAGATAGAAGACGATGAGAATGAAAAAAATCCTCGTAATGAACACTCCAAATCTCCAGCTCTGTGGCTGATGACTCGATTATCCAACATTGCCAAGAATAAAGGAGAACTGCGCAGGGAAGCCGTATTCAAATGTTTTGCATCCTTTGCAACATCGTGCCCCATCGAGATCATTTCCCCCCACCTAGACCTTATGCTGATTCCTCTACATCGTGCCTATTCAGAAGCTGAAAATATTTTACAACAAAAACAGGATCGTGACAATTATAGAGATAATGATGTAGACGCTAGTTCATTGGACTTTTTGAAGGAGGTATTACAGGTGTTAGAGGATAAATGCGGTACAGAAGAATTCATTTCAGTCTATACGACCATCAAAAATAAGGCGAAAGAGAGGCGTGATTCACGAAAACAAGAAATTGCTGCAGAAGCCATTCGTAATCCAGAAGCCGCTGCAAAACGAAAGATACAAAAACAACTCCGAGAAAAACAACGCAAAAAAAGACGAATGAATGAAAAGAAAATGGGTATCAAAAGGAAGAAGAAGCAGTCTTCATTAGCTTGATTTAATAATAAACGGCACTGTTTCTTCTGTGCTTCGCATTTTAATGAATTTGTATTTCTTTTTTTGTATTTACCAAATTTCATATATCCTGGCTAAGGCTGTCATATTCAAACTCAGCAGCAATAGTTATTTCTTCTACTAGTTGCGAAATATAGATTTGCTTCAGTTGGTACTGTGCAACTGTCATGTTGAAGACCAGATTGGTGTTTGAAACTCTCATTACGAAAATATTTTATTTTGTGAAGACGAAAACTAAATTTATGTAAAAAAATAAAGAAGTATGATTTTGTGTTGTATCGTACAACCATCTTTACGGTTTTATGGTTTTACGTAATTTAAAACTCTAGAATGGACATGCCCTAAGAGAGAAATGACTATATTAAATGTCCATCAAGTGCATTCCGCATCCTTTGTTGAGCCTCCTCTATCTCTTCTTGATAAATCTTGACACTTTAATCCGTTATCAATAATTTAGCCAGAAGTGAGTTCTTATTAAGCCTTTCCGGAATCCTCTTATGATGTTTTAGCTAAATAATATTGGTGTATCTAATGAACGAGTATGTTCTTCTACAAATTATTGACAGCATTACATAAACTTACATGCTACAAGCTCCAAATACGTTAATACGGAATGACTTCCAAAGTAACACATGAAAAATTCAATAGATAAAAAATTATCGAATAAAAATGTAAATAGGCTAAATTAATCCAAAAAGACATATTGATTTAATCACAGTTGCAATATTGAGACTTCCATAATTCAAAATCACGATAAAAACAGTCGAGCAATGAAAATTTATTACACAAAATAACTCCAAGAAAACTATGCTCTTTAAAATCCTATTTTATACCCTCACTTTTGGCATATTCGTTACAGCAACCAGCCCACCTTTGTCCGGAAACGATAAATGCCCATGTCTCGAAGGGCCTCTCGCACTCAAAAAAAACAAGCTCTTCACAAAGAGCCTGCAACAAAACCCGTA